>Ga0209257_1001135_pt1 | contig 34110 bp, 29 predicted proteins | sample AraplaCvi_mCL_r2_FD_184277 | JGI IMG/M metagenome (GOLD analysis project Ga0209257, IMG submission 184277) | Arabidopsis root microbial communities from North Carolina, USA - plate scrape MF_Cvi_mCL_r2 (SPAdes) (version 2) | ecosystem: Host-associated > Plants > Roots > Endosphere | place: USA...
CGCGCAAATTTGAGAACACGGAGACGACCCATGCCTACCAAGACCCTGACCCGCCCCGCCGCCACCGCGACCGACCAGCCGTCGTTGGTCGTCGTCGACCCGCAGGCGCCCACCGCGCCGGAGGTCCGTGCGCTGCTCAACGACGTGGCCGATCAGATGAAGCTGAGCTTCGCGATGGCCGCGGCCGGCGTGCAGCCCGCCCAGGCCACGGAGACGGACAAGCTGTTCCAGGCCATGTTGGCCAAGCGGCCGCAGACCCAGCGCCAGAAGGCCCAGGCCCGCGCCCAGAGCATGCTGGCCGGTCCCGCGGCGTCGCGGCAGAACTTCTTCGGCCGCTACGGCGCCCTGGACGCCAGCTCCTACAAGGGCCTCGACCACGCCGAGGCCACGGTCGGCAAGGTCAAGGTCGACGGCGTGAAGCTGCAGGCGGCGCTGACGCGTTTCGGCGAGAATGACGCGGTGCAGGTGGATGCGGCGCCCAGCGCGTTCGCCGCCAAGAAGCTGGTGGCCATCGACCTCGCCAAGATCCGCAAGCTGAAGCCGATCGACCCCGACGTCATCGCGGGCGCCAAGTACAAAAAGCTCGGCCTGTTCCTGAACAGCGTCCATTGCCTCGAAGAGACCAGCGAACTCTCGGATTCGGACGAGATCGCCATGGGCGGCACCGCGACCGATCCCAACGGCGCGACCCACAAGATCAGCCAGTTCATGGTGTCGAACGACTTCGACAAGGGCGAGAAGAGGGTCTACGGCGGTCGCGGCAAGCTGCTCCACGAGTGGAACATCGTGAAGACCGGCGACTGGCCGCACGTCTACGCCGCGGTGCTGGTGATGGCGGAGAAGGACGAAGGCGGCTTCGGCGATTTCCTCCAGAAGCTGTGGGAGATGGTGGGCGACAAGGTCAAGCAGGCCATCGCCGGCGCCGTCGGCAGCGCCATCGGCGCGGCGCTCGGGTCCTTCTTCGGCCCGCTGGGCACGGCGATCGGCGCCGGTATCGGCTGGCTGCTCGGCCTGCTGGTCAACTGGATCATCAGCTGGTTCGAGGACGACATCGTCGCCAGCAAGACGATCCTGCTCGGCCTCGGCGCGGCGACCAAGTCCTACTACGACTGGGCCGGGCTGACCGCGAACCCCGCCAACCAGTTCACCATGAACTACAACGGCGACGGCGGCCGCTACCGCGTCCGGTGCAGCCTGAGCGTCTATCCGTAGACTTTTCCACGATGGCTGACAGGGCGTGCCGTCTTCCGGGCCGCACGCCCACTTTTCCGCCGCAACGCAAAATTAAGCATGGTGGCGCGATCTGGAGGGGCTGTTTGGGAATCACCGTGCTCGCTCGTCTCCGCCCGTACCTGTCCACCGCCGCCCTGGCGTTGTTGATCTTCTACTTCGGGGTGCACGCCTTCACGGGCGAGGGCGGTCTGCTGCGGTCGAACCAGCGCGACGCGACCCTCACGGCCAAGACGCAGGAGCTGGCGAAGGTGACCGCCCAGCGCCACGACCTGGAAGTCCGGGCCCAGCTGCTGCGCGACACGAGCCTTTCCGCCGATCTGCTCGAGGAACGGGCGCGGTCCCTGCTCGGCTTCGCGGACCCCAGGGATTATGTGATCCGCGTGAAGCCTGCGGCCGGGTCCTAGCGGCGGGCCTTGTCGCCCGCCGGACCGAGATAGTCCGGGCCATAGACCGCCTGGCGGAAGTCGCGGTGCAGCGTCCCGTCGAAGGGAACGGTCTGGACGAAGAAGACCGCCGCCAACTGGTTCGCTGGATCGACCCAGAACAGCGTCGATTCCAACCCGTCCCAGAAGAACTCGCCGACGGCGCCACGATTCTCCGCAGCATCCTTGGGAGGCGCCGTCCGCACGGCGAAGTCGAAGCCGAAGCCGACCGAGCCCTTGCTGGGCAGGAAGGAACGGTTGGTCACGCCCGGGTCCAATTGGTCGGTGGTCATCAGGCGCACCGTCGAGGGCCTGAGGATCCGCACGCCGTCCAGGCTTCCGTCGCCCAGCAGCATGCGGGCGAAGCGCATGTAATCGTCGATCGGCGCCGCGAGCCCGGCGCCGCCCATCGTCAGGCGACGCGGCGCGAAGTTCAGGGCGCGGGTCTTGGCGTCGTCCTGTCGCGACAGCTTGCCGTCGACGCGGACATAGGTGGCCGCGAGGCGACCGATCCGATCGGCCGGCTGCGTCCAGGCGGTGTCCTTCATCCCCAGCGGGTCGAGGATGTTGGTGCGGACGTAGCTCTCGAAGGGGACGCCGGCCAGCTTCTCCACCAGCAGGGCCTGGATATCGACGGCCACGCTGTAGCGCCACTCCGCGCCGGGCTCGAAGAGCAGCGGCGCCCTCGCCACGCGCCGGCCCATTTCGGACAGGTCGTTCTGGGGGTTCATGGGGTCGGCGGCCCGGAAGGCCGGGTCCGAACCATAGTCGAAGCCCGCGGTGTGGCGCAGGATGTCGCGGACCAGGATCGGCCGTCGCGCCGGGCGGTAGGTGAGCGTCCCGGCCGCGTCCTTGCCGTCCGGCACCTGCATGTTGGCGAACTCCGGCAAGTACTTCGCCAACGGGTCGTCGAGGCCGAAGCGCCCCTGTTCCCAGAGCTGCATCAGCGCGACGCCGGTGACCGGCTTGGTCATCGAATAGATCTGCACCAGCGTGTCGCGGCCCATCGGCCGCGCCGCCTCGCGGTCGGCGAAGCCCGCGGCGCCGAAGTAGCGCTCCGCGCCGTCCTGCCAGATCACCGCGGAGACCCCGGCGGCGCGGCCGCTGGCGACCATCTGGGCGAGCGCCCGATCGATCCGCGCCTTGTCGATCCGCGCCTTCTCGATTCGGGCGGCCGCGGCTTGGGCGGCCTGGCCGCCTTTCGCGGACTGAGTGGCGGCCGGCGCCTGGGCGGGGGACAACAGAAGCGCGACACCGAGCATCGCGGGGAACATCCTGGACATGGTCGTCGCCTCTCCTCGGCGCGAGAGGTCATCGCCCATCGCCTAGACCGATCGGCCCAGGCGCGCCCCGCTTCGCCGGTCGCCAAGGTTCCGCAGCGCCACCGCTTCGTCAAACGAATTGGGAGCGCTATCATCCGTTTTCCGGCCGAGATCGGAACGAGGTGAGAGCATGGTCAGCGCGCCCCTGACGATCGAAGCGCGGGACCTGTCGAACCGTGAAGTCCTAAGCGCGGGGTCACCGGGCCCCACGGCCCGTCACAAGCTGTGCAACACCAACCTTTCCATCGATCACCTGGAGGAAAGGGCGCGCTCCCTGCTAGGCTTCGCCGATCCGAGGGATTATGTGATCCGCTTGAAACCTTAGGAGCGGTTCGTCGGTCCTAAGAGCCATCAAGAAGATCACGGAGTGACGCATGGCGCGCGGGCAGACCGGTGCGACCGGTCGGCGGAAGGCCAATGGCGCGGCGAAGGAGTCCACGAAGGACCCAGCCGCGGTGACCAAGGAACAGCTCCTTGGCTACTATAGGGAGATGCTGCTGATCCGCCGCTTCGAGGAGCGGGCCGGCCAGCTGTACGGCATGGGCCTGATCGGCGGCTTCTGCCACCTCTACATCGGCCAGGAAGCCATCGCGGTCGGCGTCGAGGCGGCCAAGAGGCCGGGTGACGAGATCATCACCGGCTACCGCGACCACGGCCACATGCTGACCGCCGGCATGGACCCCAAGGAAGTCATGGCCGAGCTGACCGGACGCATCGGCGGCTCGTCCAAGGGCAAGGGCGGGTCGATGCACATGTTCTCGACCGAAGCGGCCTTCTACGGCGGCCACGGGATCGTGGGCGCCCAGGTGCCGCTCGGCACCGGCCTGGCGCTCGCCAACAGCTACCGCGGCGACGGCAAGGTCAGCTTCGCCTTCTTCGGCGACGGCGCGGCCAACCAGGGCCAGGTCTACGAGAGCTTCAACATGGCCGAGCTGTGGAAGCTGCCGGTCGTCTATGTGATCGAGAACAACCAGTACGCCATGGGCACCGCCGTCCAGCGCAGTTCGTCCGAGACGCGCCTGCACAAGCGCGGCGTGTCGTTCAACATCCCCGGCGAGGAAGTCGACGGCATGGACGTGCTGGCCGTGAAGGCCGCCACCGAGAAGGCCGCCGAACATGCGCGCTCGGGCAATGGTCCCTACATCCTCGAGATGAAGACCTACCGCTACCGCGGCCACTCGATGAGCGATCCGGCCAAGTACCGGACGCGCGAGGAGGTGGACGAGGTCCGCAAGACCCGCGACCCGATCGACCACGTCGAGGAGCTGCTGGAGAAGAACGGCTGGGCCGACGAAGCCGCGCTGAAGGCGATCGACGCCGAGGTGAAGAAGATCGTGGCCGATGCGGCGGAGTTCGCCCGCACCAGCCCTGAGCCGGATCCGTCCGAGCTCTATACCGACGTCTATACGGAGAGCCGCGCGTGACCGACATCCTGATGCCGGCGCTCTCGCCCACGATGGAAGAGGGCACGCTCGCCAAGTGGCACGTGAAGGTGGGCGACAACGTCCGCTCCGGCGACGTGATCGCCGAGATCGAGACCGACAAGGCGACCATGGAAGTGGAAGCCGTCGACGAGGGCGTGATCGCCGAGATCCTCGTGCCGGAAGGCTCCGAGGAGGTGAAGGTCAACACGCCCATCGCCCGCCTGGGCGGCGAGGGCGGGGCGGCCGAGGCCAAGTCCGAGCCCAAGGCTGAACCGGCGCCGGCCGCCGAGCCGCAGCCGGCCTCGCGCGCCGAAGCGAAGGGCGATCCCGTCCGCGCTCCGGCGGAGGCGCCGGCGGCCGCGCCAGCTCCGGCCGTAGCCCTGAAGGATCCCGAGCTGCCCCAGGGCGTGAACCTGGTGAAGGTCACCGTCCGCGACGCCCTGCGCGACGCCATGGCCGAGGAGATGCGCCGCGACGGCGACGTCTTCCTGATGGGCGAGGAGGTCGCGCAGTACCAGGGCGCCTACAAGGTCTCGCGGGGGCTCCTAGACGAGTTCGGCCCCAAGCGGGTCATCGACACCCCGATCACCGAGTACGGATTCGCCGGCCTGGGCGTGGGCGCGGCGATGGCGGGTCTGAAGCCGATCGTCGAGTTCATGACGTTCAACTTCGCCATGCAGGCCATTGACCACATTATCAATTCGGCCGCGAAGACGCTGTACATGTCCGGCGGTCAGATCAAGACGTCGATCGTGTTCCGCGGCCCGAACGGCGCCGCGGCGCGGGTCGGCGCCCAGCACAGCCAGGACTATGCGGCCTGGTATGGCCATGTCCCGGGCCTGAAGGTGCTGGCGCCCTACGACGCCGCCGACGCCAAGGGCCTGCTCAAGGCCGCCATCCGCGACCCGAACCCCGTGGTCTTCCTGGAGCACGAGATGCTCTACGGCCAGGAGTTCGACGTGCCGGAGGGCATCGACTGGGTCGTGCCGATCGGCAAGGCCAAGGTCCGCCGCGAAGGCAAGGACGTCACGCTGGTGGCCTATTCCCGGATGGTCGGCTTCTGCCTGCAGGCCGCCGAGGAACTGGCCAAGGACGGGATCGAGGCCGAAGTCGTCGACCTGCGCACCATCCGTCCCATGGACATCGAGACGGTCGTCGATAGCGTGAAGAAGACCAACCGCCTGGTGACCGTCGAGGAAGGCTGGGGCCCGATGGGCGTCGGCGCCGAGGTGGCGGCCAAGGTGACCGAGCTGGCCTTCGACTACCTCGACGCCCCGCCGGCCCGGGTCCACCAGGAGGACGTGCCGCTGCCCTACGCGGCCAACCTCGAGGCGCTGTCGATGCCTTCGGTGGAGCGGATCGTGAAGGCGGCGAAGGCGGTCTCGTACAAATGAGCGAGGCCTTCGCCTGGCGCGCGGGCGGCTGCCACTGCGGCGGGGTCCGCTTCGAAGTGGCGTTGCCGTCGCGCGTCGAGGCGCAGAGCTGCAACTGCTCCATGTGCGCCAAGACCGGGTTCGTGCACGTGATCGTGCCGGAAAGCCGGTTCCGCCTGACCAAGGGCGCGGACCGGCTGGCCGAGTACACGTTCAACACCCGCGTCGCGAAGCACCTGTTCTGCTCGGAGTGCGGGATCAAGAGCTTCTACCGCCCGCGGTCGAACCCGGACGGCTGGAGCGTCAACGCGCGCTGCCTGGACGAGGTCGAGGGCCTGGAGATCGTGATCGAGGCGTTCGACGGCCAGAATTGGGAAGCGAACGGCGCCAGCCTCGCGCACCTCTCCCGGGAGCATGCATGACCCGGCTTGCGGGCCAGTGCCACTGTGGGGCGGTGCAGGCCAGCATCGAGGGTATCGCGGCGGCCGAGCTGTCGCTGCGGGCCTGCCAATGCGGCTTCTGCCGGCGGCACGGGGCGATGAGCACCAGCCACCCGCAGGCGCGGATCACCATCGCCGCCGGGGAGGGCGCGCTGAACCGCTACCGTTTCGGCCAGAAGCTCTCCGACTTCCTGATCTGCGCGAACTGCGGGTCCTATGTGGGCTCGCTCGCCGAGACCGACATCGGCCCCATCGCCATCCTCAACGTCCGCGGCGTCGACCTTCCGGGGTTCGAAGGCCGCGCGGCGGAACCCATGACCTATGACGGCGAGACGCCGGAGGCGCGGACCGAGCGGCGCAAGGCCCGCTGGTCCCCCGCCGAGCTGACCGCCCAGCCCTCGAGAGCCTAGAGACAGCCAATGTCCATCGAAGTCCTGATGCCTGCCCTGTCGCCCACCATGGAGGAGGGCACCCTCGCCAAGTGGCACGTGAAGAAGGGCGACACCGTCAAGTCCGGCGACGTGATCGCCGAGATCGAGACCGACAAGGCCACCATGGAGGTGGAGGCGGTCGACGAGGGCGTGGTCGAGGACATCCTGGTCGCCGAAGGCTCCGAGGGCGTGAAGGTCAACACGCCGATCGCGCGCCTGGCCGGCGAGGGCGATGGCGCGCCGGCGGCTGCGCCGAAGGCCGAGGCCCCGAAGGCGGAGGCCGCGCCCGCGAAGGCCCCTGAACCCGCCAAGACCGAAGCGCCCAAGCCCTCGCCGGTCCCCGCGGCGGCTCCGGCTCCCGCGCCCGCCAAGGCGGCTGACGGCGGCCGCATCTTCGCCTCGCCGCTGGCGCGCCGGTTGGCCGAGCAGAAGGGGATCGATCTCTCCGCCGTGACCGGCACCGGCCCGTATGGGCGGATCGTGAAGATCGACATCGACAAGGCCCAGCCCGATCAGGCCAAGGCCCCGCCGGCTGCGCCGGCCGCGCCCGGCGCCGCGCCGTCGGCGGCTCCGCGCCCGCACCAGACCCTGGAGCAGATGGGCATCGCGCCCGGCAGCTACGACCTCATCCCGCTGGACGGCATGCGCAAGACCGTGGCGCGTCGGATGACCGACAGCTTCCGCGACGTGCCGCACTTCCCGCTGACCATCGACCTGGAGATCGACCAGCTGTTGGCCGCGCGGACCAAGATCAACGCCATGCTGGAGAAGCAGGGCGTGAAGGTCAGCGTGAATGACATGGTGATCAAGGCCGCGGCCGTGGCCCTGATGCGCGTGCCGGAGGCCAATGCGTCCTACACGCCGGAAGGCATCGCCATGCACCACCACGCCGACATCGCCATGGCGGTGGCGGTGCCCGGCGGCCTGATCACCCCGATCATCCGCGCCGCCGAGACCAAGGGCCTGGCGCAGATCGCCACCGAGGCCAAGGACCTGGCCGAGCGGGCCCGCACCAAGAAGCTGAAGCCCGAGGAGTTCCAGGGCGGCACCTTCTCGATCTCGAACCTCGGCATGTTCGGCATCAAGTCGTTCGCCTCGATCATCAACGAGCCCCAGGGCGCGATCCTGTCGGTGGGGACCGGGGAGAAGCGGCCCGTGGTGCGCGGCGATCAGCTCGCCATCGCCACGGTGATGTCCGTCACCCTGACCTGCGATCACCGGGTGGTGGACGGTGCTACGGGCGCCAAGTGGCTGGCGGCCTTCAAGCCGCTGATCGAAGACCCGCTCAACATGATCGTCTGAGGCCGCTCTTTGACCAGCATCTACGACTTCAGCGCCGAGACGCTCGACGGCCAGCCTGCGCCGCTGGCGAACTATCGGGGCAAGGTGGTGCTGATCGTGAATACGGCCAGCAAGTGCGGCTTCACCGGCCAGTACGCGGGGCTGGAGAAGCTCTACAAGCGCTTCCGCGACCGCGGCCTGGTGATCCTGGGCTTCCCCTGCAACCAGTTCGGGTCGCAGGAGCCGGGGAACGCCGAGGAGATCGCCAGCTTCTGCTCGCTGACCTACGACGTGCAGTTTCCGATGATGCGGAAGATCGACGTCAACGGCCCCAAGGCCCATCCGCTCTACGCCTACCTCAAGAAGGCCAAGAAGGGCTTCCTGGGCAGCGAGGGCATCAAGTGGAACTTCACCAAGTTCCTCGTCGACCGGAACGGGCAGGTCGCCGCCCGCTACGCCCCCAATGTTGAACCCAAGGCGCTGGAAGGCGCGATCGAGGCTTTGCTCTGATGGCTGATGTGTTCGATGTCATCGTGGTCGGTTCCGGCCCCGGCGGTTATGTGACCGCGATCCGGGCCTCACAGCTCGGGATGAAGACCGCCATCGTCGAACGGGCCGAGCTGGGCGGCATCTGCCTGAACTGGGGCTGCATCCCCACCAAGGCGCTGCTGAAGTCCGGCGAGATCTACGAGAGCCTCGACCACCTGAAGGACTATGGCCTGTCGGTGGAGAAGCGCGGCTTCGACTTCGACGCGGTCGTGCAGCGCTCGCGCAAGGTGGCCGCGCAGCTGAATTCCGGCGTCACCTTCCTGATGAAGAAGCATAAGATCGAGGTGGTCGAGGGTTCGGCCAAGCTCGAGAAGGGGCAGGGGGCTCCGACCGTGGTGGTGGGCTCGCGCAAGCTGACCGCCAAGCACGTCATCCTGGCCACCGGGGCGCGGGCCCGCACCATCCCCGCCATCGGCCTGGAGCCGGACGGCGAGCGCGTCTGGACCTATCGCGAGGCCCTGGTCCCGAAGTCGGCGCCGAAGTCGCTGGTGGTGGTCGGCTCGGGCGCTATCGGTATGGAATTCGCCAGCTTCTACCGGGCCTTGGGCTCGGAAGTTACGGTGATCGAGATGCTGCCCCGCATCCTCCCCGTCGAGGACGAGGAAGTCTCCAAGGCCGCCCACAAGGCCTTCGAGAAGCGCGGCATCAAGTTCCGCGTACCGGCCAACGTGAAGAAACTGACCAAGCTGAAGGCCGGCGTGCAGCTGGAGATCGAGGTCGGCGGCAAGGCCGAGACCCTCGACGCCGACGTGGCCATCGTGGCGGTCGGCATCGTGGGCAATGTCGAGGACATGGGCCTGGAGGCCCTAGGCGTGAAGATCGACCGTACGCACATCGTCACCGACAGCCATGGCGGCACGGGCGTGCCCGGCCTCTACGCCATCGGCGACGTGGCGGGCCCGCCCTGGCTGGCGCACAAGGCCAGCCACGAGGGCGTGCACTGCATCGAGCACATCGCCGGCCTGAAGCCGACGAACCTCAGCTCGCCGATCCCCGGCTGCACCTACACGACGCCGCAGGTCGCCTCGGTGGGCCTGACCGAGGCCCAGGCCAAGGAGCAGGGGCTGGAGCCGAAGGTCGGCCGCTTCCCGTTCAAGGTGAACGGCAAGGCGATCGCCGCGGGCGAACTCGACGGCTTCGTGAAGACGGTCTTCGACGGCAAGACCGGGGCGCTGATCGGCGCGCACATGATCGGCCACGAGGTCACCGAGATGATCCAGGGCTTCACCCTGGCCATGACGCTGGAAGCCACTGAGGCCGAGCTGCAGGCCACGGTGTTCCCGCACCCGACCATGAGCGAGGCGATGCACGAGGCCTCGCTCGACGCCTATGGCAAGGTGCTGCACGTCTGAGACGCGGCGGCTGGTTCGTGTCGCCGCCGCAGCAACCCATACAGCGATGTAAAGAAGCGGCCATGCTGGCGCCGGGTTGGCGAGGGACCTAGGGGCCGCCCCCCACGCACGGGGTGCGGTCACGGCGAGATCCCCGATGGGCTTCAAGCGTCACCCCGGGCCGGCGCTGGTGTTGTCGCTGCTGCTGTCGGCTTGCGTCGCGAAGGCGGACAAGCCCGCTCAGCGCCCGCCCGAGGCCGGCTATGTGGTGATGGCCGCCCAGGACGCACCGCTGGAGATCGAGCTGGCCGGCCGGACCACGGCCTATGAGACCTCGGAGGTGCGGCCGCAGGTGTCCGGCGTGATCCAGGCGCGGCGGTTCGTCGAGGGCGCCGTCGTCCGGCAAGGCCAGACCCTCTACGAGATCGACCCCAGCCTCTATCGCGCCGCCGTCCAGCAGGCGCAGGCGAACCTGGCCAACGCCGAGGCCACCCGCGACGCCGCCCAGGCCAGGGCCGACCGCTACAAGCCCCTGGCCGACATCGAGGCGGTCAGCAAGCAGGACTACACGGACGCCGCAGCCGCGGCGAAGCAGGCTGCCGCCCAGGTGGCCCAGACCCAGGCCGCGCTCTCCACCGCCCGGATCAACCTGAACTTCACCCGCGTCCCGGCCCCGATCACCGGCCGCATCAGCCGCTCGATGGCGACGACCGGCGCGCTGGTCACCACGGGCCAGGCCGATCCGCTGGCGACGATCACCCGGCTGGATCCGATGTACGTCGATATCCAGCAATCCAGCGCCGACATCGTGGCCCTGCGGCGCGAGCTCGCCAGCGGCGGCGCGACCCCGGCGTCGGCGGCCGTGCGACTGACCCTGGAAGACGGCAGCGCCTATCCCTATGCCGGCAAGATCCAGTTCGCCGAGGCCATCGTCGACCCGAATACCGGCTCGGTGACCCTGCGCGCCAGCTTCCCCAATCCCCAGGGCCTGCTGCTGCCCGGCATGTTCGTGCGGGCGAAGCTCTCCCAGGTGACCATGCACAACGCGATCCTGGCGCCGCAGCAGGGCGTGTCGCGCGACCCACGCGGGAACGCGACCGTCATGCTGGTGGGGAAGGGGAACAAGGCCGAGCTGCGGACCGTCACCGCCGATCGGACCGTGGGCGACAAGTGGCTGGTCACCGCGGGGCTCGCGCCCGGCGACAGGGTGATCACCGAGGGGCTGGACCGGCTGAAGCCGGGCGACGGGGTCCGGGCCGTCCCCGCGGGCTCGCCGCCGCTGCCCGGAGCGGGCGGCGCCAGCCGGCGCGGGCGCTGAGCGGATGATCTCGCGCATCTTCATCGATCGGCCGGTCTTCGCCTGGGTCATCGCCATCGCCATCATGCTGGCCGGCGTGGCGGGCATGCGCTCGCTGTCGGTGGAGCAGTACCCCGACATCGCCCCACCGTCGGTGAACATCCGGGCTAGCTATCCGGGCGCATCGGCCGAGGTGCTGGAAGCCAGCGTCACCCAGGTGATCGAGCAGCAGCTCACCGGCATCGACGGGCTGATCTACTTCTCGTCCAACTCGAACGCCGCCGGCCAAGTCAATGTGACGGTGACGTTCGAGAAGGGGACCAATCCCGACATCGCCCAGGTGCAGGTGCAGAACAAGGTGCAGCAGGCGCTCCCCCGGCTGCCGCAGGCGGTGCAGCAGCAGGGCCTGGTGGTCACCAAGTCCAACGCCGATTTCCTGATGGTGGTGTCGATCTACGACGCCAGCGACCGCACCACGAGCGCCGACGTCTCGGACTACCTGGTCTCGCACCTGCAGGAGCCGATCGGGCGGCTGGAGGGTGTGGGCGACGTCAGCGTCTTCGGCGCCCAGTACGCCATGCGCATCTGGCTGGACCCGTTCAAGCTGGCCGGCTTCAAGCTCATGCCGAGCGACGTGATCTCGGCCATCGAGGCGCAGAACACCCAGGTGGCGGCGGGCCAGATCGGCGGGCAGCCGTCGCCGGCCGGCCAGATGCTGAACGCCACCGTGACCGCGCGTTCGCGGCTGACCACGGCGGACCAGTTCAGGAACATCCTGGTGAAGGCCCAGGCCGACGGTTCCAAGGTGCTCTTGAGCGACGTCGCGCGCGTCGAGCTGGGTAGCGAGAACTACAGCACGCTCAGCCGGCTGGACGGGCATCCGGGCGCCGGCATCGCCGTCCAGCTCGCGCCGGGCGCCGACGCGCTGAAGACCGCCAAGCTGGTGCGGCAGGAGATCCAGAGCCAGGCGAAGTCCTTCCCCGCCGGCTACCGTTACGCCTTCCCGAACGACAGCACGGCCTTCATCAAGGTCTCGGTGCGCGAGGTGGTGCTGACGCTGTTCGAAGCCATCGTCCTGGTGGTCATCGTGATGTTCGTCTTCCTGCAGCGCTGGCGGGCGACCCTGATCCCGGCCATCGCGGTGCCGGTCGTGCTGCTGGGGACGTTCGGGATCCTCGCCGTGGCCGGCTTCAGCATCAATGTGCTGACCCTGTTCGGCCTGGTCCTCTCCATCGGCCTGCTGGTCGACGACGCCATCGTGGTGGTCGAGAACGTCGAGCGGGTCATGGCCGAGGAGCCGGGGATCTCGGCGCGCGAGGCGACGATCAAGTCGATGGACCAGGTGCAGATGGCGCTGATCGCCATCGCCATGGTGCTGTCGGCGGTGTTCCTGCCGATGGCGTTCTTCGGTGGGTCGGTGGGCGTGATCTACCGCCAGTTCTCGATCACCATCGTCTCGTCGATGGTCCTGTCGGTCGTGGTCGCCCTGGTGCTGACGCCGGCGCTGGCCGCGACGCTGCTGAAGCCGCCGGGCGACGAGCATCACGGCAGCCGCCTGGACCGGGCGCTTGCGCGGTTCGGGGAGCGGTTCAACGCCGGGTTCGATCGCACGGCGGACCGCTACCGGCGGAGCGTGGCGGCGATGATCCAGCGGACGCCGGTGGCGCTGGTCGCCTATGCGGGCGTCGTCGCGGTGCTGGCCGGCGCCTTCTTCATCCTGCCCACCAGCTTCCTGCCGTCCGAGGATCAGGGCCTGGCGCAGCTGCAGTTCACCCTGCCGCCCGGGGCGACCATCGCCCGGACCCTGGCGGCGGCGAAGAGCATCGAGCACTACTTCCTGACCCGCGAGAAGGCGAACGTCAGCGCGATCTACACCGTGATCGGCCAGGGGCAGGCGGGCTCGGGCCAGAACGCGGGGCGCGGCTTCATCTCGCTCAGCCCCTGGGACGACCGGCACGGCGCGGCCAACACGGCCCAGGCGATCACCCGTCGGGCCAGCCGCGCGCTGGGCAGGCTGCGCGACGTGCAGTTCTTCGCGCTCAACCCGCCGCCGGTCCGGGGCCTGGGGCAGTCCAGCGGCTTCACGGCCGAGCTGATCAACGCAGGCGGCCTGAGCCGCGTCGACTTCAAGTCCCGCGTGAACCAGTTCCTGGACCAGGCGCGGGCCGATCCAGTGCTGAGCGGCGTGCGGCAGAACTCACTGGAGGACAATCCGACCCTCCACGTCGACATGGACGAGGAGAAGATCGGCGCGCTGGGCCTGTCGCAGGCCGAGGTCGACTCCACGCTCAGCGCTGCCTGGGGCGGGGACTACGTCGACGACTTCGTGGACCGCGGGCGGGTGAAGCGGGTCTACGTCCAGGGCGACGCGCCCTACCGCAGCCGGCCGGAGGACCTGTCGAACTGGTTCGTGCGCTCGTCCAACGGCGAGATGGCGCCGTTCTCGTCCTTCGCCCGGCTGGACTGGGCCCAGGCGCCGGCCAGCCTGCTGCGGTTCAACGGCACGCCGGCGTACGAAATCCAGGGCGACGCCGCCGAGGGCAAGAGCACCGGCCAAGCCATGGCGCGGGTGACCGAGATCGCCTCGAAGCTGCCGGGCATATCGGTGGCCTGGAGCGGGCTCTCGTACCAGGAGCGGCTCTCCGGCGGCCAGGCGCCCTTGCTGTACGCCATTTCACTGCTCGTCGTGTTCCTGTGCCTGGCGGCGCTCTACGAGAGCTGGTCCGTCCCGTTCTCGGTGCTGCTGGTGATCCCGCTGGGACTGGTCGGCGCAGCGTTGGCGGTGGCGCTGCGCGGCCTGTCCAACGACGTCTATTTCCAGGTGGGCCTGCTCACCACCATGGGGTTGTCGGCCAAGAACGCGATCCTGATCGTGGAATTCGCGGAAGCCGCCGAGAAGCGGGGTCGAACGGCCCTGGAGGCGGCGCTGGAGGGCGCGCGGCTGCGGCTGCGGCCGATCCTGATGACCAGCTTCGCCTTCATCTTCGGCGTCCTGCCGCTGGCCGTGGCGACGGGCCCGGGGGCCAAGAGCCGGGTCGAGATCGGCACGGCGGTGATCGGCGGCATGCTGACCGCCACGGCGCTGGCCATCTTCTTCGTGCCGATGTTCTTCGTCCTGGTACGGCGGACCTTCCGGCGGCGGGAGGCCCTGGCATGAGGCGCCTGGCGATCCTCCTCTGCACCGGCGCGCTAGCGGGCTGCACCCTGGAACCGGCCTATGTGCGGCCGACGCCCGCGGCGCCCCAGACCTGGCCGGTGGGCGCGGCCTATCCGCCGGCCGCGACGCGGACCACGCCCGCGCTGACCTATGCGGACGTCTTCAAGGACCCGCGCCTCAAGGCGCTGATCGACCGCGCGCTGGCGCAGAACCAGGACCTGGCGGCCGCCGTGGCCAACGTCGAGACCGCCCGGGCCCAGTACCGGGTGCAGCGCGCCGACCAGCTGCCGCACCTTACTGCCGCGGCTTCGGTCAGCGAGGACCACGAGCGTGGCGACACCACCCGGGATCACCAGGCGGCGCTGGAGATGCCAGCCTTCCAGCTGGACCTGTTCGGCCGGCTGCGGAGCCTCAGCCATGCGGCGCAGGAGCAATATTTGGCCACGGAGGCCGGCGCGCGGGCGGCGCGGCTGACGCTGGTGGGCGAGGTGGCCGACGCGTGGCTCACCCTGGCGACCGACCGCAGCCAACTGGCCATCGCGGCCGAGACCGAGGCCAGCGCCGAGAAGACCGTGGACCTGACCGAGGCCCGCAGGGCCGGCGGCGTGGCCCCGCGCACGGATCTGAACCAGGCGCAGACGGTGCTGCAGCAGGCGCGCGCCGACCTCGCGCAACTCACCACGGCGCTGGCGCAGGACCGCAATGCGCTGGAGCTGCTCGTGGGCGGCCCGGTCACCGACGCCGAGCTTCCGACCGGCATCGAGGGGCTGGGGGCGACCCTGGGCGAGGTCCCGGCCGGCCTGGACTCCGGCATTTTGCTGAGCAGGCCCGACGTGCAGGAGGCCGAGCATCGGCTGAAGGCGGCGACCGCCGACATCGGCGCCGCGCGGGCGGCGTTCTTCCCGACCATCAGCCTCACTGCCCTCGCAGGCGTGGTCAGCCCGCAGCTGGGCGCGCTGTTCTCGGGCGGGACCTTCAACTGGCAAGGCCAGGCTGCCGCCTCGCTGCCCATCTTCGCGGGCGGCGCCCTGCGGGGCGGGCTGGACCAGGCCAGGGGCGAGCGCGACCTGGCGGTGGCCCAGTACCGGAAGGCGATCCAGGCGGCTTTCCGCGACGTGGCCGACGCGCTGGCGCGGCGCGGCACGATCAAGGAGCAGCTTGCGGCCCAGGCGGGGCTGGAGACCGCCGCGAGCCAGGGCTACGACCTCGCCATCGCCCGCTACCGCGAGGGGGTCGATCCCTATCTCACCACGCTGGACGCCCAGCGGACGCTCTATTCGGCGCGCCAGTCGTTAGCCGAAACCCGGCTGGCCGAGGTTCAGAACCTGGTGGCGCTGTACGAAAGCCTGGGCGGCTAAGGCCGCTTCCGGACGACCGCGTCCAGGCTCCAGATGCCGGGGCCTGCGAAGACCAGGTAGAGGAAGACGAAGCAGTATAGGATGGCCGCCTCGCCGCCGTTCAGCGCCGGCCAGAAGCCCTGGCTAGCATGGGCCATGAAGTAGGCCACAGCCATCTGGCCGGAGCAGACGAAGGCAGCGATCCGGGTGAAGAGGCCCAGCGCGATCAGGCCGCCGCCCACCACCTCGATCGCAGCCGCCGCCAGCAGCAGGGTCGGCAGCGGGTCTGGGGCGCCGGGCTGCGGGGCGGGGAAGTGGAACAGCTTCATCAGGCCGTGCTCCATGAAGAGCAGGGCGGCGACGATCCGCAGCAGGCTGAGCACCCGCGGCGCCCAGACGTCGAGATTTGGCATGCATATTCCCCTTGGTGGTCAGGCGGCGCGCTGCATCTCCGCGTCGACGATGCGCTGCAGGGCGACATAGTCGGTCTTGCCGGTGCCGAGCACCGGGATCTCCTGGACCTTGATGATCTTGCGCGGGACGGCCAGTTCCGGGGCGCCGATCCTCTGCGCGTGCGCAATCAGCGGGCCGGGGTCGGCGTCGCGGCGGTCGGTGACCAGGATCAGCCGCTCGCCCTTCTTGGGATCGGCCAGGGCCACCACGGCGTGGCGGCAGTCGGGCCAGACGGCGGCGGCCAGGTCCTCGGCGGCGGTGAGCGAGACCATCTCGCCGCCTACCTTGGCGAACCGTTTCACGCGGCCCAGGATCCTGATCCAGTCGTCGTCGCCCAGCGAGACCACGTCGCCGGTGTCGTGCCAGCCGCCGGGCAGGGGCTCCACGCTGCCGTCCGGCTTCAGGTAACCCGACATGATGTTGGGCCCGCGCACCAGCAGCTTGCCGCCGCCGGGGATGCCCTCCACCGGCTCCAGCCGCGTCTCGATGCCGGGCAGCAGACCGCCGACCGTGCCGCGGCGGTTGTCGGTGGGCGTGTTCACCGCGATCACCGGCGAGGCCTCGGTCGCGCCATAGCCCTCCAGCAGCGGGATCGGCCCGAACTTCTCGGTGATCAGGTTGTGGGTCTCCTCGCGGACGCGCTCGGCGCCGCAGACCACGAAGGTGAGGCCCCTGAGCTCGTCGGGCGCGGCCGAGCGGGCGTACTGGTTGATGAAGGTGTCGGTGGCGAAGAGGACGTTGGCCTTGCTGTCCTTCACCAGCGGCGGGATCTGCTTGATGTGCAGCGGCGAGGGGTACTGGAAGGTCTTCAGCCCGGTCAGCAGCGGCAGCAGCGCGCCGCCCGTCAGGCCGAACACGTGGAAGATCGGCAGCGGGTTGAAGAACACCCAGTTGGTGTCTAGCGGGATGTGCTGGTTGATCTGGCGGCAGTTGGCGACCAGGTTCGCATGGCTCAGCACCACGCCGCGCGGCGCGCCGAAACTGCCCGAGGTGAACAGGATCACCCCGGGGTCTGACGGACTGACGGGCGTGCGGAACTGCTTCGGCATGGCGCCGGCGGCTGCGGCGAACAGCTTGTCGGACAGCCCCACGGTCTTGCGGACGTCCTCCAGGTAGACGACGTTCGCCTTGCTCTCGAGCGCGTCGATCAGGTCGTGCAGCTTGCCCTGCTCGACGAAGCGGTGGGACGTGAGCACGGTCTTGATGCCGGCCAGGTCGCAGGCGGCCTTCAGGTTCCGGATGCCGGCCGTGAAGTTCAGCATAGTCGGGACGCGACCGAAGGCGTGCAGGGCGAAGAACGTCACGACCCCGCCCACGCTGGAGGGCAGCATGACGGCCACGCGCTCGCCCCGCTTCGTGAAGGCGCTGATCTTCCGGCCCAGCGCGAAGGAACCGCGAATGAGGTCGAGATAGGTGAGGGGATTCCGTTCCTGGTCCTCCAGGATCGGCTTCTTCAGCCCATGTTTCCGCGCCGCCGCAATCAGCGCATCGAAGATCGAGGACTGCGCCTGGGCGCTGTCGAACGCTCGCAAAGGCGGCGCCTCCCTTGTTCTCGTTGACGCCAGCGTATCCGCCGGATGACGCGCTGAAAAGATCGGTAACTGGGCGTGAGCGGACGCCGACCTAGGCCGCGACGCCCTGCGCGCTTGATCCGGACGCGCGGAGAGACGATCTAGGGGCCATGGCCGTGGTCATCGACACCCTCAACCAACGCCCCCGTCATCCCGAGAAGCAGAACCGGCCGGACACGCCGATCCTGCGCAAGCCGGAGTGGCTGCGGGTCCGCGCCCCGGGTTCGCCCGGCTACAACGCCACCCGCGACATCGTGAAGGGCCACGGCCTGGTCACGGTGTGCGAGGAGGCGGCCTGCCCGAACATCGGCGAGTGCTGGTCCAAGAGCCACGCCACCATGATGATCATGGGCGAGATCTGCACGCGGGCCTGCTCGTTCTGCAACGTGGCCACGGGCAAGCCGAACGCCCTGGACCCGACCGAACCGGCGCGGGTGGGCGACGCGGTGGCCAAGATGGGCCTGAAGCACGTGGTCATCACCTCGGTGGACCGCGACGATCTCTCCGACGGCGGCGCGGCCCACTTCGCGGCCGTGGTGCGCGCGATCCGCGCGGCCTCGCCTGGCACGACGGTCGAGATCCTGACCCCCGACTTCCTGCGCAAGCCGCTCGAAGCCGTGCACGAGGTGATCGATTCCCGGCCCGACGTGTTCAACCACAACCTCGAGACCGTGCCGCGGCTCTACCTCTCGATCCGCCCGGGCGCGCGCTACTACAACTCGCTGCGCCTGCTGGAGCGGGTGAAGGAGCGGGATCCGGCGCAGTTCACCAAGTCCGGCATCATGGTCGGCCTGGGTGAGGCGAAGGAGGAGGTGATGCAGGTCATGGACGACATGCGTTCCGCCGGCGTCGACTTCATCACCATCGGCCAGTACCTCCAGCCCACCCGCAAGCACGCGCCCATCGACCGCTTCGTCCACCCGGATGAGTTCAAGGCCTATGAGGAGATCGCACGCGCCAAGGGCTTCCTGATGGTCTCTGCCAGCCCGCTGACCCGCTCGTCGCACCACGCCGGCGAGGACTTCGCCCGGCTGCAGGAGGCGCGGCGGGCCAAGGAAGCCGCGGCCTAGCTCGCCTTGCACCATCACGTCTCACGGGTCCTGCCCTACACGCCGGACCAGCTGTTCGCGCTGGTGGGCGACGTGGAGCGCTATCCCGAGTTCGTGCCGTGGATCAGCTCCATGCGCACCTGGAACGCCCGCGACCTGGGCGAGGGCTGCAGCTGCCTGGACGCGGAGGCCGGCGTCGGCTTCTCGTTCCTGAAGGAGCGCTTCGCCACACGGGTCCGGCGCGACGCCATCAACCGGCAGATCGACGTCAGCCTGCTGTCGGGCCCGTTCCGCAAGCTGACCAACACCTGGCGGTTCCTGGAGGACGAGGCGGGGACCCGGATCGAGTTCGATATCGATTTCCAGTTCAAATCGCGCCTGCTGGAAGGCCTGCTGGCCGCCAACTTCCACCACGCCGTCGAGCGCCTGATGGGCTGCTTCGAGGACCGGGCGCAGGCGCTCTACGGGCCCCGCTGACGCCGCCAGTTGGTCAGCGCCAACAGCACGAAGCCGATCACCAGCACCCCGGCCAACGACGGCAGCTCCTTGGTCGCGCCGATCAACAGGACCCCCGTGAACAGCGCCGCAGTGATCAGAGCCACGACGCCGCGGGCCGGCAGGTTGAACATGGCCGGCGGGGCGTCCTTGCGGCGAGAGAACCGCCAGAGCGCGATACAGCACAGGATGTAGCCCAGGAGCCGCGTGGCGGTGGCGAAGGTCAGCGAGCTGATCAGGTCGCTGCCGATGGCGAAGCCGAACGCGAGCGTGCTGGAGGTCAGGATCGCGATGTGCGGCGTGCGCCAGGTGGCGTGCACCCGCCCGAGCGAGGCGGGAAGCTGGCCGTGCTCCGACAGCGACATCAGCATCCGGGGCATGGAGATGGTGATGACCAGGATCGTGCCGACGATCACCGCGATCGCGCCCGCCGACACCATGATCGCGCCCGTCTGGCCGTAGAGCTGGCGGCCGGCCTCGGCCAGCGGCCGGTCGGTGGCGGCGGGCTGGTCCAGGACGCCCACGCAGACCAGCATCACGGCCGCATAGGCGAAGGTCACAATCACGGCGCTGCCCAGCAGCGCCAGGGGCACGTCGTGCTGGGGATCCCGCGCCTCGCCGGCCACCACGGCCCCGCGCTCGAAGCCGGAATAGGCGAACAGGTAGACCAGGATGGCCTGGGCGAAGGTCACCGCGCCCGGCGCGGGATGGTCGATCATCAGCCGTTCGGGCCGCACGAAGGCCACACCGGCGGCCAGGAACGCCACCACGAAGGTCACCTTGATGACGATCAGCAGGTTGCTGGCGCCCGCCGATTGCCGGATTCCCGCGAGCACGATGGACGTGAGCACGACGCCCAGGGTCACCAGGACGCTGATCCGGCCCCAGCCCGACTCGAGGGCCGGGAAGAAGCCGCCGACATAGGTCACCAGCAGGTTGGCCAGAGTGGCGACTGACAGCGCCTGGCTGAGCCAGAGCAGCCAGCCGACGGCGAACGCCAGATAGGGCGGCAGCGCCTCGCGGGCGTAGAGGTAGGCGCCGCCGGTGCCGGAGAACCGGCTGCCCAGGTCGGCGAAGCAGAGGATCAGCGGGACCAGTAGCGTGGCGGCCGCCGCCAGCACCAGGAAGCTCCAGTCGCCGGCCAGCGCATAGACCTTGGCGGGCGCGGCCAGCATGCCGGCGCCGATCATCGCGTTCAGCAGGATGCCCACCAGGTCCCGCCGCCTGAGAACCCGCATCAGCTGCGAAGGGGCGAGGGTGGCCATGGGCGGCGCGTCTAGACCAGTCGGTCGCGCATCATCTGCAGCGCGGCCTGCACGGCCGCGAGCTGGACGCCCTCGCGGGTGTCCTCTTCGAAGAAATGCTCCTCGTGCACCAGCCGCTGGTTGGTGCGCGCGGTGGCGATGTGGACGGTGCCCACTGGCCTCATCGGCGTGCCGCCGCCGGGCCCGGCCACGCCGGTGATCGCCACCGCCAGGTGCGCGTTCGAGGCCTCCAGCGCGCCCTCGGCCATCATCCGGGCCACGGGCTCGGACACAGCGCCCAGGTCGGCGATCAGGTCCCCCGGCACGCCCAGGATCTCCTGTTTGGCGCGGTTGGAATAGGTGACGAAGCCGCGTTCGAACACGTCGGACGAGCCGGCGATGGAGCAGATGGCGCCCGCCACCAGGCCGCCGGTGCAGCTCTCGGCCGTGACGATGCGCAGGGACCGTTCCCGCGCCTCGTCGATCAAGAGGCGCGCCAGGGTGACGATCTCCAGGTTGAACATCAGCTTGCAGGTCCCTCTACTCGCGCGCGATCACTGAGCATCGCACGTCCCCTCCGATCAAGGCGATTCGAGACCCGATGACCACGCTTGACGCCGGGGCTCCGGCCCGCACCGCGCCGCCGGCGCTCTTCGCGCTGACTGTGTTCACCAGCGCGGCGCTGGTGTTCCTGGTGCAGCCGATGGTGGCCAAGCTGGTCCTGCCGCTGCTGGGTGGCAGCCCATCGGTGTGGAACACCTCGATGGCGTTCTTCCAGCTCGCCCTGCTGGCGGGGTACTTCTACGCCCACCTGCTGCAGCGGATCCCATCGGTGCGCGGCCAGGCGATGGCGCACGTGGCGGCGCTGGTCGTGGCGGCGCTGGCGCTGCCCCTGCGGGTGAACGAGCTGGCGGGCCCGCCGTCGTCCGAGCATCCGAACCTGTGGCTGCTGGCGGTGCTTGGGCTGTCCATCGGGGCGCCGTTCGCGGTGCTCTCGGCCACCGCGCCCCTGGTGCAGGCCTGGCACGCGCGATCCATCGGGGCGGCGGGCGGCAAGGAACCCTACGTTCTCTACGCCGCCAGCAACTTCGGCAGCCTGATCGCGCTGCTGGCCTACCCGATCGTCGTTGAACCCCTGACGACCCTGGTCGGACAGCGCTACGGCTGGAGTGTCGGCTACGGACTGTTCATCCTGGTGATCGGGACCCTGGCGCTTGCGATCTCGCGCGTGCAGTCCGAGGCGGTGGAGCAGGCGCGGCCGACGACACCGGCGCCCACCTGGCGCGCCCGCGCCTCCTGGGTGGCTCTGGCCGCCATCCCGTCCAGCCTGATGCTGGGCGTCACCACCTACATCACCACCGACGTGGCCTCGGCGCCCTTCCTGTGGGTCCTGCCTCTGGCGCTCTACCTGGTCACCTTCATCATCGCCTTCCAGGAAAGGCCGGCGATCTCGCCCACGCTGACCTTGACCCTCCAGGCCGCCGCGGCGGCCGCTTGTGTCAATCTGCTGCCGTTCAAGTCGTCGGCCTTCGCACTGCAGCTCTTCATTCACCTGGCGGCGTTCTTCCTGACCGCCCTGATGTGCCATCAGCGTCTGGTGGCGCGGCGACCCGATCCGGCGCACCTCACCGAGTTCTATCTCTGCCTGTCGCTGGGCGGCGTGGTGGGCGGGGCGTTCAACGCCTTCGTGGCGCCGGTGATCTTCGACAACGTGTGGGAGTACCCGCTGGTCCTGGCGCTCTCGTGCCTGGCGCGGCCCTGGGGGGACCTGAACAAGATCCCCACCTGGAACTGGGTAATGCTGGTGGTGGGCGTGCTGGCCGCCGTCGCCACGCCCATCGCCGTCACCTTCGCCTCGCGCCATCTGACGACGGAGTCCGTGGTCGGCGCCCTGGACCAGTCCGAGCTCTTCGACATGGCGATGAAGACGCTCTTGGGACTCGCGATGATCGCCGCCTTCATGGTGCGCCGCCACGCCCTGCTGTTCTTCGCCGTGCTGGCCGTGCTGTCCTACGCCGCCGAGGCCGCGGCGGACCGGACCGACACGCGGGAGGCCTGGCGCAGCTTCTTCGGCGTGGTCAAACGTTCCGAGACCTACGTTCCCAGCATCGGCCACGTGAAGATGCTGGCCCACGGCACCACGCTGCATGGCGCCCAGGCCCAGGACCCGCGCTATCGCTGCAAGCCGATGGTCTACTACACGCCGGGCACGCCGATCGGTCAGGTGTTCACCGCCAAACAGATCGCCTCGCAGGCCCTGCGGATCGGCGCCGTGGGGCTGGGGACCGGTTCGGTGGCGGCCTATGTGCGGCCGGGCGACCGGCTGACGTTCTTCGAGATCGATCCTCTGGTGGTGAAGATCTCCAGCGATCCGCGGAACTTCACCTACACCACCGAGTGCGCGAAGAGCCCCGTAGACTATGTCATCGGTGACGCCCGGCTGACGGTCGCCCATCAGCCGGCCAACAGTTTCGACATCCTGCTCATCGACGCCTTCTCGTCGGACGCGGTGCCGGCGCACCTGCTGACGGTGGAGGCGGTGCGCGGCTACCTGACCAAGCTGAAACCGGACGGCGTCCTGATCCTGCACCTGTCGAACCGGAACCTCGAGCTCATGTACCCGGCCCAGGCCGTGGCGCGGGCGGCGGGGGGCTGGTCCCTGGCGCAGTACTACAAGCCCGACGAACGAAACCCGGTCGGAAGCTGGGAGTCCCCCGAGCAGGCGGTGATCGTGGCCAAGAACCGGGCCGCACTGCAGGGCTTCATGGCCACCGGCAAGTGGGCGTGGGGCGACCCGTTCAAGGCGCGGCCCTGGACGGACGACTACACCAACCTCGCGGGCTCGCTGTACGCCAACCTCAAGGACCGTTGGACGTGGCTGCCGTAGGCTAGAGGGGCGTTTCCACCGCCACGACCGCCTGGGCCATCAAGCCCTCCTCGCGACCCGTGAACCCCATGCCCTCGGTCGTGGTCGCCTTGACGCTGACCCGGTCGATGGGAAGGCCCAGCAGCTCGGCGATGCGGGCGCGCATGGCGTCGCGATGCGGCCGGATCTTCGGGCGCTCGCAGATCAGGGTGAGGTCGGCGTTCAGGATGCGGCCGCCGCGAGCGGCCACGCGACTGACGGCGTGCAGCAGGAAGCGGTCCGACGAGGCGCCCTTCCACCGCGGGTCCGACGGCGGGAAGTGCTCGCCGATGTCGCCGTCGGCGATGGCGCCCAGCACCGCATCGGTGAGTGCGTGCAGCGCGCAGTCGGCGTCGGAGTGACCGACCAGGCCGAAGTCATGCTGGATGCGGATCCCGCCCAGCCAGACCACGTCGCCGGAGCCGAATCGGTGGGCGTCGATGCCCTGGCCCATGCGCACGATCCGCCGACCGGCCGAGAGCTGTTCGGCCAGCATGAAGTCTTCCGGGAAGGTCAGCTTCATCAGCATCGGATCGCCCGGCACCATGGCCACGTGGCCGCCGGCGCGCTCCATCACCGAGGCGTCGTCGGTGGGCTCCTCGCCGGCGGGCCAGCGGCGATAGGCGGCCTTCAGCTTGCCGAAGCGGAACGCCTGCGGGGTCTGGGCTCGCCACAGGCCCTCGCGCGACACGGTCTCGTCGACCAGGCCCTCGCCGCGCTTCAGGGTGTCCGGGACGGGCAGGGTGGGGATCGCCCCATCGGCCAGGTCGAGCGCCGACAGGAGCCGGTCGACATGGGCGCGACCCACGAACGGGCGCGCCGCATCGTGGATCAGCACCGGCTGATTCGCCTTGGCGGTGATGGCGGCCAGGCCCGCCTGGACCGATTCCGCCCGCGTCTTGCCGCCGGTGACGGCCTTCCAGCCGACCAGCCCGGCCAACGCCTCGTCGGCGTGCGACAGGCGGTCGCGGGCCACGACGACCACGACTTCCCGTGCGCCGGCTGCTAGCAGGCCTTCCACCGACCAGCGCACGATCGGCCGCCCGGAAAGGCTGCGCCACGCCTTGGGTTCGCCTGGGCCGGCTCGCAGGCCTTCGCCGGCCGCCACAATCACCGCGGAGAAACTCATGCCCGTCGCTTTAGGCAACTGCGCCGCTTTGTTCCAGCTTTGGCGCTTTACGTGGCTGACACATGTGCCTAAAAAGATGGCGATGGCGGTGACTATTAAATGAGCATCGGGCTCGACATCGGTGGGGTGAAGGTCGGCGGCCGCGTCTGGATCGCGCCGATGACCGGCATCTCCGACCTGCCGTTCCGCCGCGCCGCGAGCCGGCTGGGGGCGTCGTACGTCTCGACCGAGATGGTCGCCTGCGCGGAATTCTCCAAGGGTCGTCCCGACGTCGTGCGCCGCGCGGCGGTGGGCGAGGGCCTGCCGCTGATGGTGGTGCAGTTGGTCGGCCGCGATCCGGCGCATATCGCCGAGGGCGCGCGCCTGGCGGCCCAGGCCGGCGCCGAGATCATCGACCTGAACTTCGGCTGTCCGGCCCGTGAGGTCACCGGCGGCCATGGCGGCTCGGCCCTTATGCGCGAGCCCGACCTTGCCGCGGACCTGATGGCGGCGGCCGTCGAGGCTGTCGACGTCCCCGTAACCGTGAAGATGCGGCTGGGCTGGGACGACGGATGCCGCAATGCGCCCGAGTTGGCTGCGAGGGCCGAATCGATCGGCGTGCGCGCGGTGACGGTTCACGGGCGCACGCGCTGCCAGTTCTACAAGGGCGCCGCCGACTGGGCCGCCATCCGGCCGGTGAAGGACGCCGTCTCGATCCCGGTGATCGCCAACGGCGACATCGTGGACGGCGCGAGTGCGCGGGCGGCGCTGGAGGCCAGCGGCGCGGACGCGGTGATGGTCGGCCGCGGCGTCTACGGCAAACCGTGGATCGCCGCCCAGCTCGACGCCGAGCTGGATGGCCGGCCGTTCGAGGAGCCGGCAGCCGAGGCGCGCCTGGCCATCGCCATCTCGCACCTTCGCGAGAGTCTCGAGTTCTACGGCGAACGCCTGGGCCTGCGGATCTTCCGCAAGCACCTGGCCGCCTATATCGAAAACGCCCCCTGGCCCGCCGACACGCAGGCCCGGAGAGAAGCGCGCGCGGCCCTGTGCCGCTTGGAGGACGCCCGATCGGTCGAGGGAGGGCTGCGAGCCCTCTGGGGACCTCCAGACCACAGGCTGGCTGCATGAGTGGGAAGATCAAGTTCCAGGAGAAGGGCGTCGACATGGACGCCCTGAAGGCCGCGGCGTTCGAGCTCAGTCCGGATCCGGCCCTGGTCGTGGACGCCGACGGCGCCCTGGTGGCGGTGAACGAGGCGGCGGAGACGCTGTTCGGCCAGGGGCTGGGCCTGCTGGCCAGGGGCCGGTTCCGGGCCGCCCTGCCGCCGGGCTCGGCGATGGTGTCGCTGCTGAACCGGGCGATCGAGGAGGATGCGCGGGTCCGCGAGCGGGGCGTGCAGATCAGCCTCTTCGGCCTGCCGCCGTTCGAGGCGGACGGGGCCGCTGCGCCGCTGGGCGACGGATCGGTGCTGCTGACGCTCTCGGTGAAGAACGGCCTGGGCAACGAGCGCAGCGCCCACGAGGCCGCCGGCCTGCGCTCGCTGGTGGGCCTGGGCCGCATGCTGGCCCACGAGATCAAGAACCCGCTGGCCGGGATCCGCGGCGCCGCCCAGCTCCTGAAGTCCGGCGCCAAGGCCGAGGACGCGCCGCTGGCCCAGCTCATCGTCGACGAGACCGACCGCGTGCGCCGGCTGGTCGACCGGATGGAGGCCTTCTCCGACGACCACCTGCCGTCGCTGACGCCGATCAATATCCACCAGATCCTGGATCGGGTGCGGGCCCTGGCCGCCAACGGCTTCGCCGACGGCCTGGGGCTGAGGGAAAGTTACGACCCGTCGTTGCCACCGGTGTCAGGCGACGAGGACCAGCTGATCCAGATCTTCCTAAACCTGGTGAAGAACGCCGCCGAGGCCGCCCATTCGCGGGGCGACGGCCGCGGCGAGGTCTCGATTCACACCGCCTATCGCCACGGCGTCCGGGTGCGCTCGGCCAAGGGCCAGGCCCTGCGCGGTGCGCCGCTGGAGGTCCGCGTGGTCGACAACGGCCCTGGCGTTCCCGAACACCTCCGCGAGAGCCTGTTCCAACCCTTCGTCACGTCCAAGAACAACGGCGCGGGCCTCGGCCTGGCGCTGGTCGCCAAGCTGGTCGCCGGCCACGGCGGCCTGATCGATTTCGAGTCCGAGCCGGGGCGCACGGTCTTCCGCGTGCTGCTGCCGATCGCGGCGCATGAGGATGCAATCTAGATGAACGCCGCCTCCAAGAAGATCCTGATCGCAGACGACGACAGCTCGATCCGGCTGGTGCTCTCCCAGGCCTTCACCCGGCTGGGCTACCAGGTGCGGGCCACCGGCAACGCCACCACGCTCCTGAAGTGGGTGACCGACGGCGAAGGCGACCTGGTCGTGACCGACGTGGTCATGCCCGACGAGAACGTCTTCGACGTGCTGCCGCGCATCAAGAAACAGCGCCCGAAGCTGCCGGTCATCGTGATGAGCGCGCAGAACAACCTGATCACCGCCGTCAACGCCGCCGAGGTAGGCGCCTTCGAGTACGTACCCAAGCCCTTCGACCTGGACGACATGACCTCGGCCGCGCGTCGGGCCCTGTCGCGGCCGGCCGACGCCGAGGCCTCCAAGGCCCAGGCCCGCGCGGTGCGCGACGATCGCCTGCCGCTGATCGGCCGCTCCGGTCCGATGCAGGACGTCTACCGCACCATCGCCCGGCTGGTGGGGGCGGACCTGACCGTGCTGATCACCGGCGAGAGCGGCACCGGCAAGGAGCTGGTCGCCCGCGCCCTGCACGACATGGGCCGTCGCCGCGACGGCAAGTTCGTGGTCATCAACCTGGCCGCCACCCCGCGCGAGCGGGTGGAGAGCGAGCTGTTCGGCAAGGACGAGGGCGACTCCGGCAAGCTGGTGGACGCCGACGGCGGCACCCTGTTCCTGGACGAGATCGGCGACATGCCGCTGGACGCCCAGACGCGCCTGCTGCGGGTGATCGACGGCTCGGAACCGGCCCTCAACCCCAAGACGGGCCGGCGGCCGAACGTGCGGATCATCGCGGCCACGAACCGTGACCTGCGCGCCCTGATCCAGCAGGGGCTGTTCCGCGAGGATCTGTTCTTCCGCCTCAACGTGGCGCCGCTGCGCATCCCGCCGTTGCGCGACCGTTCGGAGGACATCCCCGACCTGGCCCGCGCCTTCCTGCTACGCGCCAACCGCGAGGGCCTGCCCGCCAAGACCATCGACGCCAACGCCCTGGAGCGGCTGAAGCGCCACGCCTGGCCGGGCAATGTGCGCGAGCTGGAGAACCTGATCCGCCGCGTCTGCGCCCTCTACGGTGAGGAGCTGATCAGCGCCCGCATCGTCGAGAAGGAGTTGGCCGACCAGCAGCCGACGGTCCAGGGCCAGGAGGGGCCGGCGACCCTGTCGCAGCTCGTCGAGCAGAAGCTGGCCGGCTACTTCGCCGACCAGCCGGACGGCATCCCGCCGGCGGGCCTCTACGACCGCGTACTGGAAGAGGTGGAGCGTCCGCTGATCCAGCTCACGCTCGCCGCCACCCGGGGGAATCAGGTGCGCGCCGCCGAGATCCTGGGCCTCAACCGCAACACGCTGCGGAAGAAAATCCACGACCTGGGGGTCGAAATGGCGCGGGGCCGTCGCTAGGCGGCAGGTTGCGGGGCAAAACCATCCGGGTGCGGCGTTAGGGGGCGAGCGTTGCCGTGCAACACGGCAACATAGCTGTTGATTTTGGAGCACAGCTCCCTAGGCTCCCGCCGAATGGCGCTGCTCACGCATCCCGCGTTCCGCCATCCGGCCCTCGGCCGGATCCGGAGCGCCCTCCAGTCCCGCCTCGTGCTCGGCGTCGGTTATGGCGTCGCGGCAAGCCTGACGGGTCTCGCGATCCTGCTCGCCGCCTCGCCGCCGGCCAAGGGGCCGTTGGGGCCGGCGAGCCAGCTGATCCTGACCGTCCTCGGCTTCAACCTGATCCTCATCCTGGGGCTCATCGTCGCCGTCTCGCTGCGGATCGTCGACCTGCTGCGGGCGCGGTCGCACGACGCGGGCGCGCGGCTGCACGTGCGGTTCGTGCGTCTCTTCGCCCTCGCGGCCCTGGTGCCGGCGCTGGTGGTCTTCGTCTTCTCCGGCGTGCTGGTCAGCCAGGGGGTCGAGAAGTGGTTCAGCGAGCGCGTGCAGACCGTGGTGGAGAACTCTGCGACCGTCTTCCGCTCGTACATCGAGGAGCAGACTCGCGACACGGCCGACCGGGTCACCTCGATGGCGCAGGACCTCAACCGGGAGGCTCCGGGGCTGCAGGGTCAGCCGGGCGGCTTCAACCGCGCGCTGTCGGCGCTGGCCTCCTACCACGGCTTTCCCGCCCTCTACCTGGTAAGCCGCGACGGCAAGGTGATCGCGCGCGCCGAGGCCCCGGGCGCGCCGGCCTTCGAGGGCCTGCCGGCCACGTCCTTCGCGGCGGCTGATCGCGGCGAGATCTTCGTGCGCGCCGACGACGTGATCCGGGCGCTGTACCGGCTGCCGGATTACAGCCAGGTCTATCTGTACGCGGTTCGCCCGCTGGAGAAGGGCGTCGTCGCCAACCTGCGCGAGGCCGAGAGCTCGCTGGTCTCGTACCGGGAGATCGCCGAGAACCGGGCCCGGGTGCAGACCATCTTCGCCCTGAGCTACGCCGAGACCGCGCTGCTCGTGCTGGTGGGCGCGGTGTGGCTGGGGCTCGCGGCCGCGAACGCCATCTCGGCGCCGGTCGCCCGCCTGGTGCAGGCCGCGGGCCGCGTGGCTAGTGGCGACCTGAGCGCCCGCGTCGACGCCGACAACGACCCGGACGAGATTGCCGTCTTGTCCCGCGCTTTCAACAGTATGACGCACGATCTTCAGGCGCAGCAGGAAGCGCTGAGGCGCGCGGGCGAGGAGGCCGAGGAGCGCCGGCAGTTCATCGAGACCGTGCTGGCCGAAGTGAGCGCCGGGGTGATCGGCCTGGATCCCGACGGGCGCATCTCGGTGGCCAACCGCCAGGCCGCGATCCTGCTGGCGCTGCCCGGCGATCAGGGTCGCGGGCGCAAGCTGTCGCAGGTGGTGCCGGAGTTCGCCGAACTGGCCGCCGCCGGCCGCAGCGGCGAGGCCGAGGAAGAGATCGACGTGGTCCGCGGCCGCGACAGCCGGCGGCTGCGCGTCCGCGCCAGCCAGAGCGAAGGCGGCCTGGTGCTCACCTTCGACGACGTCACCCGGCTGGTGGCCGCCCAGCGCAACGCCGCCTGGCGCGACGTGGCCCGCCGCATCGCCCACGAGATCAAGAACCCGCTGACCCCTATCCAGCTCTCGGCCGAGCGCCTGCGTCGCAAGTACCGCAAGGACATCGCCGAATCCGAGCTGGAGACCTTCGACCGTTGCACCGACACGATCGTGCGCCAGGTGGGCGACATCGGCCGGATGGTGGACGAGTTCTCGGCCTTCGCCCGGATGCCGGCGCCCAAGTTCGCCAAGCTGGAAGCGGGCGAGCTGGTGCGCGCCGCGGTCTTCGCCCAGCGGGTCGCCAGCCCCGACTTCAAGGTCGAGCTGGAGGAGATGTCGGCCGACGCCGTGCTCTATGCCGACGGCCGCATGATCGGCCAGGCGCTGACCAACGTGCTGAAGAACGCCGCCGAGGCCGTCGAGGCGCGCCGCGCCAAATCCCCGCGCGTGAAGGGGCGAATCACCACGCGTCTGCTGGTCGAGAACGCCTCGGTGTCGATCGAGATCGAGGACAACGGGATCGGCCTGCCGGCCAAGGACCGCGACCGCCTGACCGAACCCTATGTGACGACACGCGAGAAGGGCACGGGCCTGGGCCTCGCGATCGTGAAGCGGATCCTGGAAGACCACGGCGGCGAGCTGGAGCTGGCCGACGCGCGGAGCGGGCAAGGGGCGCTGGCGATCCTGCGCCTGCCGGCTGCGCCGGCCCCGCGTGCGACGAAACCCATCGCGGCCGTGACCGCGAAATGAGGATGAACTGATGGCGGCTGACGTTCTGGTGGTCGACGACGAGGCGGACATTCGCGACCTGGTCGCGGGGATCCTGACCGACGAAGGCTATGACGTGCGCACGGCGACGGACTCCGAGAGTGCGCTCGCGGCCGTGCGGGCGCGCAAGCCCGCCCTGCTGATCCTGGACATCTGGATGCAGGGCGGCGGCATGGACGGCCTGGAGCTGCTGGACATGGTCAAGGCGCTGGACGCCGACCTGCCGGTGATCATGATCTCGGGCCACGGCAACATCGAGACGGCGGTCAGCTCGATCAAGCGCGGCGCCTACGAGTTCCTGGAGAAGCCGTTCAAGTCCGACCGCCTGCTGCTGGTGGTCGAGCGCGCGCTGGAGACCACGAACCTGCGCCGCGAGAACCGGCGGCTGCGCGCCCAGACGATCCAGCCCGAGGGCCTGATCGGCAAGTCGATGGCCGCCCAGCAGCTGCGCCAGATGATCGCCAAGCTGGCGGGCGCCAACAGCCGCGTCCTGATCTCGGGCCCGGCCGGGTCGGGCAAGGAGACCGTGGCGCGCCTGATCCACGACGCCAGCCACCGCTCGCGCAACGAGTTCGTGCCCATCGGCGCCGCCGGCATGACGCCCGAGCGCATGGACGTGGAGCTGTTCGGCGAGGAAGGGGCGAGCGGGCGGCCGGCCAAGATCGGCGTCTTCGAACGCGCCCACGGCGGCACCCTCTACCTCGACGAAGCCGCGGACATGCCGCGCGAGACCCAGGGGCGGATCCTGCGGGTGCTGGTGGAGCAGCGGTTCCGCCGCGTGGGCGGCGACGCCGACGTGCAGGTGGACGTCCGGGTGATCTCGTCGACCTCGAAGGACCTGCGCGAGGAGATCGCCGCGGGCCGCTTCCGCGAGGACCTGTTCCATCGCCTCAACGTGGTGCCGGTGAACGTGCCCGGCCTGTCCGAACGGCGCGAGGACATTCCGGAGTTGGTCGAGGACTTCGTCGTCCGGATCTGCGACGCCTCGGGCCTGCCGCGGCGCAAGCTGTCGGACGACGCGCTGGCCATGCTCCAGGTCCGCGCCTGGCCGGGCAACCTTCGCCAGCTGCGCAACAATGTCGAGCGGATGCTCATCCTGGCCTCGGGCTCGCCGTCCGACCCGATCACCGCCGACATGCTGCCGCCGGAGGCGTCGGTGAACGACCAGACCACGTCGCTGGGGGCCGAGCGGATCATCGCCCTGCCGTTGCGCGAGGCGCGCGAGGTGTTCGAGCGCGAGTACCTGAACGCCCAGATGCTTCGGTTCTCGGGCAATATTTCACGGACAGCAGCCTTCATCGGCATGGAGCGCTCGGCCTTGCACCGTAAGCTGAAGTCGCTGGGCCTCTCGGGCGCCCGGACGCTGGAAATCGAGGAGGCCTAGGGTTGGCGCGTATTGCCTATGTGAACGGCCGGTTCGTCCATAAGTCGGAGGCCTTCGTCCATATCGAGGATCGCGGCTATCAGTTCGCCGACGCGGTCTATGAGGTCTGGGCCCTGTTCGACGGCAAGCTGGCCGATCCGGAGGGCCATTTCGCGCGCCTGGAGCGCAGCCTGTCCGAACTGCGCATTGACATGCCGATGAGCCGCGCGGCGCTGACCACGGTGCTCAAGGAAACCGTGCGCAGGAACCGGATCCGCGAGGGCCTGGTCTATCTCCAGGTCAGCCGCGGCGTCGCCACGCGCGACCACGCCTTCCCCGCGCCGGGCACGCCGCCGGCCGTCGTGATCACCGTGAGCCGCGTGGACCGTGAGGCCTCGGAGGCCCGCGCCGCGAAGGGCGTCTCGGTCGTCACGGCGCCCGAGAACCGCTGGGGCCGCTGCGATATCAAGACCGTGGGCCTGCTGCCCAACGCCATGGCCAAGCAGAAGGCCCGCGAGGTCGGCTCGGTGGAGGCGTGGTTCGTGGACGACCTGGGCCTGGTCACCGAAGGCGCCTCGTCCAACGCCTGGATCGTCGACGGCGATGGCATCCTGCGCACCCGCGACACCAACGCCAACATCCTGCGCGGCGTGACCCGCCTCAGCCTGCTGGACGTAGCCCGCGAGGCCGGGCTGAAGGTCGAGGAGCGGCCCTTCACGCCGGAAGAGGCCCGGGCGGCGAAGGAGGCCTTCATCACGGGAGCCGGCACCCTGGTGCTGCCGGTCGTCGCGGTGGACGGCAAGCCCGTGGGCGATGGCGCGCCGGGACCGGTGGCGTCGAGGCTGCGTCGCCTCTATATCGAGCGCGCGAAAGCGACCGCAATCTGATAACAGCCCGCGATTGCAACGGCTGCAGTTTGCGGCTTAGCGTGACCTTGTGTGTGGGCGGACGGCCGCCCGAACCAAAACAAAAGGCGGAAAGCCAATGAGTGACAAGAAACAGAACCTGCAGGACACCTTCCTCAACAGCGTGCGTAAATCGAAGACCCCGCTCACCATCTTCCTGGTGAACGGCGTGAAGCTGCAGGGCGTGGTGAGCTGGTTCGACAACTTCTGCGTCCTGCTGCGCCGGGACGGCCAGTCCCAGCTGGTCTACAAGCACGCCATTTCCACCATCATGCCGGCTCAGCCTGTTCAGCTCTACGAACCGGCCGACGACGAGGGCGATTGAGCTCTTCCAAACTCGTAGACCGTGAGGCGCCCGTCCAGGGCGCCCTGGTGATCCATCCCGATCGGGAGGGGCGCGATGGCGCGCGCCACCCGCAGGCGCGGCTGGAGGAGGCCGTGGGCCTCGCGCTCGCCCTCGATCTCGAGGTCCGCGAGACCATGGTCGCGGGCCTTCGCAAGCTCACGCCGGCCACCCTGTTCGGCAAGGGCAAGGTGGAGGAGATCCGGGTCCTGATCGAGGTCGAGGAGCTGGACGTCGTCGTCATCGACGACGCACTCACCCCGGTCCAGCAGCGGAACCTGGAGAAGGCCTGGCAGGCCAAGGTCATCGACCGCACCGGCTTGATCCTGGAGATCTTCGCCCGCCGCGCCCGCACGCGCGAAGGCCGGTTGCAGGTCGAGCTGGCCCGACTGACCTATGAACGGTCACGCCTCGTCCGCACCTGGACCCACCTGGAGCGCCAGCGGGGCGGTTTCGGGGTCATGGGCGGCCCCGGCGAAACGCAGATCGAGACCGACCGGCGGCTGATCGCCGAGAAGATCGGCAAGCTGAAGCGCGAGCTGGAAGAGGTGCGGCGCACCCGCACCCTGCAGCGCTCCGCCCGCCGCCGGGTGCCGTTCCCGAGCGTGGCGCTGGTGGGCTACACGAACGCCGGCAAGTCGACCCTGTTCAACCGGCTGACCCATGCCGAGGTGGTCGCCCAGGACATGTTGTTCGCGACCCTGGACCCGACGCTGCGGTCGCTGAAGCTGCCGGACGGGCGGCCGGCGATCCTGTCCGACACTGTGGGCTTCATCTCCGACCTGCCGCACGAGCTGGTGGAGGCGTTCCGCGCCACCCTGGAGGAAGTGCGCGAGGCCGACGTCGTGCTGCACGTCCGCGACATCGCCAGCGACGAGACCAGCGCCCAGGCCGCGGACGTGCGGGCCGTGCTGTCCCGCCTGGGCGTGGACATGGATGAGCGGCGGATCCTGGAGGTCTGGAACAAGGCCGACCTGCTGCCGGCCGAGGATCGTGACGAGACGATCAGCGACGCCCGCCGTGCGAACCCGCCGGCCGTCCTGGTCTCTGCGGTGACGGGTGAGGGCTG
>Ga0209257_1001138_pt1 | contig 34042 bp, 35 predicted proteins | sample AraplaCvi_mCL_r2_FD_184277 | JGI IMG/M metagenome (GOLD analysis project Ga0209257, IMG submission 184277) | Arabidopsis root microbial communities from North Carolina, USA - plate scrape MF_Cvi_mCL_r2 (SPAdes) (version 2) | ecosystem: Host-associated > Plants > Roots > Endosphere | place: USA...
TCCTGGTGTTCCATGGCCTGGCCGCCTTCGCTGGTCGAGTAGACGCCGCCGCGGCTGGAGGCCACGATGATGGTCTTGCCGCCGGCCAGGCCCACGGGGCCCTTGTCGGTGTACTTGAAGGTGCGGCCGACCTGGCCGAGGCGGTCGATCCAGGCCTTGAGCTGCGTCGGGATCGAGAAGTTGTAGAACGGCGTGCCGATGACGACCACGTCCGAGGCCAGGAACTGGCTCACGAGCTTTTCGGACAGGGCGTTTTCACGCTGTTGCGCTTCGGTGGGCTGTGCTTGCACGCCGGTCTTGATGCCCAGCGCGTCGGCGCTGAAGTGCGAGGGGGTGTCGACGGCCAGGTCGAGGTATTCGACGGCGGTGTCGGGGTGGGCGGCACGCCAGGCGGTCACGACTTCGGCCGAGAGCAGGCGCGAGGTGGAGTTGGTACCGAGGATGCTGGAGTCGATGTGGAGCAGCTTCATGTCAATCAATCACTTTCTGTGTTGGCTGTCGGCGCTCAAGGTGGCCGGCGGATGGGAGAATTCTATTTTTGGATCGAGTGATCGATAAGTAGCCAAAAATCGCCTAGATCGTCCTGTTTGCGGGACAATCGATGCCATGCAAGACCTCAACGACATGGTTTTCTTCGCCGAAGTGGCTGAGCGCGGCGGCTTCGCGGCGGCCAGCCGGGCGCTCGGCATTCCCAAATCGCGCCTGTCTCGCCGCGTGGCGGAACTCGAGGAGCGGCTGGGCGTGCAGCTGATGCAGCGCAGCACCCGGCGGTTGTCGCTCACGCCTGCGGGCGAGACCTTCCTGCGGCATTCGGCTGCCGTGCGGGATGCGGCACAAGCCGCGACGGAAGCGGTGGCGCAGGTGCACACCGAGCCCTGTGGCATGGTCCGCCTGAGTTGCCCGGTCACCATCGCTCACAGCGGACTGGGGCAGTTGTTGCCGCGTTTCATGGAGCGCTATCCGGCCGTGCGGATCGACATGCGGGTCATGAACCGGCCGGTGGACCTGATCGAGGAGGGCATCGACATCGCCTTGCGCGTGCGCCCCGCCATCGAGGACAGTGCGACGCTCGTCGCCAAGGTCCTCGGCACCAGCCGCGCCGTGCTGGTGGCCAAGCCGGAACTGCTGCAGCGCCTGGGGCCGGTGAACACGCCGGCCGACCTCGGGCGGCTCCAGACCGTTGCCATGTCGGCCAGCGGCGAGGGGCGCAGCGAATGGCGGCTCGAAGGCCCCAACGGCGAGATCCACGTGCATGTCCATACACCGCGCTACGTGGCGGACGACCTTGCCATGCTGCAGCTCGCCGCGCTCGAGGGGGTGGGCGCAGCCTTGCTGCCCGACTACATGTGCCGGGCAGACCTGGAGGCCGGCCGGCTCGCGAAGCTGCTGCCCGGATGGGGACCGGCACCGGTCATCGCGCACATGGTTTTTCCGGCGCGGCGCGCGATGGTGCCTGCGATTCGCCGGTTGATCGATTTCCTGGCCGAACATCTGCATGGCGACGAATCCGGCATGTATTAGGCTGCTGAAGCCGCTTCTTATGCGGAAAACGCCATATCCAAACAAGCAGATATTCGTTTGGCATTGAAGCAATGGTTCGCACAATCCGAAGCTCCCATCCATCCCAGGAGCGACCATGGCGACTCTGCGACTCGGCGATACAGCCCCCAATTTCACCCAGGATTCCAGCGAAGGCCCCATCGACTTCTACAAATGGGCCGGCGATTCATGGGTCGTCTTCTTCTCGCACCCGGCCGACTTCACGCCCGTGTGCACCACCGAACTCGGCAAGACCGCGGCGCTGTCGGGCGAGTTCGCCAAGCGCGGCGTGAAGCCCATCGCGCTGAGCGTCGACCCGGCCGACAAGCACAAGGAATGGATCGGCGACATCAACGAGACGCAGAACACCACGGTCAACTTCCCGATCATCGCGGACGCAGACCGCAAGGTGGCCGACCTGTACGACCTGATCCACCCGAACGCCTCGGCCACGGCCACGGTGCGCAGCGTCTACATCATCGACCCGAAGAAGGTCATCCGCACGACCATCACCTACCCGGCCTCGACCGGCCGCAACTTCGACGAGATCCTGCGCGTGATCGACTCGCTGCAACTCACCGACAGCCACAAGGTGGCCACGCCCGTGAACTGGAAGGACGGCGACGACGTGGTCATCATCCCGAGCATCCAGGACCCGGCCGAACTGGCCCAGCGCTTCCCCAAGGGCTTCAAGGCCGTCAAGCCTTACCTGCGCATCACGCCGCAGCCGAACAAGTAAGAGCGGAACAGCAGGCGGTGAAAGCATCGACGCTCCTTCGTGGAACACCGCGGAACCGGCTTTGCCGGGCCGCTGGTGTTGCCCCCGGCGAGGGGGGAGGCGAAGCGACACGAAGTGCGCGAAGCCTGGGGGAGTGCTCATGAACACCCGCGTCATCATCGTGCCAGGTTGGCGCGACTCCGGGCCCGGCCACTGGCAGAGCCTGTGGCAGGAGCGCATTCCCGGCGCGGCGCGGGTGGTGCAGGACGACTGGGCCTCGCCCAAGCGCGATGCGTGGGTGTCGACGCTGGCGAAGCTGGTGCTCGACAGCCCCGGCCCGGTGGTGATCGCGGCACACAGCCTGGGCTGCATCGCCACGGCGCACCTGCCGGCCGAAGCCGCTGCCCGCATCCAGGGCGCGCTGCTGGTGGCACCTGCGGACCCCGAACGCCGCGCCGTGCTGTCCGACTTCGCGCCCGTGCCGTACGCCGCGCTGCCGTACCGCAGCATCGTGGTGGCCAGCAGCAACGACCCCTTTTGCCCCATTCGCCTGGCGGGTGCATATTCGCGCGCCTGGGGCAGCGAGTTCGTGCGCATGCAGAATGCGGGCCACATCAACGTCGACTCGGGGCACGGGGACTGGCCGCTGGGCCTTGCCTTGCTCCAGTCCTTGACCGACGAGCCCGCCGCCTGGCCGGCGGGCCGTGAATTTTCAGAAACCTTGGCAACCACATGACTTCCAGAATCAAGACCTTCGTCGCCGTGCTCGCGCTGGCGTCCTCAGCACTCGCCGGCAGCAGCGCCTTTGCCCAGGGCACGTCGCTGCTGAACGCCTCGTACGACGTGGCCCGCGAGTTCTACAAGGACTACAACGCGGCCTTCGTGGCGCACTACAAGAAGGCCACCGGCAAGGACGTGAAGATCGACCAGTCGCACGGCGGCTCCAGCGCACAGGCCCGTGCGGTGGCTGACGGCCTCGATGCCGACGTGGTGACTATGAACACCACCACCGACATCGACTTCCTCGCCAACACCGGCGTGGTCGCGAAGGACTGGAGCAAGAAATTCCCCGACAACGCATCGCCGACCACGTCGACCATGCTGTTCCTCGTGCGCAACGGCAACCTCAAGGGCATCAAGGACTGGGACGACCTGGTCAAGCCCGGCGTGCAGGTCGTGATCGTCAACCCCAAGACCGGCGGCAATGGCCGCTACGCCTACCTGGCCGCCTGGGGCTACATCAAGAAGAAGGGCGGCACCGACGCGCAGGCGGCGGAGTTCGTCGGCAAGCTGTTCAAGAATGTGCCGGTGCTGGCACGCGGCGGCCGCGACGCGACCACCGCCTTCCTGCAACGCAATATCGGCGATGCGCTGATCACCTTCGAATCGGAAGTGGTGTCCATCGATCGTGAATTCGGCACCGGCAAGGTCGACTCGGTGTACCCGTCGATCAGCATCGTGGCCGAGAACCCGGTGGCCGTGGTGGAACGCACCGTCAACAAGAAGGGCACGGGCGAACTGGCCAAGGCTTACCTCGACTGGCTGTACTCCGATGACGCGCAGGAAATCGCGGCCAAGCATGCGCTTCGCCCGCGCTCGCAGGCTGTGCTCAAGAAGTACGCATCGACCTTCAAGCCGCTGCAGCTGTTCACGGTGCAGGAATTGTTCGGCAGCCTCGGCGAAGCGCAGAAGGTGCACTTCAACGACGGCGGCCAGTTCGACAAGTTGTACACCCCCGGCGGCAGGTAATGAGCGGCGCTGTTTCTTCGGCGCTCCCGTCAGCGGGAGCGCCTTTTTCTCGTGCCAACCGGGCAGGGGGCGCCAAGCGCGTGCTGCCCGGTTTCCACATCACGCTCGGCTTCTCGATTCTTTACCTCAGCCTGATCGTTCTGATCCCGCTGTCGGCGCTGGTCTTCAAGACATTCACGCTGACCTGGGAGCAGTTCTGGGTGGCCGTGACCGCGCCGCGCGTGATGGCCTCGTACCGGCTGACCTTCGGCGCCTCGCTGATCGCGGCTATCGTGAATGTGGTGTTCGGCCTGCTGGTGGCCTGGGTGTTGGTGCGCTACAAGTTCCCAGGCAAGCGCATCGTCGATGCACTGGTCGACCTGCCGTTCGCGCTGCCGACGGCCGTGGCCGGCATCTCGCTGACCGCACTGCTCGCGGGCAATGGCTGGGTCGGGCAACTGCTCGAGCCGCACGGCATCAAGCTGGCGTTCACGCCGGCGGGCATCGTGATCGCGCTGATCTTCATCGGGCTGCCCTTCGTGGTGCGCACGGTGCAGCCGGTGCTCGAAGACACCGAGAAGGAGCTGGAAGAAGCCGCCACCTCGCTGGGTGCGACGCGGCTGCAGACCTTCACCAAGGTGATCTTTCCGTCGATCGCGCCCGCGCTGCTCACGGGCTTTGCCATGGCCTTCGCGCGCGCCATCGGCGAGTACGGCTCTGTGATTTTCATCGCCGGCAACATGCCGATGATCTCGGAGATCACGCCGCTGATCATCATCGGCAAGCTGGAGCAATACGACTATGCGGGCGCCACGGCGGTCGCGCTGGTGATGCTGGTCATTTCGTTCGTGCTGCTGCTGGTCATCAACGGCCTGCAAGCCTGGCAGCGCCGCCGCGCGGGAGCATGAGATGAGCGCCCCTTCCAAAGTCATTCGCCGCGCACAGGCCGGCACCACCGAATCGCCCTGGGTGCGCTGGGTGCTGATCGGCCTCGCGCTGGCGTTCATGTTCCTGTTCCTCGTGCTGCCGCTGGCTGCCGTGGCGACCGAGGCGCTGCGCAAGGGCGTCGGTGCCTACCTCGACGCGCTGAAGGAGCCCGATGCCTGGAGCGCCATCCGCCTCACGCTGATCACGGCCGCCATCGCGGTGCCGATGAACCTCGTGTTCGGTGTGGCGGCGGCCTGGGCCATCGCCAAGTTCGAGTTCCGCGGCAAGGCCTTCCTCACCACGCTGGTCGACCTGCCGTTCGCGGTGTCGCCGGTGGTGGCGGGCCTGATCTACGTGCTGGTGTTCGGCGCGCAGGGCTGGCTCGGCCCGTGGCTTGCGGAGCATGACGTCAAGATCATCTTCGCGGTGCCCGGCATCGTGCTGGCGACCGTGTTCGTGACCTTTCCGTTCATCGCGCGCGAACTCGTGCCGCTGATGCAGGCGCAGGGCACCGACGAGGAGCAGGCGGCCATCGTGCTCGGCGCGACCGGCTGGCAGACCTTCTGGCGTGTGACGCTGCCCAACATCAAGTGGGGCCTGCTGTACGGCGTGATCCTGTGCAACGCGCGCGCCATGGGCGAGTTCGGCGCGGTGTCGGTGGTGTCGGGCCACATCCGCGGGCAGACCAACACCATGCCGCTGCACGTGGAAGTGCTCTACAACGAATACCAGTCGGTGGCCGCGTTCGCAGTGGCCTCGCTGCTGGCCATCCTCGCGCTGGTCACGCTGGTGATCAAGTCGGTCATCGAATGGCGCCACGAGCGCGAGATGAAAGCCATTGCCGAGCTGCCCCCCGAGCGTCCTCCGGAAACCACGGCGGCCTGAGCCTGAGAGAGAAGAAATCATGAGCATCGAAATCCGCAACATCAGCAAGCAGTTCGGCGACTTCCGTGCGCTGCGCGACGTGAGTCTCGACGTCGAATCCGGCGAACTCGTCGCGCTGCTCGGTCCCTCGGGCTGCGGCAAGACCACGCTGCTGCGCATCATCGCGGGCCTGGAAACGGCCGACACCGGCAGCATCCTGTTCGCGGGCGAGGACACCACCGACGTGCACGTGCGCGAGCGGCAGGTCGGCTTCGTGTTCCAGCACTACGCGCTGTTCCGCCACATGACCGTGTTCGAGAACGTCGCCTTCGGCCTGCGCGTGAAGCCGCGCAAGGAGCGCCCGAGCGATGCGCAGATCAAGGCCAAGGTGACCGAGCTGCTCAAGCTGGTGCAGCTCGACTGGCTGGCCGACCGCTACCCGTCGCAACTCTCCGGCGGCCAGCGCCAGCGCATTGCGCTGGCCCGCGCGCTGGCGGTGGAGCCCAAGGTGCTGCTGCTCGACGAACCCTTCGGCGCGCTCGACGCCAAGGTGCGCAAGGAACTGCGCCGCTGGCTGCGCCGGCTGCACGACGAACTGCACGTCACCTCGATCTTCGTCACGCACGACCAGGAAGAGGCGCTCGAAGTGGCCGACCGCGTGGTGGTCATCAACAAGGGCCAGATCGAACAGGTCGGCTCGCCGCAGGACGTGTGGGACAAGCCCGCGAGCCCGTTCGTCTATGGCTTCCTGGGCGACGTGAACCTGTTCCATGGACGGGCCGACAACGGCCAGGTGCAGCTCGAAGGCATGCGCCTCGATTCGCCCGAGCACAGCGGCGCGCGCGACGCCAAGGCGCGCGCCTATGTGCGCCCGCATGACATCGACGTGACACGCTATGTGCCTGGCGCCTCCGGCATCGTCGCCACGCTGGCGCGCGCCATCGTGGTCGGGCCCATCGCGCGGCTGGAACTTGAACCCACCGAAACGAATCCAGATAATCCGGGCTCCGGAACCATCATCGAGGCGCAACTCCCTGCGCAACAGTTCCGGGAACTGGGCTTGAAGGAAGGCGACACCGTCGTCGCCAATCCGCGCAAGGCCAGGGTGTTCGTAGAAGAAGATTGGGTGTCTCCTTGATCGATTGGTACTTCGGCGCGCCGCGCCGCGCGTTCGCGCTGATTTGCCTGGCCTGCGTTCTCATGCTGGCCTTCGGGCTCTACCTGCAGCACGTGGTCGGGCTCGAGCCTTGTCCCATGTGCATCGTGCAGCGCTATGCGCTGGTGCTGGTGGCGCTGTTCACCGGGCTGGCCGCGGTGTTCCGCAGCGTCGGCCTGCGGGTCGCGGGCGGAGTGCTGGCGCTGATCGCAGCGGTCGGCGGCGCCTACACGGCGGCCTCGCAAAGCTGGCTGCAGTGGTATCCGCCCGAAGTCGTGTCCTGCGGGCGCGACCTCTACGGGATGATCGAGACCTTCCCGCTGAAGCGCGCGCTGCCGATGATCTTCCGCGGCGGCGGTGACTGTTCCAAGGTCGACTGGACGCTGTTCGGCCTGACGCTGGCGAACTGGTCGTTCATTGCTTTCGTCGTTCTCTCGCTGCTGCTGGTCACGCTGCTGCTGCGTTCGCGCCGCGCGCGCTGAAGCCCTCACCCCAACCCTCTCCCGGAGGGGGAGGGGGCAAGACATCAGTCCTGGAACGGCGGCTTCTTCGCCAGCTTGCGGAACACCAGCGCGGGCAGCCGCAACACGAACTCGACCATCAGCCGTGCATGCATCCACGTCAGCAGCACGTTGTCGCGTCCATAGCGGAAGTGCGAGACCCCGCCTTCCTCGGCCGTCAGGTATTTCACGGGCGCATCGATGTTCACGGGCTTGACGCCGCGCCATGCCAGCCGCACGACGGCTTCGGTGTCGAAGTCGAAGCGCCGCATCCACGGCTGGCGTGCCATCACGGCGATCAGGTCGGCCACCGGGTACACGCGGAAACCGTAGAGCGAATCGCCCACGCCGGCGAACAGTGTTTCCAGCTGCGTCCATCCGTTCGACACGCGCCGCCCGCGCACGCGCAGCAGCGGCGCGCTGGCATCGAACACCGGGCGCCCGAGCACCATCGTCTCGGGTCGCGCCAGCGATGCCTTCATGAATGCCGGGATCAGGTCCGCCGGATGCTGCCCGTCGGAGTCCATCGTCAGCGCATGCGTGAAGCCTGCGTCCTTCGCGGCGCGCAGTCCGTGCAGCACGGCAGAACCCTTGCCCTGGTTCTGCGGCAGCACCCACACGCGTAGGCCGGGATCGCTGGCGGCCATCTGCTGCAGCCGCTCGCCCGTGCCGTCGTCGCTGCCGTCGACCACCACCCACACGGGGTTCCATTGCGCGCGCGCCGCGGCGACTGTCGAGAACAGGCGTTCGCCGGTGTTGTAGCTGGGGATCAGGACAAGGTGGGTGCGCGAGGCGTCTGGCATTCGGGGGACGCGTCGGTGGCGCGCTGCTCCATGTTTTGGCGGAAGTATTGTTCGAGCTCGGCCTGCAGCACGTCGCTGTTCTGCGTGGGCGCAAAGCGCTTGCCGAGCCGCAAGGTGAAGACGATGGGCAGCGGCGGCACGCGCCACAGCGGCCAGCCTTTACTGAGGTAAGGCGAATCGGTGTCGATGAACACTGTTTGAATGGGCGCCTGCGCGAGCTTGGCGATCAGCGTGGTGCCGGGGCGGAACGGGTTGAGCGGCGGCGTCACCGTGCGCGTGCCTTCTGGAAAGATCACCAGCTGGCCGCCGTTGCGCAGGTCGTTCACGGCCAGTCGCACCATCGTGCGGGCCGACCTGTTGCTGATGTAGCGCGCCAGCCGCGCCCCCGCGCCCAGGAAGATGTTGCCCATCAGGTCGGCCTTCATGATGCAGGCGCTGCGCGGCAGGCGTGCCACCAGCAGCAGCGCATCGAGCATGGTCGGGTGGTTGGCCACGAAGATCACGCCAGGCTCCTTGCGCATCGGGTCGAGGCAGGTGGCGTCGATACGCATCATGCCGGTCACCGATGCCAGCCACCAGAACATGCGGTACGCAAAGGCGATGGTCATGCGGCCCAGGGTGCGCGCGGGCGCGGCCGGCATCACCGGGTGGATCAGCATGGCAACGAAGTTCCAGACCAGCGAGATCAGGCCCAGGAACAGCAGCAGCGCGTAGAGCATCAACGCGAGCGGAATCGACATGAGAAATCGCAGCACGCGAGTCATTGAATCAGTCAATCAGACGATGGGTGCCGGACAACGACCGGTCAGGCCCGCAGCTGGCCGGCCGCGACCGTGTGGGCCTCGATCTCGACCAGGAGGTCGCTGCGGCAGATGTCGGCTTCGAGGTACACCGCGTGGCGCGCCATCGGGGCGTCGGCGCCGAGCGTGTCCTCGATGATGCCGCGCACCGTCTCGGTGTCCGACGGATGCCGCACGTAGACCACGCAGTCGAGTTCGGCCAGCGAGAACTGCGCCGTGCCGCGTTCGTTGGCGGCCGCGATCACGGCCTGCAGGTTGCGCAGCGTTTCGCGCGTCTGCTCCGGCAGGTTGCCGCGGTGCACGGTCTCGTGGCCGACGATGCTCGCGGTGCCCGAGATGAAGAGCGCGATGTTTCCATCGCCGATGTCTGCCAGCGCGGCGCGCGAGAAGGTCGGCGAGCGCGGGCCGTAGGTTTCGGGATAGCGGTAGGCCGAGACCTGCCGCGGGTTTTCGACCGGCAGCGGCGCCTGCTGGCCGGCCAGGAAGCGGATCGACAGGGCGCCCTGGTGGATGCCCAGCGCGCAGGCCGCCGGCGCACCTTCGAAGGCGGCGCGGCCGGCTTCGAGAAACGCTTCCTGCCGGCCGAGGTTGAACTGGCGGTAGCGTTCCAGCCCGCCGCCATCGGCATTGATCTGCGGCAGGTAGTTCCAGATGCGCTGCAGGTGCGGCGTGCCGGCCTGGTCGAGCGTCTTGAAGAGATCGCGGTAGGCGCGGTGCGCGAGTTCGGCGAGGCCCTGCCTTTCCTTGGCCTCGTCGAGATCGATGGCGCCGAGCAGCCAATGCCCGTCGGTGCGCCAGCGCGCAATGCCCGTGGTGCCCGACTTGATGTTCGGGCCGCTCGCATGCCACACGTCGGCCATGGCGCCGTTGGCAGACAGCACGCGCGCGTTGACCGTCGGCATCCAGGCCACGCCGTGCGGCGTTCCATAGCCAAGCGCCGCGAAAGGCGCCTTGCCGTCGGTGGCCAGCGCCAGGCTGGCCGGCAGCGACAGGCGCTCGACGCGCAAATGGGAAGAAGAGGTGTCGTCCAGAGCTCGCACTGTCAGCTGGCCTCGGCGGGATGTTCGGGTTTGATGGCGGTATAGGAAGAGAAGACGCCGAGGCTCGCATGCCGGCGCACGTCGCGAAAGCCCGCGGCGGCCAGTGCCTGCATCACCCGCTGGGGGGGAATGCAGGCCTCGATCGTGTCCCAGTAGTAACGCCACAGTTCGGAAGTGTTGCGCTGGCGGCCGACCACGCGGGCGATCAGCGGCACGACGGCACGCATGTAGCCCTTGAGCAGCGCCGTGGCGACGCGGCCTTCGGGCTTGGTGATTTCGAGCACCGCCACGCGCCCGCCGGGGCGCAGCACGCGGTGGAATTCGCCGAAGGCCGCGGCCACGTCGCTGATGTGGCGCATGGCGTAGCCCATGCTCACGAAGTCGCAGCTGGCGTCGGGCCGGGGCAGGGCCTCGGCCACGCCGCGCACCAGCTCGACGCCGGGCAGCTTGACCTGGCTCATCATGCCGGCGCTGGGATCGACGCCCACGAGGTGGCCCATGGAGCCGATGAGCTTGAGCGCCTCCCGGGCCACGAGCCCGGTGCCGATGCCTACGTCCAGCACCTGCATGCCTGCCGAGAGGCCGGCCTGCTGCAGTGCCGCGCGGCGGTACGAGGGACCGGTGCCGAAGGCCAAAACGCTCTCGATGCGGTCGTAGTCCGCCGCCGTGCTGTCGAAGATGCGCAGCAGGAACGCCTGGTGCTCCGCCTCGGTCTTGTAGTACAGCGGCAAAGGAGCGTGCGGCGGCAGGGTGTCGGGATTCCCGGGCCCGACGGAAGGCGATGGCGTCATCGAACGATTATCACCAAAAGCTCTACCTCGAATTCCCGGCCCGCGGCGGGCGTTGTGTGCGCCGGACAGTAAACTCGGAGCTTGCTTTGAAAACACAAGACAGCGAGATAGAAAGCCATGGCCGGACATAGCAAGTGGGCGAATATTCAGCACCGGAAGGGCCGCCAGGACGAGAAGCGGGGCAAGCTCTGGACCCGCGCCATTCGCGAAATCACGGTGGCCGCCCGCGCCGGCGGCGCCGACCTGGGCTCCAACCCCCGGCTGCGGCTGGCGGTGGAAAAGGCCAAGGCGGTGAACCTGCCGATCGACACCATCAAGCGCAACATCGACAAGGCCACGGGCAATCTCGAAGGCGTCAATTACGAAGAAATTCGTTACGAAGGGTACGGCATCGGCGGCGCGGCGATCATCGTCGACACCATGACCGACAACCGCGTGCGCACCGTGGCCGAAGTGCGCCACGCCTTCTCCAAGCACGGCGGCAACATGGGCACCGAAGGCTCGGTGGCCTTCCAGTTCAAGCACTGCGGCCAGTTCATCTTTGCGCCGGGCACCAGTGAAGACAAGGTGATGGAAGTGGCGCTCGAAGCGGGCGCCGAAGACGTGGTGACCGACGACGACGGCGCCATCGAGGTGATCACCGCCGTGGCTGACTTCGAAGCAGTGAAGAACGCGCTCGAAGCAGCGGGCCTGAAGCCCGACGCTGCTGAAGTCACCATGCGCGCCGAGAACACCGTGGACGTGACCGGCGAGGACGCCGCAAGAATGCAGAAGTTGCTCGACGTGCTCGAGGACCTGGACGACGTGCAGGACGTTTATCACAACGCCTCGCTGTCGGAATGAGTGAATGAATGTTTGTTTGTTGAACCACAGCGAGAAATGAAGGCCCGCGAATGAAGGTACTGGTAATTGGAGGCGGGGGCCGTGAACACGCTCTGGCATGGCGCCTGGCGCAGGCCGCCCGGGTGAGCCGTGTGTACGTGGCGCCGGGCAACGGCGGCACCGCGGGCGACGAACGCTACGACTGCATCGACATCACCGAGCCTGCCGCATTGCGCGAGTGGGCCATCAAGGAAAAGATCGCGCTGACCGTGGTCGGCCCGGAGGGGCCGCTCGCTGCGGGCGTGGTCGACGAGTTCCGCGCGCACGGCCTGCGCATCTTCGGCCCGACGCAGGCGGCCGCGCAGCTCGAGAGCTCGAAGGCGTTTTCCAAGGCGTTCATGAAGCGCCACAAGATCCCGACAGCCGAATACGAGGCCTTCACCGACGCCGCAGCAGCGCATGCGTACATCGATGCCAAGGGTGCGCCCATCGTCGTCAAGGCCGACGGGCTGGCGGCAGGCAAGGGCGTGGTGGTGGCCATGACCGCGCAGGAAGCGCACGAGGCCGTCGACTTCATGCTGGTGGACAACAAGTTCGGCGTGTCGCACAACGAAGGCGGCGCGCGCGTCGTGATCGAGGAATTCCTGCAGGGCGAGGAAGCCAGCTTCATCGTGCTGTGCGACGGCAAGAACGTGACCGCGCTGGCCACCAGCCAGGACCACAAGCGCCTGCTCGACAACGACGAAGGCCCCAACACCGGCGGCATGGGTGCGTACTCGCCCGCGCCGGTGGTCACGGCCGAGGTGCATGCGCGTGCCATGCGCGAAATCATCCTGCCGACCATCCGCGGCATGGAAAAAGACGGCATTCCGTTCACCGGCTTCCTCTATGCCGGCCTGATGATCGACGCCACCGGCCATCCGAAGACGCTCGAATTCAACTGCCGCATGGGCGACCCCGAGACGCAGCCGATCATGATGCGTCTCAAGTCCGACCTCTTCGAAGTGTTCTGGCATGCCACCGACGGCACGCTCGACCAGGTCGAGCTGCAATGGGACCGGCGCGTGGCACTGGGCGTGGTGATGGCCGCGCACGGCTACCCGCTGTCGCCGCGCAAGGGCGACCGCATCACCGGCATTCCGGCCGAGGCGCCCGACGCCGTGGTGTTCCACGCCGGCACGACGCTGCAGGACGGCGAGCTCAAGACCAGCGGCGGCCGCGTGCTCTGCGTGACCGTGCTGGCCGACAGCGTGAAGCAGGCGCAGCAACGGGCCTATGAGGTTGCGGCGCGCGTCAGCTTCGACGGCGTGCAGTACCGCAAGGACATCGGATTCCGCGCGGTTCACGCGCGCAACCCTCACGGCGCTTGATGCAGCAAACCAACCCGGCAGCGGTCGGCGAATACCTTCGCGGACTGCAGCAGTCGATCATCGCGGCGGTCGAGAAGGCCGACGGCGGTGCGTGCGTGCGCGACGCCTGGCAGAAGGCCCCGGGCGAACCACTGCAAGGCCACGGGTTGACCTGCATCCTCGAGGGCGGCGAACTCTTCGAGCGCGCGGGCTGCGGCTTCTCGCAGGTGCGCGGAGCGAAGCTGCCACCCTCGGCCACGCAGAACCGGCCCGAGTTGGCGGGGGCACCTTTCGAGGCAATGGGTGTGTCGCTGGTGTTCCATCCGCGCAATCCGTACGTGCCCATCGTGCACATGAACGTGCGCATGCTCGCCGCGCTTCCCGAAGGCGGGGAGCCGGTCTGCTGGTTCGGCGGCGGCATGGACCTCACGCCTTGCTACGGCTTCGAGGAAGACGCGGTTCACTTCCATACCGCGTGCCGCGATGCGCTCGCGCCCTTCGGCGACGACAAGTACCCGCGCTTCAAGACGTGGTGCGACGAGTATTTCTTCCTGAAGCACCGCAACGAGCAGCGCGGCATCGGCGGCATCTTCTTCGACGATTTTTCCGAGGGCGGTTTCGAGAACGGCTTCGCGATGATCCGCTCGGTAGGCAACGGCTTCCTGCCGGCCTATCTGCCGATCGTCGAGCGCCGCCGCGCCACGCCTTATTCGGAGCGCGAGCGCAACTTCCAGCTCTACCGGCGCGGCCGGTACGTGGAGTTCAACCTCGTGTGGGACCGCGGCACGCACTTCGGCCTCCAGTCGGGCGGGCGCACCGAATCGATCCTGCTCTCGATGCCGCCGCTGGCAAGCTGGGCCTACCAGCAGCAGCCCGAACCGGGCAGCCCCGAAGCCGCGCTGTACAGCGACTTCATCGTGCGGCGCGACTGGTTGTGAACCCTTCCGGCAAGGCTCCCCGCATCGGCGTTTTCGGCGGCGCATTCGACCCGCCGCACAACGCCCATGTGGCGCTTGCCGAAGCCGCGCTGGCGCAACTCGGCCTTGCCGAACTGCACGTCATTCCCACCGGGCAGGCCTGGCACAAGAGCAGGGCGCTGACGCCGAAGGAAGACCGCCTCGCGATGACGCGCCTGGCCTTCTCCGGCCTGAAGGGCACCGTCGTCGTCGACAGCCGCGAAGTGCTGCGCGACGGCCCGACCTACACCCTCGATACGCTGAACGAGCTGCAGCGGGAGCAGCCCGGCGCACAGCTGGTCCTGATCATGGGCGCCGACCAGGCGAGCGCGTTGCCGACCTGGCATGGCTGGCAGGATATACTCGGCATTGCTATTGTTTCTGTAGCGTATCGCGCATTATCGACGGGCGACACTGCTCGTTTTGATCCGAAAATGCTGCCCGGCCTTCCGGTTGGCGCTCGTTTCGAGGCGCTCGAACTGCCACCCATGGATACCAGTGCCACCGAGATCCGGCGGCGCGCAGCGCTTGGCGTGGACATTTCCTCGCTGGTTCCGCCCACGGTTGCACGCTATATTGACCAACACCACCTCTACCGCTCTGCCTGATGACCACTGAAGCCGCCGCCAAGAAAGACACCCAGAAACTCCAGCGAGCCATCATCGATGGTCTCGAAGACGTCAAGGCGCAGGACATCCAGGTATTCGACACAGAACATCTTTCGCCGCTGTTCGAGCGCGTGATCGTCGCGTCGGGCACCTCCAATCGCCAGACCAAGGCGCTGGCCGCCAGCGTGCGCGATGCGGTGCGCGAAGCCGGTTTCGGCAAGCCGCGCATCGAGGGCGAGGACAACGGCGAGTGGATCATCGTGGACTGCGGCGCGGCCGTGGCGCACATCATGCAGCCCGCCATCCGCCAGTACTACCACCTCGAAGAGATCTGGGGCGACAAGCCGGTGCGCGCCAAGCTCGGCGGTGCCAAGCCTGCCATGGCGACCAGCTCGTCGGTCAAGGACGAACCCGAAGGCAAGAAGAAGGCCGCCGGCAAGGAGCCCACGCTGCGCCGCTCGAGCGCCTCCAAGACCGCGATCCGCGCAGCCGAGCAGGAAGCCAAGGCCGCGAAGGCCCCGGCCAGGAAAACGGCTGCGAAGAAGGCGCCTGCCAAGAAGGTGCCTGCCAAGAAGACAACCACCGCGCGCGTGCCGGTCAAGGTCGTCGGCAAGCCCGCCGCCAAGAAGCCCGCTGCGAAGAAGGCGGCGGCTGCCAAGAAGGCGCCAGCCCGCCGCGCATGAAGCTGCTGGTGGTCGCCGTCGGGCAACGCATGCCCGATTGGGCTCAGACTGCCTGGGACGACTACGCCAAGCGCTTCCCGCCCGAACTCAAGCTCGAGCTGCGCGCCGTCAAGACCGAGCCGCGCGGCTCCAAGTCGCTGGAAACGCTGTATGCCGCCGAGCGCGAACGCATCGAGGGCGCCATTGCCAAAAGCTCGGCGCGCGGCATGCGCATCGTCGCGCTCGACGAACGCGGCACGGCACTGACCACCAAGGCGCTTGCCGCGCGGCTGCAGGCCTGGCAAGGCGAGGGCGATGACGTGGCCCTGGTCATCGGCGGGCCCGACGGCCTCGACCCGGCCTTCAAGGCTGCGGCCCACGAGCGCATCCGGCTGTCCGACCTGACGCTGCCGCACGCGATGGCGCGGGTGCTGCTGGTCGAGCAGTTGTATCGGGCGTGGTCGGTCAACGCAGGCCATCCTTACCACCGCGAATGACCAGCGCCGACGGGCGGGCCGCGCGGCTCGATGCCTCATCGGTGGCCTTGCAGTCCTTCACATTCTTTTCGGACCCGGGCGGCCGCCGCTCGGCCCTTCAGGAGCACTGAGCCTTGTCGGATTTCGTCTACCTCGCTTCACAAAGCCCCCGCCGCGCCCAGCTGCTCGGCCAGCTCGGCGTTCGCCATGCACTGCTGCTGGCCGATGCCGGCGAAGACGCCGAATCGCTCGAAGCCGTGCTGCCCAATGAGGCCCCGGCGACTTATGTGCAGCGCGTCACGGCGCTGAAGCTCGATGCCGCCGTGGCCCGGCTCCGGAGCCGCGGACTGGCCGAGGCGCCGGTGCTCTGCGCGGACACCACGGTTACGCTCGGCCGCGCCATCCTCGGCAAGCCCGAAGACGAGAAGGATGCCGCGCGCATGTTGCGGATGCTCTCAGGCAGCACGCACCGCGTGCTGACGGCCGTGGCGCTGCAGCACGGCACGCAGCGCCATGCGGCGCTCAGCGTGTCGCGCGTGCGTTTCGCCGACATCACCGATGCGCAGATCGCCCGCTACGCCGACAGCGGCGAGCCGCTCGGCAAGGCCGGCGCTTATGCCATTCAGGGTGCGGCGGCCGCGTTCATCGAGCACATCAGCGGGTCCTATTCGGGCATCATGGGCCTCCCCATGTTCGAGACCGCGCAGCTGCTTCGAAGCGCCGGTTTCAATACTTGAGAATTCCATGCAGGACATACTGATCAACTGGTCTCCGCAGGAGACCCGCGTGGCGCTGGTCGAGCACGGTGCGGTGCAGGAGCTGCACGTCGAGCGCACGCTGGAGCGCGGACTCGTCGGCAACATCTACCTCGGCAAGGTGTCGCGCGTGCTGCCGGGCATGCAGTCGGCCTTCATCGACATCGGCTTGGAGCGCACCGCCTTCCTGCACGTGGCCGACATCGTCTCGCCGTTCACGCCGGGCTCGCGGCCCAGCGCACCGGCGCCCGAGCGCGACCATCGCAACGGCGGCCCGATGGTGCCGATCGAGAAGCAGGTGTTCGAAGGCCAGTCGCTGCTGGTGCAGGTCATCAAGGACCCCATCGGCACCAAGGGCGCGCGGCTGTCGACGCAGATCAGCATTGCCGGGCGGCTGCTGGTGTTCCTGCCGCAGGACAACCATATCGGGGTTTCGCAGAAGATTCCGTCGGACCAGCGCGAATCGCTGCGCAACCGCATGCTCGCGCTGATCGAGGCGGCCGCGGCTGCCGACAGCGGCGGCGTGGTGCCGGCCAACACGGGCGGCTTCATCCTGCGCACCAACGGCGAAGATTCCAGCGACCCCGAACTGGCCGAAGACATCGCCTACCTGCGCAAGACCTGGTCGCGCATCCGAGAGGCATCGATGCGCATGCCGGCGATGTCGCTGCTGCACCAGGATCTGAGCCTGCTGCAGCGCGTGCTGCGCGACATGACCAGCGAGGACACGCAGACCATCCGCATCGATTCGCGCGAGCAGTTCGAGGTGCTGTTGAAGTTCGGCCTCGAGTTCATGCCCAAGGCAGCTGGCAAGCTGCAGCACTACAGGGGCGAGCGGCCGATCTTCGATCTGTATTCGGTCGACGAGGAAATCGCGAAGGCGCTGGGCCGGCGCGTCGAGCTCAAGTCGGGTGGCTACCTGGTGGTCGACCAGACCGAGGCGCTGACCACGGTGGACGTGAACACCGGCGGCTTCGTCGGTGCGCGCAACTTCGACGACACCATCTTCAAGACGAACCTCGAAGCGGCACAGGCCATCGCGCGGCAGTTGCGGCTGCGCAATCTGGGCGGGATCATCATCGTCGACTTCATCGACATGGGGCGCGACGACCATCGCGAGCAGGTGCTGGCGGAATTCCGCAAGCAGTTAGCGCGCGACCGGGTGAAGACCACGGCCGGCGGTTTCTCGCAGCTCGGACTGGTCGAGATGACACGCAAGCGCACCCGCGAATCGCTGGCGCACATGCTGTGCGAGCCCTGCGTGGCCTGTGGCGGGCAGGGCATCGTGAAGACCGCGCGCAGCGTGGCCTACGACGTGATGCGCGAAATCCTGCGCGAGGCGCGGCAGTTCACGCCGCGCGAGTTCCGCATCGTGTCGTCGCCTCAGGTGATCGAGCTGTTCCTCGATGAGGAAAGCCAGCACCTGGCGGGGCTGAGCGACTTCATCGGCAAGCCGATTTCGCTGCAGGCCGAGCCCGCGATCGGGCAGGGGCAGTACGACATCGTGCTGCTCTGAGAGCGGCTCAGAGCGTCGGATCCTGCCCCGGCGTGGCGCTGCGCACGGCCAGTGTCTGCAGCCGCGCATAGAGTCCGTCCATCGCCATGAGTTGTGCGTGGCTGCCTTGCTCCGCGATGCGGCCTTGCTCCATCACGATGATCCGATCTGCGTGCTGGATGGTCGAGAGGCGGTGGGCCACGATCAGCGTCGTGCGGTTCTGCATCAGGCGCTGCAGGGCATCCTGCACCAGCCGCTCGGACTCGGTGTCGAGAGCCGAGGTGGCTTCGTCGAGCAGCAGCACGGGGGCGTTCTTGTACAGCGCGCGGGCAATGGCGAGGCGCTGGCGCTGGCCGCCCGACAGCTGCGTGGCGTTGTGGCCGAGAACCGTGTCCATGCCCTGGGGCAGGCTTTCGACATGCGCACTGAGGTTGGCCGCCGCTATGCACTGCAGCACGCGCTCGCGGTCGATCTCGGCGCCCAGCGCCACGTTGGCGGCCAGCGTCTCGTTGAGCATCACGACATCCTGGCTCACCATGGCGAACTGGGCGCGCAGGCTCTTCAGTTGCCATTCGCTGGTGTCGTGCCCGTCGAGCAGCACCTGGCCGCCGCTGGGCTGCACGAAGCGGGGCAGCAGGTTGACCAGCGTGGTCTTGCCTGAACCCGAGGGGCCGACGAATGCGACCACCTGGCCGGGCTCGATGGTCAGGCTCACGCCGTCGAGCGCGCGTTGTTCGTCTTCGCCTCGGTAGCTGACCTGCACGTTGCGCAGCTCGATGCGTCCTTCGGCGTGTTCGACCTGGAATGTGCCCTGCGACTCCGGTGCCACGTCGTCGATCAGGACCAGCCCGCGCTCCAGGGCGGCGAGGCCGCGCGTGATCGGGCCGGCCACTTCGGCGAGGCGCCGGATCGGCGCAATCAGCATCAGCATGGCCGTGATGTAGGCAACGAAGCCGCCCACCGTGAAGCCCTGCTTGCCGCTTTGCCAGAGCGCGATCATCACCACCACCGACAGCGCGAGCGACGCCATCATCTGTGTGAGCGGCGTGGTGGCCGCCTGCGCGATGGTCGACTTCACGGCCAGGCGGTTCAGGCGCTGGCTCAGCTGTTCGAAGCGGTGGCCCTGCGCGCCTTCCGCGCCGTGCAGGCGCACCACGCGGTGGGCGAGCACGTTCTCCTCGACCACGTAGGCCAGTTCGTCGGTGGCCTGCTGGCCTTGCTGGGTGAGGCGGTACAGCCGTTTGGAGAACACCTTCATGATCCAGGAGATGCTGGGCACGAGGAATGCGACGATCAGGGTGAGCTTCCAGTTCAGGTAAACCAGATAGCCAAGCAGCGCGATCAGCGTGAAGCCGTCGCGCGAAAGGCCGAGCAGCGCCTGCACCAGCAGCATTGCGCCGGTCTGCACTTCGTAGACCACCGTGTTCGACAGGGTGCTGGCCGATTGGCGCGCGAACAGCGCGAGTTCGGCGCCGAGCAGGTGCTCGAACAGCACCCGTCGCAGCTTCTGCATGCCTTCATTGGCGATGCGCGACAGCGCGTACTGGGAGATGAACTGGGCGATGCCGCGCACCGCGAACAGCAGCAGCACGGCGGCAGGCACGAACCACAACGGCATCTCGCCGCGCGTGAAGCCGCGATCGAGCAGCGGCTTCAATAGCGCGGCCATCAGTGGCTCGGTGATTGCAGCCAGCATCGCCCCGCTCAGTCCGAGGGCCCACCATTGGCGCGAGCCGCCAAACCAGGTCATGAGTCGCGCCAGACGGCGCATCAGGGGAGGGCGTGCGTTCTCGCCGCCGGGGGATGCTTGCATGGCGGCGGATTCTACGGGGCCCTCATTCAGGGCCTGCCGCCGGTGCTTCTGTAGGACCGCGCCGCTCGATAAACGTTTTGTGACGGCCGCCCCAAGCCAGTGTGTAACATGTGGCCCGATAAAGCCGGGGAGAACTTTTTACCCGGAAACCTCTCCGAATCGCATGAACAAGCCGTTGCCAACTCCAATTCCAACTCCTTCTTCATCACTTTTTGCACGCCGCACACTCATTGCGGCCCTCGCTGCCACCCCCATGATTCCTGCACTGGCCCAGTTCCGGGTCGAGGTGTCGGGCGTCGGGCTCACGCAGCTGCCGATCGCGCTCGTTCCTTTCAAGGGCCAGGAAGGCTCGCCCCAGAAGATCTCGGACATCGTCCAGGCCGACCTGGAACGCAGCGGCCAGTTCCGCGGCGTCGATGCCTCGGGCCAGGCGCTGGACGAAGCCTCCCGTCCCGACCTGTCGCTGTGGCGGCAGCGCACCGCCGACTCGCTCGTGGTGGGCAGCGTCACCCGGCTGGGCGACGGCCGCTTCGACGTGAAGTTCCGCCTGTGGGATGTGGTGAAGGGGCAGGACCTCGGTGGCCAGAGCTACACAGTGCCGCAAGGCGACCTGCGCCTTGCCTCGCATCGCATTGCCGACTACGTCTACGAGAAGCTGACCGGCGAGAAGGGCATCTTCTCGACCCGCATCGCCTACGTCACCAAGGGCGGCAGCCGCTACTCGCTGTGGGTGGCCGATGCCGACGGCGAGAACGCACAAGCCGCGCTCGCCAGCCCCGAACCCATCATCTCGCCCTGCTGGTCGTCCAATGGCCAACAGCTGGCATACGTTTCCTTCGAATCGCGCAAGCCCGTCGTGTACGTGCACAACGTGGCCAGCGGCCAGCGCCGGCTGCTGGCGAACTTCAAGGGCTCCAACAGCGCACCGGCCTGGGCGCCCGACGGCAATTCGCTCGCCGTCACGCTCAGCCGCGACGGCGGCTCGCAGCTGTTCTCCATCCCGGCCAGCGGCGGCGAACCGCGTCGCCTGACGCAAAGCGCAAGCATCGACACCGAGCCTGTGTACTCGGCCGACGGCGGCACCATCTATTTCGTGAGCGACCGCGGCGGTGCGCCCCAGATCTACAAGATGAGCGCCAGCGGCGGCAACCCGACACGGGTGACCTTCAGCGGCACCTACAACATCTCTCCGTCTGTCAGCGGCGATGGCCGGTGGTTGGCCTACATCTCCCGCGTGGGCGGTGCCTTCAAACTCCATGTGATGGAGTTGGCAACCGGCAACGTCAGCGCGATCACCGACACCTCCGCGGACGAAAGTCCAAGCTTTGCCCCGAACAGCAAGCTGATCGTCTACGCAACGCACCTGCAAGGCCGCGAAGCGCTCATGACGACCACGCTAGATGGAAAAATAAAGGCACGGCTTGCGGGACAGGCGGGAGACATCAGGGAACCGGACTGGGGTCCGTTTCAAAAGCAATGACCAAGGTTTATTTGAGGAGTTTGAAAAAATGTTGAAACGTACGATTTATTCGCTGGCCATCGTGGCCCTCATCGCCGGTTGCTCGTCGGGCACCAAGCTCAACGACACGCCCGTGACCGACGGGCGCGGCACCGCGGGCCAGCAGGGCGGCGGCGCCAGCACCGTGACGCCAGTCAATGCCGATCAGAACGCCGGCACCATGCAGGGTCCGGTTGGCGTGGCGCGCATCGTCTATTTCGACTATGACAGCTACACCGTCAAGCCCGAATTCCAGTCGCTGATCGACGGCCACGCCAGGTTCCTCAAGGCCAATCCGCAGCGCCGCGTCTCGATCGAAGGCCACACCGACGAGCGCGGTGGCCGCGAGTACAACCTGGCGCTCGGCCAGAAGCGTGCCGAGGCCGTCCGCCGCGCGCTGACCCTGCTGGGCGTGAGCGACGGCCAGATCGAGGCCGTGAGCTTCGGCAAGGAAAAGCCTGCCGTCCCGGGCTCGGGTGAGGAAGTATGGGCACAGAACCGCCGCGCCGAACTCCGCTACACCCGGTGATGCCGCGCGCTCTCATGCGAGGCGCGGCGCTGGCCGCAGCCCTGCTTTGCGTCTCGATGGGGTCGCAGGCCGCACTGTTCGAGGATGACGAGGCACGCCGCGCCATCCTCGACCTGCGCCAGCGCGTCGAGGCCATGCGCCAGCAGACCGACCAGCGGCTGACCGACGAGAACGGCCAGTTGCGCCGCAGCCTGCTCGACCTGCAGAACCAGATCGAGCAGATGCGTGGCGACCTCGCCCGCATGACCGGCCAGAACGAGCAGCTCACGCGCACGCTGAGCGAGATGCAGTCGCGCCAGACCACCATCGACGACAAGCTCAAGCAGAGCGAGCCCTCGAAGGTATCGGTGGACGGCCGCGAGTTCACCGCCGATCCCAAGGAAAAGGCCGACTTCGACGCCGCCCTCGGCGTGTTCCGCTCGGGCCAGTTCGCGCAGGCGCAGACCGCGTTCGCCGAATTCGTCAAGCGCTACCCGCAAAGCGGCTACAACGCTTCTGCGTTGTTCTGGCTCGGCAATGCGCAGTACGCCACGCGCAACTACAACGAGGCCATTGCGAACTTCCGCTCCATGCTCTCGCTCGCGCCCGACCATGCCAAAGCCCCCGAGGCCGTGCTGTCGATCGCGAACTGCCAGATCGAGCTGAAGGACACGCGCGCCGCGCGCCGCACGCTGGAAGACCTGACCAAGGCCTATCCGCAGTCCGAAGCCGCGCAGGCCGGCCGCGAGCGCCTCTCGCGCCTGCGTTGATGCCGGCGGAGCCTTGCGCTTGAGTGCCATCGTCATCGACGCTTTCACCACTCCTCCCGCCGCCGCGGATGTCCTCATCGACACCGCGGCGCCCGATCTTGCGCGCCGCTTCGGCGGGCTTGAGCGGCTGTACGGCGTTGCCGGTGCCGCGCGCATCCGCAACGCGCATGTGCTGGTCGTCGGCATCGGCGGCGTGGGTTCGTGGGCGGTCGAGGCGCTGGCGCGCAGCGGGGTGGGGCGGCTGACGATGATCGACCTCGACCACGTGTCGGAGTCGAACATCAACCGCCAGATCCATGCGCTCGATGCCACCGTGGGACAGGCCAAGGTCGAAGCCATGCGTGACCGCATCGCGCAGATCAACCCCGGATGCAAGGTGCAGGCGATCGACGATTTCGTCGAGCCCGGCAACTGGACATCGCTGCTCGATGCGGCGCTGGCCGCGAACGGGCCGGTAACGGCCGTCATCGATGCCTGCGACCAGGTGAAGGCCAAGGTGGCCATGGCGGCGTGGGCGCGTGCATCTTCTTCATCATCGCGCGCTGCGTTCGTCACGGTGGGCGCGGCGGGCGGCAAGCGGCAGGCGCACAAGGTCGACATCGACGACCTGTCGCTCGTCACGCACGACCCCTTGCTGGCGCAATTGCGTCAGCGCCTGCGCAAGGAACACGGCGCGCCGCGCGAAGGCCGCAAGATCGGCATCGCCTGCGTCTTCAGCCGCGAAAGCGTGGCGCCGCCCGATGCGTCATGCGCCATCGAAGGCGACGGCTCGCTCAACTGCCATGGCTACGGATCGGTGGTCAGCGTCACCGCGACCTTCGGTCAATGTGCAGCGGGTTGGGTTCTCGACCAAATTGCCTCAAACGTCACGCTATAATCTTAGGCTTTGCCGGATTCGATACCGGCTAGAAGAAAAAATGGTTCCGGGACGTTAGCTCAGTTGGTAGAGCAGCGGACTTTTAATCCGTTGGTCACTGGTTCGAATCCAGTACGTCCTACCAGAACCCTTCTCCTCTGAAAACACGTTGATCAAGGCCGCCTTCCAGCGGCCTTTTTTATTTGCGGCGTTCAAAGTTGTCCGGCGAGGTAACGCAAAGCGCGCGGACCTGGAACAACAAAAAAACAGCCCGCACGAAGGCGGGCTGGAAGGTGACCTGCTGGAGGAGGGAGGATCAGAGAATGCAGGCCACAGGGAGAGCCATGACTATCGCCTGTGAACCTGCATAGAAGCTGACCTTGATGGAATCCCGTTTCAACGGCCTCAGTCTTCGTCTTCCCACTTGCCGATGACGGTGCCGAGCACGGTGAAGGCTTGGCGTACCGGCTCGTGCGTCGGGTTCAACGGCAACAGCCAGCGGCGCCCGTCGTCTTCCTTGAACACCTTGAAGGTGATCTCGCCGCTGTCGTCGAGTTTCGCGATGATGCGTTCGCCGTCATCGGGTGTCTTCAACTGTGTATCGACGAACACGATCGACTCCGCCGGATAGCTCTTCAGATGGCCGCTGGGCGCGGTCATGCTGTCGCCGCGCACGCGCAGCGCATAGGTATGAAGGCTGTGATGGGCGATGCAGGGAATCCAGCGCTCGGCACTGGGCTGTTGCGAAACTTCCAGGCTGTCCCAGTTGGCGGCGTCCGCCCATGCGATGAGCGGCACGGTGCCGGGAGTGCGGGGATTGAACGACGGGATCGACGGCGGAGTGCGTGTCACGCGATAGGGGCCAGGCGGTTCGTTGGCCCTGTCGCGGGCCTGGCGGATCTGGTCTTCGTCCCATGGAGCCGGTCCGTCGCCGGTGTCCAGCCAGTTGGGATCGGCACGGTAGGCGCGCGCCAGCGCGAGCACGCTCATCGACCGGCTGGTGTCTCCCCGCTCGATCTTGGAAATGCTGGACTGCTTGACGCCGGAAGCTGCCTCTGCCTGCTTCTGCGTCATCTTGGCGAATTTGCGCGCGGCCAAGGCGCGTGTGGCAATGGTCTCCATTGAGCGGGATTTAAGCTCAAATGAATATTCTTTCTGGACTCTAAAATATGAGAAAAAGGGAGAAAGACCATGAAGCCACGCGAGTTGGTGCTGGCGCTGAGGGCCATGGGGCTCACGCAGAAGCAGATCGAACAGAGAACCGGCATTCCGCAGCCGACGATCAGCAAGATCGGCCTGGGGCGGGTGAGCGACGTGATGTCGCGCCACTACATTGCGCTGCTGGCTGCCTACGAGCAGCAGATGCGGGAAGAGGCGCTCAAATCTGCGCCGCGGGCCTTGCGCCGACCGTCGGCCGATGAGTAAGCCGTGCTCAGACGCTTCCTGTCGGGCCTTTGGCTTGATCGCGTGCTGTGCGCGCTGCTGGCGTTGCTGTCCCTTGCGGGGCTGATCGTCGGGCTGGTGGCGGCACGCCCCGCCATCGCGGGGGCCGGTTGCTTCGGGCTGGTGTGTGCAGGCTGGGCGGCGCAGGTGCTGTTCGACCGCGAGGCGCTCAGGCGTTCGCGTGCGGTTCGGGCGGCGCGAGAGCGAGGGTCGTGCTGACGCGCACGCAGTCCTTGATGTGCTGCTCGCCGAGCGCGCGCAGTGCCGCATAGCCGAGCGCGGCCGACACGATCTGCCCGGCGATGGGCACGTACTTGGTTGCCTGCTTGGCGGTAAGGCGCACGCCCGCGTGCCTGGCCAGCCGGATCAGCAGGTCGCGCGTGACGAGCCGGCCGACCAGCAGGGCGCCGACGGTGGTCGCTGCCTTCTGGATGCGCTCGCGCTGGTGCGGCGCGAGCTTTTCGACCTGGGTGACCGAGAGGCCGAACTCGGCGCTGATCTGCGGCACCAGCCGCGAGAGCAGCGCGGCATCGGCCATCCAGTCGATGCCGGGCAGGGGCACGGCGCTGGCGGCGGCCGCCATCAGGGCCTTGCGGGTGATGAGCCGGCGGCTGCGGTGCACGGCGGCGATGAGTTTCTCGTCACCCCGGGCCAGGTCGATGGCGGACGGCATCCGGTGATTCCCCTTGCCTGGTTCCAGGTCAGGCCGCCAGGGCTTCAAGCTGGTCCGACAGGGCCAGCCAGCGCTCTTCGAGGCGGCCGATTTCATCGTTGAGCGCCTTCAGCCGCTTGCCGGCTTCGGCAATCTCGGCAGGAGGCAGCGGCCGAGCCAGGCGCGCTTCGAGCGCTGTGCGCTCGGTGCCGGCGGCGGCCATGCGCTCGTCGATCTGCGCGATCTCGCGCTTGATCGGCTTGGCCTGGTCGCTGCGCTGCTGGCGCTCCTGGGCGTCCTGCTTGCGTTGCTGCGCAGCGGCGGGCGCCGCCACCGGTGCGGCGGCAGCAGCAGCTGCGGCGATGCTGACGGCCTCGCGCGTCGCCATCTTGGCTTCTTCGCGCAGGCGCTTGGCCTCGTCGAGCAGGTAGCGCTGGTAGTCGTCGAGGTCGCCGTCGAAGTCGCCGACCACGCCGCGGCCCACCAGCCAGAACTCGTCGCACACCGAGCGCAGCAATGCACGGTCGTGGCTCACCAGCATCAGCGTGCCTTCGAACTCGTTGAGCGCCACGGCCAGGGCCTCGCGGGTGGCCAGGTCCAGGTGGTTGGTGGGCTCGTCGAGCAGCAGCAGGTTGGGGCGCTGCCACACCATCATCGCAAGCACGAGGCGGGCCTTCTCGCCGCCGCTCATGGTGCCCACGGGCTGCTTGACCATGTCGCCGCTGAAGTTGAAGCTGCCGAGGAAGCCGCGAAGGGCCTGTTCGCCGGTGGCTTCCTTCACGCTGCTGCCGAGCTCGCGCGCCATGCGAACCATGTGCTCGAGCGGGGTGTCCTGCGGGCGCAGCACGTCGAGTTCCTGCTGCGCGAAGTAGCCGATGTTCAGGCCCTTGCCCTCGGTGACCTGGCCGGCCAGCGCGCCCATTTCGCGCGCAATGGTCTTCACCAGCGTCGACTTGCCCTGGCCGTTGGCGCCCAGGATGCCGATGCGCTGGCCCGCCAGCACCGAGCGGCTCACGCCGCGAAGAATGGTCTTGGGCGCTTCGTTCTCGATCTCGTACCCGAAGCTCGCGTTGCTGATCGACAGCATCGGATTGGGGATGTTGCCCGGCTCCTTGAACTCGAAGGTGAAGTCGGCCTCGGCCAGCAGCGGCGCCACCTTTTCCATGCGCTCCAGCGCCTTGACGCGGCTTTGCGCCTGCTTGGCCTTGCTGGCCTTGGCCTTGAAGCGGTCGATGAACTTCTGCAGGTGGGCGATCTTGTCCTGCTGCTTGCTGAAGGCCACCTGCTGCTGCTCCATCTGCAGCGCGCGCATGTCCTCGAACTTGCTGTAGTTGCCGCCGTAGCGCGTGAGCTGGGCGTTGGCGATGTGCAGGGTGACGTCGGTCACGGCGTCGAGAAACTCGCGGTCGTGGCTGATGACGATCATGGTGCCCGGGTACTTCTGCAGCCAGGCTTCGAGCCAGACGAGGGCGTCCAGGTCCAGGTGGTTGGTCGGTTCGTCGAGCAGCAGCAGGTCGCTCGGGCACATCAGGGCGCGGGCCAGCTGCAGGCGCATGCGCCAGCCGCCCGAGAAGCTGTTGACGGGCTCGTCGAGCTCGTGCGACTTGAAGCCCAGGCCCAGGATGAGCGCCTGCGCGCGCGGCACGGCGTCGTGCTCGCCGGCGTCGGCCAGGTCGGTGTAGGCGTGGGCCAGTTCCATGCCGATGTCGGCGTCGTCGGGGTTCTCGGTGTAGGCGGCCTCGATGGCGGCCAGCGACTCGCGCAGTTCGGTCAGGCGGGTGTCGCCGCCCACCACGAAGTCGGTGGCCGACTCCTCGGTCTCGGGCATGTTCTGCGCCACCTGGGCCATGCGCCAGTGTTTGGGCACCGAGAAGTCGCCGCCGTCTTCGTGCAGCGTGCCGTTGAGCAAGGCGAACAGGGTCGACTTGCCGGCGCCGTTGCGCCCCACCAGGCCGACCTTCTCGCCGGGGTTGAGGGTGACGGTGGCGCCGTCGAGCAGAACCTTGGCGCTGCGGCGAAGAATGACGTTTTTGAGAGTGATCATGAAAATGGGCCTAGGCCGGGATTATCCCGGGTGGGCAGAAGGGGGCCGCGAATGCGGGTTACCGGACGCAGAGGACGCGAAGGTTTCGCAGAGGGCGCAAAAGGAAAACCAAAAATGGTTTTGTATTACTTCTGCGTCCGGAAGTCCGATTTCAGCAGCGCATCCCGTGTGACCAGCAAGACCTGGTCCTCGCCCGCCGAGGTTTCGAGCCAGACGACCTCGAGCTGCGGAAAGGCGGCCTCGAAATAGTCGCGCTCGTTGCCGATTTCCAGCACCAGCACGGCGCGCTCGCTCATGCGGGAAGGCGCGTCGGCGAACAGCTGGCGCACGAAATCCATGCCGTCGGTGCCGCCGGCCAGTGCGAGCTCGGGCTCGGCACGGTATTCGGCGGGCAGGGCGGCCATGCTGGCGCTGTTCACGTAGGGTGGATTGCACAGCACGAGGTCGTACGGGCCGGGCGCGTTCGCCAGGCCGTCCGATTCGATGAGCGTGACGCGCGCGTCCAACTCGTGGCGCGTGACGTTGATGGCGGCCACTTCGAGCGCCTCGACCGACAGGTCGGCCGCATCCACGGTCACGTCCGGGTACGTCAGCGCCGCGAGCACCGCGAGGCTGCCGTTGCCGGTGCACAGGTCGAGCACGCGCTGCGTGTGCTCGCCGAGCCAGTAGTCGATGGAACCGTCGGCGATCAGCTCGGCGATGAAGCTGCGCGGCACGATGGCGCGTTCGTCCACGTAGAAGGGCACGCCCTGCAGCCACGCCTCTTTCGTGAGGTAGGCGGCGGGCTTGCGCGTGGCGATGCGTTCGTCGATCAGCGCGGAAACCTTGCCGGCTTCTGCGGGCGACACGGGCGTGTCGGCGACGCTGTCGAGGTCGTCCAGCGGCAGCTTCAGGCGCCACAGCACGAGCCAGGCGGCTTCGTCGAAGGCGTTGGCGGTGCCGTGGCCAAAAGCCACGCCGGCTTCCTCGAGCCGCCTGGCGCCCGACTCGATCAGCTCGATGACGGTGCTCATGCCGCGAGTGCAGCGTCAAGCTGCTTCAGCGTGCGCAGGTAGATGTTCTTCAGCGTCTCGATCTCGGCCACGTCGATGTGCTCGTCGATCTTGTGGATGCTGGCGTTCACCGGGCCGAGTTCGACCACCTGCCTGCAGATCTTGGCGATGAAGCGCGCGTCGCTGGTGCCGCCGCTGGTCGACAGCTCGGTTTCGATGCCGGTCTCTGCGCGGATCGCGCCCTGCACGGCCGCGACCAATTCGCCGGGCGTCGTCAGGAAGGGCAGTCCGCCGATGGTCCAGGCCAGCGTGTAGTCGATGCCGTGCGCATCGAGCACGGCGTGCACGCGCTGCTGCAGCGATTCGGGCGTCGATTCGGTCGAGAAGCGGAAGTTGAAGTCGATCACCGCGCTGCCCGGAATCACGTTGCTTGCGCCGGTGCCCGAATGGAAATTGCTGATCTGCCAGCTGGTGGGCTGGAAGTAGGGGTTGCTCGCGGTGTCCCAGCCACCCGCGGTGTTGATGGCCACCAGCTCAGCCAGCGCGGGCGCCACCGAATGCACGGGGTTCTTCGCCAGGTGCGGATAGGCGATGTGGCCCTGCACACCCTTGACGGTGAGCTTGCCGCTCATGGTGCCGCGGCGGCCGTTCTTGATCATGTCGCCGCAGCGCTCCACCGCCGTGGGCTCGCCAACGATGCAGTAGTCGATGACTTCGCCGCGCGCGGCCAGCGCGTTGCAGACGATGACGGTGCCGTCGACGCCGGGGCCTTCTTCATCGCTGGTGAGCAGCAGGGCGAGCGTGAGCTGCGGGTCGGGCACGGCCTGCAGGAATTCCTCGATCGAGGTCACGAAGGCGGCCACCGAGGTCTTCATGTCGCAGGCGCCACGGCCGTAGAGCTTGCCGTCGCGATGCGTGGGGGTGAAAGGGTGGCTGGTCCATTGCTCGACAGGGCCGGTGGGCACCACGTCGGTGTGGCCGGCGAATACCAGCGTCTTGGTCGCAGCCGCGTTGGTGGGACGGCGCACCGCCCAGAGGTTGGTCACCCGAAAGTCGGCCGGCCCGCTCCCGATGGTTTCCAGGGTGAAGCCCAGTGGCGCCAGCCGCTCGCCGAGGATCTGTTGGCAGCCCGCGTCTTCAGGGGTGACGGAGGGGCGCGAGATGAGTTGTTCGGCGAGCTGGAGCGTACGGGACATGGCACAGGAATGGAGGGTGACTCTTCCAGGAACACCGCGGAACCGGCGCGCGACACGAAGTGCGCGAAGCCTGGGGGAGAGTCAGAATTTGACGTCGAGCGTGATGTCGGTGAAGGTGGGTTCGTCGACCTGGTCGGTCAGGTGGCGGTCGTCCACCTGCTGCTTGGGCGCGGCGCGGTTCTGCAGGCGCCACATCAGGTTGGTGGGCGAATCGGCGTGCGACAGGCCTTCCTCGCGCGTGACGCGCTCTTCGGTGATGAGGCGGGCGATGTCTTCCTCGAAGGTCTGCGAGCCTTCGGCCATCGACTTTTCCATGGCTTCCTTGACGCCCGAGAAGTCACCCTTTTCGATCAGCTCGGCCACCAGCGCGGTGTTGAGCATGACTTCGAGCGCCGGCACGCGGCCGCCGGTCGGCGTGCGCAGCAGGCGCTGCGACACGATGGCGCGCAGCGCGCCGCCCAGGTCGCCCAGGAGCGTAGGCCGAACCTCGACCGGGAAGAAGCTCAGGATGCGGTTCAGCGCGCGGTAGCTGTTGTTGGCGTGCAGCGTGGCCACGCACAGGTGGCCCGACTGCGCGTAGGCGATGGCGGCAGTCATGGTGTCGCGGTCGCGGATTTCGCCGATCTGGATCACGTCGGGCGCCTGGCGCAGCGCGTTCTTCAGCGCCATCTGCAGCGAGGTGGTGTCGCTGCCCACATCGCGTTGGTTCACCACCGATTTCTTGTTGGTGTAGGTGAACTCGATCGGTTCCTCCACCGTCAGGATGTGGCCGCTGGCGTGCTCGTTGCGGTAGTCGAGCATCGAGGCCAGCGTGGTGGTCTTGCCGGCGCCGGTGGCGCCCACCATCAGGATCAGCCCGCGCTTGTCCATGATGAGCGTCTTGAGGATGTCGGGCAGGTTCAGGTCGGCAAAGCTCGGAATCGTCGAGGCGATGTGCCGCACCACCACCGCGTAGGTGCCACGCTGGCGCATGGCGCTAATGCGGTAGTTGCCGGCGCCTTCAAGGGCGACGGCCATGTTGAGTTCGCCCGTGCTTTCCAGCTCCTGGATACGGGCGGGGGGCACCACTTCGGACAGCAGCGCGAGCGGCGCGGTGGCTGGCAGCACTTGCGCGTTGATCGGCACGCAGATGCCGTTGATGCGGATCAGCACCGGGGAGTGGGCCGAGAGGTAGATGTCGGAGGCCTTGCGCTCGGCCATCAAACGAAGAATCCGCTCCATCATGTTCATCGGTCTCTCTCCTCGGGTGCTGTTGTTTTCTCTAAGGGGAAAAGGGGTTGGTCCTGGGGACCGTTCAGTCGCGCAGCAGGTCGTTCAGCGAGGTCGTGGAACGCGTCTTGGCGTCGACCTTCTTCACGATGATGGCGGCGTACATGCTGTAGCGGCCGTTGTCTTTGGGCAGGCTACCGGCCACGACGACCGAGCCCGCGGGCACACGGCCGAAGTGGGTTTCGCCGGTGGCGCGGTCGTAGATCGGAGTGCTCTGGCCGATGAACACGCCCATCGACAGCACCGAGTTTTCTTCGACCACCACGCCTTCGACCACTTCGGAGCGCGCGCCGATGAAGCAGTTGTCTTCGATGATGGTGGGGCCAGCCTGCAGCGGCTCGAGCACGCCGCCGATGCCGACGCCGCCCGACAGGTGCACGTTGGCGCCGATCTGCGCGCACGAACCCACGGTGGCCCAGGTGTCGACCATGGTGCTTTCGCCCACGTAGGCGCCGATGTTCACGTAAGAGGGCATCAGGATCGCGCCCTTGGCGATGTAGCTGCCGCGGCGGGCCACGGCCGGAGGCACGATGCGAACGCCCGATTCCTTCAGCTCGTTGGCCGACAGGTGCGAGAACTTGGTCGGCACCTTGTCGTAGAAGCCGAGCGAGCCGGCCTGCATCTGCTCGTTGTCCTTCAGGCGAAACGACAGCAGCACGGCCTTCTTGATCCACTGGTGCACGGTCCACTTGCCGACGCTTTCGCGGGTGGCCACGCGCAGCTTGCCGTTGTTGAGTTCGGTGATGACGTGCTCGACGGCGTCGCGCACTTCGGCCGGCGAGGCGGAGGGCGAGATGTTGGCGCGGTCTTCCCACGCGGCGTCGATGATTTGTTGCAGTTGCTGGGTCATGAAGAAAGTCTCGGGTGAAAAATGGGAGCGGGAAAGCGGATCAGCGGCGGGCGTCCGTGCCCTCGTTGCAGAAGCGGACGATGCGTCCGGCGGCCTCGACGCACTCGGCGGTTCCGGCCACCAGCGCCATGCGGATGCGGCCCCGGCCGGGGTTGGCGCTGTGCGCCTCGTATGTCGTATGGCGCGCCAGATAGCTGCCCGGCAAAACCGTCACATTGTATTGAGCGTAGAGCGCGCGGGCGAAGGCTTCGTCGTCGCCAGCCCACACTTCGGGCACGCCGGCCCAGAGGTAGAAACTGGCGTCGGGCAGGCGCACGTCGAGCACGGGTTCGAGCAGCGGCGTGACGGCAGCGAACTTGGCGCGGTACTGCGCGCGGTTATCGACCACATGGGACTCGTCGCCCCAGGCCGCGATGCTGGCCGCGGCCACGGTGCCGCTCATGGCGCTGCCGTGGTAGGTGCGGTAGAGCAGGAACTTCTTGATGATGGACGCGTCGCCCGCCACGAAGCCGCTGCGCAGGCCGGGCACGTTGCTGCGCTTGGACAGCGAGGTCAGCGCGATCAGGTTCCTGAAGTCGGGCCGGCCGAGCTTCACCGAGGCTTCGAGGCCGCTGAGCGGGGGCTCGTCGCGGAAGTAGATTTCGCTGTAGCACTCGTCGGCGGCGATCACGAAGCCGTGGCGGTCGGACAGCGCGAAGAGCTTCTTCCACTCGTCCGGCGACATCACGGCGCCTGTCGGGTTGCCCGGCGAGCAGACGAACACCAGTTGGGTGCGGGCCCAGACGTCGTCGGGCACGCTGTCCCAGTCGACTGCGAAATTGCGCGCGGGCACGCTGGCCACGTAGTACGGCTCGGCGCCCGAGAGCAGGGCCGCACCCTCGTAGATTTGATAGAACGGGTTGGGCGACATCACCACCGGCTGCGGCGAGGCGGTCGGGTCGACGACGGTCTGGGCCAGCGAGAACAGCGCCTCGCGCGAGCCGTTGACGGGCAGCACCTGCGTGGCCGGGTCGAGGGCGAGGCTGTAGCGGGTTTTCAGCCAGTCGGTGAAGGCGGTGCGCAGCGCCACGTCGCCGGCGGTCGCGGGGTAGGCGGCCAGCGCGCCGAGGCTCGCGCTCAAGGCGTCCTTGATGAAGCCCGGCGTGGCGTGCTTGGGTTCGCCGATGCCCAGGCTGATGGCGGAAAACTCGGGATTGGGCGTGACGCCCGCGAACAGTTGCTTCAGCCGCTCGAAGGGATAGGGTTGCAACCGGGAAAGCAGGGGATTCATGCCCGGGATTATCGGTGACACCTGTTACCGCTTCTGGCGAAGCGGCTACTGGCCGGCGACAGGTGTCGTCGTCAGGCCGCGCCGCGCCGGTAGAAGGCGAGCGAGCCGGCCAGCGCCAGCAACATGCCGCCGCAGGCGCGGTCGATCCAGCGCGTGGCCGACACGGTCAGCAGCCGGATCGCGCGGGCGCCGACGAAGGCGTAGGCCAGCATCACCGCCATGTCCAGGCCCGCGAAGATCAGGGCAATGGCCAAGTACTGCGGCGCCTGCGCGGCCGAGGGATCGATGAACTGCGGCAACAGCGCCGAGCAGAAGATGTAGCCCTTGGGGTTGGTTACCGCCACGAGGAAGGACTTGAAGAAGATGCGCTTGCTCTCGCCCGCCGTGGTCGACGGCGCGCCGTCGGCGGCAGGCAGATGGAAGCTGCCGCCCCTGGAGCGCAGCATGCGCAGGCCGAGATACGCCAGGTACACCGCGCCGACCCACTTCAGCATCGAGAACCAGAACTCCGACGCGGCCAGCAGCGCGCCAAGGCCGAGGGCCACGGCGCCGACCAGCACGAAGTCCGACAGCACCGCGCCGAGCATGCCCGGCAAGGCTCGCCGTACGCCGTGGCGGGAGCCGTTGCTCAGCGCCAGCAGGACGGTAGGGCCGGGCGTGGCGATGGCGGCGAAGGCCACGATGGCGAAGAGCAGGGCGGTTGCGAGCGTCATCGGGACAGTCTCCTTCTCGGGGATTTCAGCAGTCGATCAGATCTTCTTGACCAGCACCTGGCTCTTGCGGTCCCAGTTGTACTTGCGCTTGCGCGCCTCGGGCAGCCAGTCGGGGTTGACCTGCTGGAAGCCGCGCTTGAGGAACCAGTGCATGGTGCGCGTGGTGAGCACGAAGATGC
>Ga0209257_1001140_pt1 | contig 33983 bp, 23 predicted proteins | sample AraplaCvi_mCL_r2_FD_184277 | JGI IMG/M metagenome (GOLD analysis project Ga0209257, IMG submission 184277) | Arabidopsis root microbial communities from North Carolina, USA - plate scrape MF_Cvi_mCL_r2 (SPAdes) (version 2) | ecosystem: Host-associated > Plants > Roots > Endosphere | place: USA...
TGGGCGGCGTGTTCACCAAGATCATCGAGAAGAACACGACCATCCCGACCAAGGCCTCGCAGGTGTTCTCCACCGCCGACGACAACCAGTCGGCCGTGACCGTGCACGTGCTGCAGGGTGAGCGCGAGCAGGCCCGCTACAACAAGTCGCTGGCCCGCTTCGACCTCACCGGCATCGAGCCGGCGCCGCGCGGCATGCCGCAGGTGGAGGTGTCCTTCGACATCGACGCCAACGGCATCCTGCACGTGTCGGCCAAGGACAAGAAGACCAACAAGGAGCAGAAGGTCGAGATCAAGGCAGGTTCCGGCCTGTCGGAAGAAGAGATCGCCAAGATGGTCTCCGACGCCGAAGCCCACCGCGAGGAAGACCAGAAGTTCCATGAGCTGGTCCAGGCCCGCAACCACGCCGACGCGCTGATCCACACCGCGCGCAGCGCGATCAAGGACAATGGCGACAAGGTGGCGGGCGATGTCATCGGCCGCACCGAAGGCGCGATCGCCGAACTCGAGACCGCGATGCGCGGCGACGACAAGGGCCAGATCGAGGCCAAGTCGAAGGCGCTGGAAGAGGCTGCGCAGTCGCTGTTCGCGGCGGCTTCGGCCGGCCAGCCGGGCGGTCCGGACGCCGGTGCCGGCCCGTCGGGCGGCGCCAAGTCCGACGACGTGGTCGACGCCGAGTTCACCGAAGTCAAGGACGACAAGAAGTAATCCCGGGATTCGGGACCGAGGGATCCGGCAGTCGGAAACACGTTTCCGGTTCCGGATCCCTTTCCTGTGTCCTGGGCCCGTAAGCCTCGACGAACCACGTACCACCCAACAACGACGCACTACCCAACTGCAATCTGGCGGCAATGAGCAAACGCGACTACTACGAAGTGCTGGGCGTGGCCCGTGAAGCCAGCGACGAAGACCTGAAGAAGGCCTATCGCCGCTGCGCGATGAAGTTCCATCCGGACCGCAATCCCGGCGACGCCGCCGCGGAAGCATCGTTCAAGGAATGCAAGGAAGCCTACGAAGTCCTGTCCGACGCCAACCGGCGCCGCGCCTACGACCAGCACGGCCACGCCGCGTTCGAGCACGGCATGGGCGGCGGTGGCGGCGGGGCGGGCTACGCCGACATGGGCGACATCTTCGGCGACATCTTCGGCAACATCTTCGGTGGCGGTGGGCAGCGCGGCCCGCGTCGCGGCGCGGACATCGGCTACGTGATGGAGCTGTCGCTCGAGGAGGCCGTGTTCGGCGCCGAGAAGACGATCGAAATCCCGACGCTGGACGAATGCGAGACCTGCGATGGCTCGGGTTCGGCCGACGGCAAGACCGAAACCTGCGAAACCTGCCACGGCCGCGGCCAGGTGCGTTTCCAGCGCGGCATCTTCTCGATGCAGCAGGCGTGCCCGCATTGCGGCGGTCGCGGCAAGACCATTCCGAACCCCTGCGCGGACTGCAACGGCCAGGGTCGCGTGGAGCGCACCAAGACGCTGCAGGTGAAGATTCCCGCCGGCGTCGACAACGGCGACCGCATCCGCCTGGGAGGCGAGGGCGAAGCCGGCCCGGCCGGTTCACCGCCGGGCGACCTGTACGTAGACGTGCGCGTGCGCGAACACGAGATCTTCCAGCGCGACGGCGACGACCTGCATTGCGAAGTGCCCGTCCGCATCGGCCAGGCGGCGCTCGGCGACACGATCCGCGTGCCGACGCTGGAGGGCGAAGTCGAACTGCGCATTCCCGCCGAAACGCAGACCGGCAAGCTGTTCCGCCTGCGCGACCGCGGCGTGAAGTCGGTTCGCAGCCGCAAAGCGGGCGATCTGTACTGCCGCGCGGTGGTGGAAACGCCGGTCAACCTGACGACCGAGCAGCGCGAGCTGCTGGAGAAGTTCGAGGCCACCTTCGCTGGCGACGGCGCACGCCGCCACTCGCCGCGTGCTTCGACCTTCATGGATGGTGTGAAGGGGTTCTGGGACCGGATGACGTCCTGACCTTCGAAGATCGTTCGATGGCATCAAGGAAGCCGCGGCGTCGACCGCGGCTTTTTTGTTGCTGAAGAACGAAGCGGATGCGGTCGCGGTGAAACGCTTGTCGCAGCGCAAGACCGCCTTCAGACTGCCCGCATGAGCGATCACACCCCTACGCAGACCCGCATCCTCGTCCACGGCGCATCGGGCCGGATGGGACAGGCGCTGTTGCGCCTTGCCAGCGAACGCGACGACGTCGTCGTCGTCGCCGCAGTGCAGCGTTCGCAGCCGGCGCAGCGCGTGGTCGATGGCGTGGCGCATTTCGCCGCCTCCGAGCTGCATGGCGCACCTGCGTTCGATGTCGCCATCGATTTCAGCCTGCCGCAGGGGTTCGATCCGATCCTCGCGCTGTGCGAGGAGCGTGGCGCCGCGCTGGTGTCGGGCACCACCGGCCTGGAAGCGCCGCAGCTTGCGGCGGTGGAAGCCGCATCGCAGCGCATCGCGTTGTTGTGGGCGGCCAATTTCAGCCTCGGTGTCGCGATCCTGAGCGAACTGGTTGAACGCACCGCGCAGGCGCTGCCGGGCTGGGATTGCGACATCGTCGAATCGCATCACGTACACAAGAAGGACGCGCCCTCCGGCACCGCGCTGGCGCTGGGCGCGAGCGCGGAGCAGGGCGGGGCGATGCCGCGCTACGCCTCGCTGCGGGCAGGCGACATCGTCGGCGAGCACCTGGTGCAGTTCACCGCGCCGGGCGAGCGGATCGAGCTGGTCCACCGCGCGACCAATCGCGACATCTTTGCCCGCGGCGCGCTCCACGCGGCCGCGAAGCTGGCCGCGCGTGCGCCGGGCCGGTATCGCCTGCGCGACCTGCTCGCCTGAACGGGGCGGGGGAATTGCTGGCTGAATCGCGGATTTGCGCACGTAAGGCTGGCGTTGCGCGCCTGGTGCCGCTAGAATTCCGGCTCGCCTGAACCCCTTCCGTCGGACCGGTCCCGCACCGCGTCCGCGCTTTGCTGCAGCCCGGATTTTCTTGGCGTCTGCGCGACGGGAAGGGTCAGCACCCCCCGGCAGCCAAGGCGATCCCCGTGACCCAACCCGCAATCCTCGCACTCGAAGACGGCACCGTATTCGAGGGCGTTTCCGTAGGCGCGCCCGGCCTTTCCGTCGGCGAAGTCGTGTTCAACACGGCCATCACCGGTTATCAGGAAATCGTCACCGACCCGTCCTACGCACGTCAGCTGGTGACGCTGACGTATCCGCACATCGGCAACACCGGTTGCACCGACCAGGACGACGAAGCCGCACGCGCGTGGGCCGCCGGCCTGATCGTGCGGGACGTCCCGCGTCGTCCCAGCAACTGGCGCAGCCAGGTGTCGCTGCCGGAGTGGCTCAAGGCCCGCGGCATCGTCGCCATCTCCGATATCGATACCCGCAAGCTCACGCGCATCCTGCGCGAGAAGGGCGCGCAGAACGGCGCGCTGATGGCCGGTGAGATCGACGTGGACAAGGCGCTGGAAGCCGCTCGCAAGTTCCCCGGCCTGAAGGGCATGGACCTGGCGAAGGAAGTCAGCGTGCGCGAAGCCTACGAGTGGCGCGACGGCCAGCTCGACCTGGACCGCAACGAGTTCGTGAAGGCCGAGCCGCGTTTCCACGTCGTCGCTTACGACTACGGCGTGAAGTACAACATCCTGCGCATGCTGGCCGAACGCGGCTGCAAGCTCACGGTCGTTCCGGCGCAGACGCCGGCCGCGGACGTGTTCGCGCTCAAGCCCGACGGCGTGTTCCTCTCCAACGGCCCGGGCGATCCGGCGCCGTGCGATTACGCGATCGCGGCGATCAGGGAATTCATCAAGGCGAAGATCCCGACCTTCGGCATCTGCCTGGGCCACCAGCTGCTGGCGCTCGCCGCCGGCGCGCAGACGGTGAAGATGGGCCACGGCCATCACGGCGCGAACCATCCGGTGCAGGACCTCGACACGGGTCGAGTGATGATCACCTCGCAGAACCACGGCTTCGCGGTCGATGAAACGACGCTGCCGGCGAACGTTCGCGTGATCCACCGCTCGCTGTTCGACGGCACCAACCAGGGCATCGAGCTCACCGATGCGCCGGCGTTCTCCTTCCAGGGTCACCCGGAAGCGAGCCCCGGTCCGCACGACGTGGCGCCGCTGTTCGACCGGTTCGTTTCGATGATGCAGCAGGCCAAGTGAGCCGCGAGGCCACCAAGCCCCTCCGCAAGCGCCACTGGCGCAGGTTGTTCGTTATTGCGGTGGTGCTGGGCGCCTATCCGGCGTTCGTGATGGTGGCCACGTACTCGCAGTTCTTCGCCGCCGGCCTGCCCGGCGGTCGCAACGGCCCGGCCGATGCGTACCGCCACTCGCTCGCCAGCGCCATCGTCGCCTACACGCTGTCCCCGCGCTGCGTGGACTGGGTGACGAAGGTGATGGAGCGCGACGGGCAGGGCAACGCGGCACGTGCGATGGATGCGCACAACAACCGGCTCGGCGCGCGCATCGGCGCGGCCGCCGACAGCTGGAACGCCATGCAGCAGGCGGTGCTTGCTGCCGTGAACCATGGCGCGATCGATGCCCGATCGCCCGACCAGATCACCTGGCTCGCGCCCGACGCGTGGCAGGAACGACTTTACTGAGGACCCCCATGCCCAAGCGCACCGACATCAAAACCGTCCTGATCATCGGCGCCGGCCCGATCGTGATCGGCCAGGCCTGCGAGTTCGACTACTCCGGCGCGCAGGCGTGCAAGGCCCTGCGCGACGAGGGCTACCGCGTGGTGCTGGTCAACAGCAACCCGGCCACGATCATGACCGACCCGAACATGGCCGACGCCGTGTACATCGAGCCGATCAACTGGCAGACGGTCGAGAAGATCATCGCCAAGGAAAAGCCCGACGCGCTGCTGCCGACGATGGGCGGCCAGACCGCGCTGAACTGCGCGCTGGACCTTGCCGACAACGGCGTGCTGGAGAAATACAACGTCGAGCTGATCGGCGCCTCGCGCGAAGCCATCCGCATGGCCGAGGATCGCGAGCTGTTCCGCGTCGCGATGGCCGACATCGGCCTGGAATGCCCGAAGGCCGAAGTCGCCCGCACGTTCGAGCAGGCGCTGGAAATCCAGGCCAAGGTCGGCTACCCGACCATCATCCGCCCGTCCTTCACGCTCGGCGGCACCGGCGGCGGCATCGCCTACAACAAGGAAGAGTTCGAGGAGATCGCCAAGCGCGGCCTGGAACTGTCGCCCGTGCACGAAATCCTCGTCGAGGAATCGGTGCTGGGCTGGAAGGAATTCGAGATGGAAGTGGTCCGCGACAAGGCGGACAACTGCATCATCGTCTGCTCGATCGAGAACTTCGACGCGATGGGCGTGCACACCGGCGACTCGATCACCGTCGCGCCGGCGCAGACGCTCACCGACAAGGAATACCAGCGCCTGCGCGATGCCTCCATCGCGGTGCTGCGCAAGATCGGCGTCGACACCGGCGGCTCGAACGTGCAGTTCGGCATCAATGCGAAGGACGGCCGCGTCGTCGTCATCGAAATGAACCCGCGCGTGTCGCGTTCCTCGGCGCTGGCCTCCAAGGCCACGGGCTTCCCGATCGCCAAGGTCGCCGCGAAGCTCGCCATCGGCTACACGCTGGACGAACTGAAGAACGAGATCACCGGCGGCCTCACGCCGGCCTCGTTCGAGCCGAGCATCGACTATGTCGTCACCAAGATCCCGCGCTTCGCGTTCGAGAAGTTCCCGCAGGCCGATGCGCGCCTGACCACGCAGATGAAGTCCGTGGGCGAGGTGATGGCGATGGGCCGCACCTTCCAGGAATCGCTGCAGAAGGCGTTGCGTGGCCTTGAGACCGGCAAGGTCGGTCTCGACCCCACGGGCCTGGATCTTTCCGCCGAGGACGATCTCGCCACGCTGCGCCGCGAGCTGAAGGAGCCGGGTCCGGAGCGCATGTTCCACATCGGCGACGCGTTCCGCGCCGGCATGAGCGTGGAAGACGTGCACGCGCTGTCGTTCGTCGATCCGTGGTTCCTGGACCAGATCGAGGAACTGATCGCCGCCGAGAAGGACGTCGCCGAAGCCGGCCTGTCCTCGCTCGACAAGACCCGCATGCGCCAGCTCAAGCGCATGGGCTTCTCCGATGCGCGCATCGCGCAGCTGACCGGCACCGACGAAACCGCCGTGCGCACGCTGCGCCGCGCGTTCGGCGTGCGTCCGGTCTACAAGCGCGTGGACTCGTGCGCGGCGGAGTTCGCCACGACCACCGCCTACATGTACTCGACCTATGAGGACGAGTGCGAAGCGCAGCCGACCGATCGCAACAAGATCATCGTGCTCGGCGGCGGCCCGAACCGCATCGGCCAGGGCATCGAGTTCGACTACTGCTGCGTGCACGCGGCCCTCGCGCTGCGCGAGGACGGGTACGAGACCATCATGGTCAACTGCAACCCGGAAACCGTCTCGACCGACTACGACACCTCCGACCGCCTGTACTTCGAGCCGCTGACGCTGGAAGACGTGCTGGAGATCTGCGACCTCGAGAAGCCCAAGGGCGTGATCGTGCAGTACGGCGGCCAGACGCCGCTGAAGCTGGCGCGCGCGCTGGAAGCCAACGGCGTGCCGATCATCGGCACCTCGCCGGACAGCATCGACCTGGCCGAGGACCGCGAGCGCTTCCAGAAGCTGGTGCAGGACCTGGGCCTTGCGCAGCCGCTCAACCGCACCGCGCGCAATCCGGAAGAAGCGATCGTGCTGGCCTCGCAGATCGGCTATCCGCTGGTCGTGCGCCCGAGCTACGTGCTGGGCGGCCGCGCGATGGAAATCGTGCACGCCGACGCCGACCTGCATCGCTACATGCGCGATGCGGTGAAGGTCTCCAACGACTCGCCGGTGCTGCTGGACCGCTTCCTCGACAACGCCGTGGAAGTGGACGTGGACGTCATCGCCGACAAGGACGGCAACGTGCTGGTCGGCGGCGTGATGGAGCACATCGAGGAAGCCGGCGTGCATTCGGGCGACTCCTCGTGCTCGCTGCCGCCGTACTCGCTGAGCCCGGCCGTGCAGGACAAGCTGCGCGAGCAGGTCGTCGCACTGGCCAAGTCGCTCAAGGTCGTGGGCCTGATGAACACGCAGTTCGCGATCACCTTCGACGAGGAAGGCCGCGAAACCATCTACCTGATCGAAGTGAACCCGCGCGCCTCGCGCACCGTGCCGTTCGTGTCCAAGGCCACCGGCATGGCGCTGGCGAAGATCGCCGCGCGCTGCATGGTCGGCAAGACGCTGGCCGAGCAGGGCGCCAACGAGGAGATCATTCCGGAGTACTACTCGGTCAAGGAAGCGATCTTCCCGTTCGCCAAGTTCCAGGGCGTGGATCCGATCCTCGGTCCGGAAATGCGCTCCACGGGCGAAGTGATGGGCGTGGGCCGCAACTTCGGCGCGGCGATGGCGCGTGCGCAGGAAGCCGGCGGCATCAAGGCGCTGCCGGAAGGCGGCAAGGTCTTCGTGTCGGTGCGCGATCCGGACAAGAAGCGCGTGCTGCCCGTCGCGCAGGACCTGGTGAAGCGTGGTTACACGCTGGTCGCCACCGAAGGCACGCACAAGTTCTTCAGCGACCACGGCCTGGCCTGCGAGCGCATCAACAAGGTGACCGAAGGCCGCCCGCACGTCGTCGACCTGATCAAGAACGGCGAGATCGTCTACATCGTGAACACGACCGAGGGCCGCCAGGCCATCAACGACTCGTTCTCGATCCGCCGCGAGGCGCTGCAACACCGCGTGACGTACTCGACCACCGTGTCGGGCGCCCGCGCGCTGGTGGGCTCGCTCGACTACCGCGGCACCGGCCCGGTCTGGTCGCTGCAGGAGCTGCACGCCGAAGTGCAGGGCGCGTAAGGCGCGCCGATCGAGGCTCGCGTAGCCCGGGTGAGCGAAGCGCACCGCGCCCCCGGGCAACTCAGGTCCTTTTGGCGGTGAGCGCGCCGCAGCGCGTTGTACCGTCAAAGCGCGGATTTGCTCTTGAAGTGGTCATGCCCCCTCCGGGTGCGCTTGACCCCCGGGCTTTACAGCAGATCGGCAGCCGGGCGGGTTCACCCCGGCGCCCATCTGTTGGAGAATCCGCATAACGCCACCGCCGGGCTCCCGTGCCCGGCGCACAGGAAGAACAAAGCAATGCGAGCACCCATTACCCTTCAGGGCGCGCAGCGTCTGCGCGCCGAGCTGGAAGAATTGAAGTCGGTCAAGCGCCCGGCGGTGATCAATGCGATCTCCGAAGCGCGCGCGCACGGCGACCTCAAGGAAAACGCCGAGTACCACGCCGCCCGCGAACAGCAGGGCTTCATCGAAGGCCGCATCAAGCAGCTCGAATCCGAGCTGTCGCACGCGCAGGTCATCGACGTGGCCTCGCTCAACGCCGGTTCGCGCGTCGTGTTCGGCGCCACGGTCGAACTGGCCGATACCGAGACCGACGAAGAGCGCCGCTACCAGATCGTTGGCGACCTGGAAGCCGACATCAAGCTGGGCCTGATCGCCATCTCCTCGCCGGTCGCGCGCGCGCTGATCGGCAAGCACGAGGGCGACACGATCACCATCGATGCGCCCGGCGGCATCCGCGAATACGAGATCGTCGGCGTCAGCTACGCCGGCTGAGGGCGCGGCACCGTGATCACGCTGCTGCTGCCGCCGCGCGAACGCTTCGGCGGCCAGCGCCTGTCCGCCGATACCGGACGGGCGCTCGCGCGCGGCGATCGCAGCGAACGCAGCGGCGATGCCCTGTCTGACATCCTCGATGTGCTCCCGCGCGGCTGGCCCGTCGCGGCCGCCTCGCGCCAGCGCGACGCGGGCGATGCGGCGAATGCGGCGTGGCTTCGCGCCGATCCCGCGTATGTGCGTCCCGACATCAATGGCGCGCGCCTGCTTTCGTACGGCGAGGCGCTTGGCCTGACGCCGGCCGACGCAGCCGCGTTGCTCAAACCGCTCAAGCCGCTGTTCGGCGATTCGGGTTTTCCGATCGACGCGCCAGTGCCTTCGCGCTGGTACCTGCAGCTGCCCATGGGTGCGAAACTGCCGGAGTTCACCTCGCCGGAGCAGGCGCTTGGTGCCGATCTGTTCGACGAACTGCCGCAGGGCCCCGAAGGCCGCCGCTGGCGTGCGTTGCTCAGCGAAGCGCAGGTCGTGCTGCACAACCATCCGCTCAACGCACAGCGCGCCGCCGCCGGGCTCGCGCCGGTGAATTCGTTGTGGTTCTGGGGCGCGGGAGCGCTGCCCGATCGCGTGCAATCGAGTTACGCGCACATCGCCAGCGACGATGAAACGCTCACGGCGCTGGCTTCGCTCGGCGGCCTGGACGTTGCCGCGAAGCCAGCGTCATGGAACGGCGGCGCGAACGCGGGCAACACGCTGTTCGACCTGCGCGACGCGCGCGATCTCGTGCCGCTGGAACGCGACTGGTTCGCTCCGCTGCTGAAGGCCGTCGGCGATGGCAGCCTGAAACAGTTGCGCTTCGAGTTCGAGGACGGCGCGCGCTACGACGTCGCGCGCTCGCAGCGCTGGCGCTTCTGGCGCAAGCCGCTGGCGTCGTTCGTCGGCGCACAGTGAAGGACGGCTTCGCATGAAACCCATCGCACGCCTGCGCCGACGCGAGTTCGTCGATCCCGGCCTCTGGCCCGATTCGATGCCCGGGCTGCTGCGCCGCCTCTACGCGGCGCGTGGCGCGACGACGCTGGAACTCGCACAGCCCCGCCTCGCGCAGCTGCATGCGCCTGAACTCCTCGGTGGTCTCGATGCGGCGACGGCGCTGCTCGCCAGCGCCATCGCCGAAGACCGCCACATCGTCGTCGTCGGCGATTTCGATTGCGACGGCGCGACCGCCTGCGCCGTCGGCGTGCGCGGCCTGCGCATGCTTGGCGCCAAGCGCGTCTCGCACGCGGTGCCCAACCGCATCGTGCACGGTTATGGACTCTCGCCGGCGCTGGTGGAAGAACTGGCCGCGTTGCAGCCCGACCTGCTGGTCACGGTGGACCACGGCATCGCGTGCCACGCCGGCATCGCCGCGGCGAAGGCGCGCGGCTGGCAGGTGCTGGTGACCGATCATCATCTGCCAGGCGAGCACCTGCCGCCCGCCGACGCCATCGTCGATCCGAACCTGCGCGGCGATGCGTTCCCGAGCAAATGCCTGGCCGGTGTCGGCGTGATGTTCTACGTGCTGCTGGCGCTGCGTCGCCATCTGCGCGAACGCGGCGCCTTCGTTGGAAAGGAACCGGACCTGCAGGTGCTGCTCGACCTCGTCGCCGTCGGCACCGTCGCCGACGTGGTCCCGCTGGATGCCAACAACCGCGCGCTCGTCGCTGCCGGCCTTCGCCGCCTGCGCACGGGGCAGGGCTGCGCCGGCCTTCGAGCGCTGATCGAAGTCTCGCAGCGCGACTGCGCGCGACTCACCGCCACCGACATCGGCTTCGCCGTCGGGCCGCGCCTCAACGCGGCCGGACGCCTGGAAGACATGTCGCTGGGCATCGAATGCCTGCTGACCGACGACCTCGCGCGGGCGCGCGACATCGCCGCGACGCTCAACGAGATCAACAGCGAACGACGCGCCGTGCAGCAGCAGATGACCGACGACGCCGAGCGCGCGCTCGCCCGCGTCGCGATCGGCGACAGCGCGGTGCCGGCGGCGATCTGTCTGTTCGACGCAGAATGGCACCCGGGCGTCGTCGGCCTGGTCGCGTCGAAAATGAAGGAACGCCTGCATCGCCCGGTCATCGCGTTTGCACCTTCCGAACCAGGGAGCGACTCGCTGCGCGGTTCGGCGCGTTCGATCCCCGGCTTCCATATCCGCGACGCGCTGGCCGACGTGCATGCGCGTCATCCGCACCTGATCGAGCGCTTCGGCGGCCATGCGATGGCGGCCGGATTGTCGCTGCGCGCGGACGCGTTCGCCGCGTTCGCCGAAGCGTTCCGCGAGTCAGCGACCGCGTTGCTGACGCCCGAGTTGCTGCAAGCCGAGCTGCTGAGCGATGGCGAGCTGTCCGCCGACGAGTTCTGCCGTGCCAGCGCCGAAGCGCTGCGCGATGGTGGGCCGTGGGGGCAGGGGTTCCCTGAGCCGATTTTCTCGGGGAATTTCGAGGTGCTCAGCTTTCGGGTGCTGGGCGAGAAGCACCTAAAGCTGGTGCTCCGGTCGGAGAGCGGGATGCAGTCATTGAACGCCATCCACTTCAATGGTTGGGACGGCGGCGCGCCACCGAGCCACATCCTGGCGGCGTTCAAGCTGGAGCCGGATGACTACCGGGGCGGGGACGCGATCCAGCTCAACATCGTCCACCGTGAGTCGATCTGAAGTCGGTGGCCTTCGGCATACCCAGGCGTCACTTGTTGCGAGTCCACATGACTGGATATTCAAAAGACATTTCGCCCGTTGGCTGGTATGTCGGCTCGTACGTGCTGCGGTTCGTCGAGCTCAATGACGGTGGCAATTCAGATCCAGACCGGAAGTTCCTCGTCTGGGAGAACACGGTCATCGTGAGAGCCGGCAACCTCGATGAGGCGTTTCGCAAGGTGGTTGCGGTGGCAGAAGCGGAGACCGCCCCTTATGAAGGCGGGTCCGATGGTGTCCCCGTACAGTGGATTTTCGAAGGCATCACCGAACTTGTGCCTGTTTACGAGCCGCTTGAGGATGGAGCCGAGATCATGTGGGCTGAGCATGAGGCCGTTAAGCTCAGCGAGCTGAGGAAGCGCGCACGATCGCCGAGTGAGCTGAAGGAACATCTGGATGCCAAGGCGCGCTGCTGACCGCGAGCCGGGCCGCTTTGCCCAATGCCGACGCGTACGTCGTTGATCGGCGATCAGCCGACGTTCGTCCTGTTTTCGTTGACGAACGTTCCCAGATCCGAAAGCGTCCGCTCCACGCGGCTCAGCAGCATCTCGATCTCCTCGGACGGAACCAGGCTGCCCCCTTCGGCCGCGCGCGACGCCGTGCGCAGATCGCCCGCGAGGCCGCGATAGCCGAACGTCCCCAGTGCGCCGGTGATGCGATGCAACGCGCGGCCCATGCGATGCGCATCGCGGGCTTCATCCGCGCTTCGCAGCTCCTGCAGGTCGGCCGGCAGGTTGGCGAGCAGGTCCTCGGCGACGAGACAGACGGTTTCGCGCGAACCGAAACTGCGCGTCAGCATCGCCAGATCCAGTGGCTCGATGGGCGGCAGCGGCGGCGATGCGATCTCCAGTGATGGCTCGCCTCGCTGCGCGGATTCGACGAGCGCGGCGATGGTGCCGGCCAGCGTGTCGTCGGCGGTCGCGTCGTTTGCGGCTGGTTCCGGCGGTAGCCAGCGTTCCAGCTGCGCCTTCATCTCCTCCAGCCCGATCGGCTTTCGCAGGTGGCCGTCCATGCCCGCGTCGCGGCATTGCGCTTCGTCTTCCGCCGCAACGCCTGCGCTCAGCGCCAGGATCGGGATGCGCGGCAGGTCCTGTGCGACTTCGCGAGCGCGCACTGCGCGGGCGAGTTCGAAACCGCTCATTCCCGGCATGCGCAGGTCGGTGATGAGCAGGTCGTAATGATCCTCCTTCAGCGCGGCCAGCGCCTGCATGCCGTCGGACGCGACGCGGCAGCGGTAGCCGAGTTCGGCCAGCTGGCGCTGCACCAGCAACTGATTCGTCGAATGGTCTTCCGCGACCAGAATGCGTGCCACGTGTGAAGCCTTTGGCGCCATGCTCGATGTTTCCCGTGTGGTGGTTTCGTCCAGCGCGTGGAGGCAGGCGCGGCGTACGTGCGTGGGCAATAGCGGTTCGACGACGATGGCATTGCGCGGCGCGTCGCTGCTGTCTTCGACCAGCGGCACCCAGCGCGCCTGCGCGGCATCCAGGGGTTCATCCGCCAGCAGCAGCTGCGCCAACGCGATATCGGCGACGGGTTTCGCGCCGAAGGAGTGCAGGATCGCTTCGAGCGCCTCGGCCGTGTCCGGATCGCGACAGCGCACCAGTGCCGTGCGCCCGGCGAGCGCGGCGTCGATCGCGGTCTGGCGCGCGATGGGCGTGGTGAGCGTGAGCGACACGCGTGTGCCTTCCCCGGGCGCGCTGTGCAGTTCGAGCGTGGCGCGCATCAGGTCGGCCAGTCGCCGGCAGATCGCCAGCCCCAGGCCGCTGCCGCCGTAGGTGCGCGACGTGCTCGCTTCGGCCTGCGTGAACGGCTGGAAGAGCTTGCCCTGTTCGGATGCCGCGATGCCGATGCCGCTATCGGTGACGGTCAGGCACCAGGACTGCGCATCCCTCGTGGTTTCCAGTACCTGCACGGACACCGCCACGTAGCCGCTGCTGGTGAACTTGATCGCATTGCTCAGCAGGTTCAGCAGGATCTGCCGCAGACGAGTGGGATCGGCGATCACCACGCCCGCCAGCTCCGGATCGATGTGGCAGACGCAGCGCAGCTTCTTGCGACGGCTCAGGTCCAGTACGAGTTCGATGGAGTTGGACACCAGCACGCGCAGATCGGTGTCGACCGTTTCCAGCGAAAGGCGGTTGGCCTCCATGCGCGAGATGTCGAGCACGTCGTCGAGGATCGTGCGCAGCGCCTGTGCGTAATCCTCCACCAGGCCCAGCAGGTAGCGTTGGTCCTCGTTGACGTCGCTGCGCGACAGGATTTCGATGATGCCGGTGATTCCGGCCATCGGCGTGCGGATCTCGTGGCTCATGGCGGCAAGGAAGTTCGCGCGCAGGGCGGCGGCGCTTTCGGCCGATTCCTTCGCCGCTTCCAGGGCGTCGGCCTGCCGGTGCGCGGCGGTGACGTCGACCCAGTAACCACTCCAGTGCACGAGTCCATCGTCGAGGCGGCGCGCAGCCGCGCTCACGCGGATCCAATGCTCCGGCGCGGGCGCGACCGTGCGGAAATCCATCTCGACCGGTGTCAATTCCTCGAACGAACGCGCCATCGCCAGGCGCATCACCGCCATGTCGGCTTCGTGGATGCAGGCCGGAAGCGCCTTCGTCGGATTGGCGACGAGTTCGTGGTGGTCCAGTCCGAACAGCGCGCGCGTGTTGCCAGCGACGAAGGGCAGGGCGTAGTTGCCCGCAGGATCGCGCGTGATCTTGAAGATCACGCCGGGCAGGTTGCGCGTGAGATCGCGCATCAGGTTGTCGGTCTTCTCGCGATGCCGGATCTCCCGGCGCGTGCGCAGCCAGGCCCATGTGAGGATTGCCAGGAGCAACGCCGCGCCCGCCGCGCCCATCGCGACGGTGCGCCACTTCACGCCACTGGAGACCTGGACTTCCAGCCACTGCGAACGTATGCGCTGCTGGTCGTCGTGGTTGAGCGAGGCGAGCATGCGGTTGATCAGCGGCACCAGCGGTTGGTATTCGCCGCGTATCGCGAACACGAGTTCGTCGTCGAAGCCGGCCGGTGCGGCGATGCGCAGGTCGGGGAAATCGCCGCTGCGGAGCGAACGTTCGGAGGAAATGATGTCGCCGACGTACGCGTCGACCTGCCGGTCCTGGACCGCCTTGAGGCCTTCGGCGTTGTTGCCCATCAACAGCAGCGTGGCACCGGGCGCTTCGGCCTTCACCTTGACCGCGCGCCCCGTGCCGACCACCGCGATGCGCTTGCCGTCCAGGTCGCCCAGCCCGCTCACCATGCGCGAACCGTTGCGGGTGATGACGACATTGCCCACGCGCGCGAAAGTGTCCGTCGTCTTCCATTGCGGACCCATCGGCGCGGCTGCCGGAATCGGCACCACGTCCAACTGGCCGCGCTTCATGAGGTCGAGCAGGTCTTCGAGCGAGGCAGGCACTTCCTTCTGCAGGCGCACGCCGAGGCCGCGTTCCATCATGCGGACGTATTCGCCGGCGATGCCGCTGATGTGGCCTTTCTCGTCGGGAAAACTGATCGGTTCCCACGTGCGCGTATAGCCCAGGCGCGGCGGCCGCATGCCGGCCAGCCACGTCTGCTCGTCATTGGTCAGCGGTATCCGGCCTTCGCGCCGGATCGGCCCGGACGATGTGCCCAGCCACTTGCGTTCGAAGGCCAGCCGCTGCGCCGGCGTGATGTTCGCCAACGCCTTGTCGATCGCGCTCGCCAGCGGCTTGCGGTCGTCGGGCACGGCGAAGTGCAGCGTATCGGCGGGCAGGTCGATCGGCGCCAGAACCGCCAGCGCAGGCCAGGCACCCGTCGCCAGCGAGGAACGTGCGACGTAGGGATTGCCGATGAACAGGTCGGCTTTGCCGTCCTGCACCGCCTGCAGCGCCTGGCGCGTATCGGTGACGGCGACGACTTGCGCGTTCGGGAACTGCGCCCGCGTTGCGCGCTCGACCGAAGCGCCGCGATCGACGACGATGCGTGCCCGGGTGAGCCGGTCGGGCGCGAGCAGGTCGCTGCGATTGGCCCGGCCCACCGCGACAGGTGCAGCTTCCACGTACGACGTGGTGAAGACCAGGCAGGGCGTGCGCTCGGGGACCAGCGATACGTCCATGAGCACGTCGACCTCACGCCGGCAACCGCCCTTGAGCGCTTCCTCCCACGAGGGGTAGCGACGAACGGCGACGCGCAGCCCGAGCTGGCGTGCAATCTCATCCAGATACGCGGGCGCCAGGCCGGTGAGCGTTTCGTTCTCGTAACGCTCGAACGGCGGCCAGCCACCGTCGTATGCCGCGACGGTGATCATCGGATGGCGTTGCATCCATTCGCGTTCTTCGGATGTGAGTTCGATGCCGGTTGCGTGGACCAGGCCAGCGATGAACCAGAGCAGCACGAATGCGACACGACGGAACATTGTCGGCGATGCATGCGTGCCTGCGCGGCGATATCCTAGCCGCTCCGAACTTCCACTCCCGTCGGGCGATTCCGTATGAACCTTCGCGTGTTTCTGGCCGACGATCATCCTGTCGTCCTTCGCGGTGCGCGGGCGATCCTGGAGGCCAGCGGAATCGTCGTGGTGGGGGAGGCGCGCTCCAGCGACGAACTGTTCGATGCGCTGGACAAGGAACGCTGCGATGTCGTCGTCACCGACTTCGCCATGCCCAACAGCACGGCGCCCGACGGCACGGAGATGATCAAGCAACTGCGCGAGCGCCATCCGCTGCTCCCCATCGTCGTCATGACGATGATCGGCAACGTCGGCATCCTCGACTCGCTGCTGCGCGCGGCCGTGCTGGGCGTGGTGGAGAAGACCGAGGACATGGAAATCCTCCCGATGGCCGTGAAGTCGGCGGCCAACCGCCGCGTTTTCATCTCGCCGGGTTTGCGGCGGCAGCTGGACGCCATCGGCAAGCGTCGCGGGCGCGGCACGTTAAGTGCGCGTGAAGCCGAGATCATCCGTCTGCTGGCGTCGGGCCTGACGGTAACAGAGATCGCGCAGCAGTTGGATCGTAGTCTCAAGACCATCAGTCGGCAGAAGATCGATGCCATGCGCAAGCTCGGGCTGGAGAACGAAGCCGAGCTGTATGCGTACGCGCGGGAAAACGGTTTGGCCTGAGTCCGGCGTCGCTGCACGCCTTCAGACATACGAACCCGTCCGATGGCGAACGGCCGCCGGTGACCGCACACTGCGGCGGTTGCCACAGGAGCAGTACAGCCATGCAGATTCGTGTGGTAATCGCGGACGATCACCTGCCGGTGTTGGCATCCGTCGGCGCGGCGGTGGCGGCGACGGGCGCGAAGGTGGTCGCGCAGGCGCGTTCGCCCGACGAACTGTTCGACGCATTGCGCGAGCATGATTGCGACCTGCTTGTCTGCGATTACGCGATGCCGATCGACGAGCAGGTCGATGGCGTCGAGATGTTCGATGCCGTGCGGAAGCGATGGCCGCTGTTGCCCGTCATCGTGCTGACGAGCATGTCGAACGGTGTCCTGCTGCGCGCACTGCGGGAACTCGGCGTGCGTGCGCTCGTGGACAAGACGGCGCCGCTGCAGGAACTCGCCGGAACGATCGGGACGGTCCTGCACGGAGACACCGTCGCGAGTCCGGCGTTCGCCGAAGCAATCGCCGCCTGCGACGCGCAGCTCGACGATGCGGCTCTGAACGATGCGATACTGAAGAACGAAATCGCGAGGATGTTCGAACGCGGTCGATCGCGCGAAAGCATCGCCGCGTTGCTGCGCATCCCCGAGCCCGCCGTCGAACGCCACCGGCGCGCCCGCGCCGATGATCCGCCAGTCCGATCAGGGCGGCTGGGCCCGTAGGTCGCGGCCATCTTCCGCGGCAATCCTGCCCTCGGTCGCGCATGTCCGACCGTCCCCGAGCCTGGGGTCCGGAACGAACGTTGCGCGGGGAGGGCGGAGGCGTTGATGGCGCGCTCTGGAATGGGTGGGCGTCCTGCCCGGGGAGAGTGCATCAGGCTAGCCGCGACGCATCCCCGTGCCGATAAGAGGAATCTCAAGGCAGGCGCGCTGGCCGGGCGGATCGGACCGATGCACCGGCGCCGGTCCGGGTCCATGCGCCGGCCCGCGTTTTGACGCGGCCGAAACATTCACGCACCTAGGCTGAACAGCCTCAACCCGGCCTCCTGGAGCGCGCGCCATGCCGTTGACCATCAATCTCGACCTCACCGATCAGGATCTGCAGCACTTCGCCGGCGTGGTCGAGTCCGCGCGACAGGCATCGGCCAGCCTCAGCAACGCGCAGGTCATCGACGCCGCGGAGCAACTTCTGTCCAAGGCCCAGCAGAGCAAGGCGCCGCAGTTCGTGACCGAACGCCTTGCGGTGGTTGAAACGCTGGTGGCCATGATGCGCGACGAAGCCTGGGCGCTCTCCGACGAGGACTGCGCCAACGTGCGCTCGGCGCTGGCGTATTTCGCGCACGACGCCGACGTGATTCCCGATAACGTCCCGGTGCTGGGCTTCATCGACGACGCGATCATGATCGAGCTGTGCGCGCGCGAGCTCCAGCACGAAATCGAGGCTTACAGCGACTTCATCGAATTCCGCCAGCGCGAAGCCGAGCGCCGCAAGCTCGACCCGTCGCAGGTGGGGCGCGCGGACTGGCTGGATGCGCGCCGCGAGGAACTCCAGGACCGCATGCATCGCCGTCGCAAGCGCGACTTCCGCGGCGGTTTCGGCAGCGGCTTCGGCACCGGCTACGGCGGTAGCAGCAGCTATGGGCCGGTGCGGCGTTATTCGGACACCGGCTGGCGGCCGGGTCCGTTCCGCTTCCGGTGAGTTCGTTCCACTGAGCCCGGCCAAGGCCTCTCCCGCAGGGGGAGGCTTCGGGGCGCCTGATACGGACCTGCGGCGCGCGGGCTCGTTTGTTAGAATCGCCGGTTCATTACCGCACGCGAACCGGACATGATCGAACTCAATCCCGTCCGCCAGCGCATCGCCGACCTGACCGGTCGGCTGGATGCGCTCAGGGGGTATCTTTGACTACGACCGCAAGGTCGAACGTCTTGAAGAAGTAAACCGCGAACTGGAAAGCCCGGACGTCTGGAACGACGCCGAACGCGCCCAGTCGCTGGGCCGCGAGCGCTCCTCGCTCGACAAGGTGGTCGGCGGCATCCGCGACCTCACCGAAGGCCTCGTTGGCGCGGGCGAACTGCTCGAGCTGGCCGAAATGGAAAACGACGAAGGCACCGCGCAGGCCGTGGTGGACGACGTCGAGCGTTACGCCAAGGACGTGGAGAAGCTGGAGTTCCAGCGCATGTTCTCCGGCAAGATGGACGGCACGAACGCGTTCGTCGACATCCAGGCCGGCGCCGGCGGTACCGAGGCGCAGGACTGGGCGGAAATCCTGCTGCGCATGTACCTGCGCTGGGCCGAATCGCGCGGCTGGAAGGCCGAGCTGATGGAGGTCAGCGGCGGCGACGTGGCCGGCATCAAGTCGGCGACCTTCCGCGTGGAAGGCGATTTCGCCTACGGCTGGCTCAAGACCGAAACCGGCGTGCACCGCCTGGTGCGCAAGTCGCCGTTCGATTCGGACAACCGCCGCCACACCAGCTTCACTTCGGTGTTCGTGTCGCCGGAAGTCGACGACAAGATCGACATCGAGATCAATCCGGCGGACCTGAAGACCGACGTGTACCGCTCCTCGGGCGCGGGCGGCCAGCACGTCAACAAGACCGAATCGGCGGTGCGCATCACGCACGTGCCTTCAGGGATCGTCGTTGCGTGCCAGACCGAGCGCAGCCAGCACGCCAACCGCGACCGCGCGATGAAGATGCTCGCGGCGAAGTTGTACGAGCTGGAAATCCAGAAGCGCAACGCCGAGCGCGACGCGGTGGAAGCCACCAAGTCCGACATCGGCTGGGGCAGCCAGATCCGCAACTACGTGCTGGACCAGAGCCGCATCAAGGACCTGCGCACCGGCATCGAACGCAGCGACACGCAGAAGGTGCTGGACGGCGACCTGGACGAGTTCGTCGAGGCCAGCCTGAAATCCGGTCTGGAAGCCGGTTCCAAACGCTCCGACGCGGTCTGAGCCGCGACGCGGACCGGGCGGCGCTTCCACGCGGGGCGCCGCCACTCCGGCCACGCCGGAATCCACTTTGATTTTGCATCCTGCAAGCAAGACACTGGCGTCCCGCGCTTGCGGGACCACGAAACCACACACACCGACACCATGACCGACCAGACGCCCGCCCCGCAGACGCCCACCGACGAGAACTTCCTGATCGCCGAGCGTCGCGCCAAACTCACGGCGCTGCGCGGGCAGGGCATCGCGTTCCCCAACGATTTCCGTCGCGTCGACTACGCCGGCGACCTGCAGGCTCAGTACGCCGACGCGGAACAGTGGACGGCCGAAGCGCTGGAAGCCCAGCCGCACGCCGTGGCCCTGGGTGGACGCGTGCTGCTCAAGCGCGACATGGGTAAGGCCGGTTTCGCGCAGATCCAGGACGAATCCGGCCGCATCCAGCTGTGGCTGAAGAAGGACCTGCTGGGCGACGCCTTCGAAACGTTCAAGGAACTCGACCTGGGCGACATCGTGGCCGTCGAGGGCGAACTCACCCGCACGCGTACCGGCGAGCTGTCGGTCAAGGCGACCTCGTTGCGCCTGCTGACCAAGGCGTTGCGCCCGCTGCCGGACAAGTTCCACGGCATGGCCGACGTCGAACAGCGCTACCGCCAGCGCTACGTCGATCTGATCGTGACGCCCGAATCGCGCGACGTGTTCGTCAAGCGCTCCAAGATCATCCGCGCCATCCGCGCATGGCTGGACGCGCGGCGCTTCCTCGAAGTCGAGACGCCGATGATGCATTACATCCCCGGCGGCGCCGCGGCCAAGCCCTTCGTCACGCACCACAACGCGCTGGACCTGCAGCTGTACCTGCGTGTGGCGCCGGAGCTGTACCTCAAGCGCCTGACGGTCGGCGGCCTGGAACGCGTTTACGAGATCAACCGCAACTTCCGCAACGAAGGCGTGTCCACGCGCCACAACCCGGAATTCACCATGCTCGAGCTGTACGAGGCCTATGCCACGTACAACGAGATCATGGACCTCACCGAGGGCGTGATCCGCGATACCGCCAACGCCGTGCTCGGCACGACGAAGATGCAGTGGGAAGGTCAGGACATCGACCTGGGCCCGGCCTTCCGCCGCTGGTCGATGACCGACGCGGTGCTCGAACACAACCCGGACATCCGGCGCGAGGACCTGCGCGACGTCGAGAAGATGCGCGCCCACTGCAAGCGCCTGGGCTGCGCGGTCAAGCCGTCCTACGGCTGGGGCAAGCTGCTGCTGGAAATCTTCGAGAAGACCGTCGAACACACCCTGATCCAGCCGACCTTCATCATCGACCACCCGGTCGAGGTCAGCCCGCTGGCCCGCGCCAACGACCACGATCCCGAGCTCACCGATCGCTTCGAGTTGTTCATCAATGGCAAGGAACTGGCCAACGGCTTCTCCGAGCTGAACGATCCCGAAGACCAGGCCGAACGCTTCCGCGCGCAGGTCGCGGCGAAGGAGGGCGGCGACGACGAGGCGATGCACTTCGACGCCGATTACATCCGCGCCCTGGAAGTCGGCCTGCCGCCCACCGGCGGCCTGGGCATCGGCATCGACCGGCTGGTGATGCTGATGACCGGTTCGGCCTCGATCCGCGACGTGCTGCTGTTCCCGTACATGCGGCCCGAGACGAACTGACCTCGCGTGCGCGAGCTGAAGTTTCCGCCGAAACCGTCATCCGGGCGCTGGCCGGGACCCCGGTCCGTGGCGCCGGAGCGCCCATGCGCATGAACCCCGCTGTGAAGCGCAGCTAAAGCCTGCGCACGCCTCAGCCGATTCCTATGGCAAGCCGGGGCGATTCCCGGCTGCGGGCGCCCCCGGCCCGGGGTATGCTCCCCTCACTAGCCACCACAGGGGGTGGCGGCTCCTACGGAATCCCGATGTGAACGTCGTCATCGTCGATGACCAAACCTCAGCGCGCACGATGCTGCGCCACATCATCGAGGACATTTCGTCCGAGCTGCATGTGTCCGATTTCGGCGACCCGGAGGCCGCGCTGGGCTGGTGCGAGTCCAACCAGCCGGACCTGCTCCTGCTCGACTACCGCATGCCGGCGCTCGACGGGCTGGAATTCGCCCGCCGCTTCCGCCGCCTGCCGCTCCATCGCGACATCCCGATCATCCTGGTGACCGTGGTCGGCGACGAGCCGATCCGCCAGGCCGCGCTGGAAGCGGGCGTGATCGACTTCCTCGTGAAGCCCGTCCGCCCGCGCGAGCTGCGCGCCCGTTGCCGCAACCTGCTGCAGCTGCGCCAGCAGTCCGAGAACGTGAAACAACGCGCGCTCTCACTCGAACAGCGCCTGCTGTCGAGCATGCACGAGGTGGAGGAGCGCGAGCGCGAAACGCTGTCGCGACTGGCGCGCGCCATCGAGTACCGCGATGCCGGCACCAGCGCGTACCTGGAACGCATGGCGCACATCGCCGGGCTGATCGCCGAGCAGCTGGGCATGTTCGAGGATGAAGTACGCGTCATCGAAATGGCCGCGCCGCTGCACGACATCGGCAAGATCGCCATCCCCGATGCCGTGCTGATGAAGGCCGGTCCGCTGTCGGAAGACGAGACCGCCGTGATGCGCCGCCATCCGCGCATCGGCTACGAACTGCTCAGCGGCAGCCAGAACCGTTTCATCCAGGCCGGTGCACTGATCGCACTGCGCCATCACGAACGCTACGACGGCAGCGGTTATCCCGATGGCCTGCGTGGCGAGGAAATCCCGTTGGAAGCGAGGATCGTCGCGGTTGCCGACGTATTCGATGCGCTGATCTCACCCCGCCCGTACAAGAAGGCGTGGGACGTGGATGCGGCGCTGGGTTATCTCTATGCGCAGCGAGGTCGATTGTTCGATCCGCGCTGCGTCGACGCGCTTATCCGCAGCCGCGAGCGGCTGGAGGACATCTGCAACCGGTTCTCTACGGTGTCCGCGCGCCCCGGCCTGGAGTGAGCCGAGATGCTGAACGTGCTGCGCCATCTGAAAAAGGAACTTTCGCGGCGCCCCGACAGTGAGCATGGTCAGGCGTTCGTGCGCCTGGCGGTCCTGTCCGTGGTGCTGGCGTACATGCTCGTGCGCGGTGCGACCGGTGCGTTGCCGTCGAAGGAATACGTCAACGTCCTGAAGATGGTGGAAACCGGCTTCGTGGTCGGCGCGTTCCTGATCGCGTGGATCCTGTGGCGGCCGGCAAAGTCGCACCTGCGCCGCATCATCGGGATGATCTCCGACTACGGCCTGATGGCCGCGGCGATGATCCACATCGGCGAGCCGCTGGCCTGGGTCTACGTGATCCTGATGTGGGTCACCATCGGCAACGGCCTGCGCTTCGGCAACGGCTATCTGTACGGCGCGGTGGCAATGGCGTTCGCCAGTTTCGGCGCGGTGGTCACGTTCAATGAGTACTGGCTGTCCAACCGCGTGCTGGGCGTCGGCCTGCTGCTTGGACTGGTCGCCATTCCGCTGTACCTGTCCGGCCTGCTGCGTGCGCTGACGACCGCGACCGACGAAGCGCGCCGCGCCAACGAAGCCAAGAGCCGCTTCCTGGCGAACATGAGCCACGAGTTCCGCACGCCGCTCAACGGTCTGGCGGGCATGTCGGAACTGCTGGCCACCACCAAGCTCGACAACGAGCAGCGCGAATGCCTGAGCACCATCCAGGCGTCCACGCGCAGCCTGTTGTCGCTGGTGGAAGACGTCCTCGACATTTCGGCGATCGAGGCGGGCAAGCTCAGGCTCGACCGCGTCGACTTCACCCCGCGCGAGCTGATGGACGCCATCAGCCTGATCCTGCAGCCGCAGACGCGCGCGAAGCAGTTGCAGTACGAAGCCGTCATCGCCCGCGACGTACCCGAAGTAGTGCGCGGCGACGTCGGCCATGTGCGCCAGATCCTGATCAACCTGGCCGGCAATGCGGTGAAGTTCACCGACCAGGGCTCGGTGCGGGTGGATGTGTGCGTCGTCGATACCGGCGCCGAACGCGTGCGCCTGCGCTTCGTGGTGACCGACACCGGCATCGGTGTTCCGGCCGCGATGCGCCAGCGCCTGTTCAAGCCGTTCGAGCAGGCCGACGTGAGTCTGGCGCGTCGCTATGGCGGTACGGGTCTGGGCACGACCATCGCCAAGGGTCTGGCCGAGGGCATGGGCGGCAGCATCGGCTATGAACCCATGGAGACCGGCGGCAGCCGCTTCTGGGTCGAGTTGCCGTTCGAACGCGTGCAGACCGCGCCGCAGGCGGACGAAGTCGTCGCACAAGAGTTCGGGCAGGCGGAAACCGCGCCGAACGTCATCGCGTTCTCCGACCCGTTCCTGCGTCATCGCGCCCGCGTCCGCAGTCTTTCGATCATCGTCGCCGACGACCACATCGCCAACCGCATGGTGTTGCAGCGCCTGTTGCAGAAGGCCGGCCACCGCGTCGTGTGCGTGGAGGGCGGCGAGGAAGTGCTCAACGCGCTGTCCAGTTCCGACTACGACGCGGTGATCACCGACCTGCACATGCCCGACGTCAGCGGCCTGGACCTGCTGCGCCAGTTGCGCGTGATGGAGGCCGGCAGCGGTCGTCGCACGCCGGTGCTGATCCTCAGCGCCGACGTGACCACAGAATCGATCCAGGCCTGCGAACAGGCCGGCGCGCGCGCCTTCCTTTCAAAGCCGGTCTCGACCACGCGCCTGCTGGACACGCTGGCCGATATCGCCGCGAACCAGCGCGTGGCCACGACTGTGGTAGCGACGTCGCGCAACGAGTCCGCAGCGGCCAACAGCGACAGCCACTTCGACCCGTCCGTGCTGGACGAGCTGGGCGCGCTGGGCATGGGCGCCGGCTTCGAACGCGAATTCATCGCCCAATGCCTGCTCGATGCGGAGAAGTGTTTGCAGCAGATCGAAGCCTGCGCGAAGCGGGCCGACTGGGAGCGCACGCGTGACCAGGCGCACGCGCTCAAGGGCGTGGCGAGCAACCTGGGCCTGATCAAGCTGGCCGCCATCAGCGGCGAATTGATGCGGCTGCCCGACTGGCAACTGGCGCGCGACTGGTCCTCGCACCTGACTCGTCTGCGTGAACGGTTCGGGCAGGGCAGGGCGGCGCTCGAAGCCCGCGAGCGGCAGCGTGCCGCGCGTGGCGAAAGCGAGCGCTCCCCCTGATCCCGGGCCGGAGGTTCGGCCCGTTCATCCCCGTGGTGCCGATGTAATGCGTACTGCGGTTTATTCCCCCAGCCGCCGTCAGGCGGCGGCTTCCGTTCCCGAACGACGCTCCTGCGCCTTGACGATGCGTTCCATGGTGCGCAGCGCCTTGTCGCCCAGCGCCAGCGCGGTGTCCACCCAGACTTCGGTGATGCCCATCAGTTCGTCGTAGCCGACCGGCTGGCCGATGCCGCGCACGGCGTTCATGGCGAGGTGCGCATGCGGAGCGCGCTGCTGGCGACGGATCACGTCGTTCACCGCGGCCTCGCCTTCGCCCTTCGGCACGAGGATGTCGACCACGCCCATGCGATGCCATTCCTGGCTCGGCAGGATCGAGCCTTCCAGGATCAGGCGTTCGGCCAGTTGCGGCGAGACGCGCTTGCACAGGAACGAGTACGCGCCCATGCCCGGGAACAGCCCAAACAGCACTTCCGGCAGGCCCATCTCTACGCCTTCCTCGGCGACGATCGTGTGGCACGACAGTGCGAGCTCCAGGCCGCCGCCCAGCGCATCGCCCTGGATCAGCGCGATGGTACGCACGTCGCCGCCCAGGCCCGTATGGAAGTGGTGCACGCCTTCGACGCAGCGACGCGCGTAGGCGAGCAGGTGTTCGCGATCGTTCGCGCGGATCAGTTGCGAGAACAGTTGCAGGTCGCCGCCCAGGTTGAACGCGTGCGGCGCGGAAGACGCGAGCACGACATGGCGAAGACGCCCGCTCTGACGCTGGTTCTCACGCAGGGTGATCGAGTTGAGGAAGCTCCACATGTCGTCCATGAGCTCCGTGCGGAAGCACGGACGCGCACCCTGGGTGTGGTCGTTATGCATGTACATCCAGTGGGTATCGCCCGCGGGGTCGGATTCGACGCGCAGGGTCGGGTAGGCGCGTGTGCGGTGCAGTTTCTCGATCATGCTCATGTTGCGGTCCTCGGCACTTTGCCGCCCGCAGGCAGGGTGTGGGCAGCGAGCGGCAGGGGTGTTTGCCCACCGGGCGATGCTACACCGCGAAAACTCGCCAAAAGAGAAAGCCCCTCCTTGAGGGGAGGGGCTTTCAGGAAACGTCCGACAAACGGGCAGGCGGGGTTCAGGGTGTCGCAGGTGCATCCCGCAGTTCGCGACGCAGGATCTTGCCCACGTTGGTCTTCGGCAGTTCGGTGCGGAACTCGACGTAGCGCGGATGCTTGTAGCCGGTGAGGTTCTCGCGCGCGTGCGCCTTGACCTGCTCGGCGGTGAGCGCCGGGTCCTTCTTGACGATGACGACCTTGACCGCCTCGCCGGATTTCTCGTCCGGCACGCCGACCGCGGCCACTTCGAGCACGCCCGGCATCATCGCGATCACGTCCTCGACCTCGTTCGGGTACACGTTGAAGCCCGACACCAGGATCATGTCCTTCTTGCGGTCGACGATGTAGAAGAAACCCTTCTCGTCCATGCGCGCCATGTCGCCGGTATGCAGCCAGCCGTCGGCGTCGATCGCCGCCGCGGTTTCCTCCGGCCGCTTCCAGTAGCCCTTCATGACCTGCGGGCCGCGGATGCACAGCTCGCCCACTTCGCCCTGCGGCAACGCGTTGCCGTTCTCGTCCTTGACGCAGGCGTCGGTGGACGGGACCGGCAGGCCGATGGCGCCGTTGTACTCGGCCAGGTCCATCGGGTTGATGCACGCCGCCGGCGCCGATTCGGTCAGGCCGTAGGCTTCCACCAGTGTCACGCCGGTGACCTGCTTCCAACGCTCGGCGACCGAACGCTGCACGGCCATGCCGCCGCCGAGCGTGAGATGCAGCCCGGAGAAATCCACCTCATTGAAGCCCGGCGTGTTGAGCAGGCCGTTGAACAGCGTGTTGACGCCGGTGATGGCGGTGAAGCGCGTGCTCTTGAGCTCCTTGACGAAGGCCTTCATGTCGCGCGGGTTGGTGATCATGTGGTTCAGACCGCCGAACTTCATGAAGACCAGGCCGTTCGCCGTCAACGCGAAGATGTGGTACAGCGGCAGCGCGGTGATGATGACTTCCTCGCCCATCCGCACGTTCGTGCCGACCCACGCCGCCGCCTGCTGCATGTTGGCGACCATGTTGCGGTGGGTGAGCATCGCGCCCTTGGCCACGCCCGTGGTACCGCCGGTGTACTGCAGGAAGGCGATGTCGGACGGTTCGATGTCCAACACGGGCAGCGAATGACGCTGGCCCAGCGCGAGCGCGTCGCGGAAGCGGATCGCGCCCGGCAGGTCGTACTCGGGCACCATCTTCTTGACGTACTTCAGGACGAAGTTGACGACCGACCCCTTCGGGAAACCGAGCATGTCGCCCAGGCCCGTGGTGACGACCTGCTTGACCTGCGTGTCGGCGATCACTTCCTGCACGGTGTGCGCGAAGTTGTCGAGCACCAGGATCACGCTCGCGCCCGAGTCCACCAGCTGGTGGCGGAGTTCGCGCGCGGTGTACATCGGATTGGTGTTGACCACCGTCAGGCCCGCGCGCAGCACGCCGAACGTGGCGATGGGGTACTGGAGGCAGTTGGGCATCATGATCGCGACGCGATCGCCCTTCTTGAGCTTCAGTTCGCCCAGCAAATACGCGGCGAACTGCGCGCTGAGCTGGTCGATCTCGGCATAGGTAAGGGTCTTGCCGAGGTTCGCGAACGCCGGGCGGTCGCGGTAATTCTCGATGGCGCTTTCCAGTACGGCGACGACGGACGGAAACTCATCCACGTCGATCTGTGCCGGAACCCGCTCGGGGTACTGTGCCAGCCACGGACGTTCGAAACTCATCGCGATCCCCTCTCCATCGCAGTTGATCAGGCCCGTCGGTCGCATTCCATGGATGCTCCACCGTACGGTTTCCATGGATTGGAGCATGGGGCGCGAGGACTGGCAAGGCGCGGTGCGGCGTGGCACCCGGGCTGATTTTCGCGGCGATGGCCCGTGGCAGGATGGGGGCATCACGCGTTGCGAGGGGATCGATGGCGATGGGAAAGGGAAGGGCGTTCTTGGGCGCCGCAATGGTCGCCTGCCTGGCGCTGGCGACGGTCGCCTGCGGGCGTTCCGCGCCGGAACAACGGCTACGGGAAACGATGGGAGCGTTGCAGGCGGCGATCGAGAGCAAGGACGCGTCCGCGCTGGAGGACGTGCTGGCCGAGGATTTCATCGGCCCGGGCGCGATGGACCGCACCGGTGCGCGGCGCATGGCGCAGCTGATGTTCCTTCGCCACGGCTCCGTCGGCGCGAACGTCGGTCCGGTGGCGATCGAGATGAAACCGGGGCATGCGACGGCGCGGTTCGACGTCGCGCTGACCGGGAGTTCCGGGCAGTTGCTGCCGGATGCGGCGCGGTTGTACGACGTCACGACCGGCTGGCGCGAGGTCGACGGGGAGTGGCGGATGACCAGCGTGGAGTGGGTGGGGCGGCTGTAGCGAACCACAGGATGGGCTTCGCCGCGCGAAACCCATCCTGCGAAAACAACCTTACAAACCCTTCCTGGCCGCCAGCTGCCGCAGCACGTAATGCAGGATGCCGCCGTGGCGGAAGTATTCGACTTCCTTCGGCGTCAGCAGCATCACCTTCACTTCGAACGACACCGTGCTGCCGTCCTTGCGGGTGGCGGTGACGGTGGCGCGCTTGGATTCGCCGTCCTGCAAACCCGTGACGCTGAAGGTTTCCGAACCATCCAGCCCCAGCGTCTGCGCATTCTCGCCTTCCTTGAACAGCAGGGGCAGCACGCCCATGCCGACCAGGTTCGAACGATGGATGCGCTCGAAGCTTTCGGCGATGACCGCCTTCACGCCCAGCAGGATCGTGCCCTTGGCCGCCCAGTCGCGCGAGGAACCGGTGCCGTATTCCTTGCCGGCGATCACCACCAGCGGCACGCCGTCGGCCTTGTACTTCATGGCCGCGTCGTAGATGGACATCTTCTCCGGCGGAGCACTTTGCTTTGAGGCCGTACCGAAATAGAGCGTGTTGCCGCCTTCCTCGCCGCCGAACATCAGGTTCTTGATGCGGATGTTGGCAAAGGTGCCGCGCACCATCACGTCGTCGTTGCCGCGACGGCTGCCGTAGCTGTTGAAGTCCGCCGGCTGCACGCCGCGTTCGATCAGGAAACGACCCGCAGGCGAATCCTTCTTGATGTTGCCGGCCGGCGAGATGTGGTCGGTGGTGATCGAATCGCCGAACAGTCCGAGCACGCGCGCGCCATGGATGTCGTCGATCGTGCCGACCTGCATGCTCATGCCGTCGAAGTACGGCGGGTTCTTGATGTACGTCGACGCGCCGTCCCACGCGAAGGACTCGCCTTCCGGCGAGGCGATCGTGTTCCAGCGCGTGTCGCCCTTGAACACGTCGGCGTAGTTCTGCGCGAACAGCTCCGGGCCGACGGTCGCGGCGATGACGTCGCCGATTTCCTTGTTCGTCGGCCATACGTCGCGCAGGAACACGTCCTGTCCGTCGGCGCCCTTGCCCAGCGGTTCGCGGCTGAGGTCGATATCGACCGTGCCGGCGATCGCGTACGCCACCACCAGCGGCGGCGAGGCGAGGTAGTTCATCTTCACTTCGGGATGCACGCGGCCTTCGAAGTTGCGGTTGCCCGACAGCACCGAGGCGACGACCAGATCGCCCGCGGCGATCCCGGCGCTGACTTCGGTCGGCAGCGGGCCGGAGTTGCCGATGCACGTCGTGCAGCCGTAGCCGACGACGTAGAAGCCGAGCTTTTCCAGGTCGTCCAGCACGCCGGCCTTGCGCAGGTAATCGGTGACCACCAGCGAGCCCGGGCCGAGCGAGGTCTTCACCCACGGCTTCGCCTTCAACCCGAGTTTCGCCGCATTGCGGGCCAGCAGGCCCGCGCCGAGCATCACCGCCGGATTCGACGTGTTGGTGCACGAGGTGATCGCGGCGATCACCACCGCGCCGTCCTTCAGGCGCACGTTCTGGTCGTTGATGCGGATGTCCGCGATGCCCTTGTGCAGCGCTTCGTTGCCGACCGCCGCGCCGCCGCCTTCGGCGACGAAGTTGGAGACATCGTTGGAGCGCTTGTCGCGGCCCTGCGTCAGCGGGGCGAGGTTGTCGCGGTAATTCTGCTTCACGTCGACCAGCAGCACGCGATCCTGCGGACGCTTCGGGCCGGCGAGCGATGGCTTCACGTCGCCCAGGTCCAGTTCCAGCGTCGTCGAATACATCGCTTCCGGCGCACCCGGTTCGTGCCACAGGCCCTGCGCCTTCGCGTAGGCCTCGACCAGCGCGATGTGCGCATCGCTGCGGCCGGAAAGACGCAGGTAGTTCAGCGACTCGGCGTCGATCGGGAAGATGCCGCAGGTCGCGCCGTATTCGGGCGCCATGTTGGCGATGGTCGCGCGATCGGCCAGCGGCAGGTGTTGCAGGCCGTCGCCGAAGAACTCGACGAACTTCCCGACCACCCCGAGCTTGCGCAGCATCTGCGTGACGGTGAGCACCAGGTCGGTCGCGGTCGTGCCTTCCGGCAGCGCGCCGGTCAGCTTGAAGCCGACCACCTGCGGAATCAGCATCGACGAAGGCTGGCCGAGCATCGCCGCTTCGGCCTCGATGCCGCCCACGCCCCAGCCCAGCACGCCGATGCCGTTGATCATCGTGGTGTGGCTGTCGGTACCGAAGACCGTGTCGGGGAAGGCAAGCTGCTGGCCATCGACGTCGCGCTCGACCACCACGCGCGCGAGGTTCTCAAGGTTCACCTGGTGGACGATGCCGGTGTTCGGCGGCACGACCTTGAAGTTGTCGAACGCCTTCTGGCCCCAGCGCAGGAAGCTGTAGCGCTCCATGTTGCGCTGGAATTCGATCTTGCCGTTGAGGTCCAGCGCGTCGGGCGTGCCGAACACGTCGACCTGCACCGAGTGGTCGATGACCAGTTCCGACGGGATCAGCGGATTGATCTGCTTCGGGTTGCCGCCCAGCTTCGTCACGGCATCGCGCATCGCCGCGAGGTCGACCACGCACGGCACGCCGGTGAAGTCCTGCAGCACCACGCGCGCGGGCATGAAGGCGATCTCGGTGTCGGGTTCGGCCTTGCAGTCCCACTTCGCGACGGCTTCGATGTGGTCCTTGCCGACCGTCACGCCGCCGTCCTCATGGCGCAACAGGTTCTCCAGCAGGATCTTCATGGAATAGGGCAGGCGGCCGATATCGAAGCGTTCGCCCAGCGCCGGCAGGCTGAAGTAGGTAAGCGAGCGACCACCGACGGAAAGCTGGCGGCGGGTCGAGAAGGAGTCTTGGGACATGGGGGCCTCCTGGCGGCGTGGCTGAATGGCGAGTCTGGCTCGGAGATCGATCGATTATCCGCTCCCCGCGTTAAGGCAACCGGACGACGGTCCGGATCCTGAATGCGGGCCCCTATTGTGCCCTTGCATTGGCATGCGCGATTGAGTATGGGCGGGAAGGTATGTATCATTCATGCATACCGAATTCGTCGGTCGCAGGAGGTCGGACGTGGAAGCCATCGTTGCCGAACGGGGCCAGATCACCCTTCCCAAGGCCGTGCGCGACGCACTGGGCCTGACTAAGGGCACGCACCTCAAGGTGGAGCTGGAGGGCGGGCGCATCATCCTGCGCAAGAACGTGGACGACGCCATTTCGCGCGCTCGCGGCCGCTTCAAGCTGCCCGAAGGCGTGACCACCGACGACATCATGCGCGAGCTGCGCGGCCGCGCCCCGGGCGATCCGGTGGACGTCTGATCCCGTGACCACGCCCGCCGGCAACACCATCGCCATCGACACGTCCGTGCTGATCGACCTGCTCGGCGAGGACGCCGGCATGGCCGATGCCGCCGAACAGTGCGTTCGCGATGCGCTGGCGCAGGGGCCGGTGGTGCTGTGCGATGTGGTCGTCAGCGAGATCACCGCCGGACTCGGCCATGGCACCGACATCATGGATGTGGTCGAGGAGATGGGCATGCGTTATCTGCCGGTGGAGCGCCGTTCGGCGATCCGTGCGGGCGAAATGCAGCGCCGCTTCAACCAGCGCCGCCGTGCCGCCGGGCAGGGTGGCCAGCTGTCGCCACGCACCGTGCCGGACTTCATCGTCGGCGCGCACGCGCTGTTGCAGTGCGCCGGCCTGATCACCCGCGATGCCGGGTTTTTCCGCGACTACTTCAAGGGCCTGAAGATCATCGTCCCCAAGACGGTCGCTTGAACGCATCACGTCACAACGTCTGAGTTTTTCCTGGAGAGAACCATGTTGGAAGCCTATCGCCACCACGTTGCCGAGCGCGCCGCGCTGGGCATCCCGCCGCTGCCGCTGACCGCGCAGCAGACCGCCGACGTCATCGAACTGCTGAAGCTCGCTTCTATGGGGCAAGCGCCGGCGGGTGAGGAAGGCTTCCTGCTCGACCTCATCACCAACCGCGTGCCGGCCGGCGTCGACGACGCCGCCAAGGTGAAGGCGTCCTACCTCGCCGCCGTTGCCTTCGGCACCGAGAAGAACGCGCTGATCTCGCGCGCCCGCGCCACCGAGCTGCTGGGCACGATGCTCGGCGGCTACAACATCCATCCGCTGGTGGAACTGCTGGACGACGCCGAAGTCGGCACCGTGGCCGCGAACGCGCTCAAGCACACGCTGCTGATGTTCGACGCCTTCCACGACGTGCAGGAAAAGGCGGAGAAGGGCAACGCGAACGCGAAGTCCGTCCTGCAGAGCTGGGCCGATGCCGAGTGGTTCACCAGCCGTCCGGAAGTGCCCGAGTCGATGACCATCACCGTCTTCAAGGTGACCGGCGAGACCAACACCGACGACCTGTCGCCGGCCCCCGATGCCACCACGCGCCCGGACATCCCGCTGCACGCGCTGGCGATGCTGAAGAACAAGCGCGACGGCATCGAGCCGGAAGAAGACGGCAAGCGCGGCCCGGTCGCCTTCATCGAATCGCTGAAGGCCAAGGGCCACCTGGTCGCCTATGTCGGCGACGTCGTCGGCACCGGTTCCAGCCGCAAGTCCGCCACCAACTCGGTGCTGTGGTTCACCGGCGAGGACATTCCGTTCATCCCGAACAAGCGCTTCGGCGGCGTGTGCCTGGGTTCGAAGATCGCACCGATCTTCTACAACACGATGGAAGACGCTGGCGCACTGCCGATCGAACTCGACGTGTCGCAGATGGACATGGGCGACGTGGTCGAACTGCGTCCGTACGAAGGCAAGGCGCTGAAGAACGGCGAAGTGATCTCCGAGTTCTCGGTGAAGTCCGACGTGCTGTTCGACGAAGTGCGCGCCGGTGGCCGCATTCCGCTGATCGTCGGTCGCGGCCTGACTGCCAAGGCGCGTGAAGCGCTGGGCCTGGCGCCCTCGACGCTGTTCCGCCTGCCGCAGAACCCGGCCGACACCGGCAAGGGTTACTCGCTGGCGCAGAAGATGGTCGGTCGCGCCTGCGGCCTGCCGGAGAACAAGGGCATTCGTCCGGGCACGTACTGCGAGCCGAAGATGACCTCGGTGGGTTCGCAGGACACCACCGGCCCGATGACCCGCGACGAGCTGAAGGACCTGGCGTGCCTGGGCTTCTCGGCCGACCTGGTCATGCAGTCGTTCTGCCACACCGCCGCCTACCCGAAGCCCGTGGACGTGAAGACGCACCACGAGCTGCCGGCCTTCATCAGCAACCGTGGCGGCATCGCGCTGCGACCGGGCGACGGCGTGATCCACAGCTGGCTCAACCGCATGCTGCTGCCCGACACGGTCGGCACCGGCGGCGACTCGCACACGCGCTTCCCGGTGGGCATCTCGTTCCCGGCGGGTTCGGGCCTGGTGGCCTTCGCCGCCGCCACCGGCGTCATGCCGCTGGACATGCCCGAATCGGTGCTGGTGCGCTTCAAGGGTGAGATGCAGCCGGGCGTCACGCTGCGCGATCTGGTCAACGCGATCCCGCTGGCGGCGATCAAGCAGGGCCTGCTGACCGTCGCCAAGCAGGGCAAGAAGAACATCTTCTCCGGCCGCATCCTCGAGATCGAAGGCCTGCCGACCCTGAAGGTCGAACAGGCGTTCGAACTGTCCGACGCCTCGGCCGAACGTTCGGCCGCCGGTTGCACGGTCAAGCTCGACAAGGAGCCGATCGTCGAATACCTCACCAGCAACATCACGCTGCTGAAGTGGATGATCGCCGAGGGTTACGCCGATCCGCGTTCGCTCGCCCGCCGCATCAAGGCGATGGAAGCGTGGCTGGCCAACCCGCAGCTGCTGGAAGGCGATGCCGATGCCGAGTACGCCGCGGTCATCGAGATCGACCTCAAGCAGATCGTCGAGCCGATCCTGGCCTGCCCGAACGATCCGGACGACGTGAAGACGCTGTCCGACGTCGCCGGCGCGAAGATCGACGAGGTGTTCATCGGTTCGTGCATGACCAACATCGGCCACTTCCGCGCCGCCGCGAAGCTGCTGGAAGGCAAGCGCGACATCCCGACCCGCCTGTGGGTCGCGCCGCCGACCAAGATGGACGCGTCCGAGCTGA
>Ga0209257_1001150_pt1 | contig 33674 bp, 34 predicted proteins | sample AraplaCvi_mCL_r2_FD_184277 | JGI IMG/M metagenome (GOLD analysis project Ga0209257, IMG submission 184277) | Arabidopsis root microbial communities from North Carolina, USA - plate scrape MF_Cvi_mCL_r2 (SPAdes) (version 2) | ecosystem: Host-associated > Plants > Roots > Endosphere | place: USA...
GCAACTCGCTCCATCGGGGGCTTTCCAGCCTCAACATGCGAAATGTCCGCTTCGGGTCGAAAGCGGACATTAGCATCGCCGAGCCCGCTTCAATCGGCCGCATGTCCGCTTTCGGCCAGAAGCGGACGTTCTCAGCTATGCCGGACCGCCAGGCGGCTTCTCAATGCGACGCACTGAGTACGGACTGACCCGATCCCGAAAGAACTGCGGCGGGTAGTACGACACCTCGTAAGTGACTCGACCTGCACAGGTCTCCACCTCCCACCGCTCGACCCGAAACCCATTGTTTCCGATCAGTATGACGGTCGCTTCAAGCGCCTCAACGGCGCACTTCAGACCTGCATCGACGCGGATCTGCGTCAAGGGATCAGGGTCGAATTCCGCTGCCATTGAGGGCGGGCAGCAGACGAGAATCAACAGCGTGAGCAGCTTGCGCATCGATCCCTGTCCTCGGGAATGCGTTGGAATGGACGTGTACGCGAATGTCCGCTTCGGGTCGAAGGCGGACATTAGCATCGCCAACCGGGCTCGCTATCGCAAGCGCCGTGAATGCTGCTCTCTTCTGGAGCCCGGTGGTCTGCATGGAAATCCCCCTGTTCCGACTCGTATCAGCGCGGTTCAAGTGTCCACTTTGGGTCGAAAGCAGACATTAGCACCGGTGCGCGCGTCCACCGCGCCCCAATATCCGCTATCGGCCAGAAGCGGACGTCAGCACGTCCCGAAGATTCGAGCTGCCAGGTCGATTACCGGCGGGCCATCGCTACACCCCTGCCGTTCCCATCAACGCCGGCAGCCACAGCAGCGCAACAACATACTTGTGCTCGCCAGCGCCCATGAATACGTAGCCATTGGTCACCAGCACGCCTATGGAAAGCAATAGGAATGCAGCGGAACTGACGGCAGCTCTATCCCAGAGGACCGTGCCGAGAACGCGCCCATTCAGGGCCATGGCCGCGAGCACAGCGCCATACAAGACGAGCTTCTCGTACCCATAGCTCGTGACGAAATACACCACGAAAGCAATAGAAAGAGCACAGACCACTGCGCCCTGCACCAACTTCTTACTCACTCGCCCGCGCCCTCTAGTCATGGATCCAGCACCACAGCCGAAATGACCGCTTTGGGTCGAAAGCGGACATTAGCAGCCCCGCTGCCGGACGTCCCCGCCGAACGTTCGCTGTCGGCCATAAGCGGACACTACCCTACCAACGCATCGCATTCGCTGCGATGAATTCGACACCTGGCAAGCGGCCGAGGGATTTAATTCGCCTTGAGAGATGCGTGCTTACAAGAACGTGTGGTGGGTACTCGATCTCCCTCGCGAGGTGGCGGCCGCCGAGGGCGCCAGGCCTGTGCGCCAACCGATTGAAGCCCATGAGGATGTCGGTTCCCGGAACATTGAACGACTCAGTGCCAGATGGATCGATGGCATCCACCTGACACAGGACATTAACGAACGAGAAGCCGTCTAGAACGACGCCCCTTGCGACAACCTTGACTGGAAGCAACTGGACGTCATCGGGGCAAATCTCCAGAAGAACCGCGCTAACCGCCTCATCCACCAGCGGGACGCCTACGTCATTCGGCAAGCAGTCGTAGCGACTCAGCTGGAGCGACGGGGCCTCAAACCGAACGACGAGGGCTGCCTGTCCGAGCTGCCTTCGAGTGGTCCGAAACGCAGATGGCTCCGGACCAAGGCGTCTGTCGTACTCGCCAATGGCTCCGGCCGGGAATCCCTCTGGAACCCGCCATAGCAGAGGAGCATCCGTGCTGCATGGTTCAGCGCTGTTGACAGTCCTCACTCGAATCCCCGCTGTAACGAGCGTCTGCTTTGGGTCGGATGCGGACATTAGCATCGCTACCCCGAAGCAAGTCGGGGCTCGAAGCAGCATCGGCTCAAACGCGTTGTTAGTGACCGACCACAACCTCACCAATGCTGACAGCATTCCTGTCAGGGCCTCGATAGATGACGGAGTACGAGCCCGGGTCCAGCCACCCAAGCTCGGCTGCGGGGCAAATTGGAGTGCGGCGCTGGCTAACGACACCCGTTATAAGAGTGAGGTAAATGACGCGTCCATCAACGGAAGCCTCGACCGACTTGCATGCCAAGGCCGAATTCAAAAGTGTTGGCTTCACGGTGATTGGCCGGATGCCACTTACGTCGGCCTGCACAGGAAGAATCCACCCACCGGAGCCCTGAACGGGTGAATCAAAGGCGATGCCGCCAACGGATTGGACAAAGTCCCAATCCCTTTGATCAGCGACAACGCTGCAGGAAGCTACTGAGAGCATCGCTATGAGTAGAGCCAATCTGATCATGGCGCGAACTTCCTGATAGACGGGCCGTACGAGTCGGCACGAAGGGCGCCGCGACGTCCGCTTTGGGTCGGAAGCGGACATTAGCACCGCCTCAATCGTCCCGCGCAATCCTGCATCGCCTTGCGCCTTGCGCCTCGAGCCCGCCGCCAGCGGACGATCAGCGGACGCTGGCTGCGTAGGCTCACGGCTCCATGGCACGGCGGCTTGCATAACGCCAAGTTACGTTGACGGGCTGCACACGCGCCAGCGTGTGGGGCGCCGTGGCCAAGCGAGGCGGGCCAGGGATGGCCCGCAACGGGGTAATCGGAGCACCGCGAGGCCGCTGTTTCAATTGCTCTTGCTGTTCGGGGTGCGTCCGATCGCCAGGAGGCTCGGCGCAGCGATGCGGCTTCGGCTTGAATCGCGGAGCGATTAAGCCGAGCCGCTGGCGTCAGCGCGATCGCTGCTCGGTAAATGAACCTGACCCTCTAACGGGCTTCAAATTGCACTCCAACCCCTGATTTCAACTAAACCCGCACTCCATTCCGCCATGGGCTATCGGCCTGATGTATTGCATCGAGCACCACGCGCCTAAATAGCCCTGCATTGACCGCGGGCGGGAGAGCGCTGGCTTGATATCGCCCAAAAACGATCGCTTCGATATCAAGGATTACAAGAGGGTCTTCAAAGCTGGCGTTTTCGATTAGCACGATGGGACGTTTAAAGGACTCCATCGAGGACTCCTCGCTATCACGAGACAAGTCCAATGCCCATGAGCAAGACGGAGCTCGCTCAATGATTAGCCCTCCCAAAAAAATGGACACGTCCATCAGGAGAGAAAAAACAATATCTCTTCCATCTCTAGACGACCGGTGCCAGGTCGCGCGATCTGAAAGTCGCCTTTCGAAAATGGAAGGCCATTCCCTCTCCGCCCACAAATCCATTGAATCCAATAGCGGTTCGATTTCCGCCGTGTTGTGAACATCAACCTTCCAGTACCGCATTAATTGGCCGAGTACAGTTACTCGATGAGTACTGTTATTCAACAAGTAAGCCAAATTCGCCTGAGCCTGCTCCAAGGTAATCTGGTTCGAACTGCCCGGGAAAGGACGGCGATAAGGCTCGTAGCCTTCCAGCAGACGAGCTAGCTCCGACTTCCTTTTAAAGAGGCTCCAACCCATCTAACCAGTGTCCCATATCGTTGGCGATAGAAGTAATCGAACGATCCTTGACCTAATTCACTACCGCAAAGCTCTTGCGGCATCCAAAACAGGCATGAGCAATCAAGTATTGAGGGCTTTGCACGCGGTCCTTGTACTCGGCTAAATGAAAGTTCGATTTGCGTCAAGAACTGACATTGGAATTGCCGTCCTGCCCTTGGATGTCCGCTATCGGCCAGTAGCGGACACTTCAGCCTACCTCGTAGCTCGGCGGATTCTCGCCATGCCAGACGATCGACGCGCGGAAGGCATCTTCGAGCGAGAGATACCAGCTATCGTCCCTCCCAATGGCCTGTTCGCGTGATTTCGTGAACATGCCCCATGGATACGAGGGGCCGAACCCTTGCTCCGAGTAGGCGAATGCAAGGTTTGTCTCAGGATCGTGGGCAACGATCCAACATGGAAGGCTTTGCCCAGGATCGCCGTAATCCCATCCCACTTGCTCGCAATGGATCGCGACAAGCAACTCCTTGATCCGCGCAAGCAGATCAGGCTGAGCAATACGTGCCAACTCGTTGCCGAGAATTGATTCGACATCTGCAAGGCTGGTTGGCATGACGCCTGCTCCCTGGGTAAAACCCGGACGACACGTTTAGACCCCGCAGGTCACTGGATGCGCCGTGTCCGCTTCGGGTCGAAAGCGGACATTAGCAGCGTGGCCGCCTGCCGTCCTGCCCCCGAGCGTCCGCTATCGGCCCCTCACCCAAGCGAAACCTTGTGCTTCTTCAACGGCAGCGCCCCCATCCCGCTGCTGCGCCACATGCAGCAGCGTTACGGCGAGGTGGTGCGCGCAGACCTGCAGCGCGAACAGAAGCGTCGTGATCATCGACTTCACTATCGCCACTCAGGTCGATGCGGCGCAGATGGGCGCGGCGATGCCGGTCTCCGCGAACTGCGGCGAAGCCGACCGGCACGGCGGCGCCGATCATGTGGCAGCAACGATCGCCGGGACGGACCATCCCTGGCGCTCGTACTGGATCGATTCGGGGCTCGTGATTGAAGGGACGAGGCGGCCTACGCGCCGCCCCGCGTCGCGAGCAGACCCTGCGACGCCGCCCACTGGTTGATGTCGTCACGCCGGATCGCCGCAGCCATCAACGAAGGGAACGCGTCGGGCGTGCACGCGAACGACGGCACTCCCAGCGCGGCCAGCTTCGCCGCAAGATCCTTGTCGTACGCCGGCCGGCCCTCATCGCTCAGCGCCAGCAGCGTGATGAACTGCACGCCCGCCTCGACCAGTTCCTGCGCGCGCGCCAGCAGGCGCGTTTCGACGCCACCTTCGTAGAGGTCGGAAATCAGCACGATGATCGCGTTGTGCGGCTCGCGGATCAGCCCTTGGCAGTAGCTGACGGCGCCGTGGATGTCCGTGCCGCCGCCCAGTTGCACGCCGAACAGCAGGTCGACCGGGTCGTCGAGCTTCTCGCTCATGTCGACCACCGCGGTATCGAATACGACCAGCTTGGTGGATACCGCCGGCAGCGAGGCCATCACCGCGCCGAAGATGCTCGAATACACGACCGACGCCGCCATCGAACCGCTCTGGTCGATGCAAAGGATCACCTCGCGCTGCGGCTTGCGTGCCTTGCGGCCGTAGCCGATGAGGTCCTGCGGGATGATCGTGCGGTAGTCGGGCTGCCAGTGGCGCAGGTTCGCGCGGATGGTGCGGTTCCAGTCGATCTCGGCGTGACGCGGCCGGCGGTTCCGGCGCGCGCGGTCGAGCGCGCCTGTGATCGCCGAGCGCAACGGCTCCTCGAGTTTGCGCATCAGCGCATCGACGACCTGACGCACCACCAGCCGCGCGGTTTCCTTTGTGTTCGCGGGAATGACGCTGGACAGCGCGACGAGGTTCGCCACCATGTGCACGTCGGGCTGGATGCCTTCCAGCATTTCCTTCTCGAGCAGCATCTGCCTGAGGTCCAGCCTCTGCAGTGCGTCGCGCTGCATGACCTGCACCACCGAGGACGGGAAATACTTGCGGATGTCGCCCAGCCAGCGCGCCACGTTCGGCGCGGAACCGCCGCGACCGCCCCGGCGCTTCAGGCCATTGGCGCCTTCGGGTTCGTAAAGCGCGGACAGCGCCGCATCCATCTGCTGCAGCTGCAGGCTGTCCAGCGCGCCGCAACTGTCCTGCGCATCGCCGCCGAGCACCATGCGCCAGCGCTGTTCGCGCGTCACGGGCGTGGCTGCGACGCTGGTGTCGACGGCGGTGTCGACGATGGCGTCGACGGCGGTGTCGTGATCAGCTTGCATCGGCGATTCCGAACAGTTCACGCAGCATCGGCATGGCACGCATCGCGCGGGCCTGGTTCCACTCGACGGCCGGCGCGGCGGCACGCGAAACGGTGGTGGGCTGCTTGACGCGCAGGCCCAGATCGCGGCGATCGGCCGCCTCGAATTGCGAGAACGTCCTGCGCACCAGTGGAACCACGCGTACGAAATGCTCGTCGCTGAGGGCGGCCAGCCAGCGGTCGATGAGCGCCCACACTGCGTCGCCATGCAGCAGCACGGTGGCATTGCGATTGAGGAACCCGTCGAGCCACTGCGCGGCGGCCAACGGTTCGGCGCCCTGCGAAAGATTGCGTTGCAGCTGGCGCTGCGCTTCCTCGTCGTCGAGCGCGGAGGCGTCCAGCAGCAGGCGCGCGCACAGGCCCGCGAGCAGCGGCGTGGTGGTATCGGCGGCCACGGCCTGCGTCAGTGCGCGCTGCCACGCCTTCGTCTGCTCTTCGCCCTGGCGCAACGAGAGCGCGCGATCGGCGGCAAGCACCGTGTCGCGTGCGGCCTCGGCGGCCCCGCCGTCCAGGTCACATAGCGCCAGCGACAGGCCGATGCAGGCGCGCAGGCAAATGCTGTCGAACAGATGCGCGACCTGTTCGACATCGGTGCGTCGCACGTTGCCGTAGCGGTACACGTTGGCCAGCGCCGGAAGCGCGGCCAGCAGCGCGAGCGGATCGACGTCGACGGCGGCGCGGCGTTCCAGTTCCGATGCGACAGTCGCCACCGCCTCGGGCAGGTTCGCCAGCAGCACGCGATCGACCAGCGCCGCGAGTTCGGGAAGTTTCTCCGCACCGCGCGCCTGCTCCATCGCGCGGTGGCTCGCGGCGATCGTCAGCGTCTGGCCGTAACGGCTGGCGATAATCAGGTCGATCTGGAAATGCGGCTGCCACGCCAGCGTCCACACTTCGTGGAAGGTGCCGCGCGCGGAGCGCCCCACCGTCGCGATCTGACCCCAGCCGATGTCGAGCAGCGCCAGACGATGCAGCAGGTGGCTGCGTTCCAAGTCGGTGTCGTTGCGCAGATCGAGGTCAAGCGTGCGGCTGAGCGCCTCGGCCTTCATGCGCAGGCGTTTCTGCTGCGCTTCCAGGTCGCGCTGGAGCGGCACGGTGGGCACGCTCGAAGGCACGCTGCCCAACGCGCCGCCGATCAGCAGCTTCTCGGCGATGAGCCGCATCGGCGTGTCGTCGCCATTGCAAATGACGCTACGCGTGGCGTCGTTGATTTCCTCCAGCCCCGGCGCGGGGCGTTCGCGCATCGCGGCCAGGGCGTCGGCCAGGCGCGCGCTTTCGATCAGGTGGGCCGATGAGCAGTCCAGTCCGTTCTCGCGCAGCAACCGCGCGACCCGTGCATACCAGGCAATCGCGCGTGTCTCGCGCTCGTGGCCGCTGTTCCAGAGATGTTCGTACCAGCCCGGCGAGGCGATGCCGGCGCCGTACCCGCTGCGTGCGCTCAGGTGCGGGTACGTCCACGGCACCCACGTGGTCTGTGTCTTGAGTTTCGTCAGCCCCTTGAGCAGGCGCGCGTCGGCGGCCGTCGTGCTGGCGCTGGCCAGCGCCGGCACGTGCCACGCGCCGCACACCACGGCGATGCGCGTGAAGCCTTCCTTGCGCGCGTCCCGGATCGCGCTGCGCATGTGCGCCTCACGGACGTCCTCGCGCGCCTGGTGCGCGCGCGGACGTTGCGGCGCGTGTTCGCGAAGTTCCGTCATGGCCTGCGCGATCGCGTCGAACAGGCCTTCGCCGTCGCCGCGTTCTTCGACCATGTGGTTCCACCACGTCTCGCCGTCGCCGTAACCGGCCGCACGCGCGAGCCAGTCGAGGGGATCGTGCGGGGTGTCGTCCCCGCCGATCTGCCGCGGCTTGCCATCGTCGTCGGAGCGGTCGTCGGAGCGCTCATCTTGCGAGGCATCGTTCACAGGCGGAACGTCGGCCCCTTCGTCGCCTTCGGGCGCGCGCTCCCCGTCGCGCTCCTCCTGTCGCCAACCCAGGCTGATCGAGGCGGGCACATCGATGAAGCGCGTTGGCACGCCTGCATGTGCCGCCCACTGCAGCGCCTGCCATTCGGGCGAGAACACCGCGAACGGGTGGAACACCGCTAGTTGCGGATCGTCGGTGGCATGCGACAACAGCGCGACCGGTGGCTGCAGGTCTGCGTCGAGCAGATGCGCGAACAGCGGCTCGGCGCCGGCCGGGCCTTCGATCAGTACGCAATCCGGCTGCAGGCGTTCCAGCGCCACGCGCAGGCTGCGCGCGCAGCCCGGTCCGTGGTGGCGGATGCCGAAAAGGGAAACGCCGTCCATCGCCGCGGATCAGGCCTGTTCGCGGAACGCGCGGTAGAGATCCTTCCAGTCGCTGCGTTCCTTGACCACGGTTTCCAGGTATTCGGTCCAGACGACCTGGTCCTGCACCGGGTCCTTCACGATCGCGCCGATCATGCCGGCGGCCATGTCGGCAGGACGCAGCACGCCGTCGCCAAAGTGGCCGGCGAGCGCCATGCCGTTGTTGATGACCGAGATCGCCTCGGCCGTCGACAGCGTCGCGCTGGGCGATTTCAGCTTCGACTTGCCATCCTCGGTCTGTCCGTTGCGCAGCTCGCGGAAGATGCGCACGATGCGCGCGACTTCCTTCATCGCCGGCGGCTCGGCGGGCAACGCGAGCGCGCGCCCCATCTCGCTCACGCGCTTGACGACGATGGCGATCTCCTCTTCCTCGCTCGACGGCACCGGCAGGATCACCGTGTTGAATCGGCGCTTGAGCGCGCTGGAAAGCTCGTTCACCCCCTTGTCGCGATTGTTCGCCGTCGCGATGACGCTGAACCCGCCGACGGCCTGCACTTCCGAACCCAGTTCCGGGATCGGCAGCGTCTTTTCCGACAGCACCGTGATGAGCGAGTCCTGCACGTCGGCCGGGATGCGCGTGAGTTCCTCGACGCGCGCGATCTTGCCCAGCTTCATCGCCTGCATCAGCGGGCTGGGCACCAGGGCGTTCTCGCTGGGGCCGTGCGCGAGCAGCTGCGCGTAGTTCCAACCGTAGCGAATCTGTTCCTCGCTGGTGCCGGCGGTACCCTGGATCAGCATCGTCGAGTCGCCGCTGATCGCCGCGGTCATGTGTTCGGACACCCACGACTTCGCGGTGCCCGGCACGCCGAATAGCAGCAGGGCGCGATCGGTCGCGATCGTCGCCACCGCGATCTCCATCAGCCGACGGTGGCCGATGTACTTGGGCGTCACCTCGAAGCCGTTGTCGAGCCGGCCGCCCACCAGGTAGGTCACGACCGCCCAGGGCGACAGCACCCAGTTGGCCGGCCGCGCGCGGTCGTCGACTTTCTTCAGTTCGGCCAGTTCCTCGGCGAACTGGTGCTCGGCGTGCTGGCGAAGGACGGCGTTGCTCATCGGAACTCCGGAAGACGGTGTCAGGGTTGGGAATGCAGCGCCGCGCGGATGCGGACGATGCGTTCGAATTCGGCGGCGTGCTCGGCCATCGCCGGCGTCTCGTCGGCGGGCCGCACGAGCGGGCGTGCCGTGCGCAGCACATCGGGGTGGACGATCGCCGCGAGCTCTAGCAGGTGCTGGCGCAGACCCCAGTCGTGGCGCAGCTGGTCGCTGGCGAACACGTCGAGCAGGCTCGGGAACAGCGCGGCGGAATACGTCGGCGACAGCGTTTCGCCAGGTGCGTGCGCGCCGGTCACGTCGGCCACGAGACCGGCTTTGTGCAGTGTGGCGATCGTGCCGGGCCAGTGCGCCTCGCGCTGGCCGACGGGCAGCATCGCCAGCAGTTGCGCGCTGTCGACGCGGAACTCGCGGCCGCGCAGCTTCAGCATGGCCTCGATCCACTCCGGCTCCGCGGGGCCCACGCGCTCGCGCCAGCCGCGATGCAGCGCATTGGTCCAGTCGGTCTTGCCCGCCCAGGCGATCAACGCCTTCGGGTCCATGCCGGTGTGCGAGGTCCACCAGTCCAGCGGCACCTGGCGCACGAGCTGGTAGAGCCACCAGGCGCGCTCGCCGATGCTTTCGTACTGCGGCCGCGTGGTTTCAATGCACGCCCCGCTCCATGCCGGATCGGCGCTGGCTGGCGCGTCGATCTGCCAGCCCTTCCCCAACAGGCCTTTTTTCGGCGTGACCAGCGACGCGATCCAGCCGGTCAGCTGCTGCGCGTGGCGCGACTCCGGCAGGCGCGCGAGCAGGCGCGCGGCGGTGTGACGCACATCCTTGCTGCGATCCTTCAGCAGTGGATCGAGCAGCGCAGCGTCGTCGGCATGCAGGCCGATGTCGAGCGCTTCGACGAAGTCGAGCCGCTCCTTCGCGGGCAACTCGCCGAGGCTGCGCTGCAGCAGGCTGCGTGCTTCCGTCGCGTCGGTCGCGCGCAACTGCCGGAACCACGCGAGGCGCTCGACATGCTGTCCTTCCAGCCACACGCCACTTGCGTCACCGTCCGCAGGCCGTTCGACGGACGAGGCATATTTCCAGTCGGGGTTGAATTGCGCCAGCCATTGTCCGCGCGAGCCAAGCACGGGAAGCAATGCCGTCCGCAGCGCCGCGTTGCGCTGGCCCGCGTCAAGCGCCCGTGGCAGCAACGCGTGCGGCAACGTCGCGCCGATGCGGCGCAGCTGCACGCAGGCTTCGAACTTCACGCGCACATCGTGCGCCTGGTGGATGCCCGAGCTCGCGAACGCGAACGAAAGCGCATCGGCCCACGGATGCGTCGGCGCAAGCGCGTCGGGATCGTCCGCCGCCGGTACGGGTGCGGCTTCGGCGCCGGGCTCCAGCTGCGTTGCCGCCAGCGAGCACGCGGCGAGCACGCCAGCCGCGCGACTGAAACCGAGCGCCGGATCGACGCCATCGGTGATACGCGTCAGCAGCGCGCCGAACTCGCCGTCGGAGGGCAACGCCGCGGCACTTTCCACGCCCAGCAGCGCGGGCTTGAGCCAGCACTCCCTCATGCGTGCGATCCCGCTGCCCACGCGCTTCCGCGCTCGTCCCAGGCGCTCAGCACCTGCAGGACGTGACCATCCCATTCGCCAAACATGCGCACCGGGTGGCCGCCGCTGAACGCCATCAGGCTCCACGCGACGTCGTCGCCGATATCCATCGCGAACGTCCCCGACGCGGTCTGCACGCGCCAACTCGATCCGCTGCGCGACAACACCGCCGACGGCAGCATCAACGGCACCTGCGCAAGCCACGGGTTGCCGGCGAACGCCACCGAGACCGATTCGATCGCCGCGTCGAGCGCGCCCGTTGCGAGGGGCGCCACGGGGGCTTCCACCGGGTCGATCGCGATCGCGCGCAGCGGCACGCTTCCGGGATGGAAACGCAACGTGGCGGCATGATGATCGCCATTGCGCCACGCCTGCTCCCAGCCGCGTCCGGCGTATGCGTACTCCTGCAACAGGCCATGGCGGCCGGTGCGTATGCCCAGCAACCAGACGCGCCGCTCGCTCAGTTTCGCGTCGCGTTCGACCGTCACCTGCCCCAGCACTCGCCACACATCCGCGACGGCTTCGCCGGTGGCGACCACGTCTTCCTTGTCGACCGGCCAGCCGAGCGTCGCGCGCAAGTCGGCGAGGCGCGCAGGCGACAACTGCCCGCGTCGCCCGACGCCTTCGACGATCAGTTGCAGCAGGCCGAGCCGTTCGATGACGTCGGCATGCCGTGGCGCACCGGCGGTCATCAGCGCGAGCGCGGCCTCGATGCGCGGCGCCAATGCCGGCGCCTGCGCATCGATCATCCGTGCGGCCATCGACAGCCAGTCCTGCCGCTGTTCGGGACCGAAGCGCGCGAGTCCGCGACGGAACTGGTCGGCTATCCACCGCTGCAGCTCCGCGGTTCCGGTTTCGATGCGTTTCCAGCGCGCGTTCTCGCGTTTCGCGCTTGCGGCGGCCGCGGCGGCGGGATCGGCCTCGACCTTGGCGGCGGCGGTTTCGGCAGCTTTTTCCTTCTTTTCCGCGCGATCGCGACGCGACGCCAGCCATTCGTCGACCCATGCGGGCCGATTCGTGTCCGAAAAACGTGGATTGCCCTGTGCGTACAACAGCAGCAGCGCGAGGCCGTGCTTGCAGGGGAATTTGCGGCTCGGGCACGAGCACCGGCTGACCAGCGCCGACAGATCCACCTGCGCCTGGTAGGGCTTCGAGCCGCTGCCCTGGCACTCGCCCCACACCGCGTCATCGTTGGCGCCCAGCGTCACCCATTTGCTGTCCGACACCAGTCCGTTTGCGGCCTTGGCGGACGAATCGTCTGGCGCGAGCGCCAGTACCTGTTCGCGAGTGAGCGCGATCCCCATGCGACGTGCCGTTCCCCGCGGCAGAAGTTCCTTCTACACGGCGAGCATAACGCAGCGATGCGCGTTTTGGATGCGGCCGGCGCCGACGATGCGACCCGCCTTGCGCCACCGCACGCCGCGCATTGCAGCAAACGTAGCGATGTCCGCTTCGGGTCGAAAGCGGACATCAGCACCGCCCTACCGTCTGACCCAGCGAGACTGCCCTGTCTCATTCGCCTTCTTTTGACTTCAGCCAGAACGCGTTGACCGCGGGGACGCCTACCGAAAGCACGAACATCAAGAGCATGTTGGCGCTGGAAAGGCCCATGCTGGCGTAGCGCATCAATTTGAAGAGGATCGTCGCCGCGAGGATTACGTTCAACACTCGGACGATCGTCGTGAACGCACGATTGGAATTCCAGATGCTCGCCGCGATAGCGAGCAACATCGGTCCGCAAACGACCACGAACGCGCCGCCGCTCATACCACCTCGCCTGATTTCCGCCCAGACCATGATCCCGATCACGGCGACCACGTTCAGCGCCGGCACGAACGCACCGCGCTCCGAACGCGCCATCGATTTCGTGGTGCGCCTCGGAGCCCGCGCCACCGGTCGAGCGGGGAGGCCGGTCGCGGCCGGCGATTCATCGACTGCGCGCGGCTGCGTGGGGGCGGTGTTGTAGGGGTCGCTCATTTCAGTTCCTTCTGAGGTTTCAAGAGGCCAGTGGCGCGTTTCGTCCCCGGGCTGCGGGACCACACTAGCGGTCGCTCACCACCCGGTTCAAGAGGCGGGCACACTGCCCCGTCCGGCTTCGTGCGGCGGGACGGAAGCGTCGGGGACGTCCCGTTAAAAGGCAAAGCGACCTACGCGACGACGCGCTGATTGCGATGTCCGCTTCGGGTAGAAAGCGGACATTAGCACCGCCTGGGCGGGCTCGCCCGATCGAACGTCCGCTTTCGGCCAGAAGCGGACATTCAACCGCAGAGCCGCCAAGCCTAGGCAGAACCGTCGGGGTATTCACACCCGGGTACTCCTTGAACGTGGCGATGGAGCTCTCGATGACCGCTAGATCCACGGAGTCGGCGAACAGCGTCACGTAGATCCGACGCTCAGAATCGTCTCTGAAAATCTCCATGACCAGATCGTCGGCGAGGTAGGTTTCCAGTCCGACACCATCCCGCGTACTGACATCGCTTGCGACTACATAGCGGATCGGGCTCTCGTGGGGCATGGGTGCGCAACAGTCCGCTTTGGGTCGGAGACATTAGTGCGGAAAGCACCCAGGTTCAATTCAACCGCTGAAGAAGCTCACACCTGGCCCCATTCTCGTTTCCAGGCCCCCAGTGACTTCTTCATTGCGTGCCCCGTTGCGACCAGCCCGACCGCAACGCCTCCCAATCCGCCACCGACTGCACCGGCGACCAAGCCGACAGCGCTGAAGGCCGCGACCAACGCGCCCAAGCCAACCCCTGCAATCACGAACAGCGCAATCCGTCGCCGCCGCACGCGGTGCGCCAACTCGACTTGCTCCCGCCATCGGGACGCTTGCTGGGCGAGGTACTGCGCACGATCCTCGGCCTGCTGCCGTGCTTCCGGACTGTGGAACCATGCTTCCCGGCAACTGGGGCAGAACATAACTTTGGCATGCGTCCTCCCTTCCACCCAGCACGGACCAAACGCCTCCACGTTCGCGTACGGGTAGGTCTCCAGGGCACGGACGACCGATTCGGCCACCTCCGGCCCCCTGGTCCCATAGAGAATGGGCACTTCGTCTTGTCGCAGCTCATCCTTGTGCAGGTAGCAGTAGCTGCAGAGACTCACCACTTCTTCGAAGGTCAGCGTGGCTATGCCAAGTCTTTGGCTGACTGACTCGATCTTCACGCCCTGCCAGTAAGTGAAGCGCCCCTTCTGCATCGAGGCCGAGTGGAGGCAGCGAAGGAACTTCCTCAGCTCATCTCGATCAAGCGACCGCTCGAGCTCCGCCCTCAACGTCTGCTTGTCGATCATGAGCCGACTCCCTTCTCATCCGAACGCCCGCCTACTTGCATGCGTTCCGCACCCACGCGACGTTCCGGGTTACGGTGCCTCAGCAGCTGAATCCCCCGGCTCGATCATGGCGGCATACAGCACGCGGTGTTCCTCGACCGATAGTCCGCTGAACCGCATCGAGTCCGTAAGGGGACCACTGAGGCGCGACGCAACCAGCAACTGCTCGCCCGCCAGAATGGCAATCGAATTGCCTATGTTCTTCGACGTCATCGCTTCGATCCGATCGGCGGCCTCCGGGACAAACCGGAAGTCGATGAACACTTCGTCGCCAACGGAATCCGCGTAGATGGCCCGGATATCGCGCGCCACCACGAGCGGTCGTCGACTGACATAGATTCTGTTCTGGCCGTTGGGGCCGGACTGTTCCATCTCCCTGCAGCCTGCGCAGGGTGTTTCCTGTGCGATGGCGAACTGGAGGTCGGCGCGTGGCGCGGCACTCTGCGGCGCCGGACCGCAAGCTGCCAGTAGCATGCACGCCATGGCGATGCAGGCCAGCTTGAATCTTCCGGACGCAATCACCTGCAGAGCAACGCCTTGCACACAAGACAACACCGAAGCGTTCATGCAGCCCTCCCTCGGCGTGCGACGAGCTTCCGCCAGCCGTATCGCACCAGGAACGCCGAACCGATGGCAATGAGGACGCCCGCGATGCGCCCGCCCAGCGCTTCATCCGCGTTCTGATGCTGGACCGAAGACATGCCGAGGACCTGAGGAATGCTCGACAGGAACATAAGGCTGCCGAAGCACACGCAGCCGAGGCCGATGATCGCGGTTGCGATCGTGCGCCTTGGCTTGCTTCCGATGTCGGAAGACGGCGGTTGATATGGATTCATGGAGCCCCTGATGCTCGAGTTTCACGGCGCGTATCGAGTGACGCGGCCCGCGCGGGACACCATCCCCATGGGTCCCGATAGCCGATGCTATTACAGAACCATGGGTGTCGCATGGCGGCCATCCGCGGCCAACGTTCGCGACAGGCCAGAAGCGACCTTTCGTCTCGCAGGCTCTTACGGCGACCCCAGAGGCGCCTGCGGATTACGACGCGAGCGCAAGACGTAGGCGAACAACCCCACCCAGGCAAGCGCGGCGATGGGGATCGGAAGGAAGAACCCCGAAGGGGAAGAAAAGAACGACCTGACGGAGAAATACACCACGCCCCAGATCGCCAGATTCGAGGCGAGAACTGCCAGCCGTGCCTTGTGGCGAATGAAGACCGAAATGATGCACGGCATCAGGCCGACGGGCAGGGTCGCAACGAAGAGAAACGTAAACAGCGTCGACTCGCTCATGTGATTCCCCCTGGAAGATTGTTCAATCGCATGGACCACGCGACTCGACGTCCGCTATCGGCCAGAAGGAGACATCGATACGGCGTGCTTTCACGCTACCCGATCGGTTCGCCATGCTCCTCCGCGTCGATCTCCGGAGCGACGCTACTGAACCTTTTGGGATGCAGAACAACAGAAATAGGCTCTTCGATCTCGGAAAGCCTACGCGGGACATTCCGCTCGAACGTCATGAAGCGACCGTCGTGCAGCACTAGCGATGTCCTCTTGGCGCGTCCCTCAAACCTGTACGTGATATTCGCCAAGCAATACTGATCACCTGGATATGGAAGCTTCGGGATGGTCACGTGTTTTCTGTAATAGACCACCACCAACCGCTCCTGATGTTGCCGCTGCACCTTTCTCACAAGCTTGATCTGCTGAGACAGGACGTCCCGATCCTGCGTAGGCAACGCATCACCAAGCAAAGAAAGCAGCCTAGCCTCAGCATCATTGAAACCCCGAGTACCTCCAAAGAAAAACTCGTAGATCCCTAGCATGAACATCCTTGTGGCGGGTCCGCTTTGGGTCGAAAGCGGACATTACCACCGCCGCGGCGGCATTCCGGCGAAGCAAGCAGCTGATCCTGCGTGACGCATATTCCACGCCAGCTCCCTCAAATACCCGCCGATACAGAAGCCAAAGGCATAAGCCACGCATCGCATGGTGCTACCGACCCGTTGTCCGCACATGGTCCGGGCAAATGGCAGCGCCATTCTTCCGACAGTTACGCTGAGTTGAGCCGTGAGAAGATAGAGCAGCGCGTCAATTCCCAAGGCATCAAGAACCGGCACGACCGACGCGAGTACCGGATTCGAAGCGACGTAAAGAAGCAGGATCGTCGTAGTCAGAAGGAACCCGCGGCTGCGCCAGCTCAAACGTTTCCAGTCCAGCCAGCTGGTGGCTTTTGGCGTTGGCATTGCAGATGTCCGCCGTGGGTCGAAAGCGGACATTAGCACTGCGAAAGCGGCTTAGGCTCGCCGAACGTCCGCTATCGGCTAGAAGCGGACGTCCCCATACGCACCCGCCCCTTGTCGCACATGCTCGATAGCCAGGCTTCGGCTTCGCCGGCGGGCTTCTCAGAAATCACGTCGGGATCGATGGGTCCCAGCTGCACATGCCCGGAGCGGTCGCGGATGCGCGAGGTGGTCAGCGCGAGCAGGCCGCCGTTGGATAACCTGATCGACCGGTTCCCCGTAGTTGCGCCAGCGGTCGACTGGCCGAAGAAGCGGACGTTGGTCTGGTCGCGAAATGCGAGCGCCAGGATCTCGCCAGAACTCGCGGTGCGCGGGCCGATGATCACTGCGATGTACGCCGGCCGTTCGCTCACCGGTTCCAGGGCGACCGCCGGATAGATGCTCTCGTTCATTCGCAAAGCGCCGTCGCGCACGTTCACGACCTGCACGGAGCCGCTGCGGTCCTCGAACGTCAGCAACGTCCCTTCATCGTAGAGCGGCGCGATGCCACCCATCATCGGCCACATGTTTCCCCCGCTGTTCGAGGAGACCTCGAGCACCAGGCCACACCTTTCGTTCGACAGCGCGGTGTTCAATGCCTCCCGCACTGATCGGGACGCAGCGATGATGGCGTCGTTCCCACCGGACCATGCGTTGATCACCAGGTGGGCGATACCGCCGTCGCCCACCGTCGCGACGGCCACGGGCACGCGGCGCCCTTGCGAACTGCCGGGCGAAAGCGAAGTAGCCGGTGGGCGGTACGTGGAATGGCCATCCTCGAGTGCCCTGAGCAGGTAGCGGATGGCAGCCGTTCGCCCGGCCTCGCCAGGCGAGGCTGCCGCTCGGGCGTATGCCTCCGCCTCGACGGTCGGCCAGTGCGGCCGCGCTCCATTCAGCGCGCTGGCCTTGGCCGCTTCGATCACTTCGGTCACGACGCTGTCCGTGTCCTGCACAGGCGCGGCGAATACCCGCCCCGCCCAGACCAGCGCAACGACCCAACCGAGCTTTCCGTGCATGTCGCCTCCTTGCTTTCGCCTCGTGCGATGGTCTGCTTTCGTCCCGCCGACAGTCCCGCTGGATCAGAATACCGGATGTGCAATGTCCGCTATCGGCCAGAAGCGGACACTCGTGGGTTCGCCGGTAGCTCGACGACAACGACCGTAGAGGGTCCAACCGATCGTTGCCAACTGGACCGGACCTTCGCGATCGCCATCACCCCACGCGAACAGCCTTCAAAGAACCGCCTTCGTACTCCCGGGATAGTCGGTGCTCAGTGCCATCTTTTCGCCGGCGTCCAGCTCGGCCTGGAGCAACGCGACTTTCGCCTGGATGCGCCGTTGGGCGTCGCTGCCGAGCACAACCCAGTGCCTGCCCGGCTGCGATGCGACGACCTCGTGAATCGCGTCTGCCGCGCGTGCGGGATCGCCAGGGAACATGTCCGGGGCCAGTGCGTCCATGAGGTCACGAAACGCGCCTGACGTGGCCGCATAAGCGGCGATGGGTTCGCCCGAAAACTTCGTCCGCTGCTCGATGCCCGTGCGGAACGAACCGGGCTCGACCAGCAATGCGCGCAGGCCGATCGGCTGGAGTTCCTGCCACAGCGCTTCTGTCAGCCCCTCCAGCGCGAACTTGCTCGCCGAGTAGTAGCCGTTCGCCGGCAGGCTGCACAGGCCGTCCATCGACGACATGTTGACGATCGTTCCCGTCCCGCGCGCGCGCATCCCGGGCAGGACGAGGCGGATCATCTCCACCGGGCCGAAGAAGTTGACCTCGAACTGCGCGCGATAGTCCTCCTCGCGCTGTTCCTCGATGGCGCCGAGGAAGTCGATACCGGCGTTGTTGACCAGCACGTCGATGCCGCCGAAGTGCGCAAGCGCCTGATCGACGGCTGCGGCGCGTTGCGCGCGATCGGTCACGTCCATCGCGACGGCGAGCGCCTGCGCTGGAAACCCGGAAGCGAGCTCGCGGAGGCCATCTATTCCCCGCGCCGCCAGCACGGCGCGGTCGCCCCGCGTCAGGACGGTCTCCGCGAGCGCGCGGCCGAGGCCGCTCGAGGCTCCGGTGATGAACCAGGTGCGCGTATCGTTCCGCCCGCCAGCGGGGATGGAGGTTTCAGCGACGGGATCGGGCTTGGGGGACATGGATCTTCTCCTGTGGAGGTGATGACGAAGTGCCTTCGTCCAAGGCAGGAAGTGCCGCGGCACCAATGCATCGCGCAGGCGCGATCAGAGCGACGCCCGCAAAGGCCGGAATGCCGCACGCAGCTCGCTGGCGAACAGCTGCGGCTGTTCCCACGCGGCGAAGTGTCCGCCCATGCCCACTTCGTTGAAGTAGTACAGCGTGCGATAGGCCTGCGTCGCCCAGCTGCGTGGCGCGCGGTAGATCTCGCCGGGGAACACCGTGATGGCGACCGGGATACGGATTTCGCCAGTCTTCTGCGCCACTGCGCTGAAGTTGTTGTTGTGGTTTTCCCAGTAGAAGCGCGCGGCCGAGACCGCGGTACCGGTCAGCCAGTAAAGACTGATGTCGTCGAGCATCTCGTCGCGCGTCAACACGCGCTCGGGAATGCCATCGCTGTCGGTCCACTGGACGAACTTGTCGTACATCCAGCCCGCAAGCCCGGCCGGCGAATCGTTCAACGCGTAGCCGACGGTCTGCGGTCGGGTGACCATCATCGCGCCGTACGCGGCGTTCTTCGAGAAGAACGCATTCAGCGCATCGAACGCGGCCTGCTCCGGCGCGCTCAATCCCGCCGGTGCGGGATCGCCGGCGTTGATCGCATGGATCACATCCGACGGCACCGTGGCCGGCATGTTGAGATGGATGCCGAGCAGGCCCGATGGCGCCTGTCGCGCCATCGTGTCGGAGATGACCGAACCATGGTCGCCGCCCTGCGACACGTAGCGCGCGTATCCCAGGCGCTTCATGAGGACGTCCCACGCACGACCGACGCGATCCGGGCCCCATCCGACTTCGCGCGGGCGCCCGGAGAAACCATAGCCGGGGATGGACGGAATCACGACGTGGAATGCGTCCCCCGCCTTGCCGCCGTGCGCGGTGGGATCTGTCAGCGGGCCGATGGCCTTCAGGAATTCCAGCACCGAACCGGGCCAGCCGTGCGTGAGGATCAGCGGCATCGCGTCCTCATGCCGGGAGCGCACGTGGATGAAGTGGATGTCGAGTCCATCCAGCTTCGTCATGAATTGTGGCAATGCGTTGAGCTTGCCTTCCGCCGCGCGCCAGTCGTAATCCGTGGCCCAGTAAGACACCAGCGCCTGCAGTCGCGCCAGCTGGAGGCCCTGCGATTCGTCGCCGACGGTTTCGCGATCCGGCCAACGCGTGGCTGCCGCACGGCGACGCATGTCCAGCACGTCGGATTCGGGAACGTGGATGCGGAAGGGCCGTATCGCCGCGTCGCCAGTGGTTTCCGCGAGTGCAGCGCCTGGCAGCAGGCTCCACGCGCCGGCCGCGGCAAGGGTCCGGGCGGCGTTGCCGAGGAAGCGGCGTGGTTCGCCGCTATCGATGGAATGCTTGAAGGAATGTTCGATGGAAGTCATGGGGTTCGCGTTTCCGTTCGATTCGTAGGATGGCGTGCCGCTCAACGCGCGGCGCGCGTGGTCTCGAACAGGTACCAGCTGCGGTTCTCGGCCTCGTCGATCCAGGTTTCGAGCAGGCTCGTCGTGGCGACGTCGCCATAGGGCTCGCACACCGCGTGCGTGGAGCGCAGGAAGGACGCGAGCCGGCGATTGTCGTCGGCAAGTTCCGCAAGCATGTCCTGCGGGGTCACGTAGTCGGCGTCGTTGTCGAGCAGCCGCTGCAGGCGCTGGACGTGGCCGATCGAACGCAGCGTCGTGCCGCCCACCTTGCGCGCGCGTTCGGCGATGGCATCGGTCGTGGCGAAGATCTCGCCGGCCTGATCGTCCAGCATCAGGTGGTAGTCGCGGAAATGCGGGCCGGACATGTGCCAGTGGAAGTTCTTGGTCTTCAGGTACAGCGCCAGCATGTCGGCCAGGAGCGTGGTGAGCGCCGCCGCGATGTCGAGGCCGGCCTGGGCACGAAGGTCGGTACGGGTGTGCAGCGGCGCGGACTGCCGCGACTTGACGGGAAGCATGTTCATGACGATTTCCTTCCTGGACAGGCCCGAGGGCCGATGCCCGCAGACTAGGCAGGCGCGTCCATGCCGTGTATCGGACGATCGTGTCGCCACCTCATACTTTGGTTTGCATCGACGCAGTGCATGCGCGGCGCGATGCTGCGGCGGTGCTACTGTTCACCCCCCGCCGACCGCCGCACCGGAGCCGTCCGTGGCCGTCCCGCCCCGCCCGCAGTCCCGTCCATACATCGCGCGTGCCGCCGCGCGCGCGCCAACGCGCGACCGCGTCAGCCCGTGGTTGCTGCGCACGTCGGCGGCGGCGCTGATGCTGGGCATCTTCCTGCTCGACACGCTCACCACGCTGGAAGGCGCGGTCGCGGTGCTGTACGTCGTCGCGGTGCTGCTGGTCGCCGGCACGCATCGCCGTGGCGACATCGCGATGGCGGCGGCAGGAGGCGTCCTGCTGACGGTCATCGCCTACGCGCAGTCGCACGGCCTGGAGCATGTGGGCTCGCAGACCGTGCGCGCGTTCGTGAGCCTGTCGGCCATCGGCATCGCGGCGCTGCTGGCGCTCCAGAACCAGAGCGCGGTCCACACGCTGTCGGCGCAGGCGACGCTGCTGGACGTCTCGCACGACATGATCTTCGTGCGCGATATAGCCGGAACGATCACCTTCTGGAACGCCACCGCCGAAAGCGTCTATGGCTTTTCGCCTGCGCAGGCGCTGGGCCACCATGCGGACGAACTGCTGGGCACGCGCTATCCCGATCGTCGCGAGAATGTCGAGGCGCAACTGCTCGCCACCGGCCGCTGGGAAGGCGTGCTCGAACAGGTTACGCGCCATGGAAACACGCTCGTGCTGGACAGCCGCTGGGTGCTGCAGCGCGACGACAAGGGGCGTCCTACCGGCGTGCTCGAAACGCATACCGACATCACCGAACGCAAGGCCGCGTACGCCGCCCTGGTGCGCAGCGAGCAGCGCTTCCGCCGCATGTTCGACGAAAGCCGCATCGGCGTGCTGCAACAGGACTGGAGCGCGGTGCGCGCCGAACTCGACGCACTCGGCCTGCGCGATGCCGATGCGCTGGCGCACCACATCGCCGAGCATCCCGGGTTCGTCGGCCATGCCCGCCGGCTCGCGCGCATCGAGGAGGTAAACCCTGCCTTCGCGATGATGTTCGCCGGCAGCAAGTCGATGACCGCACCGGCGTCCGTGCAGGACATCATCGGCGATGCCGACCGCACCTTCGCCGCGGCATTGCTGGCCTTCGCGCGCGGGGATGCGTTCCACGAAGGCGAAACCGAGATCGTGCGCCGCGGTGGCGACCGGGCGCCCGTGCTGTTCACCATCACGTTCCCCTCCGCCGGGGACGCCGACGCGAGCGTGCTGGTGTTCGTGGTCGACAACACCGAGCGCCAGCGAGCACAGGACGCGTTGCTGCTCGCACAGACCGAACTGGCCCATGCTTCGCGCGTGTCGACGCTGGGCGAGCTGACGGCGTCCATCGCGCACGAAGTCAACCAGCCGCTGATGAGCGTGGTCACCTACGGCGAGGCCGGCATGCGCTGGCTGCGCCGCGATCCGCCGGACCTGCACGAGGTCGATACGGCGATCTCGCGCATCGTGTCCGAAGGACGCCGGGCCGGCGAGATCGTGCAGCGCATCCGCGCGTTCCTCGGCAAGGCGACGGCCGGGCACGAAACGCTCGACATCGCCCATGTCATAGAGGAAGCGACGCGCCTGGTCCAGCACGAACTGGCGCGCGGCGCCGTCGACCTCCACCTCGAACTCGAACCGCACCTGCCGGCCGTCCGCGGCGACCGGGTCCAGCTGCAGCAGGTGCTGGTGAATCTGATGGTGAACGCGAGCCAGGCGATGACGGGACAATCCAGTCGTCGGCGGCTGTCGGTGTTCGCCGCAGGGACAGACGATGGCCACATCGACATCGCCGTCGCCGATACGGGTCCGGGGATCGCATCCGAACACCTGGAACACCTCTTCGATCCCTTCTTCACCACGCGCCCGGAAGGCATGGGCATGGGGCTGGCGATCTGCCGCACCATCGCCGAATCGCACGGCGGCCGACTCGGCGTCGAGAGCACGCCCGGCGACGGCGCGACGTTCCGGCTCTCGCTCGCCACCGCGACGGAGACTTCCGCATGAATACGCCCTTGAATCCGCCCGCGAATCCGCGCGCCGCCGCGCCCGCTGCCCCGCTCGTGGTCATCGTCGACGACGAAGCGTCAGTACGCGACGCGCTGGACAGCCTGTTCCGCTCCATCGGACTGCGCACGCTGCTGTTCGCCTCGCCGGCCGACCTGCTGCAGGCGGGCGTGCCGGATATGCCGGGCTGCCTGATCCTCGACGTGCGCCTGCCAGGCATCAGCGGCTTGGACCTGCAGGAGCAGCTTGCGCGCCACGGCATCGCGCTGCCCATCGTGTTCATGACCGGGCACGGCGACATTCCGATGTCGGTACGCGCGATGAAGGCCGGCGCGGTCGATTTCCTGCCCAAGCCTTTCCGCGACCAGGACATGCTCGATGCGGTGGCCGGCGCGATCGAACGCGATGCGCAACGCCGCGCCGGCAACGCGGCCCTGGACGAGGTGCGCACGCGCTACGCGACGCTGACGCCGCGCGAGCGCGAGGTCATGGCGCACGTCGCTTCGGGCCTGATGAACAAGCAGGTCGCCGGTCTGCTCGAACTGAGCGAGATCACGGTGAAGATCCATCGCGGCAACGTCATGCGGAAGATGGGCGTGCGCACGCTGGCCGACCTGGTGCGCCAGGCCGAGGCGCTGGCGCTGGGCGCGCACAAGGCCGACGGACATACGTCCGTATGATTCCGCGCCGCGACATGTGCGGGTAACGTTCGCATGCCGCCACCCGATGCGCGATTTCAGCGCACGGCGGCACGAAGGGCCCTGATGAAGCACGCATCCATGATCGCGATCCTCGACGACGACGAAGGCGTCAGGACGTCGCTCTCCAGCCTGGTGCGATCGCTCGGCCACGACGTCTGCACGTACGCGTCGGCGGCAGCGTTCCTCGCCGACGCCGGCGCGGGCGATCCCGATTGCCTCATCACCGACATGCAGATGCCGGGCATGACCGGCGCGCAGTTGCTGGAAGCGCTGGTCGTGGCCGGGAGGCGGTTCCCGACGATCGTCATGACCGCGTTCCCGTCGGACGCCACGCGCCAGCGCGTGCTCGCTGCCGGCGCCCTCGCCTACCTGGTCAAGCCGGTGGACGGCCCCACCGTGGCGCGCTGCATCGACGCGGCGCTGGCGCGGGGCGAAGAGCGCGACCATACGTAGGTAGTATTCCGCCGCCATCGCCCGCCCCGTAGTTTCTCCGTGTGTCCACCCCACGGAGTAACCGCAATGAGCTTAATCACCACCGATGACGGCGCCAGCATCTTCTACAAGGACTGGGGCCCGAAGAGCGCGCAGCCCATCGTCTTCCACCACGGCTGGCCGCTGTCGAGCGACGATTGGGACGCGCAGATGTTGTTCTTCCTCGCGAAGGGCTATCGCGTGGTCGCGCACGACCGTCGCGGCCATGGGCGTTCGAGCCAGGTCAGCGACGGCCACGACATGGACCATTACGCCGCCGATGCCGCGGCCGTCGTGAAGCACCTGGACCTGCGCAACGCCGTGCATATCGGCCACTCCACCGGTGGCGGCGAAGTCGCGCGCTACGTTGCCCGCCACGGTGCCGGCCGTGTCGCGAAGGCGGTGCTGATCGGCGCCGTGCCGCCGATCATGCTGAAGACCGACGCGAATCCGGGCGGGCTTCCGATCGAGGTGTTCGACGGTATCCGCGCTGCGGTGGCCGCCAATCGTGCGCAGTTCTTCCGCGATTTCCCGTCCGGCCCGTTCTACGGCTTCAACCGCGACGGCGCGAAGGTCGACCCCGGCGTCATCGACAACTGGTGGCGCCAGGGCATGACCGGCAGCGCGAAGGCGCACCACGAGGGGATCAAGGCATTCTCGGAAACGGACTTCACGCAGGACCTGCAGGCCATCGACGTGCCGACGCTGGTACTGCACGGCGACGACGACCAGGTTGTGCCGATCGCCGACTCGGCGCTGCTGACCATCAAGCTGCTCAAGCACGGCACGCTGAAGGTGTATCCGGGTTACCCGCACGGCATGTGCACCACCCATGCGGACGTGATCAACGCGGACCTGCTGGCGTTCATCCGCGCCTGATTGCCTCGACGCCATCCCTGTGGGTTCCGGAGCGGCAACCCGCCGTGGTTGCCGCTCCTTCATGCGATGCACCTGCCGCGCTGCGGCCCGGCACGGGCCACGTGGCTCCCGAAAAAAGCCCCGGGCGCAAGGCCCGGGGCAACGTGGGGAAGCGAAGCGTGGGGGGATTACTTCGCTTCCGCAGCGCGTTCGATCTGGCGGGCCACGACGTCCGGGTGCGACACCATCACCACGTGCGAGGCGCCAGCGACGACTTCGGTCTTGCGCGACTTCGCCCGTTCGGCCATGAACGCCAGCGCTTTCGGTGGGATGTTCAGGTCTTTGTCGCCGTAGACGAACCACGACGGAATGCTCGTCCACGATGGGCTGCCCGACTTCTCGTTGAGCGCGGCCTCGGTGATGGGGCGCTGCGTGGCGGCCATCAGCGCGGCATCGGCCTTCGATACGTCTGCCGCGAACTGCTGGTGGAACCTGTCCTGCTGGATGTAGAGATCGTTGCCACCCGTCGCCAGCTTGACCGGCGGCGCGATGGCCGGGCCAAGCGTGCTGCCCGGGAACTTGCCCGACAGCCCGGCAGCGGTCTCGCCCGCGTCCGGCGCGAACGCGGCGACGTAGACGAGCGCCTTCACGTTCGACTTGTCGCGCGCGGCTTCGGTGATGACGCTGCCGCCGTAGGAATGACCGACCAGCACGACCGGCTTTCCGAGGCTGGCCACGACATCGCCGACGTACGCGCCGTCGCTGGCGACGCCACGCAGCGGGTTCGCGACGGCGACGACCGGGTAACCATCCTTTTCGAGGATGCGGATCACGCCGTTCCAGCTGGACGCATCGGCGAAGGCGCCGTGCACCAGCACGACGGTGGGCTTGACGGCCTGCGCCGATGCGTCCGTGGCGAACGCGGCGGCGCCCAGCGCCATTGCGAGCAACAGGTGTTTCATGTGCGTCTCCTTTCGTGGGGTGAAGGTCAGGCAGGAAAATCGGTGGAAATGCTGAGGTGGCGCCACCGCGCCAGTTCCTCCAGGCGTGCATGTTCGACGCGTTCGATGACGGCCACCGCATCGCTGCCAAGCGCGAGCCGCAGCGGCGGCGCCTCCATCGCGGCGACCTGGAGGATTGCATGCGCGGCACGCGCGGGATCGCCTGGCTGGCGGCCGTCGTACTCGCGTTGCATGCGCGCGGCGTTGCCGACGACGGCGTCGTATTCGGGCCGGCCTTCGGCCAGCGATGTCGAAGCGCCGGCGAAGTCCGTGCGGAAGCCACCCGGCTCGATGATGGTCACGTGCACGCCGATCAGCGCCATCTCCTGCGCGAGCACTTCGGAAAAGCCCTCGACGCCCCATTTCGCGGCCGAATACGGCGCGCGTCCCGGCGCACCGACGCGACCGCCGACCGACGAGAACTGGATGAAGTGGCCGCTGCGCTGCTTGCGCATCAGCGCGATGGCGGCCTTGGTCATGATGATCGTGCCGAACAGATTCGTCTCGATCTGGCTGCGGAAGTCTTCGAGCGTGGTGTCCTCGACGGAGTTCACGTTGCCGTAGCCGGCGTTGTTCACCAGCACGTCGAGGCCGCCGAATGCATCCACGGCCTCACGCACGGCTGCGTCGGCCGCGACGGGATCGGTGACGTCGAGCGCGACTGCGCGTACCGCGTCGCCGTACCGCGCGACCATGTCGTGCAACTGCGACGGATCGCGCGCGCTCGCGACCACTTGATGCCCGGCCTCAAGCGCCGCCTGCACGAGTGCGCGGCCCAGCCCGCGGGAACTGCCTGTGATCAGCCATCGTTGCGTCATGTCGTTTCTCCTGATGGTTTCGCTCACGGCGCCAGGCGCGTGAATACGTAGTCGCGATCCTTCACGCGTGCTTCGTGGCAAGCGAAACAGGTGCGGTGCTGCGCTTCATCGGTCGGCACGCCGTCGATGAAGCGGCCAAAACCCCATCCGCCGCTTGCGGCGTACCGCTTCGAATCCTTCACCATCACCTGCACGGTCGTGGCCGCGCCGGGAATCGTCGCCGATGCGAAATCCGGCGACTGCACTTCCTTCCAGGCGAGCTTCACCAGCACACTTCCGTCGGGAAAGGGCAACGCTCCCCTGCGATACGCGCGCACGGCGATGTCGTTGCCGAGCACGACGCGCAGTTCGTCGAACGGCGCGGCTTCGCGCGCGGGTGCGATGAGCTCCCATCCGCGGTACCCCTGGGGCACGGTGACGCCGTATACCGGCGATGCAGGCCCGGCGGCCCTCGCGTCATCGGCGGCGGTGATCGCGATCAGACCGAGCACCACCAGTGCGATGGGAAGTACGACCCATCTGGTCTTCATGTCGTCGTCTCCGCGGTTCAGAGCCGGTCCGCGTCGACGATCGCCTGTGCGAACGCGTACGGGTCTTCCTGCGGCAGGTTGTGGCCGATGCCGCCGGTGATCAGGCGGTGTTCGTACTTCCCGGTGAAGCGCTTGGCGTAGGCTTCCGGCGGCGGATGCGGCGCGCCATTGGCATCGCCTTCCATCGTGATGGTCGGCACGCCGATCGACGGGGCCTGCGCGAGGCGGCTTTCGAGCGCGTCGTACTTCGCTTCACCCTGCGCAAGGCCGAGGCGCCAGCGGTAGTTGTGGATCACGATGTCGACGTGGTCGTCGTTGGCGAACGAGGCCGCGCTGCGGTCGAACGTCGCATCGTCGAAGTTCCACTTCGGCGACGCGAGCTTCCAGATCAGCTTCGCGAAGTCGTGGCGATTCCTGTCGTAGCCGGCGCGGCCGCGTTCGGTGGCGAAGTAGAACTGGTACCACCATTGCAGCTCCGCTTCCGGCGGCAATGGCGCCTGCCCCGCGGCCTGGCTGCCGATGAGGTAACCGCTGACGGCGACCAGGGCCTTCACGCGTTCGGGCCACAACGCGGCGACGATGTCGGCCGAACGCGCGCCCCAGTCGAAACCGCCCAGCACCGCGGTGCGGATGCGCAGCGCGTCCATGAACTGCACGACATCCTCGGCCAGCGCGGACGGCTGCCCGTTGCGCAGCGTATCGCCGGAGACGAACCGCGTACCGCCGTATCCGCGGAGGAACGGCACGAGCACGCGGTAGCCCAGCTTCGCCAGCATCGGCGTCACTTCGACGTAGCTGTAGATGTCGTAGGGCCAGCCGTGCAGCAGGATCACCACAGGGCCATTGGCGGGACCGGCTTCGGCGTACTCGACGTCGAGCAGGCCCGCACGCACCGTCTTCAGCGGTGCGAACGCGGTCGCCTGCGCGCGTCGCACAAGCGGCGTTGCCGGCGACGACGGCGCGGCATGCGCCCCGCGCACCAGCCCGAGCGGTGCGGCCGCGACGCCCAGCGCCGCGGTGGCGAGCATCTTGCGGCGGAGCGGATCGAACGGTGCGACGGCTAGCTTGTCCATGGTGTTCTCCGTGTCGTGGGATGCGCGAACATGGGACGCGACGCGTGGGGAACGTCCGTCCGGCGTGGCGCCATGCGGTGCCGGTGTGTGAACAGCTTCGTTGGCCCATGTATCCCGGATGTGTCCGGGCAGGCAGCCCTTCGTATCGAAATGTTAGAAAGGCCGATCGCCGGTCGATGCGCGACTTCGGCGGTCCTGGCCATCTAAGCAGCCGGACATGCGCCACGCGATAACACGAAGGTATGGACCCATACCCATGTATGTCCCCCCGCGCGTCCCGCGTCCGCCCGATTTGTATCGCGATGTAGCCAGGCGACGCGTGGATGCACTGGGTGACGATCGCGCCCGTCCAGGACACAGGCCGGATACACGCAGGACGCCCAATGCGTCCACACCGGCGGATCGTCCGCCGGCCCAATATGGAAGGACCAGATCATGACCAACCCGCCCTCACCGCCCCGCAAGGCGGCCCTCGTCTTCGGCGGTTCGCGCGGCATCGGCGCGGCTACTGCCCGTCGCCTGGCCCGTGACGGGTATGCGGTCGCCCTCACCTACGCCTCGCGCGCCGACAAGGCGGCCGAGGTGGTCGAATCCATCGAGGCCGACGGAGGCATGGCCATCGCGTTGGAGGCGGACAGTGCCGACGCCAATGCGATCGACACTGCCGTATCGGATGCCGTCGAGCGCTTCGGGCCGCTTCATGTTGCCGTAGTCAACGCGGGCATATACCAGGGCAGCCCGCTGGAGCAGTTTCCGCTGGAAGTGCTGGACCGGATGCTCGCGGTCAACGTACGGGGCGTGTTCCTTGCGGTGCAGGCGGCGGCTTCGCGGATGGCCGACGGCGGCAGCATCATCACGATAGGCAGCAACACCGCTGTCCGCGGCGGGGTGGTCGGAAGCAGTGTCTATGCGATGTCCAAGGCTGCCGTGGCGACGCTGGTCCGCGAGCTCGCGCTGGATCTGGCCCCTCGCCACATCACCATCAACAACATCCAGCCGGGACCGATCGAAACCGACATCACGACCGGTTTCCTCGATCACCTGATCGAACGCAACCCGCTCAAGCGGGTCGGTCGTCCGGACGAAGTCGCAGCCCTTGCCGCCTTTCTCTCGAGTGCCGACGCGCGCTACATGACCGGCGCAAGCCTGACGATGGACGGCGGCTACTCAATCTAGGGCGCCGGCCAAACTGCCCGCAGGGGCGCTGCCCCGCCTGGCCGTAGCGAGGCAGCGCCCCAGGATCCGCGCGGAGCCGGTGCCTGGATGAACTGGCGCACGTTCGCCACCAGCCATTCCGGGTCGTCCCACATCAGGAAATGACGGCCCGCATCGCTGAGCTCGATGCGCACGCCGGGCAGGGTCGCGTACTCGCGTTCGAAGATCGCTTCGGTCGATTCGCGGGTCGCGCCGTACTGCGCATACCCCGCCCATGAGCCGAGCACGAGGGTCGGTGCACGCACAGCCTGCAGCTGCGGCCGCAGGTCGATGGTCATCAGCTCGTACATCGCCTGCGCGGTGGTCGTGCGATCGCTGGCCTCGCCCCAGCGCTCCAGCGTCTGGACGCGCTCCGGAGAACTGGCCATGTTCTTCACCGCCGCGGCGGCGCCAGCCCGGTACGCGTCGGCCTGCTGCGTGAGCATCTGCTTGCGTACGCCTTCGGCCATCGCGCGTGTGGTCTCGGGGGTGGCAGCCGGATTCGTGGCGGCGGGAAGGAATGGCAACGAATCGACCACGACCAGGCGATCGACCGCGTCCGGACGCGCGATGGCGATCTGCAAGGCAAGCACACCGCCCAGGCTGTGGCCGACCACGACCGGGCGTCGCAACTTGCGGACTTCGATGTACGACACGACCCGATCGCGCATGTCCGCCAGCCAGGCGTCATCGCGGAGATTGGGCGTGGCGGGCAGTCCGGCGAAGCCGGGCAGCTGGACGAGATGGCACTGGATGCGATCGGCCTGCAATGCGGCACAGGTTTCGCGCCAGGTTTCGGCGGCGCTGTTGAGGCCGGGAATCATCAGCACCGGGCGCCCCTCCCCCACCACTTCGACGCGCAGGCCTTCGAACTCCTGCTGCGCCGCAGCCGCATGGCCGAAGAGCATCGTCAATACGGTAACGACGGCCAGCCGGAAGAGATTCGTGCGCTTCATCGCCTGCGTCCATGCCATTGGGATGCATGCCAACGTAAGCGTTTGCGCCGCTGCGGCAAGAGCCAATGCGGCGCGCATGGAAGGTACCGACCGGGATTATCGCGCCGTGACTTTCCGGAAGCTCAAGGCCCGCAACTCCATGCCCTGCGTCAACGATTCCACCACCAGCGTGTTCCGCCCCGGCAGAAGGGTCAGTTCGCTCACACGGTCGATGCGCAGCTCGCCCACGTCTTCCCCATTGACCCGCGCCCGCACGCGCCCGTGCCCGCCGCTGAATTCCAGCGCGTAACGCCCCGAGCGTTCGACTTCGAACGTGTAACGCATCCACTCGCCCGCATCCATGTCGACGACGCGCCAGCCTTCCTCATCGTGATGGAGATCCACGCCGTCGTTGCGATACGCCTTCGCAGGATTCCAGTCCACGCGCGGCTTGCCGGTTTCGTTCGCGGAGTTGCTGTCGTGGTACGCGATGCCATCGCGTCCCATGTCGAAATCCACCGCGGCTATCTCGCCGCCTTCGGCGGCGATGCGATGCGCCTTGAACGGTACCGACAGGTTCGAATGCGGGGCACGCAGCCAGGCATCGACGACGTCGGGCTGGATGCGGTTGTTCTCGAAACGGATGTCGTGCGTGGCCAGCGTCATCAACGCGGTTTCGGCCTCGGCCGCCGATGGACGCGGCCCTTCGCCGCGCCAGTAAGCGAGGATGCGCTGGTAGCCGGGATTCGCCACGACCTGCAGCGGATTGTTGTAACGCAGCTTCTTCAGCGGCCAGGACGCCCAGCCGATGCCCTCGCCTTCGACCAGCGCGACGGTGCGCGCATACCAGTCGTTGGAGTTCTCGCCGGTTTCGCCCAGATACAAGGGCACGTTCCAGCGATCCCGCAACGCGAGCTGGTCGCGGATGCTCTCGCGCGTGGTGCCGTTCCAGTACTTGTGGAAGCTGACGACGAGGTTGTCGTCCCACGGGCCGAGCCCACGCTGCGCATCCAGCACGCCGCGATAGTTGTTGCCCCAGCAGTTGCCTTCGATCATGACGATGTGGCGGCTGTCGACTTCGCGGATCGCACGGGTGGTACGCACCAGCAGTTCGCGCAGCGGCGCGTTGCCGGTTTCATTGCAGCCGTTCCGGTCGTTCGCGTCCTGGAAGCCCCAGTTGGGCTCGTTGATGATGTCGTAGGCCGCGATGGCCGGTTCGTCCCTGTAACGCTCGGCCAACCGGCGCCAGAGCGCGACCATCTTGTCGCGATGCGCCGCGTCGTCCCACAACGAAGGCGAATCCGGGTCGCGATCGGCGATGTTCACGTCATTGCCCTGTCCGCCCGGTGCGGCGTGCAGATCGAGGATCAGGCGCATGCCATTGGCCTTCAGCCACGACAACAACTGGTCGGTGCGGCGGAAACCTTCCTCGCGCCAGGTCTGTTCGCCGCGAACCGGCTCCTCGGACACCGGCGCGGTGTACAGCGCGTAGTGCATCGGCAGGCGTACCGAATCGAAGCCCCACGCGGCGAGTGCGTCGATGTCTGCCTTGGTGACGTGGTTGTCGAGCCAGGCCTGGTAGAACGCGCGGGTTTTCTCCTCGCCGATCAACTCGACGATGCGCGCGCGGATCGAACGCTGCGTGCCCGGCCCGGGCACTTCCAGCATGTAGCCTTCCTGCAGCATCCAGCCGCCGAGGCCGACACCGCGCATCACGACGGTGCGGCCGCTCTCGTCGACGATGCGTGTCCCGTCGGTGCGCAGGAAGCCCCGCGTCGTTTCGATGCGATCCTGCGCGACGGCCGACGATGACCACATCGCAGCCACCGCCAGCAACGCGGCGCCGAACCGTGCGCCTGCGCGCATCGCGCCCATGTCGGCGTCAGGCGCCGGCGGCGACGGGCTCGCGAACGCCCGGGCAGTACTGGTCCAGGTACGCCTGGTGCGGCGGCAGGTGCCGCACGGTGTTGTCCACGTGCGTGCGGATATCGTCGAGGAACCGGCGCAGGTCCGGCTCGCTCATCACGTTTGCGGTCGGGTGGTACTGCTTCGGCATCACGCCCTGCCCCATCATCACCTGCACCCACGAGTTCTCCGCGAACAACTCCTCGGCGGTGCGGAAAACATTGCCGGTTTCGCGGAACAGGTCGATGCGGTGCTTCAGCGTGGCAGGGATCTCCATCTCGCGGATCGCCTGCCAGTACGGCGTGTCGCGACGGTTGGTGAGGTGGTAATGCAGCACCACGAAGTCGCGCACGTGCTGGATTTCGGAATCCAGCTGCGCGTTGTACTGGTCGATCTCCGCCTGCGCGATGGTCTGCGGGAACATCCGCAGCAGGTGCACGATACCGCGCTGGATCAGGTGGATCGTGGTCGATTCAAGCGGTTCGATGAAGCTGCCTGCCAGGCCGAGCGCGACCACGTTCCTGTTCCAGCACTGCTGGCGCTGGCCGGGCTTGAAGCGGATCGGCCAGGGCTGCTTGATGACCTCGCCTTCGACGCTGGAGAGGAAGATCTCGCGCGCCTCGTCGTCGTCCATGAACTTGCTGGAATAGACGATGCCGTTGCCCATGCGATGCTGCAGCGGAATGCGCCACTGCCAGCCGGCGTCGCCGGCGATCGCGCGCGTATACGGCACCGCGTCGCGCACGGCCGTGGTCTGCGTGGCCAGCGCGCTGTCGTTGAACAGCCAGTGCGACCAGTCGGTGAACCCCACGCCCAGCGTCTGTCCGATCAGCATCGCGCGGAAGCCGGTGCAGTCGATGAACAGGTCGCCTTCCAGCACCGAGCCGTCAGCGAGTTTCAGCGAGGTGACGTGGCCGGATGCTTCGTCGGTCTGCACTTCGACGATCTTGCCTTCGACGCGCTTCGCACCGTGCTGCTGGCTGAGCGTGCGCAGGAAGCGCGCGTACAGGCTCGCGTCCATGTGGTACGCATAGTTGATGCCGCCGCGCGGCAAATGCGCGAAACGATCCTGCAGCGCCGCCTTCAGTTCGACGCAGTAGTCCTCGTAGCCGCTGGCGATGCCCAGCTCGCGTCCGCGCATCCAGAAGTGCTGGAAGCCCGCCGACCAGTGATCCTTGCCGCTGGTGCCGAAGGAATGGATGTAACGGTGTCCCTTGTCCAGCCAGTTCTCGAACGAGATGCCGAGCTTGATGGAGCCCTTCACCGCCGACATGTATTCCTGCTCGTTGATCTCCAGCAGGCGGTGGAACGTCACCAGCGTGGGGATCGTCGCCTCGCCGACGCCGACGGTGCCGATCTCCTCGGATTCGACCAGCGTGATGTCGAGCACCTTGCCGAGCGTGCGCGCGAGCGCGGCGGCCGCCATCCAGCCGGCGGTACCGCCACCGGCGATGACGACGCGGCGGATCGGGCGGTTGGCGATGTCGGTGGTGGTCATGCCGTGGAATCCTCAGCGATTGAGTCGTTGCAGCAGACGCGCGCGCAGGC
>Ga0209257_1001152_pt1 | contig 33656 bp, 35 predicted proteins | sample AraplaCvi_mCL_r2_FD_184277 | JGI IMG/M metagenome (GOLD analysis project Ga0209257, IMG submission 184277) | Arabidopsis root microbial communities from North Carolina, USA - plate scrape MF_Cvi_mCL_r2 (SPAdes) (version 2) | ecosystem: Host-associated > Plants > Roots > Endosphere | place: USA...
GCGATCGTCACGGGGGTGCGGTCGGGCGAGCCCGCGAGCGACGACTGGACGCGCTCGGCGGCGAAGCGCTGCGCCTGCTGCGTCGCGCGCTCGCCGATCTGGATGCCCTGACAGCCGATCATCAGGCGGGCGTTGTTCATCATCACGAACATCGCGCGCATGCCGCCCATTTCGTCGCCGACGATCTCGCCGAGGCAATCCTCGTCCTCGCCATAGACCATCACCGCAGTCGGCGAGCCGTGGATGCCGAGCTTGTGCTCGATCGAGGCGCAATGGACGCCGTTCGAGTGCGCCGGCTTGCCGCCCGCATCGAGGCGATATTTGGGGACGAGGAAGAGCGAGATGCCGCGCGTTCCCTCGGGCGCGCCGGGGGTGCGCGCGAGGACGAGGTGGACGATATTGTCGGTGAGGTCATGCTCGCCGAAGGTGATGAAAATCTTTTGCCCCTTGATCCTGTAGAGGCCGGCGTGCTCGCCCTCGGTGATCTTTTCGGCGGTCGAGCGCAGCGCGCCGACATCGCTGCCCGCGGCCGGCTCGGTGAGGTTCATCGTGCCGTTCCATTCGCCGGTGATCAGCTTCGGCAGCCAGGTCTGCCGCTGTTGCTCGGTGCCATAGGCCATCAGCGCGTGGATCGCGCCGGGGGTGAGGATGCTGCACAGCGAAAAGCCCATGTTCGCGCTGCCGAGCGCCTCGATCACCACCGTCGCGAGGGTGAAGGGCAGGTCCTGCCCGCCATAGTCTCCGGGGCCGTCGATGCTGCCCCAGCCCGCCTCGACGAACTGTTTATACGCGTCCTTGAAGCCCGGGGGCATCGTGACCTTGCCATTGTCCCACTTGGGGTTGACCGTGTCGCCGACGCGATTGAGCGGGGCGTAGACGTCGGCGGCGAACTCGCCGATGCCGGTGACGATCGCCTCGACCATGTCGGGGGTCGCGGCGGCGAATTTGTCGTGCGCGGCCATCGCGTCGATGCGCGCGATATGGTTGAGGACGAAAAGCTGTTCGGTTGTGGGCGGTGTGTAGGTCATGGGACTGGACACTTTGCTGGTGAATATCGTTGCGCGGGCGCTATAGCGCGGCATGGCTGATGGTCAAACGCGCATGACGACCGATATCCGCCCTTTCGGGCCGGAGGCAATGGCGCGCGCTGGGGGGCTGATCGGGGAGGGGCAGCCGGTCGCGGTGCCGACCGAGACGGTCTATGGCCTCGCCGCCGATGCGCGCAATGCCGAGGCGGTGGCACGCATCTATGCCGCGAAGGGGCGGCCCGATTTCAACCCGCTGATCGTGCATGTGCCGGACTTGGCGGCGGCCGAAGCGCTGGGCGTGTTCGGTGCGGTCGAGCGGGCGCTGGCGGAAGCCTTTTGGCCGGGGCCGCTGACCTTGGTGGTGCCGCGCACCGCCGATTGTGCGGTCGCGAGTGTCGCGACGGCGGGGCTCGATACGATTGCGATAAGGGTGCCGGGGCATCGCGCGATGCAGGCGTTGCTGGCGGAGACGGGGGCGCCGCTCGCCGCGCCGAGCGCCAATGCGAGCGGACGGGTGAGTCCGACGAAGGCAAGCCATGTGCTCGCGAGCCTCGACGGGCGGATCGCCTTGGTGATCGACGACGGGCCGACGACGGCGGGGGTCGAGTCCACCATTGCGCGGGTGAAGGATGGCGCGGTCGAGGTGCTGCGGCCGGGGCCGGTGACGGCGGACATGCTGGCGGCGGCGAGCGGGATGGCGGTGACCGGCGTGAAAGGTTCCGAGATCGTCGCGCCAGGGATGCTCGCAAGCCATTATGCGCCGGGGAAGCCGGTGCGGCTGGGGGCTGTGGATTTCGCGGATGACGAGTATGGCATCGGGTTCGGCGCCGTTGCGGGCGACTATGATTTGAGCGCGGCGGGCGATCTGACCGATGCTGCGGCGCGTTTGTTCGATGCGCTGCATGCCGGGGCGGCGAGTGCGAAAGGCAAGATCGCGGTGGCGGCGATCCCGTTCGAGGGGCTCGGCGCGGCGATCAACGACCGGCTGGCGAGGGCGGCGGTTTAGGCGGCTGCCGGCTCGATCGGATCGCCGTGCGGCGCCTTGCGGGCGACGATCAGGCAGGCGGCGACGATCAGCAACGCGCCGGCGAAGGTCGGCAGCGTGACCGCCTCGTCATAGAAATACCAGCCGAAGAGCATCGCCCAGAGGAAGCCGGTATATTCAGTTGTAGCGAGAATCTGCGTCTCGGCGCGGGCATAGGCCCAGCTTAGCAGGAGGAGCGACGTCGTCGCGAGGATCGCGGCGCCGAGGATGTGCGGCGCGTGGCTCGCGGCCGGAACCGCGAGGAACCACGGCGCACCGAGTGCGAGGATCGCGGCGACGAAGAAATTCTGGAAAAAGGCGATCTCCATCGGCTCGGCCATCTTTGCCTGCCGCCGCGCGAGGATGAGGTTGTAGGCGTAGAAGATCGCCGAGAGGAACACCGCGCCGACCGCGAGCAGCGCCTCGTCGCTATAGTCGCTGCCGCCGAGCTTTCCCGCGACGATCACGAGCACGCCCGCGAGCCCGAGGGCCGACGCCGCGATCGAGCGTGGACCGATCTTCTCGCCGAGAAAGATCGCGGCCATATAGAGCGCCAGCAACGGTGCGACGAAGGCGAGCGCGATCGCCTCCGCCATCGGCAGCCGCGCGAGCGCCCAGAAGAAGCTGAGCGCCATCCCCGAGACGAACAGCGAGCGCCATGCGTGGATCTGCATCGTCGCCCTGTCGGGCCATTTGGGGCGGCTCGCAAAATAGATGAGGCCGGCGACAATCGTGCCCGTGCCGGTGCGCCACAGCACCGCGTTATATGCGCCGAGCTCGATCGACAGGCCTTTCATCAGCACGTCCATCGCCGAAAAGGTCGCGATGCCCGCGCAGGCGATCAGGAAAGGGATGACGGGAGAGGCCGAATCGGGACGCATGGGTAGCGGCTCTAGCGGAGGGGTTCTCGCTTGCACAATGGAACGAAGGCGCGCAGCATCGCGGCGGGTTGCTGGATGGAGTGGGGTCCATGACGAAACCGAGCAAATTCGCGCATGTCGTCTATATGACGCGGCGCTATGACGAGATGATCGCCTGGTACCAACAGGTGTTCGAGGCCGAGGTCGTTCATCAGGACCCCGCGCTCGCCTTCCTGACCTATGACGACGAACATCACCGCTTCGCGTTCGCCAACCTCGACCTCTTGAAGCCCGGCGGCGACGGTGGGCGCGGCGATGTCGGGGTCAATCATGTCGCCTATACCTTTGCGAGCGCGGGCGACCTGCTCGCGACGTACAAGAGGCTGAAGGCCGCGGGCATCACGCCCTATTGGCCGATCCACCATGGCATCGCGCTGTCGATGTATTATCAGGACCCCGACGGCAACCGGATGGAGTTTCAGGTCGACCATGGCAGCGTCGCCGACGGGGTCGCCTATATGAAGAGCGACGCGTTCGGCGGCAATCCGATCGGGGTCGAATATGATCCCGACGAACTGCTCGCGCGCTATGAAGCGGGCGCGAGCGAGGCGGAGTTGATGCGCATTCCCAACGGGCCGCCGGCCGGCATCCCGGCCGAGCATGGGATGGCTTGAGCTTAGCGAAAGGTCGCCTGTCCCGCGCCGTCGATATTGAGCTTCTGGCCCGAACAATAGCTGTTCGCGTCGCTGACGAACCAGACGACCGCCGCGGCGACGTCGGCGGGGATGGCGACACGGCCGAAGGGCATTTTGGTGTCGAGATGGTGGATATCGTCGTTGCCCGTGATCGCGCGCGAGAGTTTTTCGCCCATGTCGCTGACGGTGAGCGCGGGGGCGACGATGTTGACGCGGACGCCGTTGCGCAGCTCTTCCTTGGCAAGGGTGAGCGCGAGCGATTCGCCCGCCGCCTTGGCCATCGTGTAGGGGGCGCCGTTCGGCGAGTTCACATAGGTTGCGATGCTCGAGATGATAATGATGTCGCTGCGCGCGTGGGTGCGCAGTTGCGGCAGCGCGAGGCGGCTGAGACGGTGGGGGCCGGCGGCGTGGACGGCGAAGAGCTTGTCGACTTCTTCGGGGGTCGTGTCGGCGACTGCGAGCCCGCGGCTGGCGATGCCGGCGTTGTTGACCAGGATCGACAGCGGGCCGAAATCGGCTTCGACGGCAGCGACCATCGCGGCGCACGCGGCCTCGTCGGTGACCGACGCCTGATAGGCCTTCGCCTTGCGGCCGAGCGCTTGAATTGCGGCGACGGTTTCGGCGGCGGCTTCTTCGCCGCGCGTGTAGTTCACCGCGACGTCGGCGCCGGCTTCGGCGAGCCCGATCGCTATGCCGCGGCCGATGCCGCGCGAGGCGCCGGTGACGAGGGCGACGCGCCCCGCAAGGTTGATGTCGGTCATGCTGTTTCCTCGCCCTGTTTGGCGCCGACCCTAGCAATCTGCGCGTGAACCACAATCGGCCTTCTCGTCGCTATTTGATTTGCGCCCCATTTGCCCGTTTACCGGCCTTCGCTTGACCTGAATCATGCCCTCCCCTAGATCGGTCGCGCTTTCAAAACCGGGTCAGGAAGACGTTGCCAATGACGATTATGTTTTCGGAAATTGGCGATTATGCACGCTCCGAATTGGGGGCCGAGGTCCATATCCCGGGACCCGATTTTCCGCTTTCGGGCCTGTCGTCGACCGCGACCTGGCATTCGGGCCGTCTCGCCTTCGCAAAGGCCCTCGACAGCGAGTTGTTGGCGCGCGCCACGAGTGTTGCCGATGCTGCGCTGATCGTCGCGCATGATGCCGAAACCCTGGCGTGCCCGCATATTCGCGTTGCCAATCCCCGCCTCGCCTTTGCCCGGATCGCTGAGGCCTTTTTCGTCGACAGGCCGGCGCCCGGCATCCATTCGACGGCGATCGTCGACCCGACCGCGACGATCGACCCGAGCGCCAGCATCGGACCCTATTGTGTCATCGGCGCCCGGTGCACGATCGGCGCGCGCACGGTCCTGCACACGCATGTCACGCTGCATCGCGACGTGCATATCGGAACCGATTGCGTCCTCTGGTCGCACTGCGTTGTCGGGGAGGACGGCTACGGGATCGAACGACAGCCGGGCGAGCTTCAGAAGCGCCTGCCCCATTTCGGCGGCGTTGTCGTGGGCAACGGCGTCCACGTCGGCAATTTCAGTGCGATCGTCGGCGGCACGCTGGATCCGACGCGCATTGGCGACGGCACGATGATCGACAATCTGGTGCATATCGCGCACAACGTCCAGACCGGCAAAAACTGCCAGATCATTGCCTGCGCCGAGGTTAGCGGCAGCGTCGTGATTGGAGACAATGCGACGATTGCGCCGAATGCGACGGTGATTCAGAAGATCGAGATCGGCGAAAACTCGTTGCTCGGCATCGGCGCCGTGGCGACCAAGTCGATCCCCGCCAATGTCGTCGCGGCGGGCGTGCCCGCCAAGGTCATTCGCACCCTCGTGCCGGTTGAAGGAGCGGCCGAATGACGGGCCTGACGATGCGCGAGTTTTCGTGGGCGGGGTATCGCAACCTGATCCAGACCTTCGTCGATCAGGGCTATACAATCCAGTCGATCGCGGCGTTTGATCCCGGCGAGGCGCATCTGCTGCTGCGCCATGATATCGATTTTTCGATGAAGGCCGCGGTGGATATCGCGCGTGTCGAGGCCGACAGTGGCTGGCGCGCGCACTATTATGTCCTGTTGCAGACCGAATTCTACAATCTGTGCGGTCCCGAGGATTGGAACCGGCTCCGCGCGCTTCGCGACCTTGGTCACGATGTCGGACTGCATTTCGACGCATCGCGCTACCCGCAGGACGTCGAGGCGCTGGAAGAGGCGGTCGCGATGGAATGCGGCATTCTTGAACGGATGCTGGACCGCGAGGTGACGAATATCAGCTTTCACCGTCCGGCGCCGAGCCTGCTCGGCCTCGACCGGAAGCTGGCCGGGCGCGACCATCTTTATCGCCCCCGATATTTCTCCGACATCGCCTATGTCGCCGACAGCCGCGGGCTGTTCCGTTACGGGCATCCTTTCGACCATGATGCCTTCGCGGAGAAGCGCGCGATGCAGTTGTTGACGCATCCGATCTGGTGGCAGGAAGACGAGGCCGCGGACAAGATGTCGATCCTCGACGCGTTCCTGTCGGACCGTGCGGCGATCCTGCGAGCGGAGACGATCGCAAATTGCCTGCCCTATGCCGAACACTGCGAGCCCGGGCGGCGCAAGTAGCAAGGGCTAGGCGCGGCAAAAGGGGCGGGTATCATCCTGCATCCCGAGCCGTCCAAGATTGGGAATGACGTTTCCGTCAACGTCAGTTAGCTTCCTTTCCATGAGCTGGAAAAAAGAGACCGACGAGCTGGCAGCCCGGCGCGCGATGGCCGAGAAGATGGGCGGCGAAGAAAAGGTCGCGCGCCAGCATGGGCGCGGCAAGATGGATGCGCGGGCAAGGCTCGCCGGGATCGTCGACGAAGGCAGCTTTCGCGAGATCGGCAAGATCGCGGGGCGCGGGCGTTATGGCGCCGATGGCGAACTCGAAGACCTCGCCGCGAGCAATTTCATCTTCGGGCGCGCGAATATCGATGGGCGGCCCGTGGTCGCCTCGGCCGACGATTTCACCGTGCGCGGCGGCGCGGCCGATGCGGCGCTGCACCGCAAATTCGTCCAGTGCGAGGCGATGGCGCATGAATATCGCCTGCCGCTGATCCGCATGATCGACGGCACCGGCGGCGGGGGGTCGGTCAAGACGCTGGAGGATATGGGATATACCTATATCCCGCACGTGCCCGGCTGGGACGAGATTATCGCGAACCTCGATACGGTGCCGGTGGTCGCGCTGGCGCTGGGGCCGACCGCGGGGCTCGGTGCAGCGCGCGTCGTTGCGAGCCACTATAGCGTGATGGTGCGGGGGTTGTCGCAGTTGTTCGCGGCGGGCCCGGCGGTCGCGGCGGCGATCGGCGATACGCTCGACCGCGAGGAACTCGGCGGGACAGATGTCCATACGCGCAACGGTGTCGTCGATGACGAGGTCGCGAGCGAGACCGGGGCCTTTGCAGCAGCGCGGCGGTTCCTGTCCTACCTTCCGTCGTCGATCCATGATCGGGCGCTGCGCATCGAGAACAGCGATCCGGTCGACCGGCGCGACGAGAGCTTGCTGTCGGTCGTGCCGCGCGAGGCGAAGCAGGTTTATTCGATGCGGCGGATTACCGGCGCGGTGTTCGATCAGGGAAGTTTCTTCGAAATGGGCGCGCGCTGGGGGCGGGCGGTGATTACCGCTTTCGCGCGGTTGGACGGCTATCCGGTCGCGGTGCTCGCGAGCGATCCGTCGTACCTCGGCGGATCGTGGGACGCGAAGACAAGCGAGAAGGCCGAACGCTTTGTGAAGATGGCCGACCAGTTCCGGCTGCCGATCGTCCACCTCGTCGACAATCCGGGCTTCATGATCGGCGGCGAGGCCGAGCGGACGGGGACGATCCGCTATGGCGTGCAGGCGATGAACGCCATCTACCGCGCAACGGTGCCGCTGGCGTCGGTCGTCGTGCGCCGCGCTTACGGGATCGCGGGCAGCGCGATGTCGAATGCCGAGCGCTTCCAGTACCGCTTCGCCTGGCCGTCGGGCGATTGGGGCAGCCTGCCGATCGAGGGCGGGGTCGAGGTCGCGTACAAGAGCGAACTCGAGGCGGCCGACGATCCGGCCGCGCATCTCGAGGCGATCCGCGAGCGGCTGAACCGCGTGCGCTCGCCGTTCCGCACCGCGGAGAAATTCGGGGTGGAGGATATTATCGACCCGCGCGACACGCGGCCGCTGCTTTGCGAGTTTGCGGAATTGGCTTGGCGGGTGCTGAACAGTCGTTCGTAGAATAAGTCTCGTCATTGCGAGCGAAGCGACGCAATCCAGACCGGTTTAATAAACACTCTGGATTGCCGCGGGCCTCCGGCCCTCGCAATGACGGTGGGGGATATGGGATGACCGGCGTGCGCCACTACGGCATGGACTGGCTGCGGATCGCGGCGTTTGCGCTGCTGATCCTCTATCATATCGGCATGTATTTCGTGCCGTGGGGCTGGCACGTGAAGATCGCGCAGCCGCAGGGCTGGGTGCAGGTGCCGATGCTCGCGACGAACAGCTGGCGGCTGCCCTTGCTGTTCCTCGTGTCGGGTTATGCGAGCGCGGCGCTGTTTGCCAAGCTCGGCGGCAGCGGCGCGTTCGTGCGGTCGCGGAGCGCGCGGCTGCTGATCCCGCTCGTCTTCGGTGTCTTGGTCGTGATCCCGCCGCAGCCGTGGATCGAGTTGGTGACGCAGCATGGCTATGCGAAGAGTCTCGGCGCCTTCTGGACCAGCGACTATTTCCGCTTCGGGACGCTCGATGGCATCGTCCTGCCGACCTGGCAGCATTTGTGGTTCGTCGTGTATCTCTGGGTCTATACGCTACTCGCCGCGGCGGTGCTGGCATGGGTGCCGGCGGCCGCGCGCGCGAAGGTCGCCGATGGCGCGGCGCGGTGGCTTGGCGGCTGGGGGCTGCTGGTTCTGCCGCTCGCGTGGTGGCTGTTGCTGCTCGCGTTGTTTCCCGATCATGACGAAACGCATGCGCTGTTCGACGACGGGCCGTCGCATCTCCATTATCTGATGCCCTTCTTTGTCGGCTGGCTGCTTCGCGTGCGGCCGGTGCTGTTCGAGGTGGTCGCGCGCTGGTGGCGGGTTTCGCTGGGCGTCGCGGTGGCGGCTTTCGCGGTGGTGGCGGGGATCATGTATCTGTGGCTGAGCGGCTCGCAGCCGCCCGAATGGGGGCGGTTGCCCTTCGACATCGCGCATCAGGTGCAGGGCTGGGCGACGATCGTCGCGCTGGTCGGGATCGCCGACGCTTATTGGAACCGCGACCACCCGCGGCGCGCGATGCTCGCCGAGGCGGTGTTTCCCTTTTACATCATCCACCAGACGATCATCGTCGTCGTCGGCTGGTATTTGTTGCGCGGCGCGGTCGCGGCGCTGCCGTCCTTCCTGATCCTCGTCGTCGCGACGACGCTCGGATGCTGGCTTTTCTACTGGATCGGGCGCAACATCGACTGGTTGCGGCCGCTGATCGGATTGCAGCGGAAATAGGGGGAGAACACCATGGGGGCTTTGAAAGGCATTTTGGCGATCGTCGGGGTCGCCGCGATCCTCGTTGGCGGGCTGTGGATTTTGCAGGGGCTCGATATCGTTCGCTGGCCGGCGAGCAGCTTCATGCTCGGCGACACGGTGTGGACGCGCAACGGGGTGATCCTTGCGGTGGTCGGAGCCGTGCTGGTCTGGTTCGCGCGGAAGAAATAATCAAATCCGACTACAAATGTAGTTGATCTGTATTGCCTATATGATACACCTATCTCTGGCCGGGGCTGGATTGGAGATGAGGATGATTCGTTCTTCGCGTATTTTGCCGGCACTGTTGCTCGCTGCCGGGATGGCGGTCGTACCGATATTGGCGCCGCCACCTGCCTATGCGGCGGACGAGGCAAGCGCCAACCAGATCGCCGAAACCTATGCCGCGCTGCTCGAGCGCGACTATGTCTATCCCGAAACGGGCAAGCGTTATGCCGCGGCAATCCGCGCGGGCATCGCCGCGGGCCGTTATGCGTCCTTGACCGGCGAGGCGCTGGGGCAGGCGATCGACAAGGATGTGAATGCGGTGTCGCCCGACGGGCATCTGCGCCTGCGCACGCCCGAGGGTGCGCCGGCGGCAGCCGCCCCCGCACCGGGCGCCGCCGCGCCGGTGCGCCGGCCGCCGAAGGTGCCGGTCGAGCAGGCGGGCTGGATCGCGCCGGGCATCGCCTTCATTCGCTTCAATGTGTTTCCACAGGACGCGGCGGTGACCGCGCAGGCGGCGAAGTTCATGGCCGATCATGCCGATGCCAAGGCGATCATTTTCGACATCCGCACGCATAATGGCGGCGGGCTCGACCAGATGGACGTCATCTTTCCGTGGCTGTTTGCCGAACCGACGCGGCTGGTGACGATGGCGACGCGCGCCTCGGTCGATGCGCGCGGCGGGTCGCCGATCGACGGGCTGGCCTCGATGCGCGTGGTGAAGGGCGACGCCGGTATGGTGGCGCGCGAGCATTGGGCGACGCCGAACGCCGACACGCGGCTGCGCGACGCCAAAGTCTATGTGCTGACGTCGGGCGCGAGCGCGTCGGCGGCCGAGCATTTCTCGCTCGCGATGAAGCATACGGGGCGCGGCACGTTGGTGGGCGCGCCGACCGCGGGCGCCAATCATTTCGGCAGCGGCGAGGAACTGGGCGGCGGGTACGGCGCCTTCATCCCGGTCGGGCGGACTTATGATCCCACGACGGGCAAGGACTGGGAAGGCGACGGAGTGCAGCCCGACATCGCGGTGGCGCCCGCCGATGCTTTGGTGCGCGTGCTGACCGATCTCGGCGTGGCCCCGGCGGAGGCGAAGACGCTGTCCGACGCGCATATGCCGAGCTGGCCGATGGAGCGGCGGAAACCGCGCGGCGCGAAATAGCTCCTATCCTCCCCGTTGATGGGGGGAGGCAGCGAGACTTGCGAACTTGTTCGCTAGTCGCAGCGGTGGGGGTGTGGTCTCGGCCCGAAGCCGACGCGCAGGGTTGCACTCTCACCCCCATCCAACCTCGCCCTCGATGAGGAAGGGATTAGCTGGATGCCAGCCTCGTCAGCGCGTCGCCATCGACGCGCATCACCGTCCATTCGTCCATCAGCTTCGCGCCGAGGCTTTGGTAGAAACCGATCGCCGGGGCATTCCAGTCGAGCACCGACCATTCGAGGCGCGCGCAGTCGCGTTCGACGACGAGACTCGCGAGATGCGCGAGCAGCGCCTTGCCGAGCCCCGATCCCCGCGCTTCGGGACGGACAAACAGATCTTCGAGATAGATGCCGGGGCGCCCCTCGAAGGTCGAGAAATTGTGGAAGAAGAGCGCGAAGCCCTGCGCAGCACCGTCGATCTCGCCAATCACGACTTCCGCATAGGGGCGCGGGCCGAAGAGTTTCTCGCCGAGCTTCGCCTCGTCAAAGCGGACCTCGTGCGCGAGCTTTTCATAGTCGGCGAGGTCGCGGATGAACTGCGCGATCAGCGGCAGGTCGGCAGCGGTGGCAGGGCGGATCGAAAGGGTCATGTGGCGGTCCGGGATAGGATGAAGCGGTTATATGCGATGAACAGCCCCGCGCCAACCGACGAGGCCATCAGCCCGACGACCAGCGAGTCGAAAATCATCAGCGCCCAGACGATAGCGTCATGCGCACCCATCGCCCAATAATGGTTCTTGCTGTGCAGCCATATGAGCGGCGCGAAACCCAACGGAACGAGCAGCGCGAGCAGCAGGACCCAAGGCCAGCTTTTCGTCACAAGCGTCTTCACGGGCGTCGTCCGGTCACCGAACAGTCCTGCGAGCAGGACAAACAGGAAGGGAAGCGAGAGCAGGCTGAAGAAGGTCGAAAAGGCGAAAGGCGCTTCGCGGTTTGCGAGCAGGGGGAAGAGTTCGCCGACCGATCCCACGACCATGAACAGGAAAAAGCCGAGGATCAGGCGGCCCCACGCGATCTGACGGATATCGTACCAGCGCCCGCCATGCGTTTGGCACCACCAGAAGCGTGCCGCGGCGATGAAGGTGAGCGCGAGGCCGGTGAGCTTCGCATAACCGAGACCCATGCGCAGAGCATCGTTGGCGACCGCGCGGCCCCTCTCGAGGCTGTCGAACATGCCGATGTGGATTTCTGCGACATGCTGAAGAAATTCGGGGATGACGACGAGGGCGACGACGAGCGGGCCGACCCAGAAGAGGCTGACGCTGTTGGTCAGATATTCGCCGATTGCGGAGACGAAGGCGCGAAAAATGGCTGCGATGCGCGATGGCGCGGCGCCGGGCTGGCTGGCACTCGTCATGTAACCCCCGTTCGTGTCAGCCCATCGGCTAATCGAACCGGCGGCCGCCCACCAGCGGGAAAATGCTTGGCGCCCCCGATTTGGTTGCTTTTTCCAAAGGGTTGCGGCTTGTGCTTATGCCGCCTTGCCGTGCAGCGTGTCCATGCTCACCGAACTGCCGGCATCGATCTCGGCCGCCTTGGCTTCGACGAGCTTGACGATGTGGCCGATCATGTCGGCGTCCTCGACATGATGGTCGGTGACGCCCGACAGGAAGACCATATGCTTGCCGTTGCCTCCGCCGGTGATGCCGATGTCGGTTTCGCGCGCCTCGCCGGGGCCGTTGACGACGCAGCCGAGGACCGAGAGCGACATCGGGGTCTTGATGTGGCTGAGCGCCTCTTCGAGCGCCTGCACGGTGCGGATGACGTCGAAGCCTTGGCGTGCGCAGCTGGGGCAGGAGACGACGCGGACTCCGCGGGTGCGCAGACCCAGCGATTTCAGGATTTCATAGCCGACGTGCACTTCTTCCTCGGGCTCGGCCGAAAGCGAGACGCGGATCGTGTCGCCGATGCCCGCCCAGAGGAGGTTGCCGATGCCGAGCGCCGACTTCACCGTGCCGCCGATCAGTCCGCCCGCCTCGGTGATGCCGAGATGGAGCGGGCAGTCGACCGCGTCGGCGAGCTGCGCATAGGCGGCGACCGCGAGGAAGACGTCGCTCGCCTTCACCGCGACCTTATAGTCGTGAAAGTCGTGGTCCTGGAGCAGCTTGATATGGTCGAGCGCGCTTTCGACGAGCGCCTCGGGGCAGGGCTCGCCATATTTTTCGAGCAGGTCCTTTTCGAGGCTGCCGGCGTTGACGCCGATGCGGATCGCGCAGCCGTTCGCCTTGGCGGCACGGACGACCTCGCCGACGCGCTCTGACGAGCCGATGTTGCCGGGGTTGATGCGCAGGCACGCGGCGCCGGCGTCGGCGGCTTCGAGCGCGCGCTTATAGTGGAAATGGATGTCGGCGATGATCGGGATGCGCGACGCGCGGACGATCTTGCCGAGCGCCGCGGTCGACTCGGTGTCGGGGCACGAGACGCGGATCAGGTCGGCGCCGGCTTCCTCGCAGCGACGGATCTGGTCGATCGTCGCGACGGGATCGCTGGTCAGCGTGTTCGTCATCGTCTGCACGCTGATCGGCGCACCGCCGCCGACAGGGACGTTGCCGACCATGATCTGACGGCATTCGCGCCGCGCAATGTCGCGCCAGGGGCGCAGGCCGGGGTTGTGATCGCTCATGATGCGGGCTCGATAATAAGGGAGATGAGTGCCGCTCTTTAGCCGTCCGGCCTCAGCTTGGCAAAGCCCGGCGTACGCAGGGCGAATTGTTGCTGGAAAGACACAGTTTGACACCGATTCGTAACTTTTGAGCAATTTTCGTTTGTGCATCGCAACAAAATCGGCAACTTCTTAAGCGTTCGCAGTCACACGCCCGGATTGAAGAGGCGCGGACTCGTACGGCAGGCCGGGACGATCCGTTTTTTTGGTTAGGGGGATCACCCATGAAGTTTCTTACCAAAGCGTGTTTCGGCATGCTGCTCGCCGCGTCGGCCCTGTCGACTCCCGCTTTTGCCCAGGAAGAAGAAGCCGCCAGTGGCCCGTTCTCGCTTTCGGGCGGCATCGCGGTCACCTCTGACTATCGTTTCCGCGGCATTTCGCTTTCGAATGAAAAGGTCGCGGTGCAGCCGACGCTGACCGTCAGCCATGAAAGCGGCCTCTACGCCGGCGTCTGGGGTTCGTCGCTTCCCGATAGCGATGCCTATGGCAAATTCGAACTCGACCTTTACGCGGGCTTCAACACCGAGGTCGCCTCGGGCACGTCGGTCGACCTTGGCGTCACCTACTACACCTATCCGGGCAGCGACGATGGCGGCGCGCCGACCGATTATTTCGAAGGCATCGGCAAGCTGTCGCACGACATCGGTCCCGTCTCGGTCACGGGCATGGTCGCCTATGCACCGAAGCAGAATTCGCTCGGCGACGACGACAATATCTATCTGAACCTCGGGGCCGGTTTCGGCGTGCCCAACACGCCGCTGACGCTGACCGCGGGCATCGGTTACAACGACGGCTCGCTCGGCCTGGTGTCGCCCGACGGCAAATATGTCGACTGGTCGGTCGGTGCGTCGGCGGCTGCGGGCCCGCTCACCTTCACGGTCCAATATATCGATACCGACGTCAAAAAATCGGGCATCAAGGCGCTCGACACGCTTTACGATCCAACCGTGGTCTTTACGCTGGGCGCGTCTTTCTGACAGCCTAGCGGGTCAGCGACCACGCGCAAAGGGGGCGGCTTCGGGGGAGGCCGCCCCCTTTTTCGTGCCCGAAAAGCGGGCAGGTCGTCTCGTCGCTTCGCGCTTGACCGTGTCGATGAACCGTGCAAATTCGTCGACCAGTTGAAGCAGCGAAAGTTATCCCCCATGACTCAAAGCGTTTCGGTTCCCCCCATTCCACCCGCACGATCTGAGCGAAGTCCCGGCGTCAAGCTGGTCATCGCGGTGCTGATCGCGGTGGCGCTGATGGTCCCCCTCCTCATGATTTACGGCCTGCTCTGGGATCGCCAGCAGCAGGCCGAGACCGCGCAGGCCTCGATCGGACAGGGCTGGGGCGGGCAGCAGACGATTGCCGGGCCGGTGATCGTCATTCCTTACCGGGCGACCGAAACGACGACGGTGCAGGAGAATGGCAAGGATGTGACGCGGACGCTCAACACGATCCGCAACCTTTACCTCTCGCCGCAGACAAACAGGGCCGACGTCGTCATCAAGCCCGAGAAGCGCAAGAAGGCGATTTACGAGACCGTCGTCTATGAAAGCCAAATCGCGGGGCATGCCGAGTTCGTGCTGCCCGCCGATATCGCGCGTTACGGCGTGAGCCGTGACGCATTGATGCTCGACCGCGCCGAAGTGCGGCTGGGCATCAGCGACGCGCGCGGGTTGGTCGACGGCAACAGTCTGACGGTCGACGGCACCCCGCTCGCGCTGCAGCCGGGCAAGGGGCTGCTCTCGACGGGCAATTCGGGCACCTTCGCGTTCGTCGACTGGAGCGCCGGGGCGCCGATGAAGGTCGATTACAAGATCGGGGTGCGCGGGCTTGGCGATTTCAAGCTGATCCCGCGCGGGGTCGATACGCGCTGGACGGTGAAATCGAGCTGGCCGAACCCGAGCTTTGGCGGCGACTTCCTGCCCGCGAAGCGCGAGGTCAAGGGCAGCGGCTTTACCGCGACCTATGCGATCCCGAACCTTGCATTGGGGCAGGCGCAGGTGCTGACGGGCGATCTGTCGCCGCCGGTCACGACCAATTACGGAGCGCGCGAAGTCTATATGGAGCCGGTGGCGGTCGAGGCCGCGGGGAGCGGCAACACCGGCGAAGCGTCGGGCGGTACGGCAAAGGCGGTCGCGATCAGCCTGATCGAGCCCGTCGACCTCTACAGCCAGGTCGATCGCAGCATCAAATATGGCTTCCTGTTCATCGGTTTCACCTTCGTCGCCTTTTTGATGTTCGACATCATCGCGGGTGCGCGCGTGGCGCCGGCGGAGTATCTGCTGACGGGCATCGCGCTGGTGCTGTTCTTCGTGCTGTTGCTCGCTTTTGCCGAGGTGATAGGGTTCACCTTCGCGTATATGCTGGCGTCGGCGGCGATCATCGGATTGCTCGCCTTCTACAGCGCGGCGGTGCTCAAGAGTTGGAAGCGTGCGCGCTTCCTCGCGGCGATGCTGATCGGGCTCTATGCCTTGCTCTATGTGCTGCTCAACCTTGAGGCTTACTCGCTGCTCATCGGGTCGGTGCTGATGTTCTTCGCCCTCGCCGGGGTGATGTACATGACGCGCAACATCGACTGGGGCGGGATTGGCAAGAAGGATGAGGTTGCCGCGTAACAGCCCTCGTCGTCATTGCGAGCGAAGCGAAGCAATCCAGGGCGGCTTACGCCACTCTGGATTGCCGCGTCGCTTCGCTCCTCGCAATGACGATTAACGCCAGCGAAGATTATGGGGGCCGAGATCCGCGAGGGTCTTGGCCCCCATCAATTTCATGCCGCGCTCCATTTCGGCGCGGAGCAGCGCGATCGCGCGGGCGACGCCGTCTTCGCCCGCGGCAGCAAGCGCATAAAGATAGAGGCGGCCGCCCGAGCAGGCTTTCGCGCCGACCGACAGCGCCTTCAGCACATGGGTGCCGCGCGTGATGCCGCCGTCGCAGATGACCTCAACCCGATCGCCGACCGCATCGACGATCTCGGCGAGCGCATCGAAGGGCGAGATGCTGCCGTCGAGCTGGCGGCCGCCATGGTTCGACACCATGATCGCGGTCGCGCCGATGTCGGCCGCGCGCTTGGCATCCTCGACCGCGACGATGCCCTTGAGGCAGAAGGGACCGTTCCACTTCTTACGGATCGCCTCGGCGCGTTTCCAGTCGAGGCTCTGGTCGAGCATCGAGGTGAAATATTCGGCGACCGATTTGGGGACGCTCGACCCTTCGGAGACGTGCGTTGCGAGGTTCGGCAGGCTGAATTTCTCGCGCAGCATATAGTTGAGACCCCAGCCGGGCTTGGCGGCGTAGCTCAGCATGTTCGATGCGGTGAAACGCGGCGGCGAAGTAAAGCCCGAGCGCAGGCAGCGTTCACGATTGCCGCCGACAATGGTGTCGACGGTGAGTGCGACGGCGTCGAACTTCGCCTCGCGCGCGGCATCGAGCATCGCCTGGTTGAGGCCTTCGTCGTGGTGGACGTAGAGCTGGAACAGCTTGGGGCCGCTCGTCAGCGCGCCGGCTTCGGCGAGGCTGATCGTCGCGAGGCTCGATATACCGGCGACGGTGCCCGCGTTTGCGGCGGCGCGGAGGACGGCGCGCTCGCCCTGCCAGTGGAACAGGCGCTGCAGCGCGGTTGGTGAGAGGAAGAGCGGCATCGCCATCTCGCGCCCGAACAAGGTCGTGCGCATGTCGACGCTTTCGACCCCGGCGAGGACCCGCGGGATCAGGTCACAATCGTCGAACGCGGCGCGGTTGCGGCGGCGGGTGACCTCGTCGTCGGCGGCGCCGTCGATATAGTCGAACACCGGCCAGGGCAGGCGGCGCTTCGCTAGCGCGCGGAAGTCGTCGATATTGTGGCAGTCGGTGAGTTTCATGCTTGCCCTATTCCCTGTCATTGCGAGCGCAGCGAAGCAATCCAGAGCGGTTTGCGCAACTCTGGATTGCTTCGCTGCGCTCGCAATGACGAATTTAAAACACGGTCCGCGCCGCCACCGTCCCCTTGGTCGCGAAGCTGAAGCGCGGTTCGACCGCGAGATTCGCGTCGAGGATATGCGCCGCGATGCGTTTGCCGACCGCGGGACCGTTTTTGAAGCCATGGCCCGATCCGCCGCCGACGAGCCAGACGCGCTCCTGTCCGGGGAAGCGGTCGATCAGATAATCGCCGTTCGAGCTGTTCTCATATTGGCAGACGCGCCCGCCGATCAGCGGCGCATTGGCGAGGCCGGGGAAGCGGCGTGCGACATAGGCCTGCGCCTCCGCAATTCCGTCCGCGGACAGCGCGCGCTCCATCGTGTCGGGATCGATCCGCGGCCCGTGGCGGTCGATCGCGATCTTGAACCCCGCCCCCTCCAGGTCGGGGATGCCATAAAAGATACCGTTGTTGCTGTTGTCGGCCCAGACGGGCAATTCGGGCGGAGCGAAGCGCGTGTCGCCCTGCGGCGCGCCGAAATGATAGACCTCCTGCCGCGTCGCGACGATCTTGTTCATCAGCTGCTGCGGGAAAAGTTCGGCAAGCCAGGGGCCGGCGGCATAGACGAGATGGTCGGCGGTGCCGCCATCGGGCAGCGTGTGCTTCTTGATACGCTTTGAAAAGAGCGGCGCGGGCATGACGACGCGCTCGACCTCGATCTGCGCGTCGGCGATCACCTCCTGCACCCCGCGCCCGGCGATCAGCGCGCCGGTCTCGGTTTCGAGGATGCCGGTTTCGCCCTGATAGAATTGGATCTGGCGGTACTTGTTCTGGAGCCAGCTGACGTCGCCATGCTCGTGCCCGACGCGGTTCGCCTGCAACCAGGCGAGCGACTGCGCGGTATAGGCGTCGCCCTGCGGCCCGAACCAGAGGACGCCGGTGTTGTGGAAGATGGGTGCGCTCGCGCTGTCCGAGAGGTCTTTCCAATATTTGAGCGAGTCGCGCGCCATGTCCGAATAGATGGTGTCGGCGCCGTAGCCCATGCGGATGACGCGGCTCTCGCCGCCCGACGAGGCGCGCCAATGGCCCGCGCCATAGGCGTCGAACAGCCGCACCGTTTTGCCCGCGCGAAGCAGATGCCATGCGGTCCACGCCCCGAACACGCCCGCACCGATGATCGCGACATCGACATGCTGGACCTTGGGCTTGGCGGGTTTGCGCTTCTTGGGTTTGCGTTCCTTGCGCTCGGCGGCGGCGGCGGCGGCCGCAACCGGCAGGGCCGCGAGCCCGGTCAGCAGCGCGCGCCGGGTCGGTACATCAGCGGCCAACGGTCGCGCCCTCGCTCTTCTTGTAATAGCGATAGCCGCCGATCCATGTTTCGAGCGGAGTCATGCGGCGGATCTCGTCGGGGCTGGCGAGCATCGGGTCGGCCTCGATAATCAGGAAGTCGGCGCGCATTCCGGGCATCAATGTGCCGATGCGGTCCTCGGCGAAGCCGGCGAAGGCGGCGGTACGCGTGAAGCCGTCGAGCGCGGTTTCGCGCGTCACGATTTCCTCAGGGCGCCAGCCGCCGAAGGGTTCGCCCTTAGCGTCGGTGCGCGAGATCGCGGCGGCGATGCCGGGGAAGGGGTTGGCGCTTTCGACCGGCACGTCGGAGCCGAAGGCGAGGCGGGCGCCCGCCTTTTCAAGGCTGCGCCACGCATAGGCGCCCTTCAGCCGATCGGGGCCGAGGCGCGCTTCGGCCATGACGCGGTCGCTCGTCTGGTGGACCGGTTGCATCGAGGCGATGACCTTGAGCGTCGCGAAGCGCGGGATGTCGACGGGGTCGATGATCTGCGCATGCTCGATACGCCAGCGGCGTTCGCCGGGGAGGTCGGCGGTGAGGTCGGTGATCGCATCCAAAGCCTCGGCATTGGCGGCATCGCCGATCGCGTGGATCGCGACCTGAAACTTGTCCATCGACGCGCGGACCATCTTGTTGCGGAGCTGCGCGGGGGTGAGCAAAGGCAGGCCCTTTTGCCCCGGCGCGTCGCTGTACGGCGCCTTCAACCATGCGCCGCGCGATCCCAATGCGCCGTCGAGATAGAGCTTCACGCCGACCATGCGGAGGCGGTCGTCGTAGAGCCACGGCGTCGGTTCGGAGCCGGCGATAATCGCCATATTGTCGATGTCGCCGCCGTAGGAGAGGATGCGCACCGCGAGCTGTTTCTTGTCGCCGGCGCGGCGATACGCCTGCCAGTCGGCGATGCTGGTGCCCATGTCGGCGATCGCTGTGATCCCCTGTTCGAGCAATTTCTGCTGCGCCAGATAGAGCGCGCGATCGAGGTCGCGCGCGAGCGGCTTGGGTTTCGCGCTGTCGACAAGGCTCATCGCCGCATCGACGAAGACGCCGCTCGGCTTGCCGCCTTCCATCTCGATCCGGCCGCCCTCGGGCGACTTGCTCGCGGCGGTGATCTTCGCCGAGGCCATCGCCGCCGTGTTCGCCCAGCCGGCGTGGCCGTCGACGCGTTCGAGCCAGACGGGGCGGTTCGGCACCGCAGCGTCGAGGTCGGCGGCGGTCGGGAAGCGGCCGAGGCCCCATTTTTCCTGATTCCAGCCCGACCCGATGATCCACGGCATTTCGGGATTTTCGGCGGCATATTTGCGGATCGCCGCCTGTGCCTCGGCAAGGCTGTTGGTGTTCGACAGGTCGAGCAGCATGAGCTGGAAGCCTAGTCCCATGACATGGCCGTGCGCGTCGATCAGGCCGGGGATGAGCGTCCGGCCCTTGCCGTCCTCCTTGAAGTCCGGACGTTCGGGGCGCTTGTCCTTGCGGTCGAGCAACTGCTTGACCTTGCCCTGCGTGTCGATGACGAGCCCGGTGAAGCGGACGAGCTTGCCGTCCTTGTCGAGCGTGATGCCGTTCACGTTATCGACGAGCGTGTCGGCATGCGCGGGGGCGGCGATGGACAGCGCGAGCGCCGTCAGGAGCAGGCGCTTCACTTCGGAATCCTCGTCACGAGCGAGCTGGTATCCTTGCGCCCGCCGCCGGCCTTTTGCACATCGGCGTAAAATTGATCGACGAGGCTGGCGACGGGGAGCGTCGCGCCGTTGACGCGTGCTTCGTCGAGCGCGAGGCCGAGGTCCTTGCGCATCCAGTCGACCGCGAAGCCGAAATCGAACTCGTCCTTCGCCATCGTGCCCCAGCGGTTGAGCATCTGCCAGCTTGCCGCGGCGCCGCCCGAGACGGCCTCGAACACCTTGTCGGTGTCGAGCTTCGATGCCTGCGCAAAGCGCAACGCCTCGGAGAGTCCCTGGATGACCCCCGCGATTGCGATCTGGTTGACCATTTTCGTCGTCTGCCCCGCACCGGGGCCGCCGATGTGGACCATACGCGCGGCATAGGCCTGCATCACCGGCTCGGCGGCGTCGAACGCGGCCTTGGTGCCGCCGCACATGATCGAGAGCGTGCCGTTCTGCGCGCCGGCTTCTCCGCCCGAGACGGGGGCGTCGAGGCAGAGGAGACCGAGCCCGTCGGCCTCGACCGAAAGCTGGCGCGCGATGCGCGCGGAGACGGTGGTATGATCGACGAACAGCGCCCCCTTGCGCATCGCCTTGAACGCGCCGTCGCGGCCCAATGTTACTTGCGCGAGATCGTCGTCGTTGCCGACGCAGGTGAGGACGACGTCGGCGTCGCGCGCGGCATCGGCCGGGGTCGATGCCGCCGTGCCGCCGTGCTGCGCCACCCAGGCATCGGCCTTGGCGCGCGTGCGGTTGTAAACGGTGAGGGCGTGACCCGCCTTGACGAGGTGGCCTGCCATCGGTCCGCCCATGACGCCGGTGCCGATGAAGCTGATGCGCAATTTTTGTTCGCTCATGGCCAAGTCCATAAGCATAGTTTGCGCGGCGCGCCAGATAGGCTAGTGCGCTTGCCGTTATGACAGATCAACTCACCCTGACGCCCGCCGCCGATCTTCCGGCGATCACATTGGACGATGTGCGCGCGGCGGCGGGGCGAATTAACGGCTCGGTCGTGCGGACGCCGACGCTCCATTCGCAGACGCTGTCCGAAATGGTCGGCGCCGAAGTGTGGCTGAAGTTCGAGAATCTGCAGTTCACCGCGGCGTATAAGGAACGCGGTGCATTGAACGCGCTGCTGTTGATGGACCCGGAGGCGCGCGCGCGCGGCGTGATCGCCGCCTCGGCGGGCAATCATGCACAGGGGCTCGCCTATCATGGCAAGCGGCTCGGCGTTCCCGTCACCATCGTGATGCCGAGCACGACGCCGCAGGTGAAGGTGTCGCAGACCGCGAGCCACGGCGCGACGATCGTGCTGTTCGGCGAGAAGTTCGACGACGCCTATGCGCATGCGCGTGAGCTAGAGGTCGAGCGCGGGCTGACCTTTGTCCATCCTTTCGACCATCCGCATGTCGCGGCGGGGCAGGGGACGGTCGCGCTCGAAATGCTCGAGGATGTGCCCGAACTCGACACGCTGATCGTGCCGATCGGCGGCGGCGGGCTGCTCGCGGGCATGGGCACCGCCGCGCGCGGGATCAAGAATGACATGCGCCTCGTCGGCGTACAGGCCGAGCTTTATCCTTCGATGTATGCCGAATTGAACGGTGTCGACATGGCGTGCGAGGGCGACACGCTGGCCGAGGGCATCGCGGTGAAGGAGCCCGGCGCCTACACGCGCAAGCTCGTCGCCGAGCTCAACGACGACATCGTGCTGGTTGCTGAACGCCATCTCGAGCGCGCGGTGAGCCTGTTGCTCCAGATCGAAAAGACCGTTGTCGAGGGCGCGGGCGCGGCAGGGCTCGCGGCGATGCTTGCGCATCCGGAAGAATTTGCCGGGCGCAAGGTCGGGCTGGTGCTCACCGGCGGCAATATCGACACGCGCCTGCTCGCGAATGTGCTGCTGCGCGACCTCGCGCGCTCGGGCCGCATCGCGCGGCTGCGCATCCGGTTGCAGGATCGTCCGGGCGCGCTGTTCAAGGTGATGAAGCTGTTCGACGAGAAGCAGGTCAACATCATCGAAATCTATCACCAGCGCATCTTCACGACGCTGCCCGCCAAGGGCCTGATCACCGACATCGAGTGCGAGGCACGTGACCGCGAGCATCTCGACAGCCTCGTCGCGGCACTCCGCGATGCGGGCTATATGGTGACGACGGTGGAGTTGGCGTGAGCTATTTTTCGCTCGTCATTGCGAGGAGCGAAGCGACGCGGCAATCTAGAGTATGCGCAAACCGCTCTGGATTGCTTCGCTTCGCTCGCAATGACGAAGCTTTTTGCTGCTGACGTTACGCATGAAAGAATTCACTCTCTCCCTCACCGCCACGCCCGAGAGCATCGACGAATTGGGCCACGTCAACAATGCGGTGTGGGTCCAGTGGATCCAGCAGGTGGCGACGGGCCACTGGGACGCTGCGGCGCCGCAGAGCCACAAGGACGCCTATATCTGGGTCGTGGTGCGGCATGAGATCGATTATCTGCGCGCACTCGGCCCCGGCGAGGCAGTGACGGCGCGGACGTGGGTCGCCGACAAGCCGCAGGGCGCGAAGTTCGACCGCTTCATGGAATTCACCGGCGCCGATGGCAAGGTGCATGTTCGCGCGCGGACGGTATGGGCGCTGCTCGACAAGGCGAGCGGGCGGCCGTTGCGCGTAACCGACGAAACTGTTGCGCCTTTTCTAGCGAGTAACTGACCGGCGGGTTCAATAGACAATCGGGGCCTTCGCTTATAATATTCGGTCAGGATATTTGAGGGAGGGCTGACGATGGCGATCTCTTCATTGCCGCAACTGGACCGGTTTTTCCTGACCGATGCGGGTCTCGAAACTGATATTTTATTCAACAAGGGCATAGACTTGCCGCTCTTTTCGTCGGCGACCTTGTTCACGTCCGACGAGGGCATCGATGTGCTCGAAGCCTATTACCGGGGTTTCCTCGATCTCGCGCGCGCAAAGGGCACCGGCCTCATCCTCGAAAGCGCGACCTGGCGCGCGAGCCCCGACTGGGCCGAACCGCTTGGGTTTTCGCTCGCCGAGCTAGATGGGCTGAACGGCGCGGCGATCGAGTTGCTGCGCGGGCTCCGCGCCGAATATGCCGATGTGCCGATCGTGATCAGCGGCTGCCTCGGCCCGCGGGGTGATGGGTATGATCCGGGGAAGATCATGTCCGCCGACGAGGCGCAGGCCTATCATGCACATCAGGCGGGGGTGCTGGCGGCGGCGGGGGTCGACATGCTTGCGGCGATTACGATGACCAATGTGCCTGAGGCGGTGGGCGTGACGAACGCGGCGAGGGCGCTCGGGCTGCCGGCTGCGATCAGCTTTACGGTCGAGACCGACGGGCGGTTGCCGACCGGTGACGCGCTGGGCGATGCGATTGTGGCGGTCGACACGGCGACGGGACGCTATCCAGCTTATTATATGATCAACTGCGCGCATCCGACGCATTTCGAGGGGGTCCTGGATGATGGCACCGCGTGGACGGCGCGGATCGGCGGGGTGCGGGCTAACGCGTCGTGCCTCAGCCATGCCGAACTCGACGTGATGACCGAACTGGACATCGGCGATCCGGCCGACCTTGCGGCGCGGCATCATGCGCTGACTCAGCGCTTCCCGCAGATCAAGGTCCTCGGCGGTTGCTGTGGCACCGACTTGCGGCATGTGACGGCGATTGCCGAGGCCTGCATAACCTAGCGTGGTTGCCAGCGGGGGCCGGCAGGCATAGGCGTCTGCCATGCTGATCCGTCCTGCCACACCCGAAGATGCTGCCGCGATCTGGGCGATCATCGCACCCGTGATCCGCGCGGGCGAAACGCTGACGCTCGATCGCGACATGGGTGAGGGCGATGCGATCGCTTATTGGTTCGGGGCGGACAAGGAGAGTTTCGTCGCCGAGGAGGATGGCGTCGTCCTAGGCACCTATTATCTGCGCGCGAACCAGACGGGCGGCGGCGCGCATGTCGCTAATGCGGGCTATGTGACCGGCGCGGCGGCGACCGGGCGCGGGGTCGCGCGGGCGATGGGGCAGCACTCGATCGACCATGCGAAGGCGCGCGGTTTTCGCACAATGCAGTTCAACTTCGTCGTCAGCAGCAATGTCCGCGCGGTGGGGCTGTGGCAGTCGCTGGGGTTCGAAGTGGTCGGCCGCCTGCCGGGGGCGTTCGATCATCCGGTGGAGGGTTTTGTCGACGCGCTGGTGATGTTCCGGGCGCTCTGACTATTCCTTGATGCGTTTGCTCAGCGGCTTGTCGGCCAAGGCCTGAAGCGCTTTCAGTATTGCGCCGTGAACGTCGCCTACCTCTTCGAAGAGCGCGCGATAGACCGCGCTGATCCGCACGCTGTAGGCGTCTATGCGGGCGAGCTGATCGCGGCCGGCGTCGGTCAGCCGGAAGATCTTGCGCCGCGCGTCGGCCGGGTCGGCATGCTGGGTGATGAGCCCGAGGCGAAGCAGCGCGGGGCATTTCTGGATCACCAACTGGTGCGACTGGCCGAGCGCGCGCGCAAGGTCGGCCGCCGAGGCCTCGCCCGCTTCGAGGAGCGCGGTGAGCAGCGAGCAGGACCGCACGGGGACGGTGATGCCGGCTTCGTCGAACAAGGGACGCGTCTGTTCCTCGATCCGCTGGCTCAGCGCTTCGCTGAGGCGGCCGAGGAACGAGATGTCGTCGAGATCGGTCGAGATGTCAGTCGAGGCGGGCATAGGTCTGGGTCGTTCCGTCGCGGTTGATGCGTTCAAGCGCGACGACCTTGCCGCCTTTACGCATAATGCGGAAGCGGAAGTCGCGCACGCCTTCGATCGCGAGCAGGTCGCCGCCGAGCGGTTCGAGTGTCAGGCGGAGGCGTTCGCGCCACGTGTAGAGCAATTTGCCCTCGACGAGGTCGACGCGCCGTCCTTCGTAGCGACCGGTGATCGCCTTGAGCGCGGCGGCGGTCGGCTGCGGGCGCGGCGCGAGTTCGGGAGCGAACCAGTCGGCGTCGGCCTGTTTCGCCGGATCGGCCTTCGCAAGATCGGCGAGGGCGAGGCGGTGCGCCACTGCGAGCGCGTCGGCCGATGGGACCTGATGATCGGGCGTGACGCCCTGTCCCTCGAAGTCGCCGCGATCGATAGGATCACGAATCTGGCCGATCGGCACCTGCACGAAAAAGTCGGTGCCTACGGGTTTGCGGTCGACCGGGTGCGCGCCGCCCGCGGTGCGTTCGCCCACCAAGGTCGCGCGGCCCAGCTTCTTTAGCGTGTAGGCGAACCACTCGGCGGCGGAGAAGCTGGTCGAGCCGGTGAGTACATAGACGGGCTTGCCGGTGAGCCGTTTCGCGGGCAGCGCGGGAAGCACCCACTGGCCGCGTTCGACGCGGCGGCCGTCGAGCGTGTAATAATAGTCGAACAGCTCGAGGTCCTTGTCGCCCGGGAAAAGCTGGCTTGCGAGCAGTTGCGCCATCTCGAGATAGCCGCCGTTGTTGTAGCGCAGGTCGTAGATCACCGCGTCGCCATTCTCGATAAAGCGCATCGCCGCCGCTGCGGCGTCATAGCCGGGCTCGGGGTCGGCGAAATGCGAGAGGTCGACATAGGCGATATTGCCGTCGAGATAGCGCAGGCCTGCAAAACCGAAATTCTTACGCGCCTCGTCTTTACGTTCCTCTTCGCGCAGCGCCGCGGCGCGGGCGGGGTCTCGCTTTGCGGCATAGTCGGCGACCCATTCGGGATCGACCCCGACCGCGAAATGAAGGTCGCCCGACGCGGCAATCAGATCGTCGGTCAGCTCGCGCGCGAGCGTCCGCCGGTCGGGCGCGACGTCATATTCGCCTGCATCGAGATTGCGGCGCAGCGTTGCGGCGATCGTCTTGGCCTTATCGGGAAAGACGTAGTTCGCCTCGAGCGTCTGACCGAGCTGTTCGACCACGGCGCGCTTGTCGGCGGCGGTGAGCGGCGCTTCGTCCGCCGCGGCGACCGGCGCCAGCCAAAAGGTCGCGACGGCGAGAAGGAGGGGCCAGCGCTTGTTTTTCATCGGATTTCCTGCCTGTGATGCGATTCATGCAATATATTGCGCAATATGTTGTACGAATCGTTTGTGCAAGAGGCCGCGATGAATTCTAACAGCGCGAAGCGCGGAACCTTATCCGACCGGAACGGGTTTTCGAGGGCGGCAGGCGGGCGTGAGAGAGGAGTGAGCGGATGGAAACGCAATTGCTGCATCGCGGCCGGTTGATCGATCATATCCAGCTGGTGGTCGCCGACCTGAAGGCAAGCCGCGCCTTCTATGGCGCCGTCTTCGAGGTACTGAATGTGCCGATCGGCGGCGAGGCCGAGGATTATTTCTGGGCCGACGAATTGTTCGTCTCGACCGCCGACAGCGAGGCTGCGCTCGGTAAGCTGACGGGGCGGCATCATCTGGCGTTCCAGGCGGCAGGCCGCGCGGCGGTCGAGGCTTTTTACAAGGCGGGGCTGGCCGCGGGCGGCCGCGACAATGGCGCGCCGGGCGAGCGGCCTTATCATCCGGGCTATTACGCCGCCTTCCTGCTCGACCCCGACGGGAATAATATCGAGGCGGTGTATCATGGCGCGCATGAGCGGAGCGCGCCGTCGGTGGAGGTGCGGTTTTAGATTAGGTCGGTTTTAGCGTGGCCACTCGTCCTACGCATACCCTACCCAGCCGCGCCAAGTGAAGGCGGCATAGAATTGTTCGACGCCCGTGAATCCGGCAGCGCGCAGAACTTCCACGTCAGCCTCGGGGCTCAGCATCGCGACATGGGTGGCGACGGCCTCGCGGCCTTTGGCGACCTGATCGGGATCGCCGCCCGACGCGACGGCAAAGGCGGCGTAGCGGTCGAGCCAGCGGTCGCGCTCGCCCGCGCCTTGCGGGAAACTTCCATGTGCCGCGACGAATGGCGCGCCCGGTTTCAGCCGTTTGCGAATTTCGGCGGCGGTGCGGATGCGTTCTTCGGTTTCTAGGAAATGGAGCGTGAGGAGGCAGGTCGCGCCGTCGAAGGGGCCGGCAGGGGCGTCGTCGATATAGCCTTCGATCAGTGTGGCGCGGTGCGCGTTGGAGCCCATCACATCGGCGGCCAGATCGAGCATCGGCCCCGCCGGGTCGACGCCGGTGAAGCGCCAGCCCGGATGCGCCTCGGCCATCGCCTTGAGTTCACTCCCACCCCCGGCGCCGAGGACGAGGATGTGCGCGTCCTCGGGCACACGCTCGGCGAGCAGAAGGCCGGTCATGCGGTGGAGCCCGTCGAGGCCGGGGACGAAGCGCCGCGGCCCTTCGGTGTAGCGCGCGACCGCGGCGGGGTCCTTGAAGCTGTCGAGGAAATGCTGGGCGCCTTCAGCCATGGATATGCTCCTGTGTGTCGGGGGAGGTTGTTCGCGCGGCCATGCGCGCGTGGAAATCGGCGGCCAGCTCGGCGAGCGTCACCTGGTCGAAGCGCGCGAGCAGCAGCGCCTCGGCGTCGCGAAAGCTGGTGTCGAGCGCGGCGTTGACCGCCTGTTCGACGAGGCAGCCGGGCGCTTCGGTGCGGTTGCCCATCGCCATCAGGCCGGGGCGGCCGATCGCGTCATAGACGTCGCGCATTGTGATGTCGGCGAGATCGCGGGCGATCGTCCAGCCGCCGCCATGGCCTTTTTCGCTGTGAACGAAACCCGCATCGCGGAGCCCGCCGAGGATGCGGCGGATGACGACGGGATGCGTCTGCATCGCCTTCGCGAGCTGGTCCGAGGTCATCGGGGCGCGATGCTCGGCCATATGGAGGAGGACGTGGAGTACGCCCGAGAGTCGGCTGTCGCGTTTCATGTAACTTTAAATAGTGCGTGAAAGGCGATCGTCAAGCCGGGACTTGATCGGCGGACGCGGCGCTGTTACGCCTGCCTGCGATGACCAACGACCGATCCACCCGATTCAAGGCGTATTGGCGCTCCTTTACATAGGAGCGGCATGGCATCACCTGTGACCCATCGCCGCCGTGTTCGGACAAGGCGAATGGTCATCATCACACCACTACCCCCCGGTCACGGCGTGCGCTTTTTGAAGAAGACGCGACATGACCGATACTTTGCTTGCCCTGTCGACCGACCATTGCCGCATCACCCCGCTGTTTGCCGACGATGCGCGCGCCTTGTCCGCGATCACCGACGAGACGGTGACGTCGCAGGTCCATTTCCTGCCGACGCCCTTTACCGAGGCCGATGCGCGCGCGCTGATCGCGGGATCGGGCGGCGGCGATGTGTTCCATGCGGTGCGTGACGAACATGGCCTCGATCTCAACGGGGTGATCGGCGTCCATCGCCGCAGGGCCCAGGAATATGAGATCGGTTACTGGTTCGCGGCGCGGGCGCGGGGGAAAGGTATCGCAACCGAGGCGGTGCGCGCGGTCGTCGATGCGCTCGTCTCATCGCGGCCGGGCTGTTCGATCGTTGCCGAATGTCATCCCGACAATGAGCGGTCGCGCGCGCTGCTGCGCCGGGTCGGCTTTGTGCCGACGGGGCTGATGGGGCGGCGGCCGGGGCGGGTGCTGCTGTCGTGGCGTGCCGCGCCGGCCTATCGCATCGACGTCTGCTGATCGGTGTCTTCGGGCACTGCGCCGACCTCTTCGGTCAGCGCCTTGACGATTGCGGCGACGGACGTCGGCGCATAGGCGAAGCCCATATGGCCGCAGTCGACCTCGACCTGCCGGTCGCTTTCGTGCGGCTGGCCGCGCGCGCTGCTGACCGCGACGACGCCGTCATGCTTCGACCAGAGCGCGAAGGTCGGCATTTCGGGGCGCGGCGCGGGGTGGAAGTCGATCGGCGGGTTGTCGACCGGGTGGCGCGCGACGAGGTGGTAAAGGCGCCAGGCGCGATTGGCGCGGCGGCTGCCCGAAAAGGGCGAGCCCAGGGTGACGACGCGCGCGACCTTGTCCGGGTGATGCTTGGCATATTCGCGCGCATAGATGCCGCCGAGGCTCCAGCCGACGAGTGCGGGGGCATAGCCGGTGCGATCGATGATCCACTGAACGCGGGTGTCGATGCGGTCGATGATATCGGGGGTCGCGCCGCGGTTGAAGCCGAGGCCCCACGCATAACAGCGAAAACCCGAGCGGCGGAGATCGGCGCGGAGCGCCTTGGTCGCCCAGTCACCCGACAGGAAACCGGGGAGCACCATCACCGGCGGATGCTCGCTGTCGGGGTTCGGTTCGGGCGGCATCGGACGGATGCGGCCGCCGAGCGCGCGCACCAGCGACCCGATCTCGCGCCACAGCAACGCCAGCGGCGGCAGTGCGTCGGGATCGGGAATGCGCGCGGGCCATTCGGCGCGCCGGGTGAGGAAGCCGCGGATCATGCGGCGACCCTTATCTTTTCGGGACGAGCTTCACCAGCTTGCCGTCCTCGCCGTCGGTGAGCAGCCAGACCGACCCGTCGTCGCGCACCTCGACCTCGCGGATACGCTGGCCGAAGTCCCAGCGGTCGGACTTGTGCAGCGTGTCGCCGTCGATGGCCATGCGGATCAGCCCTTCGCCCGACAGCGCGCCCATCAACAGGCTGTTCTTCCAGCCCGGATACAGATCGCCATTGTACCAGGCGAGCCCGCCCGGCGAGACCGACGGGTTCCACCACAGCTTGGGCGCCACGAATTCGGGCCGCGTCGGGTGGTCGGGAATATCCTTGCCGTCATAATGATCGCCGTTCGACACGATCGGATAGCCGTAGTTCGCCTTGGCTTCGACGAGATTGACCTCGTCGCCGCCCTTCGGGCCCATTTCCTGATTCCAGAGCTTGCCGGTGCCGTCGAAGGTGATGCCGAGCAAGTTACGGTGCCCGAGCGACCAGATCTGCGCGGTGACGCCACCCTTTTCGGCGAACGGGTTGTCGGCGGGAACGCTGCCATCGGGATTCAGCCGGATGACCTTGCCCAGATTCTTGGTCATATCCTGCGCGGGGTCGAACTTCTGACGCTCGCCCGAGGTGATGAAGAGATATTTGCCGTCGGGCGAGAAGACGAGGCGGTGCGAGAAATGCCCCTGACCCTCGACCTTCGGATCCTGTTTCCAGATGATCTGGAGACCCTCCAGCCGCGGCGAGGCTCCATGGATCAGCTTGGCTTTGCCGACGACGGCGCCGAACGTCTTGCCGGCACCGGCCTCGACCCAGCTGAGATAAATAGTGCCGCTGGTCGCAAAGTCGGGCGCGACGATGACATCGCCGAACCCGCCCTGTCCACCATAGGCGACCGCGGGTACGCCTGCGACGTCGAGCGTCGGCCCGCTTTCCTGCCAGAGCTTGAGCTTGCCCGAGCGCTCGGTGATCAGCGCGGCGCGCGTGCCGGGGACAAAGGTCATCGCCCAAGGTTCGTTGAAGCTCGCGACCTCCTTGACCGTGAAGGGCGCGTCGGCGAGCGGCGTCGCGGGCTGCGCGCCGGAGGCGTCGAGCTTCGCGGTGTCGGCGGGCGCGGCCTCGGTCGACGCGGGGGCGGCGGAGCAGGCCGCGACGCCAAGCGCCGCGATCAGGGCAATATGCGGCAGGTTTTTCATGCGGAAGCTCGCTTTGCTGAGGAAGGACGCACCCATCTGACCGGGTCGCGCGGCAAAGTCGAGAGGTCTTAGCGGCTCGCCGCCTCGCGCCGCGCCGTGATCGTCTCGACGCTGTCCATGATCGCGTCGACGGCTTCGCTCGCGGGCGGGGCGTCGGCGCGTTTTTGCGAGAAATGGCCGCTGTTCATGATTTCTTCGAGCGCGGCGCGCGCACGCGACACGCGGCTTTTCATCGTGCCGAGTGCACAGTCGCAGATGCTTGCGGCTTCCTCGTACGACAGACCGCCGGCGCCGACGAGGATCAGCGCCTCGCGCTGGTCCTGCGGCAATTCCATCAAGCCGCGCTGGAGGTCGGCCATCTCGCCGCTGTCTTCCTGACTGGCGCGCGTCGACATCGTGCGTTCGACGGCGGTTTCGTCATATTCGCCGACGAATTTGTTGCGGCGCATCTGCGACAGGAAGGTGTTGCGCAGGATGACGAAGGTCCACGCCTTGATCGAGGTGCCGCGCTCGAAGCGTTCGCGCGACGCCCACGCCTTGACCATCGTGTCCTGCGTCAGATCGTCGGCAAGGTCTGGATTGCCCGAAAGGCTGCGGCCATAGGCGCGCAGGTGGGGAATGACACCGGCGAGCAGCGTCTTGAATTCGCCATCCGACAGGGTGTCGGCCTGCGGCTGCGACGCAGCTGCCGTTGGTCCGGTCATTATTGCTTCGAGCTTTTCTGATCGAGCTGGGAAAGAAGGTCTAGCATATTGTCAGGCAGGCGTTCGGCGACGATGTTGCCGTAAATCATGCGCAACTTCGCGCTCACCGGTTCGGGCGCCTGGCGACCGGTCAGCGTCCGGTGCCACTGGTCGCCGTTCGTGCCGGGGAAACTTCCCTGTCCCCGATGCGGCGCATCGGTGATCGGGTGCGGGGTGCCCTTGCCGTTCATCCTGTTGTTGCCTTGCGTAGCCATGCGGGAGCAACGAGGAAAAGCGCCGCAGGTTCCCCGGCAAATTGTTTTTTGCGACGAACGCGTTGCCAAGTTGTCACACCGGCCCTAATTCAGAGGGGTGAGGGGTCACACCTTGGCCGAGCTTCGGCCGCCGACAAGAGGGTGACCATTTGCTTTCCGTGATCTATGTCAGCGTGGCCGATCCGCTGCTTTCGACGACCGATATCGACGCGATCCTCGTGGCTGCGCGCAGGAACAATGCCCGCGATGAGCTGAGCGGGGCGTTGATCTACAACGGCCATAATTTCATGCAGCTGCTGGAGGGGCCGGCCGAGAGCGTCGATACGTGCCTTGCGACGATCGCTGGCGATGCGCGGCACAGCGGCATGGTCGAAATCCGTCGACGGCAGATCGAAGTGCGCGAATTTGCCGGCTGGTCGATGCTCTATGACCGGAATTTCGGCGAGTATGACGCGAATCTTGCGAGGCTGGCCGTCAATGGACGGATCGATCCGCAGGACGAGCAGATGCTCCGCAACTTCATCGCGCTGGGCGGAAGGCCGCCGACATGTCGGTAAGCGCCGCCCTTGCAATGCAACACCAGCGCGCTAAGCCGATATCAAGCCTGCGAAAATGGGCAATCAGACAAGGGCTGCAACATCAGTAACGAAACGCCTCAACCGCTCGACGATGCCAGCTTCAAGCGTGAACTCGCGGCGATGTTGCCGCACCTGCGCGCGTTCGGCCGCAGCCTGACCGGCAACGCCGACCTCGCCGACGATCTGGTGCAGGAAACGATGCTGAAGGCGTGGAAGGCGCGCGCGCAATATGTGCCGGGGCCGGCCAGTATGAAGAGCTGGGCGTTCGTCATCCTGCGCAATTGTTTCCTGTCGCAGATGCGGCGCAAGAAATTCACTGCCGAATATGACGAGATGGCGGCCGAGCGGCTGCTCGTCGCGCCCGACGACCAGGACGACAGCCTCCACCTCGCCGATGTGCAGCGCGCGCTGCTGCTGCTGCCCGTTGACCAGCGCGAGGCGCTGGTGCTGATCGGCGCGGGGCAATTGTCTTACGAGGAAGGCGCGGCAATCTGCGGCTGCGCCGTCGGCACGATGAAAAGCCGCGTGTCGCGCGGCCGCGCGGCGTTGCAGGCGATATTGGACAGCGGCGAAATGCCGCGGCGCAGCACCGACATTATGCCGTCGAGCGAAGCCTTCCGCACGATCATGGACAATGTCGATCAATTGACCGGCGGGGTGCCTTCGGCCGATTGAGTCATTCGTTCTTCGCATGACAGGGGTGATCCTATGCGTGGTCCTGGCCCGAAGCGCCTTTTTTCCAAGTTCCTGACCGCGATCGCGCTTGCGCTCCTGCCCTGGAGCGTCGCGCGCGCCGAAGCCGCGCCGGCGCAGGAGCAGATCGGCAACGAGCGGATCGTCGTCGAGGGGCGGCGCGAGGAGCGGCGCAGCGGCTGGAAGCGCGCCGAGAGCGAGCATGTCGTGATGTTCAGCGACGGCGGCGAGGCCGAACTGAAACGCGCGGCGACCGAGATTGAGCGGTTGCACCGGCTGATGGTGCGGCTTTACGGAGCGGACGCACAGACGGCGGGGGCCGCGAAGCTCAAAATCATATTGATCGGATCCGTACCAGCCTATCGCGACATGGCGCTTCGCAGCCTGCGCGCGGAAGAAGGCCCTTATGTGCCGCCCTTCTCCGGACAGCGTTATTATGACCCGCGTGACGATGGTGCCCTGCTCGTGTTGCCGCGCGCCGACCAGGTCATCGATCTCGATACGTCGAAGGCTCGCAATGCCTTTTGCGACGAAATGGGTCCTGACCTATTGCTTGCGCAGAAGACGTGCGCGGAGGTAGCGAACCGGCCGGCGCCGGTCGCGCGGCCTTGGGAGGCCGTCCTGTTCTCGGCCTATGCTCAGCATTTCGTCTTGAACTATCTCCCCGCCGGCTATCCGCGCTGGTATCTCGACGGGATCGGTGCGCTTTTTTCAACCGTCAAGATGCGGCGCAACGGCGCGCTCGACTATGCGAAGATATCGCTCGTGAACCGGCAGATATTCCGCGCCTACGGGCGGCTCGACGCCAGCGACGTCCTGACCGGGCGCTATCTCGAAACAGCGCCGCGGCAGATGGAATGGACGCCTTTTCATCTGCCG
>Ga0209257_1001153_pt1 | contig 33641 bp, 40 predicted proteins | sample AraplaCvi_mCL_r2_FD_184277 | JGI IMG/M metagenome (GOLD analysis project Ga0209257, IMG submission 184277) | Arabidopsis root microbial communities from North Carolina, USA - plate scrape MF_Cvi_mCL_r2 (SPAdes) (version 2) | ecosystem: Host-associated > Plants > Roots > Endosphere | place: USA...
CTGCATCTCGCCGAGAGAGAATAGATGCAAGGAGGTAAACCACATGCCACACGCCCGCTTTCGCCTGAACCTGCATGAGACCGCCAACCTGACATTGAAGCAGGCCATCCTGATCTACCGCTCGGCGGGAGCGGGGGAATCCCGCTGCTTCGCGAGCGTTCATCGGGTCGCACTGGACAACGGGAGCCCCGTCATTCAAGCTGGCAAGCCTGTTACACCGGGTGCGGTGCGGCGGCTTTCCGGCGATCTTTCCGCTAGTTCTTCGCATGTTGTCGGATACCTACCCGGCAATGTGCTCTACGCCGATGGTGATTCGTTGGTCTGGTGGGTGCCGCCGCGTCGTCGCCACATCGCGTTCCGCTGTCCCGAGACCGCACTTTGCCAGCGTAGCACCGTCGTTCCTCACCCTGCTCTGGTATTTATGGTCTCTGGTAGCAGTTGGCTCGTATGGGCGCACAAAGGGCGCAAGCGCCCCGTTCCGCAAAGCCCCATGTGGCGCGCGCCGTACTTCAACGTGGGTGCGGAGGGTGCGATTTGCCGGGGGAACGTGGTCACCCCAACCGGCACAACCACGGACAGGATCGCCGAGTGGGAGGATGCATTCTTCCGCTCGTACTTCACGCACCCCAACGTCCCGAAAGGACTGGTGAACCATCCGGGCGGCGCATATGCCTTCTGGAGCGAAATGGTAGATCTGCCGCCAGTGGCCTTTCCCCAGCGCACTCTAGTGCGCGCAGGTGCCACATTAGGGGAACTGGTCGAGCGCCATCTGTACGGCGCGAAATGATGCCATATAAGGGAGGATAAGATGGCCAAGCTCGTTCACCACATCGACCAGCGGCTGCTTGACCGCCGTGTCATTATCCATATCGCGGGTATCGGCGGCAATGGCGCGCAAATGGCTGCATGCCTGGCCCGCCTAGATATTGCCATCAAGGCGCTAGGGCATCCACATGGGCTTCACGTTCACGCGTTCGATCCGGATGCGGTCACGGAGGCGAACGTGGGCCGCCAACTGTATAGCCCAGCCGATATTGGCAGCAGCAAGGCGGCCATTACCATCACCCGGCTTAATCATTTCTATGGACTCGATTGGGAGGCGAGCATTTGCCGGGTTGAGGATTTCTGGAGCCGCCTCGACTACCACCGGGGACATGTGGCCGACATTCTCATCAGTTGCGTGGATACGCGCGCGGCCCGCCGCGCCATCCATGAGTATTTGTTTTCTGGAGACCGGTACCGGTACTGGCTCGACTTGGGCAATAACGAACATGATGGGCAGGTCGTGTTAGGCGTTCCCGGCAGGCCAAACGCGGGTTGCCGCGCAGAGAATGCCGAACGCATGCCATGCGTTACGGAACTTTATCCTGAACTGCTGGCGGCAGATCAACCGGAAGACAGCGCGCCATCGTGTTCAGTGCGTCTTTCCCTCGCAGCACAAGGGCTTTTCATCAACGATGTGATCGTCCGCCACGCAGCGCACCTTCTGTACGAACTGTTTTCACGTGGGCAGCTCTCGCAACATGGCGTCGTGTGCAACCTCGATAGCAAACGTACAGTTCCCATCGCCATTCAACGCGACGGCACACAATCCCCCGCGTGCCAGGCGCCGACGGCATCACTCCACGGAAGGATGTCGGGGTCGTGACGCGTTTCGCATGCGGGACACACGAGAGCGTCAATGCCATGCCCCACAGCGTCGAACACACGACGGCCAATGGCAATCTCCAACCCGCAAGGCGATGGCCTCGCTTGAAATGTTTGGTCGGCATCCCATTTGTAAGCCCACGCGCGGCTCCTTAATTCGTTTCCACACGATGGCGGCATTGCGTCCGCGGTCGCCAAGATGATCTTTTCCTCGACGAGCCAATTCCAGACCCGGTCGTCCAAAGCCCTGGCCCCCTCCAGCGGCACGTCCAGCACCACAATCCAACCCACGCAGTCGCTCCTCCCAAGCATACCTAAAAAAGGTGTCAATCAGCCAACAATACCATCCCCCAGAACGGACTAAACCAGCCTCAACAAACAGGCGCGCACGATTGAATAGTTGCGAGTCAGAAAAACATTGGTCCATTTATAATGTATTGCCTTTTTTGTACGATTGATTGACTAGCAATGCGTAACCCGCACTCCAGCGCTTCGCCAGGACTTTTGCCCATGAAACTGAACAGTTTGCCCAGCTCGATTGCAGGGTTGCTGCCGCTTGGATCGTTAGCCGGCACGAACCGGCCAATCCGATTGCGCTTATCCGACATGCAGGACGATCTCCTGCTGGTCAAACACGTGAGCGGATCAGAAACAGTTTGCGGCGGTATCGAATACACGCTCCTATGCATTTCCCAGAGCGCCGGTCTGCCAACCAAGCAGTTCATCGCCCTCCCCGCCGAGGTCCAGTTTGTCACCGACGGTGGTGACTTGCGCTCCGTGTGCGGCATCGTCGCCGAAGCCGTCGAAGGACAAAGCGATGGCGGCCTTGCTACATACCAGCTCGTTATTCGCGACGCGTTGACAATTATGGAACTGCGGACAAACACGCGGGTATTCCGCAATGCCAGCGAGATCGATATCACGCAGGCGATCCTGAGCGAATGGTGCCAGCGCACGCCCATAATGGCGCGAGCTTTCGAATTCGAACTGGGACAGTTACGAAACTATCCGGAACGCGAGTTCACCATGCAGTACAACGAGTCTGATGCGCAATTCTTGCGCCGCCTGTGGAAGCGGCGCGGTATTGCATGGTTTATACGGCCTGGCAAAGCAAGCGAGGACAGCGAAGGCAGTGTTCCTGCTCATACCCTAGTGCTGTTCGACGACGCCACTTCTCTGGAGCAGAATGCCGCTGGGACGGTGCGATTCCATCGTGACGACGGTACCGAGCGCCGCGACAGCATCACCGCATGGCATGCCGTACGCTCCCTGCGGCCCGGCAAGACCAACCGTCAGAGCTGGGACTATGCCAGCGGCCAGATGTCGACAAGCGACGAGTCCGGCCGCAACAACCAGGGCGAATGGGGAAATCAATTTGCGGCAACCCTGGACGACTACCTGGTTGACGTACCGCACGCGGGCGACACCAGTGCCGACTACAGGAGCCTCGGCACGATCCGGATGTTGCGCCACGAGTACGAGTCCAAATGCTACCGGGGCGAAAGCGGCGTGCGCGACCTGTGCGTAGGCCAATGGATTACGGTGACCGGGCATGCTGTCATCGATGCCCATCCGTCCGAAGAACGCGAGTTCATCATCACCGAGTTGCATGTCGACGCGGAGAACAACCTGCCCAAGGCCCTGAACGACAAGGCGCGCCGCCTGTTCACCGCTAACCGCTGGCACGGCGCATTGGAACAGGCCAGTGAAGAACGCGGCGTGCGCTACACGAATCATTTCACTTGCGTACGGCGCGGCACCGCAATTGTCCCCGCCTACGATCCCCGCATCGATCTGCCGCGGACCGAAGCGCAAAGCGTCATCGTGGTCGGCCCGCCCGGCGAGGAGGTGCATTGCGATGAACTGGGACGGGTGAAGATCCGTTTCCCGGCCTGCCGTCAGGAAGACCACGCCACTGGCGCTGGCGCCTCCGGGAGCGACCGCGACTCCGCATGGGTGCGCGTTGCAGGCACCTGGGCCAGCCGCCAGTGGGGCGCCATCTCATTGCCGCGAGCCGGCGACGAATGCATCGTCACGTTCCTTGGCGGCGACCCGGACAAACCGATCATCACCGGCCGTGTCCATGGCGGCACCACGCCGCCGCCAACTTTCAGCCACGCAGGCGGCCTGCCAGGCAACCGATACGTTTCAGGGATCAAGAGCAAAGAGGTCCAGGGCGTGCGGTACAACCAACTGCGTGTTGACGACACGCCCGGCCAGATCAGCGCGCAGCTTGCGAGCGAGCACGGGCACAGCGAGCTGAATCTCGGCTATTTGACGGAACCGCGCTATAACGGCGAAGGCAGACCGCGAGGAGAAGGTGCGGAGCTGCGCAGCGACCACGCGGTAGCGATCAAAGGGGCGCAAGGCGTCTACATCAGCGCCGACGCGCATTTACGCGCCGCCGGTCGTCAGCTGGAACGCGACGGCCTGACCGGTTTGGCCGACGCCTTGGAAAGCATCCAGCAGCAATTGGCCGAGCTTGCCGGGACACATCACGCCGAAGATGGCGACGGCAAGCCGTTATCGCAATTGATTGGCCACCTGAAGCAATGGGAGAAAGGCAGCAATACCGACGGCGGCAAGGGCGACCCAGCTGGCGGGCAGCCCATCGTCGCCGTGAACGCGCCAGCAGGGGCAATCCTGGGCAGCTCCGACAACATCGTCATCGGTGCGCAAACGCACGTTGACGTGGTAAGCGTCGGGAATACACAGGCTTCTGCTGGCCGCAATTTGCTGCTGCGCGCCGCGCAAAGCCTGAGTCTGTTCGCGCACAAGATGGGTATAAAGCTGATTGCCGCCGCCGGCAAAATCGAAATGCAGGCGCATCAGGAAGATATCGAACTCACCTCGGCGAAGAAGATCGTACTGTCGGCGGCGGAAGAGATCGTGATCCAGGCGCCAAAGGTTCGAATCGTCAGCCAGGGCGCGCAGTCGGCTTATGGCGGTGGCGCCCTCACCCACCAACTCAGTGGCGCTTACACGGTCAAGTCGGCAACGTTCGCACATAGCGGAGCCGGCGACGCCAGCCCACAGGTATTGGATCTGCCTGAGAGCAAGGTCAAGACAGACGAGAAATTCATCGTTCGCTATATAGGCAGTAACGCACCAGTAAAAGGCGCCACCTACACGATCAGGCTTAGTAATGGCAATGTGATCACAGGGAAGACGAACGCCAAGGGCGAAACTGAACTAAGCAAGGAGCAAGAAATGCTCATCGCCGACATTGAAGTGCGCGATGAGCATTAACCAGCTAATTTTGATATGACTGAGAACACACCAACTCGAGAAGTCCGGTCCGAATATGATGGCCAGACAGTACGCGCGAAGTCCGTCTTGTCACCGGAAGGCTTCCCCGTCCGCGCGCTAGTTAAGCTCTACCCGAAACGTATCATTCCGATTATCTTCATACCCGGAATCATGGGGACTAACCTACGGGTAAAAAACAGCAGAGACCATGCATGGCGTCCACCTAATGGTAAGCTTGCAGGACTTATCCAAGTAATCCAATACTTGGGTAAAGATGCTGAAGCAAGAAAGCAAGTACTCCACCCTGATCGCGTTGAAGTCGACGAAAACGGTCCAGTCGGTTTGACGCGCAAGGTCGAAAATCAGCTTAAGGGAGCGCCCGACCTCAATCCAGAGAAGCTGGCAAAGTTGTTCGGATGGGGAGAACTCCATCGGGACAGTTACGGACGAATCCTAAACACGCTTCAGGAACGACTACACGACATCTTGAAGCCAGATGGCACGCCGGACGATGCGTGGGTGCAGTTGGTCCTGGAACAGCAAAAGATACATCAATTCGGGGCAGAGAAGGCATTCGAGGAAATAACACCCGAAGATCTCACGAGCTTTGCAAATGCGGCCTATCCCGTCCACGCGGTCGGATATAACTGGCTGCAGTCCAACAACGTTTCTGTCCTTCGACTGGTGGAAAAAATTGAGGCCATTACGGATTTTTACAAAACGACTTTGAACAAGGATTGCGAAAAGGTCATCCTGGTCACCCATTCCATGGGCGGGTTGGTTGCGCGAGCGTGCACGCAACTCCAAGGGAAAACGGATAAGGTACTCGGCGTAGTGCATGGGGTAATGCCTGCTATTGGTGCGCCAGCCACATACAAGCGAATGCGGGCAGGCTTCGAGGGTGTCGAGCAAGTACTCCTCGGTCGAAATGCTGCGGAAGCAACAGCAGTATTGACACAATCTCCGGGGCCGATGGAGTTATTGCCAACACCGGAATACAAGGCCAAGTTGCCCGGAGGAGCACAGCACTGGCTCAGAGCCCACTTTGGCAAAGGAAAGCATGGAGAGGTCGAGATTACATCCCTGCTGGGAGAGGGAGACCCATATGATTCGGTCTATCTTAATCAAACCGACTGGTGGCGTTTGGTGAAGACCGAACTCATTAATCCATCGAAATCCAAGAACAAGACCACTGCTGGCCAAACATCAGACACTAGTGAAGACCCCAATTCTGCGGACCAGGATTTTGCGGCCTACGCAGAGGCCTTGGCGATTTCCCGCTCTTTTCACAGTAAGATCAAAGGGCAGTACCATGCCAACTGCCATGCGTACTATGCAGCAGACCGGGCCCAGCCTGCATGGGGGGAAGTTCGTTGGACCGCTGGTTCACGGTGTCCCGATTTCTCCAAGGGCGTCCTTGTCGACGATGATCTGAATGGGACAGTTAAGGTGAAAATCGGAGATGAAATGCACGAACTCGAGATCGCGAAACCGGATTTGCCAGGTGATGGGACTGTTCCAGAACTCTCTGGGCAAGCACCAAAGTCGTTCGTCAAACAAATATTTCGCCACGAAGGCAAAGCTAAGGGACATGTTAGCTATGACCATCAAGGTAGCTATTCCAACGATTTCACAGCAGGGTTAACACTGTACTCGATCGTGAAGCTCACGCTTGAATCGGGAATCTTAGGCGAGGCAAGCCATGCTTAGACTTGTACGCCAGTTTTGGATCACATGTGCTTTACCCGCAGTCCTGCTCACTACACTTCACAATACCGCCAGCGCCGCACCAGGGAACGGAAAAATGGATCGCCCCATGATGACAACAGACGAAAACAAATGGAAAACGCATTGCGTGGGCCGCTTCCTAATAGACCTACCTGCTGACGCAGAGTATATCGGAGGGAACTACGAGTATGGCTTCGTCACGATCGAACGTCAATCGATGGACCGGAGCGCGTTTGACAACGAGGTATCTAACTTCGAGACCCAGTTACGAGATAAGACCCAAAAGCCTGATGCCCCGCTCATTCTGAAGAAGTCAATGCCCTCAGCCGACACTCGAGTCTTTGGGTTCTGGCCTGACTATGATCAGCGCGTGCGAGTCAAGATTTGGGGCTACCGTTGGCTCAACGGCATGCGCTACCTGATTCGGAACAGCGCTGATCCGGACCGTTTGGATGGTGCAGTGTCACGCCAAGAGGTCATCTTGGCCAGCCTCCGATCACTGCAGGATAACATCCCCACAGGAAAGGGCTTTTGCATTGAACATGCCCTGATCGCTGATGATGAAACAAGCAAGAACGAAAGCCTCAATATTCGTTTCCGCCTCAAAAGTCACCCTGACGTCGTACTGGACGTCGCGACCAAACGGAATACCGGCACCCCGCCAGAGTCATTGTTATCGCGAAAGCCTAGCGTCTTTAGCGGATTGGGAATTCTTGGCGCAACGATAGGCGGAATCAGCACCCTCAAAGAGGGCGATCGGAAATTAGGTGACCACCCGGGCCAGGAATGGTTGCTCAAAGCGCCAAACGACCAGGGACAAAAGGCGCATTTATTCACTTGGGAAGCTCCTGGGCTGTATCGGGACCCATTACATCCACAAATCCGATTTGATCTCCAATCAGGGAACTTCGACGGCGGGCTTGATCCAAAGCCTATTAGCGTGACTGACAAAACGATGCTCGAACTTTGGGACAAGATCCTGAATTCGTTGCGACTACGGCCAACTAACGACGGAGATGGTTCACAAGGTAAGCCTTCACCGCAAACGAACAATGGCGGTGCATTCCCGTTGGGCGAACTAGCCGCAAGCGGCACGACCTGCCCGCAAACTGGCTACTGGCAATGTCCAGAACCCGATATGCACGGTAGCACCCGATTGTTCCAAAAGGGAGTGGCTATGCCCCCTGCGATCGTCAAGCGCGACTTGTCATTCATGGAGCGCATAAAGGGCGCGAGTGCTCAAATCAGCACCAGTACGGTGTGGCGCCTGGTGAAATATGCCGAAGTACCAAACACCTCATTGCCGCCGACGCTGTTGGATGATCGCGTGAGCCCATCGAACGAAACCTGAGTATGCCGGACGTCATTCGCCTCAATGATCCCACTTCGCATGGCGGAACAGTCGTCAGCGTCAGCGCGACCTGGTTCACCGTCGACGGAATCGCCGTGGCCCGCGTTGGAGATCAGTGCAGTTGCCCGTTGCCTGGCCATGGCGTCTGCGTGATTATCGAAGGTAGTTCGGAGCACTCGATTGGCGGAATTCCTGTTGCATATGAAGGCCATAAGACCAGCTGCGGCGCCGTACTCCAATCCACAATTAGGACGTTCAATTCCAAGTGAGCGGCGACAGTGCTCCGCTCAGAGCGTCGGAGTTTCTCGTCGCCCATCTCACTGTGGAGAGCTCAAAAAAGAGCGCCATCAACGCTCCTTCTGGAGAGAAGATGGCGCAACGAGGACTCGGTTCTTCTCGCGCTACCGACTTTGGGTTCCCTGCGGAATGCGGGGACATTTTCCATATCCCTGCCCCCATACATAGCGTTTGTCGCAGTCACATTTACAGCGCCGGGTTGCCGCATCGAACTCGGCTACGTCGAACCCGAACTGCCACATTCCGGCCAAGAGCGGTCTAACCAAGATCGACTCGGGAGCTTCCGGTACACCTTGGAAGTACGCCTCGTAACCAAGCTCCTGGAATCGTAAAAATGCACCGATCATTCGCTGGCCGGTTTCTGGACAGCGCGGATCGTAGGCATCCATCAATCGTTCAAATTCCTCGACTTCCCGCCTTCCATCAACCGACACAGAGAACAGCTCGGGAACGGACGACCACGAGACATGATCAGGCGGCGCGATCATGCTTCAGCTCCCCCTGACGGACAAAGCAACGAATGCTCGTCAATCCCACCATATCGATGACAGATGTCGCGCGCAGAGCACAAAGCACCAGTCTCCAGATTGCAGAAGCAAATGCAGGTGCGGTTGGTACGGATGAACGGCGTGCCGTCCTTCGACTTCAGCCGGCATCCCGGACGCAACGCCTCCAACTGAACAACGGCTGGATCACTGCAGGCGGTATCCGCAGCGCGCATCGCCGCTTCGATTAATACAGAACAGTCTGACTTCATGATGACCTCCACTTCCAAACACGTTGTGCATCCTTGATCGCGCATAAAGACATCGTCCCATCGGGTTCCAAGTTCAAGCAAAAGAAAAGCGCACAGTTGAAACTGGGGTTTTCCGTGCTTATCATGAACAGCGAGTTAGCTTGGACCTCATCCAGGGCCACCCAACTTACCCACTGGGGAGACTGCCGCGGAGGCAATCACATATGCTGCGACTGGGAGAACACATTCGATTGACTTCGAAGGAAGTCGAGCACTTCACCCTCATCACCGGTTTCGCACCGGAAGGGATCAAGAAGCTCGACGACCTTCATTCGTACGTCAAGCGCTGCAAGCGCTATTACTGGGGGACGTCGAAAGATACAGTGGCATTGCACCAACTTATCGATAACGCTTTGCACCGTTGTACCGGCACTGGGGACCTGTAGTCAGGCCTGCTTTGCCGTCGAGTCCTGCTGGAATTCGACGTGGGTGGACTTCGTAGCGGCACCTGCCTTGCGAATTTTCCGCATCTGCTTTGCTGCCGGCTCACTCGATTCCGGCAACCAGTTCAGACAAATCGCGCCGATGAAGTTCCAAAGCCCAACCAAGTACCCCGCAGGTGCAATCACCAGGAACCGCAGTAGCGCTTCCACTGCATGCGCGATCGCTTTGGCTCGCGCGCGCCTGGCCTTTTCTCGGCGTAGTGACTGTTTGCAGCGCAAGTAAAGTCCCAGATGTTGGGCCTTGACTTCGCTATCAGCCTCCATTTGTTCGATGAGGTCCGAAGCGACTTCCGGATCACCGACCTTCCGGTAAAATCCGGTCCAAACCCGTTCCTCTTCGCGGCTCGTCCACCGTTCTTTCCTGCTTCCTCGACGATTCAAATTTTCCATGGTGCTCTCCAAAAAGTAAGCGGAAGCACCAGCCCCATACGGGAGCTGCCTGCTCCCGCAACGGCGGAAAATTGACGACGGGCGGATTCACAATACCCGCCACTAATTTCTATTTACCTCTTTCTCACAATTGATTCGGTCCCAGTCTTCCAGGAACGGATCGCTTTGCTTTGGTAAAAGCCGCACGCCGAGCAGCGCAAGTTCCAGTGCCCATTCACGACACCAAACTCCACAGCCCCCCCAGGTACGTCGCACTGCTCGCTCGAACGAACATGAAGGACAGTTCACAAACTTGGCATACTCCCATGGTTTCTCTTCCACGCCGAGCAACAGGTTGTCGTTGAAACGCGCCGAGACCGGATCGCAGTCAAGATGACCGCAGTCGCGACAGTAGACGTGCCAGAGGAACTCATTGCAGGGCGCTTTGTCGTCCCAGCAAATGCGATAGCGCGCGTTCCGGTGCCAGCATCGAGGACATTGCACGACTCCAGGAACAATTGCCTAGTCATCACCGTCTCCAGCCAAATACAGATCCGGGATTGCCTGGTCGTCGTCGACAAAAGGATCGCTGTCGGAGTGACCACATACCGGGCAACGAACCCGCCAGTGGCGATTGATGCAGCCACCGTCATTCGTCTCCCAGTACCGATACACCGCTTCGTTACTCTGGCACTGCGGACAGATGTCGTTGCACGTGACATCGTCCAGCTCAAAACCACCGGGTTCGACGCAAGATCCGAAATAGACATACCCGGACATCACTGCCTCCATCCACGAATGGTGCAACGAACTGCATGCGCCAGGCTGAGAATTGGATGACGTACTCTTGGCTGCAGCAGAACGCAACGCTGCGTCGCGAAACCTCTGGTCGGTGCACCAAAACCTTGCCCCTTCACGGCCCCCAGTCGCACCGCTGATCCTTCCACCTGCCGCTGTTGTTGTGCGGCCAAACCGCCCAGCAAAAAGCACAACGAACCATACTGCACTGCTTGATTGATTGCCTGAGACATGATGCTTCTCCTAAGAACGACGAGGAAACAGCATTGCCCCAGACGGGGATGCTGGTGTCCCCGATCCATGTCGCTATACGACATTGGGATTGCGCCCGATATAGGCAAAAATAAGGCCCACGAATCGATCGATTCAGGGCCTTAACCTTGGAAGCTATAAGAAAGCCTGCTTCCCACGGCGCGGTGTTATCCACGCCTTCTATACCTGACCGTAACCAGGCGGGAAACAACCACCATCCGGTGGCAAAAACCAGAAAGAATCCTGGCAATTTGAGGACGGGTGACGACCGCAACGCCTACGACATAAACATCGCAGGATCCGATCACATCTCCGCGATGGAGAGCAAAGGGAGCGTTGTGAGAGCGATTCTCACAGTGAGCATCCTCATTCTTGCATGAACACCTGGGACGTTCAAGGTCGGATCCGCCCCGGTTCAACGGAAAGGCATATCAGATCAAGAACCTGCACGCTCAGTCAGTTGAGGAGTCCGCGAGCCGCCAAAACTTCAAAGCCGCGGCGTTGTCACCATCGCGCAATTCAATATCGAGGCAACCGTTCTCTTCGAGCAAAGGCTTCTCGTGTCAACGCTTGAAAGTCGGCGGAGATTAGCCCCTTGTTGTCCGCAGAAAAGAACTCGCATTCGACCCTGAGTGCCAACTCAACGATTAATGCCAGGAACTGGGGGGCCTCCGTCCGAATATCGCATCGGACAAATATGCTCGCCGAAAAATCGTCATCAAACAGAACATTGAGGTTCCCACGAAATTTCGTCTTCCATGGGTGACGTAAAATAGTCGTCATACAGGAAGAGGCAGAAATGAAGAAATTACCCCGCCAGGCATTTACCGTGGAGTTCAAGAAGCAGGCCGTCGATCGCGTTGCGGCAGGCCAGTCGATCCCTGCGGTAGCCGATGAACTTGGTATTAGCGAGCAGACCTTGCGCAACTGGGTCAAGGCATCGCAGGCCGGTAAGCTGGCTGGCGTAGGCGCCAAAGTCGTTACGCCGGTTGAGATGGAGCTTTCACGGTTGCGGGCCGAGCTGGCAAAGGCCAAGCGTGAGAACGAAATTTTAAAAAAGGCAGCGGCGTACTTCGCGCAAGAAGTTCTGTGAAGTACGCCTGGATTGATGCGAATCGTCAGGCGTTCGCATTGAATGAGATGTGCGGCGTACTCGATGTGAGCATCAGCGGTTTTCGCGCTTGGAAGCGCGGTGGAACGCCAGAACGCAAGCGCCTTACGGACGCGCAGATGATCGCACTGATGAAGGCCATCCACGAGGAATTGAAGGCGGCCTACGGCAGCCCGAGAATGATACGTGAGTTGCGTTTGCGCGGCTTCAGCGCGGGCAAGGAGCGGGCTGAGCGGCTGATGCGTGAAAACGGCATTCGTGCACGCCACAAGCGGCGTTACAAAGTGACGACCGATTCGAGGCACGGTTTGCCTGTGGCGCCAAATCTGCTGGCGCGGGAGTTCACGCCGGCGGGACCAAACCAAGTCTGGACATCGGACATCACTTACCTGTGGACGGATGAAGGCTGGCTGTACCTGGCCATTGTGCTGGATCTGTTCAACCGGGAAGTCGTGGGCTGGTCGCTCAAGCCGCAGATGACGGCCGACATTGCGACAGATGCCCTGACTATGGCGTGGTTCCGCAGGCGGCCAGCATCCGGCCTGCTGTGCCACTCTGACCGAGGCAGCCAGTACGCGAGCAAGGCCTTTCAACGCAAGTTGAGCGAGTACGGCATGATTTGCTCGATGAGCAGAAAAGGCAACTGCTGGGATAATGCGCCGACTGAAAGCTGGTTCAACAGCTTCAAGAATGAACGGGTTCACGGAATTCGTTACGCAACGCATGAGCAGATGAAGGCAGCCAGCTTTGAATACATCGAAGTCTTCTATAATCGGCGGCGGCAACATTCAAGTCTTGGGTACCGTTCGCCAACGCAGTATCTGGGAGACTGGGTCATTAGAAATCAGCAGTTGAACGCTGCATAGGTGTCGCCCGATGGAAGGCGAAAAACCGAGGGAAGCTCACATCTACCCGATTTCCGTTTTCGGGCCCGAAGACCAACCAATCATTTAGCATTACCCAGGGTGGGCCGAAATAATACGCCAGTGCTTCCTGCACAGTTCGGACTTGGGACAGCGCGAGTCCTGGCTCGTCCCATTCTTCACCGGTGGTATCCGGAAGGCAGGCGCCAATCGGAATGAAATAGAGGTCAAATTGCCAGAGGGCCATAGCACGTCCCGCAGAATGAAAAGGATATTACATCTGACCTAGTCTACCATTTGCGCCGGCCCTGAGAACTTCGGCGGACGAAGCGACTATCAACGGCAAGCACCGCATGAAATCCATTAACAGCGTCTTTCACGTTGGGGCATTGGATGAGCGGGATGGCATAGAACTTTGACAGTTTTCAAGGTGTAGTCGTGCAGGGTCAATATGCTAGTCCGCATGTGGATCTACTTTGCGGCCACAGCCTGCAGCAAGTGTATGTGCCGGCAGTGTTGGCCATCCATTCCGGTCAAATTGGACATGTCGATTGAGTATTCTCGGGCCCGCCACCACCTCTTATTTCGAACTGGCGCAACGCAACCTCGCCAAGTGCCACCGCCGATTCTCGCAACGTTCCGCCACCGATCCTCATTGGACTCCGCCATTTGTACATTCACGTGCAGACGTACGCATGACCTCAGATCTTGAGTGCCGTGAGAATTCACGTATTTTCAGTTGGGCAAGGATGATATCCTGCACTGCTATTGCTGGAATCGGCCAGTTGCGGCCGTTAGCCAGGTTGATTTTCGATTCAATTCTCCCCGGTAAACTCTCCCTGCTAAGAAGGTGAAGTGCAATGAAATTTCGATCGACGCTGCAACTCCTCGCTGTGATGCTTTTTGGGTACTCGCAAACCGGCGCCGCAGGCGACATTGAGGATGCCAACGTGCTGGCCAGACAATCGATACAAATGATTATGAAAACGCAGCGCATCCCCGGCCTGCAAATCGCAGTCGTCAAGGATGGCCACATCGTACTCTCCGAAAGCTATGGCATGGCCAACGTAGAAAATAACGTGGCGGCCTCGCGCACGATCCGTTTCCCGCTCAATTCCGCCAGTAAAGCGTTTACTGGAGTCGCGATGATGCAGTTGGCCGAGGCGGGGTTGGTCGATCTGAATTCTCCAATATCCAACTACTTGGACGACCTGCCCGAGGCATGGCGCGGGATCCGCGTTCGTCAACTGCTGGCCCATACGTCGGGCTTGCCCGACATCGTTGATCGGCAAGGCTCGGTTGAAGGAGGAAGTGAAGCTGCAGCGTGGAAGGTCGCGCGATCCCGCCCGGTCATCGCAACTGCTGGTGAAATGTTTTCCTATAACCAGACGAACTACGCTTTGTTGGCGCAGATCATTAGAAAGCAAAGCAAGTTGCCATATGATCGCTTCATCGCAGAGCGACAATTCGCTGCCGCCGAAATGTCCTCCTCTACATTCGGCGACAGCTATGACTTGGTGCCAAATGCTGCGACGATCTATGCGTATGCTCCACGTGGCACGTCGGCAGTCGACGACGGCAATCGCCTGTCCCACTGGTTTTATGAGATTCCATATGGCCTTTGGGCCGGTGGCGGTTTGCAGACTACCGCTGACGACGTCGCTCGCTGGCTGATCGCACTCTCCAAAGGACGGCTGATCAGCCAAGCTAGCTTGCAGCGCATGTGGACACCGGAAAAACTCACTAGCGGCGCTGACGGGGACTGGGGTAGTGGCTGGCCGGTACTGCAAACAACGCCGGAACTGCAAGTTGCAGGAATTGGTGGCGCCCGTGCGGCCTTTATCGTGTATCCGAACCAGCGGTTAGCAATCATCGTCTTGACCAATCTAGCGGGCGCCAATCCGCAACGATTCATTCCGCAAATCGCCGAATTCTACAAACCGTTGACTTCGACGAAATAGCTCGAATACGGACGAGGCTCAGAGATCAGAGTTCACGAGCACTCGAACATGAGCCCAGGAACTCAGTGCGATTCTTGGTCTGGAGGACAGTGCCTTTTAGAATCGGCTTTCATCCCCGACACTTGCATCGTTGACTGCGATTCCCTACTGCGGCACCTTGTCCTCAACGCCAGTCCTGCCGGCCGGCCGGCCAACCATGCGCCCAACGCGCACTGCCCCACGCCCGTCCCGCTCACCGTGCACAGCGAGCAACCAGGCCTTGGCCCACTTGGCACTGTGTGCACGCGTCGTTTCGCGCGGATCCTGGATGAAGCGTTCGAGCGCAAGGCTCGAACGAAACCTTGCGTAGACGCGCTTCGAGTAGAGCGCTGCGGAAAAGTATGTCATGCAGCCAGCATAAACGCTGCCGCAACGCGAAGTATTGAGAAAAGTCAAGGACCGATCAGCGTTCGTCTTTCCGTCGGTCTTTCGGCAATCCTGTCTCGGCAACAAATGACCGCGTTTCCGATGGAAGTCGCTGGAACACTGCCTCCAGCAGCCCAGGGTTGACACCATATAGCAGCGCAGCGCGCAGACCAGCCTCAGTACCAAAGGCTGCTCTTGTCAGCAATACGATGGATACCTTCTCTGCGGTGATAGGATCGGTTCGACGTGACATGCCTTTCAGGCTACAGCTTTGGGGCAGTACCAAGCGCCATTGAGAGGGCACCTACCTCGCTGCCGAAGAAGCATCGACCAACAGCTTGTCATCCACCCGTCGCATCGACGTCGTTGACTTGTGCCTCAACTCAACATTCCAGTCCGTTTCAGTGCTGTCACAACTCGTTTCGATGAGTGCTTGAATCGGCCACAATTCGCCTCGTCGGGTCGAAGTACCTCTACTTCCCCTAGAGTCAATCGCAAAGATTATTTTTTGCCTCAAATGTGAAATTCAGCACAGCGCGGCACACATTTTTGATGTAGGTTCAATGCAAAGACTACCGACTTTCGTCTGGTACAGAAGGAGCTCTACCTCCACATACCAAATGGTGGAGTATCCCGCGAGGGATTTACCACCTTTGCCCATTGCCGGGTTAGGCCCGCCTTGGCGGGCCAATTTCCTTCCGGACTTGGAGTTCGCATGTCCGAAAGTCGAACAAGATCCCGCGAAGGTCGCTATACCTTTTCTTCTGGACCAAAGCCCGTTATCGCCGCTTCCCCCGCCATCAGAACTGAACATGCCGCCAGGTCCTCAGGCTTAGTGAGACTGCTGCGGCTGCCGCGGCCGGCTTGGTCGCAAATCCCGGCACATCGCTCAGGTCCAGGACATCCACCAAATCGAATTCGCCTTTGGCGAGACCAGGGCGGTTACTGAATTTATACCACTTCACTTTGGTTCCGGTGTTCGCAAGAACATATGCCGTAGGGCCCCTTATGCCGCCGGCAGAACTTCAGCGGTCTGCAGAAGGCCATCGCTCGCCACTGAAATGTCCAGCATACCGGCTCTTTCGTTGGCACGGCGAACCATCTCAATTAGGACCTCCCTATTGGGACCGCCCTCTTCCAATCTCCGGATGGCACGAGACGTGATCACATAGCTGCCGCAGCCCGGTGCTACACAGGCGATGCGTTGGCGACTTCCATGATCGGCCAAGTCGCTGATGGCACCTGCCGAATCGCACAGAAAACACTTCATTTCCATCAAAATCTTCTACTCCAAATCTAGCCACTGCGCCAGCAGGCGAAAGCATCCGGGACGATCGCAATGAGCAATTGGCTGTTATGCCACGATCAGCACATTTCGCAGCGCGCCGATTTCAAAGCAGATCGTGTAAGTCCCAACTATATCATTGCGGCCTGCTGCAGCTCTGCGGTCCTGCACGGCCAACCATCGTGTTGTCAACATTGGCGCGTTTCAGCGCATCGGGACGCAAGGGACTCATAGGCATGCCGAAAAGAGTCGTCCCCTGGAGAGTTCGAATCGATACATTTGGTCCCTGCCCTCGCGGAAGCGATGACGTAGCTCGATTTGCCGCGGTGCCTCAGTACGAAGGGATGGTCCTGCTCACGTGCGCTGAAAAAAGCCTGCGCCGCAAGACCTGGGTCGCTAAACTCGGTGCCACGCTGTCCACTCTTGCATATCACCGTATAGATATCGTGCCGAACGCCATGTGACGCAGGCACTTCCATAGTAGAGCGCATCATCACCTCCAACTGGCCATGGAGATTCATCAACAATCTTGCGAATGAGAACTGCTGTGACCCATTGCCGCTGTCAATCCCCATGGCTTCATGAAAACCTGTTGTTGCCGATTGCAAGACCGTATGCTCGTATTTGGAATTTGCCGTGCGATGACGCGCTCACCTAGGTCCCGTCCGTCCGCAGCATATGCGTGATACGGCGCAACTTGCGCCGTTTAACGATTTCCAGGAGGCGCAGCATGCTGCAGCCGCCCATCTGACACCGTTCGTGCACCGTGTTGCACCGAATTTGCATATCGCTGCATTACAAAACGGCGTCACACCTACCGCTCCACCCGCCGCGACACCAGCCGATGCGCTCCCCTATTTGCGTAACGTGATCAGCAAGCTGGTGCCATAGGGGATACACCACATCATCGTGGCTCGCTGCGCAAACTCCCTCCGGACCACACGCAGGGCATCCGGCGATCGATGCACGATGCGCTGATGTTTGGGTACGCAGGGCCGGCGGATTCTGATCGGCCGCATTGCCAGGCAAGCACGAACACGCAGCCGCGCGCCCCTATAGCACCAATGCCAGCCCGCTTCGCATGACTTCTGTTCGCGCCTGTCATTATGGACTTCCCTCGCCAGCGCAAAAGAGTCAGACCAGCAAAGCTCAACATTCACGTCGCGCCACGGTTCCGCGGTTCCTGTTTGAAAGCCGAGTGTCCGACGTCGAAGAATCCGTCCGATTGATCACAAGCTCAGCGCCCCCAAGCGACGCCACTCCTCTGCCCCATTTCTTCATGGCGTGGAAGTCCTATCGATACCCACGCTGCAACAGTATCAAATAGGAAGTGTGTTGACAGCATGGACCGAAATGATTATGTTCGGTCATCATCTTTTCAAGTTGGTAATCAGCCTCGCTAGATGAATATGCTTGATGATCTGGACCAGTTGATCTTGAGTGAGGCGCCTGGCGGCGTAATCATCACGACGCCCGAACGTGATATCGTGCGCTGGACAAACGGTGCTGAACGCATTTTCGGCTACAGCGCCGTGGAAGCAATCGGCAATAATCTGTGGTCACTGATCTCACTACCCGACCAGGCCGACGCCAACAGTGATATTGGTCGCAAGCTGGATGATCGGGGAAGCTGCGATTACGAAATGCTGCGTAAGAAGAAGGACGGCAGCCTGATCTACATTGACGCTTCATGCGTCACGATTCCTGACAGCCAGGGCCGGATTCAATACATCGTCTCCAGTACCAGAGACAGGACCCAATTGAAAGCGGCGCGCGATGCCCAACTAATGGAAGTGAAGTTTCGCAACGTATTCGAATCCACTCCCGACAGCATCATCGTTTCCAACCTTACCGGTACCATCGTTCTGGCCAACACCCGGGCCGATCGCCTATTTGGCTACGCGCCCAACGAACTGATTGGCCAGCGTATCGAAGTGCTTCTGCCAGAACGTTACCGCGACGCAGCCATTAGCCTACGCACACCCTACTTCGAACAAGAGCGCCTCCGTACCATGGGGGCCGGGATGGAACTCCAAGGTGTGCGCCAGGACCGTGCTGAATTCCCGGTCGAGATCAGCCTGTCTCCCATTGAAACTGAAGCAGGGATCTTCATCATCAGTGCCATCCGCGACGTCAGCGAGCGAAAGAAGGCAGAGCAAAAATTCCGCGGCCTGCTGGAATCAGCACCAGATGCGATCGTCATTGTTAACCAGGCGGGTGAAATCGTGCTGATCAATTCAAGGACCGAGCAGCTGTTTGGCTATCCACGCGCCGAGTTGCTGGGAAAGATGATTGAAGTACTGATCCCACCGCGCTACCGAGCCAGGCATCCAACGTTACGGCACGAATTCGTCAACCAACCGCAGGCACGCTCCATGGGGGTGGGCTTGGAGCTGTATGGTATGCGCCGCGACGGCACCGAATTCCCAGTCGAAATCAGTTTGTCGCCGCTGGAAACCGAAGACGGCGTGCTAGTATCCTCAGCGATCCGCGACATTTCCGACCGCAAACGCATCGAGCAAGCTCTCAACGAGCAAAAATATGAGTTGGAGCGCGCCAACCTTGCCAAAGACCGCTTCCTGACGAGCATGTCGCACGAACTGCGGACACCTCTCAATGCCATCCTCGGCTTTTCGCAATTGCTCGCTAACGAAGCGTTGCCTTCAACCGTTGAACAGAAGCGCTCTTTTGTTCACAACATAGTCTCGGCCGGCAAACACCTCCTCGCCCTCATCGATGAAATCCTCGATCTGGCAAAGATCGAATCGGGCAACATGAGTTTATCGATGGAGCGAGTGCAACTGGCATCGCTACTCACGGAGGTGCTGCCGATGCTCGACGAGCCTGCTACCCAGCGCGGCATCCAAATCTACTTTTCCAAGGCCGAGCCGGTGGCAGTGCAGGCCGACGACACACGCCTCAAGCAAATTGTCCTGAACCTGCTGTCGAATGCCATCAAGTACAATCGAAAAGGCGGTACGGTTGTTTTGAGTGTCACGTCAGTGACTACGCAGCACGTGCGCATTTCGGTGCGTGACACCGGAGAAGGGATAGCGCCGCAACAGCTGGAAGGACTGTTCCAGCCCTTCAACCGTCTCGGCCAGGAAGCCGGCGCTGAACAAGGCACCGGCATTGGCCTGGTAGTGACCAAGCGCCTCGTGGAGCTAATGGGTGGAACCCTGGGCTTCAACAGCACGGTCGGCATCGGCAGCGAGTTTTGGATCGACCTGCCGGTCTTACTGCCAGATCGGTCAGTAAACGACACTGATGTCGTCGCGCCGCGGCCGAAGAACGTCAACGACCGCGCGCCGGCCACCATCCTGTATATCGAAGACAATCCGGCCAGCATGAAATTGATCGAAGACGTCATCGGCTTTCGCACAGACCTGAAACTGATCACGGCGAACGACGCACAGCAGGGCATCGCGATCGCTATCAGCCACCAGCCAAACTTGATCCTGATGGACATCAATCTGCCCGTCATGAATGGCCACGAAGCGAAGAAGGTGCTGGCCGCCGACGTTCGGACAGCCCACATTCCGGTCATTGCCCTAACGGCGAACGCCATGCTTGGCGAAGTCCGGAGCGGCATCGAGGCCGGCTTCTTCCGCTACCTGACCAAGCCGATCGACCTCAATGCACTGTACGTGGCCATTGACGAGGCTCTCGCGCTGCCACAACCTTAGCAGTGCAGTATCGTGTCTCTTGTTGAGGAAAATACGGGCATGTTTCAATGCTACCTGCCAGATTCCGTAACAAAAGTTCCGGCGCGCACCCTCACTACCGATAACAAATGCGACGCACCGGACTAGCTCAGAACTACTTGCGCCAGCGTGGCTCGGTCCAGTCAAAGTAAGGTTGAATCAGGCGGAATCGGCCATAACGCGTTCCGAGATTAATCAGTCCATTTCGGTGATCGCAAATCGGGCAATATATACAAAATCCCTCTTCATCGACTTGTGGATGAATGCGTTCGAACTTCCATTTCGCCCAGCATTTTTTACATTGCCACATGGCGTTTCCAATTCCATTTCTTCCAAAACCAACTTTTGTTTTTCTAGACAGTAAGGAGCGCACAATCAATCGCACCCGCTATCGCGCGACCCACCCAGAATCGCCGTCTCGCAGTTGGCCAGCAGCTTGAACGGCGTATCGAGCAAGATGATCCGCAAAAAGAAGGATCCACATATCCGCCAGAAGCTGTGGGGCGGCGCCATGTCGTCACCATCCTATCTCGTCCGCAATTGCGGTGGTGCACTGATTGCGGTGAGACGCCAGTACATCGAACAACAGCAAACGCCGCACTAGGTGCACGACAACTGCGCCGTGCGCGCTGCCCCCGCCCTGAACGGCGGGATTGCCGCGCACTTGATCAACTTGAGCGGCCGTGCACCGTGCGATGGCAACGGTGCGTTCCGTCAGCCTTGACCAGTTAGCGCTGTCGCGCCCTTCGTCGTTGATGCAGCCTGACGTCATCCCATACTGGAACCGAGGCGAAGTACAGTAGCAATGCAGCCAAAGGGATGATAGAAGCAAATCCAACGTGCTTAAAGCTCAACGCGCCGCCTATTGCGCCGAAGAAGAACATTACCAATATCTTCGTCAGCACCGTTAAGCGGGGGCGGTTTGCCTTAACACCGGAGGCACTCAAGCCTTCTCGATCAATGTTCCAATATATCAATTTTCCCAGTTCGATACCGATGTCCGTTAGCAGCCCGGTGATATGGGTCGTTCGGATATCGGCGCGGGAAATCTTTGTGATGATCGCATTCTGCAGTCCCATGATAAAGCACAACAGCATGACGGTTCCCGACACCGCCAATCCCGCCGAAGCTGCCAGCTTGCCGCCCATCAGGCCAAAGCAAAGGAGTAAAGTCGCCTCAATCAATAGTGCTAACGCATATTGGCTTTGGAGCCGTCGTCGACGAGCCCAGTTGATTAGCATCGCCGAACAAGCTGCCCCCAAAAAGAATGATAGGAAAGCGCCCAAACTTGCCAATGCCAAAGCGACATGGCCAAGAACAATCATATCGGCTATCGACGAGATAATTCCAGTCATGTGCGACGTATACTGATGCACAAATAAGAAACCACCCGCATTCACGGCGCCTGCCACAAAGCTCAGCGCCATGCCCAGGTATTGATTGGCCTTGATCGTGCGCCGTTTGCCACTCAAGCGGCGAAGAAACTGAATGGGCATAACTTCCTTTCGTGCCAGAATTTCACATCCACATCGCCGCCACCAATGCAGCTGCGCGCAATGACTCCCTCAATACCGCATCCGGTGCCGGACACAATCACAGCGGCAACTTCCGGGTGTTTGCAAAGAACCGGAAGATTTGTTGCTCAACGCGAGGATCGAACAACGCAGCTGGTCGCCTGCCATTGGGACAGGAAAGTTGTGGGGTGGTGCCAACAACGCGACAAATCAATGGTCGCGCAGGATAGACCTCCCAGCCCAAATCGCCTAGGTAAGGGCTGGCCAGATTGGCAGGCGCCGCGGCATACTCGGATTCATTGATGACGGGAAGGTGCGCCACCTCATCGCTCGCCGCCGTCACTGGACCGCAACAATCATGGCATCCTGGCACACACTCGAAGGCGGGAAACCGCTGACGAAAGACTTTGATCCTTCTGCTGTTATTGGTCATGTAACCCCTGATGTCCGCAGATCATGGAGCGGCCGCTAGTGGTATGTATAATGTTCATCCAATTACGATTTCAAGTTTGAGCATTCGATGGAAAACAAGACTGCACGGATAACGATTCTTATTGATCCGATTAAGAAAAAGGCATTCGAGGAATTGTGTGCCCACCAGGACAGGACACCATCCCAGGTGATCCGACAACTGATCCGGGAGTACCTGAGCCAACATGACATCGAATATTCGGCCAAGCCCAACAACTCCCCGGCAAAGTAAGGAGAGGGCCGAGTCCCACAGGACTTGGCAAAGCCCATATGGTTTGGCGTCTATCGATCATTCTTCCCGGACAGGAAAAAATCTTCGCTCGTTTTGATCAGTCTCCGCGCTGCCGCACCGAATCCCTTCTCTTTACGCATTTTCGACTGCTCGGACAGCCCGGAAATCTCCAGGCACTGCTCAAGCGCCTGGCCGAACGCGTCAGCATAGTTTCCTGGGCCGACGAGCTCTATTAGCCCCACCTTCACCAGCTTTGCCCTCACGCGCGCATTCGCTTCGCACAGCACCACGCGAACACCACGCTTCAGCAGCTTCCCCACCACTTCCTCCAGGGTCAACAAGCCGGTAATATCCATGAATGGCACCCTTCGCAAACGAAGCACCAGGATCTGTGGATCCGTATGCGACAACGCCAGCGCGCGCTCAAAATTTTCGACCGCGCCAAAGAAGATCGGCCCTTCTATTGCATAAACAAGTACCCCGGCGGGAATCTCTTGCAGACCTTGGTCCGTCAACTCCGGCCTCAGGTGCGCCTCCGTCTGCAGCTCCACTTCAACCGCCGAGGCCATTCTCCGCAGAAACTGCAGCATGGACAGAATCACGCCAATATTGACCGCCACGACCAAGTCCGCAAATACTGTCAGCAAGAAAGTCACCATCAGGATCACGACATCGGCAACGGGCGCACGCCTGACCAGGCACATAACATGCTTCAATTCGCTCATGTTGAAGGCCACCACGAACAAGATCGCCGCGAGCACGGAAAGCGGCACATGGGCGGCCATCGGCGCAAGAAACAAGAGGATAAGCAATAGCGTGGCCGCATGGGTCATGCCAGCAATCGGACTGGTCCCGCCATTGCGAATACTGGTCGCTGTACGTGCTATGGCGCCTGTCGCAGCGAAGCCTCCGAACAATGGGGTCACCATGTTTGCCACGCCCTGCCCGATCAGCTCCTGGTTCGAGTTGTGTTTGGTCCCGGTCATGCCATCAGCGACCACTGCGGACAACAACGATTCAATCGCGCCCAGGATGGCGATGGTAAAAGCCGGCCCCATGAGTTCAATGACGCGCGATGCATTCACTTCAGGCATGGCAAGGTTTGGCAAATGTTGGGGGATGCCCCCAAATGCACTACCGATCGTTGCCACGCCATCGAACCGAAAGAAATACTGAACCACGGTCGCTGCCACCATCGCGATCAGCGGCCCGGGAATGGGTCGCAGCCACTTGAATTGACCGCTCAGCGTAACGAGAACTAGGCTACCGAACCCCATGGCGGTTGTGGTCCAGTGCAAATGCGGTAGTGCCAGCAATGAACTCACAAGCTTTTCGTGAAATTGCTCGCCGTGCACTGCAGGTAAGCCAAAGAAATACTTCCATTGTCCGACCCAGATAATGACGCCAATGCCTGCAGTGAATCCGACGATGACTGGTGTCGGTATGAATTTAATCACCGCCCCCAGCTTCGTAACCCCCATCAACAGCAACATCACGCCGGCCATGATCGTGGCGATTTGCAGTCCACCGATCCCGTGTGTCGCAGTGATGCCCGACAAGATCACGATAAAAGCCCCTGTAGGCCCCGCAATCTGGGTGCTGCTTCCGCCGAACATTGAGACCAGAAACCCCGCGATGATCGCAGTGTAAATGCCCTGCTCCGGCCGCACTCCAGAGGCGATGGCGAACGCCATGGCCAGCGGTAACGCGACGACGCCGACAACCATCCCCGCGATGACATTAGGCAGAATACTTCCTCGTCCGAATTTACCGTCGCTTAGCGCTTCCAGGAAATTGATCATTTACGTTGTCATTTGAAGGTGGCGGCGCGTCGCTTCTTCAACCTATGATTGCGACTCTGTTACAGCTCCAGCAAAGTCATGCGGTCAGTTGCCTGGACGGCGTCAGGGGCCCATGGTACGCTCATCGTATTATCATCACATGAACATAAGATTAGCATATATGTACTTTGTCAGGCTTCGTGTGTCACGCCCGCCACCACTATTCGACCTGCTTCTGCGGGCCAGCATGGCATGTCTGGCGCGCCGAGATCTGGTGCCATCGATCGCGTCTGGGCTGATGGGACGGCTGCGCCTGTACATCGAGTCATTGCTGCTCGCCGATAACCTCATGCCGACCCCAAACTACGTCGCCATGCATATGCACAATTTCTCGCAACTGCTCATGCAAACACAAGTCGGTAAGCCTCTTCTTTTTCGGAAACGTCATACCCTGTCGTTAATGTTCGACGTGTCTGCCGTGCAAAGTGAAATGAGTATTGATTGTCCCGATGATTTGATTGTGGGGTATACACAGTCCATGATGGGATTTTTGTTGCTCAACCCCGATCCGCGCCACATCGGCATGGTTGGTCTGGGAGGCGGGTCACTCGCCAAGTTCTGCTACCGAAATTTGACGCGAACTTCCATTGCTGTGGCCGAAATCTGTCCGGCGGTGATTGCGCTGCGCGATCAGTTTCATATACCTAAGGACGACGATCGATTGCAAATCCATTGCATCGACGGCTCGGAACTGATCGCACGGGCGGATAGTCAATTTGATGTGCTGATGATTGACGGCTTTGACAAGCATGGGCAGCCGCCGCAATTGTGTAGCCAGCAATTCTATGACAATTGCTACCGGGCGTTGTCGCCAAACGGTGTCATGGTGGTGAACCTTCTGGGTGACGATCCGGAAACGCTGCTCCTGGCCGCCCGCATTCATTACGCATTCAACGGCGTCAGTATTGCCGTTGACGCGCTCGATTCCTTGAACAAAATTGTTTTCGCATGCAAAGGCATCGGATTGGACTTGCCCGAGCAAGTCTTGAAGAGTCGAGTCGGCGTTTTGGACTCGCTGCCTCCGATAGCAACGCGCCACATTGTCAACAGCATCTTACGACACCGCCACACAATTGGCCGTCTCGCGCAGTCCCCCTTGCAAACTGCTTGACCTGCTCACAGCTCGCTTAACCTCCAGCCGGTGGTGTGCGCGCAGACGCTACTATCAACTACAATTGGACGCCACATTTCGGACCATCGATGCTACACGTTCAATTGCGCTCCAACGGAGCGTCAACCGAGCCTGACAAGTGGCCCCTCACCGCAAACTAGCGGAACATGAGTACTGGCACCTTACTATGGGTCAGTACTTTCTGCGCCTCACTGCCAATCAGAAGGGCACGCAGCCCCCTCCGACCATGCGACGCCATGGCGATCAGGTCACACCCGTGGTCCTCAGCTGCCTGAATGATCTCTTCGTAAGGATGATCGCTTGTCGCATAGGCCGCGTCATACTCGACGCCAGCTTCTTTGGCGGCCCTTTCAATGACCGAAAGGTATTGTTCCGCATGGGATTGCCCATACTTCGCGAACCGCTCTTCAGTATCCGCCAGCATCTCCGTTTGCAGCGTCAGCACATGGTATTCCGGAACCACATGGAAACCAGTCACCTTGGCATTGACGCTCTTGGCGAGCAGCACAGCCATTCGAATGGCTGTTTCAGATAGTGGCGAACCGTCGGTCGGCACCAATACATGCTTAAACATCGCGCCTCCCCATTGCATTGTTTCTCTCAGTTTAGATCAACAGCACAAAAGCACCAGCCAGTGCATGTTGGCGCCTATCGCCGCAATCGGATTCACAACAGCACGAGCCGCCCTCCTTTGAGATATTCGAATATTTCCTGCTCAACCGCAGGTTCAATCATTTCCTTCGGCCGCTTCCCGTTTGGGCAAACGAGTTGTGGCGTGGTGCCAAACAGGCGGCAAATTAAAGGGCGCTCATCGTATACCTCGCAACCCGCGGCGCCGAGATAGGGGCAACTCCATGCATCTAGCGCGGCCTTGCGTTCCAGCTCGCTCTTCTCGGGCAGCCGCGCTATTTCCGTCGTGGTGATACGCACGGGCCCACAGCAATCGTGGCAGCCTGGTACGCATTCAAAAGAAGGTATCCTGGTGCGGAAAAATCGTATTTTCTGACTGTGCTCCGTCATGAAAGCCCCTCACGTCTGAACGCTTTTCCCAATATCACGGGCGACGAATCTCTTCGGCGACTATGCGGGTTCTATTTCGATCAATATCACATCTCGCAGATGGGCCTGTGAAGCAATGTGCCGATTCAGTTGCCAGTGTCACGGGACTTCAAAAGTCCATGAAATTCGCATGCATGTCATATTGCACGGCCGCCTCAAACTGGTCGCAGCTCTTGTCATGCGCAGTTTTTAGCCGTCCGACAAATTCGATCAAGCCCAGTCCATGACGCAAATCCATTTGAACCGCCAATTTTTCCAGCGCCGTGCGATCACCCATTGGCCCCAATTCTTTGGGTGAAAGCACGATGCGGTTGGCACAGTAGCTTAGATCGCCCCACCAAAGTTTCCCGCCAAAGACTGCCCGCAGTCTCCTCATGATTGGAACCATATCGTCAGCCGTGCCAAAGAGATTGGATACGAGCACGCCATCGGCATCAAGCACTTCGAAGCAGCGCCGATAAAACCACTCCGTGCCCAACTCCGGTGCAAGGCCATCCGCCACAAATCCATCATGCAAGATGACGTCCACCGTATGTTCCATATTTTGGAGGTAATCACATGCGTCAGCGTGAATGACTTGAAATCGCTCGTTGTCCCTGGGCAGTGCGAACTCGTCCCTTAACGCGATCACCTGACGATCTATTTCCACCACAGTGATATGCGCTCCAGGCAGATGGCGGTAGCAGTATTTCGCCAACGAGCCACCACCCAGACCTATCATCAAGATGTGGGCCGGCGACTGTTTTATGAGCAAGAATGCCATCATTGCTTTGGTGTAGCTCAACAGAAGGTCATCTGGCGCCGCCAATTGCATTGCGCTTTGAATGTGTATTCCGTCGAAATGCAAAGAACGCATACCACCGTGATCGAAAACAAAGGGTTTTCCCTGGCTTCGTTCCAATTTTTCAGCAAAGCGATTGGAAAACATCGCGAAGCTATCATCCGAATTCCACACTTCGAAGACTTCCTACGGTAAAGGCTCCAGAACGCGCAGATCGTGACCGGCGCCACCGGATAGTTTCAATTTCCCACTGAATGTCAGGCGTACCAGCAGATCAAGCCCGATTGGAGTCCTTCGGCGCACAGTCCCGCACGCTACCAGCGACAATCCCGATCCTTGCTGTGGCTCTCATATTACATCAGTCACATGATAATTGGATTATAATGTGATGATAACGCATGTTAAACCAAGTACGGCCCTTATTCCTGCACATTCGACACACTAGCGGGCCACATCTTGTGATCGAGCAGCTTGCGCATTGCCCTCCTGGTCCACCAACCCTAGCCCGCATGAAGTGGCATGCACCGATGCCAAAACACTTAAGACAACAATGAAAAATCCAAGAGATACTTCCAGATTACCCAAAGCAAAAAGATGCTTTCGAAGCAGGCACGGTGATTACGCCTGGCAAATTCGGCCCATGACCATCCAGGAAAATACTCGGCGTATGTTAGAGGTGAGCTGTGACTTTTTCTGCGGCCACTCAGCATGCGTAGAAGACTCAATTACATTGGGTGACTGAGCGCTCCAAAAGAACGGGAAATCGACCACGGTTTCCCGGATGCTTCCAGGATCGCCATTTCCGCCAAAGTCAAATTTGGATTTCTGGGATCGATGAGCCCCCCCCCAGCAAATGGCTACGCTTAGAGATGTTTCCGGTGGAACTGATGTCGGGATTAAAATCACCGCCACTGGTCGACGTGAACACGCTCCCGCAAAGCCAACGCAGCGATGTTGAGTGCGTTACCCGAGGTAGCCGACCATCGCAGGCATGTGTCTACTGGGCGTCCCATAACTGGAAGAATTGGGGGGGAGGCTCGCTTTGACTTTAGCTGCGTGCACCCATTTCCCTTTCCCGGTATCTGGCAACCCAATAGGCAGATGACTCTCGTCACGTTAGGATGACGATCAGCCAAGCCGATTACGCTGCTCAGCCGTAAGCGTCTTCCCAGCAACGTCTGTACCGCCTTAGCTGTCGGCGGCATGATTGAGTGCGGGCATAAATTGAATTGTGTCCACAACCTCGATTATGGACACAAAAATTCAACCAGTCACTTCACAGCGCAAACGCGGTCCCTACAGGCAGCACAGCACCGAATTCAAGCGCGCTGTCGTTGCCAAGTCCTTCGTCGAGGGAGCATCGGTGTCGCGTCTGGCGCGCGAGTACAACATCAACGCGAATCAGGTCTTTACCTGGCGTAGGCAGTTCGCCGATCTGCAAGGCACGTTAACCGGCGGTCCTGCTGCGGCGCTGTTGCCCGTCACCGTTCTGGACTCGGCGGCCTCTGCCGATGGACCAGTCTTGCCCCCACCTGGCGTGATTGTGCTGACGGTCGGTTCGGCACAGCTGCGGCTCGAAGGCAGCGTAGATGTGGCAACCTTGGCGCAAGTGCTGGCGCGGCTGTTGCCATGATCGGCCTGCCCGCAGGTACGCGCATCTGGCTGGCCGCTGGCATCACCGACATGCGTGCCTGTATAAACGGCCTTGCGGCAAGGGTGGAGACGGCGCTCACCGAAAATCCCTACAGCGGCCACGTGTTCGTGTTCCGAGGCCGACGCGGCGACATGATCAAAGTGCTGTGGTGGACCGGCGACGGAATGTGCCTGCTGGCCAAACGGCTTGAGAAGGGCCGCTTCGTCTGGCCGCAAGCGAGCAGCGGCAGCGTGACGCTAAGCCAGGCGCAGCTGTCCATGCTGTTGGAAGGAATCGACTGGCGGCGTCCGGAACGTACTTGGCAACCAACGTCGGCCTTGTAAACACCATTGGGCTCGCGTAAACTCGGCGCATGATCAACGCCGCCGACCTGTCCAACGACATCAATGCCCTGAAGGCCTTGCTGCTGGCGCGCGATGAAACGATCCTGGGCCTGGAAGCGCAGCTGAACACGCGCGCGGCGGAAATCGAGCACCTGAAATTGACGATCGCCAAACTGCGGCGCATGCAGTTCGGGCGCAAATCCGAAAAGCTCGACCACCAGATCGAGCAGCTCGAATTACAACTGGAAGACCTGCAGGCCGACGAAGCCGAGGCGGAGCGGGAAATGCCCGAAGCGGATCGGGCGCCGCGCAGGAAATCGGTGCGCCGGCCATTGCCGGACCATCTGCCGCGCGACGAAAAGATCTATGCGCCTGGCACTGAAGCATGTCCGGCCTGCGGCGGTGGATTGCGCCCCTTGGGCGAAGACGTAGCGGAACAATTGGAGTACGTGCCAGCCAGTTTCCGGGTCATCCGCCATGTGCGGCCAAAGCTGGCATGCAGCTGCTGCGATGCCATCGTGCAGGCGCCAGCGCCCAACCGGCCCATCGAGCGCGGCATCGCCGGCCCTGGCTTGCTGGCACACGTCCTGGTGGCGAAGTACGCCGATCACCTGCCGCTGTATCGGCAAGCAGTTATTTATGCACGCGATGGTGTCGATCTGGATCGCGCGTTGTTGGCCAGCTGGGTCGGTGCTGCCAGCGCGCTGCTGCGCCCCTTGGTCGACGCGATCCGGCGTCACGTGCTGGCCGGTGCCAAGTTGCACGCGGACGACACACCGATTCCAGTGCTGGCACCGGGCAATGGGAAAACAAAGACGGCGCGGCTGTGGACCTACGTGCGCGATGACAGGCCGAGCGGCGACACCACGCCACCGGCCGTGTGGTTTGCCTATACACCCGACCGTAAAGGTATCCATCCCCAGACCCACCTTGCCAACTACAAGGGCGTGCTCCAAGCCGATGCATACGCCGGCTTCAACGCGCTTTACGAGGACGGCACGATCCAGGAGGCGGCCTGCTGGGCGCATGCGCGCCGCAAATTCTACGACTTGCATGAAGCCAGACCTTCCGAACTGACGACCGAAGCACTACGCCGCATCGGTGAGCTGTACGTGATCGAAGCGAAGATCCGGGGCAAGCCACCGAACGAGCGGCAGCAGGCACGTCAGGCCGAGGCCAAAGGGCTGATCGATGACCTGGAGCGATGGTTGCGAAGCATGCTTGAGAAGCTCTCACGCAAGTCCGATACGTCGGCGGCGATCCTGTACGCGCTCAATCTGTGGCCCGCGCTAGCGCGTTACTGCGATGACGGCCAGATCGAGATCGACAACTCCGCAGCAGAACGCGCTCTGCGTGGTGTTGCCATTGGTCGCCGCAACTACCTGTTCGCTGGCGCCGACTCGGGCGGCGAACGCGCTGCCGCCATCTACTCGCTGGTCGGGACGGCCAAGCTGAATGGTGTCGACCCCGAAGCTTGGTTGCTCCATGTGCTAGCCCACATCGCTGATCATCCCATCAATCGTGTTGACGAGTTCTTACCTTGGCATTGCGCCGACCAGTTAGCGCCTGCTTAATTCCATCCAACGAAAGCTATGTTACACGGCTGTTCGTCCAGTTTTAAGTGCCCCATTTGCCCTCAAATTTTCCGTTCTTAAACTCACCACATCCCTTCACGAGAATTACGCAGTCCGGCATCTGCAGCGACAACTCTTTTGTCATCTCCAATGAACTTCCGCAGTTGTCGGAATCAATAAGCAGATTTCTCAAATTCTTCAGGCCGACCAGCTCTTTAAGACCCTGTTGGTCGATAGACGTCCCATGAATCTGCAAATCAGCCAAATTTTCAAGCTTGATCAAATGTGCAACGCATTCATTGGTCAGTTGATCGTTCTCCTTTAGCCTAAGGGTCGAAAGTCGTGGCAACTTTGCAAGACTGCTAAGGCCGTGGTCAGAAATTTCGGTCCACTGCAAGTTGAGGTCCTCAAGGTCGACGACTTGGCATATGTGACCCAATCCGATGTCATCAAGCTCTGTGCCAGCAAAGCAAGCGGAGGTAAGACTCTCGAACTCTGCAAGCTTCTTGAGTTCGTCCATACTGCCATTGGCAAAATTTTTCGAATTCAGCGAAAGGTGTTTGATCGACGTGTCGAATGGATGCCCGTCCAGGACGACAGTTTTGTTTGGATTTTTCACTATGGCGCCCTTCATGAAGGCATATCGGACGGATCCTAAAAACCTGTATATATATTGCCGCAGCCAGCAAGCGCCGCGACTGCAAGAGCAGCGCTGAATCGATTCACCAACTTCCGCTGTCCCCGCAAGCGTCATTTTTGACACGAGGCACTATCATACATGAACCATCCTACCTGACTAAACCTGCGCCATTGATCGAAGAATCTTTATCCCGTGCCTCAGTAGGCCTCGCAGAGGTCAGTCTCTGCTTATAAGGGAAAAATCACCGGAAGACAACGGCGGTGCTGAGGTCACGCTTACGCTCAGCCTGCTCCTCAAACGAAAGAAACGCCGCCAAGAAGCCCGCCTCACTGTCATGGCCAGCATCGACTAACTTGCGGCCAGATCGGGTATTCGCGATCACGACGGACCTGTCGCCACGATGACGCAAGACGAATGGCCGGTCGCGTTCACTTGCGCGCGCAAACGCCAAGGCAGCCAAGGCAGCCAAGGCCGCATCGCTGTGGGGCGTTCCTCGCTGACCGCTCTTGGCGACCACAGTATAGAGAGCCGCCTCAATACGATCGGAACCTGCCATCACTTTCCTTGCGCCGACCATCCTGTCCTCCAACCTCCAAGCTGACGTTCACGCACCAGACAAAGCAGACGATCCCCGCTGAGCAAGGCAATTCTGCCCCCGCGCATTGCCTCACGTGCGCCCTTGCCACTGCGGCCCGTATGGACAAGGAGTCCGCCGGCGAAGCGACCGCGCCGAACTACATGATCGAACTTCAACACATGTTGCACGTCGATGTAGCCACTATACCGCTTAACCTGCACCGCGATCCAGCCATGTGTCGCGATCCATACAACACCGTCAACGCCGCCATCACCCGTATAGCGGCGGTTGCGCAGCACCAGCGCGCCGGCGTCTTCCAAGGCCGAGAGAACAACTTCCTCGAACACGAGCGGGTCCACCTGACGCAGATAGCTGAAACAGCGGCCAGCCATGCCAGGCTCGGTGAAGCTGCGAATCGCGCGCAGGACTCGCCGTGAGCGACGGACATTACGTGCGTGACAGGGACAGCCGGCCAGGCGGAACGCGTTGACAAGGCGCGAGACCAGGCAAGTAAAGGCGCGCAGCCAAGTGGCCGTCTGCGGGATGCCCATGCTGGCCATCACTTTCCGCTTGGTGGACAGTGTCGTCATGATGGACTCCCCTCCCCGGTTGGCTTCGAACGTTTGGCCATGCACGGCGAACCTAAATAAGCATTGCTGATCTGGGGCCGGTTGTGACCCAGCTGGCGCGCGACCTGGCGGTAGGCCTGCAACATCGCCGCGCGGTCGATAAGCATCTCGCCCCCTTGCACCGGCGACTTGAGGCCCGCGACGTCGAAGTACAGGTCGTTGGCGAACTGGTGGCGTAGGCCATGCGGCGTGACGCCCAGCTCCTTCTTCGTCAATCCGACCTGCCGCACCACGTTCGAGAACAGATCGAGGGACTGTTTCAGCGTCAACCCTGGCCGACCGATGTGACCAGGCTTGCCACGCGCGAGGCGCCGTGCCGCCACCAATGCAGCGCGCTGCTCGTCGGTGCGCACAGCGGTGTAGCGTAGTCGCCCGCCCTTAGTGCCGCGCTTAATACGCAAGAAACTCACATAGCGCTCGCCTGGAACGTGACTTACCGGCATCGCATGCGCGGGCACTTCAGCGTTACGCGGACTAAACATCACGGCTTCCTTGCGGCGCAGGCCGAACGCCATCATGACCTGTAGCTGCACCGCCACGTAATGATCGATCTCCTTCACGCGCTGCGTCATCACCATCACATCCACGCCGTTCGCGGCCCAGCCCTTGTCCACCTTCACGCAGTAGCTGCGTCGTACCAGGGCAGCGTCCTTTACGTAGTCGAGGGCGCACCCAACCAGACCCGGCTTATCCACCCAAGCGGCGAACACACGCAGAAAGCTCAGCTGCTGCTGAATGTACGCGGCGCTGTACGGCGTGGTCGGCCACCCGGCCATGTTCAGACTGCGCGCGAGTTCAGCCTGCGCCGGGGCCCTGGCAGTCCAATACGCCATCAAGGCGCAGATATGCTTTGGCCCGAGATTGCGCGGCTCGAGATGGAAGCCCATTTTGCGCAGGAGCGTGAAGCTACGGAATAGTCCCTGGCGCCGTGCATGGCGCGTACTGTGCGAAACCT
>Ga0209257_1001154_pt1 | contig 33610 bp, 30 predicted proteins | sample AraplaCvi_mCL_r2_FD_184277 | JGI IMG/M metagenome (GOLD analysis project Ga0209257, IMG submission 184277) | Arabidopsis root microbial communities from North Carolina, USA - plate scrape MF_Cvi_mCL_r2 (SPAdes) (version 2) | ecosystem: Host-associated > Plants > Roots > Endosphere | place: USA...
GCCTCTGACGGGACGACCAGGCGCGGCACCGCGGCGCCAGCAACCTGCAGCCGCAGCAGCATCCCAGGGGTCAGCTTCCCCGCCTTGTTGTCGACCTCGAAGCGCGCCTGCAGCGTGCGCGTGTTCGCGCTGACTTGAGGGAGCATCTCCTTCAGTTCACCCTCGAAGGCGTGGCTCGGGTCGGCCTGCAGCACGGCCTTGACCCTCTGACCTCGGGCGAGCCGGGGGATCTGCGCCTCGGGAATCTCCGCGATGGCCCAGACCTTCTCCAGGCCCGCGATGCGAAAGAGCGTGGTGCCAGGCTGCACCTGCACGCCTTCTCGAACGCCAAGTTCCGCGATCACGCCAGTTGCGGGCGCGCTGAGGGTGAAGCGCGCTTGCGCGGTCCCGGTCTCCTCGCTGTGTCGAATCAGGCCGTCCGGAATGGACATGGCGCGCATGCGGTCCCTGGCGGCAGCGATGACCTCCGGGCTCACGCCGGCCCGCTTGAGCGCGAGGAGTTCGTTCTGCGGCGCCAGCCATTCCGGCGCGAAGACGGTGGCGAGCGCTTGGCCCTTGCGGACCTGCTCCATGGGCGCCCGCACGGCCAGGCGTTCCACGTAGCCGGCGACTCGGGTTTGAACCGCAACGCTGAGCCGTTCATCGAACTGGACCGTGCCGACGACATCGAAGGAGCTACCCATGTCCGCCCGCTTCACGGCAGCGGTCCGGATGCCCAGGTTCTGCTGGAGGGCCGGGCTGATCGTCACGCCGGCATGACTGGCATCACCGGCCTCGTCCGCGTACACGGGGACGAGCTGCATGTCCATGAACGGCGACTTGCCCGGCTTGTCGAAGCGAGGGCCGGGGACCATGGGGTCGTGCCAGTACAGGACCTTGCGCTCACCTTCAGAGGCCGCACGGGCCGCGGGCACGGCAGCGGGCGCAGTCAGGGAGTTGGCGCGGGAGCGGCCCAGCACGTAGCCGCCGCCGATCAGCAGGCCGCCGGCGACGACCATGGATGTGACGAATGCGGCGCGATTCATTGGGCGCCTCCCGGTGCGAGTGGCTTGAAGGTCAGTTGCGCCTGAGCGCGCGCGAGGTCTCGTTGAAGCGCGAGCAGTCGCCGCTGGGCCTGCACCTCCGCGTGGCGGGCCTCGAAGAGCGCCGACAGCGGCGCCTGGTTCGAGCGGTAGGCCGCCAGGACGGCGGCGGTCCGTTGCTGCGCCGGCACGATCACCGCGGCGCGGTAGCGGTCGACGCGCTGCTCAAGCCGGGCGGCGTCGCTGGTCAGCGTGCGGTAGTCCGCTGTCGCGGCGCGAGCCGCCTCGGCCAGATCCGCTTCGGCTCTCTCGACCAGAGCCAGCTTGGCCGCCGTGTCGCGGTCCTGACGCTGCGACGGCGCCAGCTGCAGAGGAATGCTGACGCCGACGGACACCATGTCCGAGTAGCCGCTGCGCTGACCGTAGGAGATCTCCCAGGTCCAGTTCGGCGAGCGCTCTTTCGCGGCCAGGGCGGCGGCCCGTCTGGCAAGTTCCACGTCTCGCTGGAGGCCCGTGATGCTCGGGCTCCGGGCGACGAAGTCGTCCTCGGAAGGGGCAGCGAACACCGGGAGCGGGCCCAACGAGTCGGGCGTGAAGCCGACCCATCGCTGGAGACTGACCGCGGCGGCGGACTGCTGCTGGCGGGCCTCGTCGCTCTCGTCCTGCGCCATGCCGCGAGCCGCGGCGAGCTGAAGGACCTCGGCGCTGCCGCCCGTCGCCGCGGCGAGTCGCGCCCGCGCGGCCTCGAATTCCTCGTGGAGATGGCGCTCGGTCTGGGTCGTGAGCTTGAGCGCTTCGGCCGCGTACCAGGCCTCCAGGTAGCTCAGGGCGGCCTGCAACCGGGCCTCAGCCTCGGCCGCGGCGCTCTGAACGGCCTCGCGATCGGCCATCGCGCGCGCGACCCCCTCTCGCGCGGCGCGCTTGTCGGCCGGCAGCCACTCCTGGCTGATGCCGACGCGCTTCATCGTCATCGAGTCCCGCGTCGTGCTCAAGCGATCGGCACCGGTCACGGGAAGGTTGTCGACCCCGGCGCGCAGCGTGGGATCGGGAAGCTGGCCCGCGGCCCGAGCGGACTCATTCGCGCTGGTGGTGGCCGCACGGCCCGCGCGAGCGGCCTCGGAGCGTTGAACGGCCAGGCTCAAGGCCTGGTCGAAGGACAGTGGCTGCGCCCAGGCGAGGCCGGGCAGAACGGCGGCAACCAGGGCAGCTGCGCGCAAAAGCAGGGTTGGCATGAGAACTCCGGGGACGAACGGGAGCGCAGCTGAGATGCGGACGTGCCGCACCAGCGCCTGTCAGTCGACGGAGCGGGTCAGACCCTGAGTCTGAGGGTGGAGAGGAAGAGCGGGTCCGGAGGCGGTCGAAGCTCGGGGGCCCGCGCCACTGGCAGCGTGCGAGCGACCTCTTCCTCCAGCAACACGGGCAGCTCGATGACCCGCAGCACCATCGGAAGGGAGGGTGCAGGCAGCTTCACGGCCTCGAAAGTCTTGCCTGGATCGGCCGCGTGCTGATGACAGAGCGCCGGTTGCTGCTCGTCCATGCCGTCGCACGGCATGCCGGCGTCCATCATGGCCGCCATCGCCGCCGTGTCCGTCTCTTGCGGGCACACGTAACTCGCCAAGGCCAGCTGTGAAAACAGCAGCGCGATCACTGCGCAGAGCGCAACGGTCAGCCGGCGAGCAAGGGGGTGAATCATGACGGGCCGCAGTGTAGCCGCCTCACGGGCCAAGCGCTCCTGATCGGCCTCACTTGGCCGCCTCGATGGGCGTGACCACGATGGCGCCTGGGCGCTTCCCGGCAGCGAAGCGCACCGTGTCGCTCCTGCTCAGTGCGAGTGCTCGGCCTGCCCATCGGCCGCCGCACCCGGCCTTGCTGAACCCGCCTTCGCGCCGGACCTGGCAACCGTGACCGCGCCCTTCATGCCGGCGTCATAGTGACCCGGCTGCAGGCAAGCAAAGTCGACCTTGCCGGCCTTGGTGAACTGCCAGATCACCTCGCCCTGCTCGCCGCCAGCCAGCGTGATCATCTGCGGGTCCTCGTGCGCCATCTCCGGGTACTTGAGCATGGCTTGGTAGTGCGCCTTGAGCTCCTGCTCCGTGCCGAGCACGAACTCATGCTTCACCTGACCGGAGTTCTTGACCTTGAAGCGGATGGTCTCGCCTTGCTTGACATCCATGCTGGCGGGGGTGAAGCGCATGTTGTCGGTCATGTCGACATGGACGGTGCGCGTCACCTGGGCCGCCTTGCCAGGCTTGCCGATGGCGCTGCTTTCATCGCCATGCGCATGTCCGCCAGCGTGGTCGCCGGAGGCCAGCGCGGCACTGGCGAAGAGGGTCACGAGGATCGCGACAAAGGCGTGTTGAGCGTGTGGGATCTTCATCTCTGATTCCTTGAGAGACACGATGCGCAGGGACTCTACAAGTCCGGTCCCCACGGCAGGGGAACGGGAACATGACAGACCGGTCATGTGCTCGACCTCCTCTCGAAGGACTTCCTGCGTCACACTGTGGCCATGCGAATCCTGGTGATCGAAGACGAGTCCCGGCTGGCCAGCTATGTCAGGAAGGGCCTGAGCGAGAGCGGCTACGTGGTCGACGTGGCCGGCGACGGAATCGATGGGGCACATCTGGCCCTCGAAGGCCAGTACGACCTGATCGTGCTCGACGTGATGCTTCCGGGCATCGACGGGTTCGAGGTGCTGCGCCGTCTGAGAGAACACAAGTCCACGCCGGTACTCATGCTCACGGCACGGGACAAAGTGGAAGACCGGGTGCACGGTCTGAAGGGAGGAGCGGACGACTACTTGATCAAGCCGTTCGCCTTCACTGAGCTGCTGGCCCGCATCGAGGCGCTGCTCCGTCGCGGCGCGAGCCTCTCGTCGCAGCCCTTGACCTCGCTGCGGCTTGGCGATCTGGAGGTCGATCTTGCGCGGCGCAAGGCGAGCCGCGCGGGTCGCCGGCTGGACCTGTCGCCCAAGGAGTTCACGCTGCTGACGGTCATGCTTCGTCGCCACGGGGAGGTGCTCTCGCGCACGGTACTCGCTGAGCAGGTCTGGGATCTGAACTTCGACAGCGAGACGAACGTGATCGACGTCGCGGTACGCCGGCTCCGCGTCAAGCTGGACGAGGGCTTCGACAGGCCGCTGTTGCACACGGTCCGCGGCATGGGCTATGTACTGGAGGATCGGGGTTGAGGCCCACGGGTCCGATCCCAAGACCGCGCCGCCGCGTTCCGAGCGCTCCGCGCTCGATGGCGCAGCGCCTGATCCTTGCGTTGACGCTGCTGGCTGTTGTCGTCTTTGTGGCAGTGGCGCTGCTGCTGCACAGCGGTCTGCGGCACGAACTGGAACGCGCCCGCGCCCATGATCTGGAGGGGAAGATCGATGTCGTCGAGCATCTGCTCGAAGAGGTGCGAAGTCCTGCGGATGTGCCGGCACTGACGCATCACCTCAATGACCTGCTGATCGGTCATGGGCAGATGCGCATCTGGTTGCTGGACCGACAGGGCCGAGTGTTCTACGGTGGCAGTCAGCCACCCGTTCCAGCGGCAGGAGCAACGGGCCTGCAAGTGCGGCGGGAGGACGGCTTGGCGATGCAAGCGCGTCGGGTCTCGCTCGAAGCCCACCCGGTCCTGGGCGAGCAGGACCTCATCGTCGCGATCGACTCGCGGGATCAGGACGCGATGCTGCGCAGATACGCCACCCGGCTGGCGATCATCTGCGGCGTAGGCGTCGTGCTCATCGTGGCGATTTCAGGATGGATCGCGCGCAGATCGCTTCACCCGGTGCGACGGCTGTCCGAGGAAGCCACAGCGCTCAACCCGGGATCGCTCTCATCGCGGCTGACGCCGGTCGAGACCACGGAGCTGCAGGAGTTGGTCCAGGCCTTCAACAGCGCCTTGGGCCGCGTGGAGGCGGCGTACAACCAGTTGGAAGGGTTCAGCGCGGACGTGGCTCATGAGCTGCGCACGCCCCTGGCCACGCTGATCGGCAGCACAGAAGTCGCGCTGATTCGTGAGCGTCCCGCAGAAGAGCTGAGGGAGGTCTTGGGCACCCACCTGGAGGTGCTGCGCGAGCTCTCCACCCTCGTCAACGACATGCTGTTCCTGGCGAAAGCGGACCAGGGGCAACTCGCCGACCATTTGGTTCCGCTGGACCTGAAAGCACAGGCGCAGCACATCGCCGATTACTTCGAGCCCATGCTCGAGGAGCAAGGCGTGCGGCTGCGCTTGGACGGCGACGCGCAAGCTGCGGGCGATGCCGGACTGGTGCGCCGAGCGCTGGTCAACCTGGTGGGAAACGCCGCGCGATACACCCCGCGCGGCGGATCGATCGTCATCGAGTTGGCGACGGTGGAGTCGCGCCTGGCGCGCATTTGCGTGAGAAATACGGGTCCGGCGATCCCGCCGGAACTCCTGCCTCGGCTCTTCGACCGATTCGTGCGGGGTGACCCCGCCCGGGAGCGGTCGAGCAGCCATCACGGCCTTGGCCTCGCCATTGTCCGAGCCGTCGCCGTCATGCACCGCGGACGAGTGTTCGCTCATTCCCAGGATGGCTGGACAGCCGTGGGCCTCGAGTGGCCTTCATCTGCGGCGGCGGGCGAGCAACTGCCGCCGTGACATCGCCGACCCGCTTCACGGATTCAGTGCCGGTGCGACGAGCCTGACCTTTGTCACCGGCCTTCGTCACCGCCTACCCAATGCGATAGAGACCCGCTCCATGCGCCGGCAGCGTCTGCGCGAACCGTCCTACCGCCTCGCCCAGCGGGCGTCTCGCCCACAGATCTCGCACCGGCTGTGCCCCGTCGAGCGCCAACTCCCGCAACGCGATCGACACCTCCCGCGCCTTGTCGCCGGTATTGAAGAGCGCCACATACCTCCCCTTCCCATCCGCCGGCCGCGCCGACCAGATCCGCACGCCGTCCTCGAGGAAATGGGGCCGGTTGTCCGAGCTGGCCTGGTCCACCGCCAGCATCTCGGGATTCGTGAGCAGCGCCAGCGTCGCCTCATCCAGGTGTCTCAGATCCCCGCCCATGATCAGCGGCGAGCGCGTGATCGCCCACAGCGTCATCAGCGTGCGCTGCTCATCCGGCGTGAACTTCGTATCCCGCTCGCCCAGCGCCAGGCGCCCCAGCGGCAGCATGTCCGGATCCGGCCACGCGCCCGGCCGGCGCCACGGGTTCCAGTTCTCCAGCCGCGTGAACTGCGCCTCCAGCATCTTCCAGTCGTCCCAGAAGTCGTCCGAAATGCGCCACATCTGCGCGTGCTCGCGCACATGCTCGCCACGGATCACGGGCGTCTCGCCCGGCGACAGGCTCAGCACCATCGGCCGCTTCGTGCGACCGATCGCGAGATGCGCCGCCTCGATCTCCGGCGCGTGCGCGTCGTAGGGCCGGCTCATGTCGTCCATCTTGATGAAGTCGACGCCCCACGAGGCATAGAGCGCGAAGACGCTGTCGTAGTACGCCTGCGCCCCCGGCTTGCGCATGTCCACGCCGTACATGTCGGGATTCCACGTGCAGACGCTCGAGGTGTCGGCGATGTCCGCGGCGCGGTACGGCGTGCCCAGGATCGGCAGGTTGCGCTTGACCGCGAGCCGCGGAATCCCGCGCATCAGATGAATGCCGAACTTCAGTCCCATCGCATGGACGTCCGCCGCCAGCGGCCCGAAGCCGCGGCCGCCAGCGCTCGACGGAAAGCGATTCACCGCCGGCACCAGCCGGCCGTGCTCATCCATCGCGGGCTCCGGATTCGCGCTGTACGTGTAGCTCGACGCCGTCGGCTCGTACCACTGGATGTCGATGGTGAAGATGTCATAGCCCGCTGGCAGCAGCTTGTCGGCCATGATGCGCGCGGTCTGGCGCGCCTGCGCCTCGTTGATGGTCGTGGCGAAGCTGTTCCAGCTGTTCCAGCCCATCGGCGGCGTCGGGGCGAGCACCTTCGGCGCCGCGCCGCTCGCGCTGTCCGTCGCGGCGATGCCGGCCGTTGCGCCGGTTGCAGCTGTTGCGGCCATGCCGGCCAGGCCCGTGCGGATCACCGCGCGACGACTGATCATTCCTGTCTCCGTGAGTTCTGCTTGCAGGGCGCCGCCAGGCAAGGCCTGGCACCGCGACGGCGCCTCCACGTCGAACGGCGGAGGCGGCAGGAAACTATCACGTGCCGTGACGGCGTCCGTGCGGCCTCGCGATCACAATTTCCGGCCCATCGATATCCAAGCCGATATCAACCCGGGCCTGCAGCCGCGTCGAGGACAGGCTTGAGGGCCGCGTGTGCCCCGATGGCGCCACCGATCGCCATGGCGGTGCGCGGATCCGCGCCGCGATCACGGTCCGACATCGGACGCGCGAGCGGAGCAGCCGCCGGGCTCGCCGCCGATGGCATGGCCGTCATGCCCTTCGTCAGCGACTCCCGGGACGCCGCCATCCGCGCGCGCTGACCCGCGTCCGCGGCCGCCTCGGCCTTCCCCGGCAGCCGTTTCGCGAAGAACAGCGGCACCTTGTGCACGCCAGGCTGCTCGCTGCCGCGGGACTTCATCAGTTGCTCCAGCGCCTGCGCGCCATCGGCGGGACGCGATGCCACCAGCGCCCTCAGTTGCTCAGCGTCCGGCACGGTGACGGTCGCCACCGATTGACGAGTCGCCATCACGCCGCCGATGACGCCGCCCGCCGCCGCCGCGGCCCCGAGGCCGAGCCCCGCCTGTCCCGCCAGACCCAAGGGCGTCGCCATCAACGCCACGCGCGCGCGATTCGCGGCGTCCTCCGACAGCTTCGCGAGCTTCGTGTTGCTGGCGCTGCCGAGGTCGACGATCTCCGCCTGCCGTGCCGATACCGACGCGCGAAGCTTGTCGCCCGCCCCGGGCACCAGCGCATTCATGTCGCCAACGATCTGGTCCGGCACGACGGCCCTGGCGTCGATGGCCTGGAAATGACGGGGCAGCCGGTCGATCAGCGGTCCGGCGAGCTTTCTGCTCAGCACCTCGCCGGTCTGTCCCGCGCTCAGGCGCGCGAACAAGGATCCTGGCGCCGCGGCCGCGGACGCCACATGATCCACCTCCGCCGAAGCGCTGGTCACGCCCTGGCGCAGCACCGAATGGACCAGCGGCACCGTCCGGTCCAGCCAAGTGGCCGATCCCTTCCCATAGGCCACGGCGGCTGCGTGGGCGTCCAGCTGCGCGGCCCCCTGCCCCAGGTCACCTCGCAGCGCCGATTGAAGCGGCGCGCTGGAGACCACCGGCCGCATGAACTGCTTCACCGCCTTGACACCGGTGGCGAGCGCGCTGCCGATCATCGACACATTCGGCAAGGCGATGTCCTTCGCCGCCTCCACGACCCGGGGCAGGCTGACACGGCGCGCCGTCGGCGCGCCCGGTTCCGCGCCAGTGGCGGGCGGACGCTGGCGAAGCGCCTCGGGCGATTCGAGCGTCTGCGATCGCGCCGGCTCCGGTGGCGTGGACGAACGCCCGCCGTCGACGCCACTCGGGCCCGTCGCCAGTCCGTGCGAGACGCGGTGGACGCCGCTGGCGCTCATGAGCAGCCCTTGCTCATTGCGTCCGGGTCGCCGTGAAGTCCTGCAGCAGCACGGCAAGCTGCCGCACGGCCAGCAGATCCCGCGCCAGGCTCGCCGAGGTCGCGGTCCCGGCGTCGGCCGTGCCATGCAGCATCAACTCGCCGTCGGGATCGCAACCGATGGTCATGCGGTGCACCGCCAGCAGCCCCGGCGCCTGCGCCAGCACGCTGGACAAGGCCGAGACCGGCATCTGTCCGACGCGCCGTCCCAGACTCACCGAGATCACCAGCGAGTTGGCCTCGGCGGCCCCCAGCGCCACAGGCGAAATGAGGACCGCCTCGCCATCGAGCACAAGCCCGCCATCGAGGGCCGCCTGCTCCGCGGCCTCGGCGTCCATGCCGAGCGCGCGCGCCGCGTCGCGCGTCAGCGCATGAATGCGGGTCAGCAGGTGGCTCGCCTCCGAGGGCGGCCTGAACTCCGGTTCCGCGAAGGGTGTCGAGCGTTCGAAAGTCGTGATCATGGGATCGTCTCCAGGAGGTTTCAGGTTGGCGGGGGCAGCGGTTCGTCCGGGGGCGCCGCCGGGGACTTCGCCGGGGTCGCCGCCGGTGGCGCTGCGCGTGGCGGCGGGCCATCGCCCGGGCGCGGCATCAGGTGGCGCTGCGCGAGCTCCTCGGCCTTGGGCTTCACCACCTCGTTGAACAGCTGCTTGCCGGTTTCCTTGACCGCGGCCTTCGCGGCGGTCTTCGCGATCACGCCGGTGCTCGCGGTGACCGCCTTGCCCGCGCCCGGCGCGGTCGCCACGCTCAGCGCATTGCTGCCGAAGCTCTTGCCCGCGTTGGCCGCGGCCCGCTTCACGTCGCCCCCGTCGATGGCGGTACGCCCGACGTCGAGCCCGCCGGCGATCGCGTTCGTCACCATCGATCCGACCGCCGCCGCCTGGCTGACGAGCGGAATCTTCAGCGCCGCGATCGCGCCCAGGGTGGTCGAGCCGATCTTCTCGAAGATGGACAGCCCCTTCATCACGCCAGTCACGAGGCCCCGGAGCTTGCCGCCCTTCACGGTGCGCGTGTCGGGCTGGTTCCAGCGGCCATCGACCATCTCGCGCACCGCCGCCGGATCGGGCACCGCCGCCCGATCGCGCGGATCGCCTGGCGCGGCAAGAACTTCGTCGCGAGGCGGCGCCTGCGGCCTCGGTCCCGCGTCGACATCGTTGCGCTCGATGAAGCGCCGCAGATCCTTGCGTCCGATGCGGCCGTCGTCCGACGAGCGCCATGCATTGCTCTTGTGCCCCCGCTCCGCGTTGTCGAGCAGGCCGAACAGCACCGGATCGGCCAGCAGCACCCTTGCCGCCTCGACATGCCCGCGCGGCTGGCGCGGGTCATCGGCGATGCGCCGCAGCTTCTCGCGATCGAACAGGCGTCCATCGAAGAAGTCATCGGCATGGCGCTCGATCGTGCGCACGGCGCGGCGTTCCTCCGGACGCAGCTGGATGTTGCGGCCCAGCGCATCGGCCAGCCGCGCGCGGGCGATGCCCTCGTCCTCCGCGCGGCCCGTCATCTGCTCCCATTCGCCGGGGCGGTCCACGAAGTAGCGCGCTGCGGCGATCACCTGCGGCGGCCGGCGGTCCATCGACAGCGTGCCGTCGACGAGCTCCCGCAGCGTCTGCAGCGAGGTCGCCTTCGGCAGGTAGTCGGAGTACTTGTAGAGCTCGCGCGCCGCGTCGGAGCGTGTCATCTCCCGGACCTGCTCGCGCACCTGATCGCCGTTGTCCGACGCAAGGTAGTGGTGGCGGAAGCTCTCCGCGCGGCGGCGGTTGTAGCGGATCAGTTCATGGGACTCGGACAGGTGGCGCAGGTCGCCGCGCCCGATCAAGCCATCGATGCGGCCATTGCTGGCGCTGTCCAGGCCTTGCTTCAATTCCTCGTCCGCCAGCACGGTCCGCAGCGCGCGGCCGAGTTCCGGCGCGGTGTGCGGATCGTCGGCCAGACGGCGCAGGTCCTCCTCGGACCTGGGCTTGTCGAACAGCCGCTCGTTGCGCTGCAGCGTGGAGACGGTCTCCAGGCGGTCCATCGGCACCGGCATCGACATCGGCACCGGAGCCGGCACGGGGGCGGACGGCGCCCCGGGCTCGGCGTCCGGACACGACGCGTCGGCCGATCGCCTCAGCGACGTGGTCACGGCGGCGTCCAGGCGCTGCTGGTAGTCCTCAGGAAGACCGGCGGCCGGGTCCGCGCTCGGGCCACCGCTCGCCGGGAACGGCGTCGTGGACAGTCCCCGGTTCACGATGGGCTGCGACATCACTCTTTCCTCTTGCATGGACCGATGAAGACCGGCGCGGCTTGGCAGCGCCTGGACGCATGCTCTTTCAGCGGCCATGACATCGATCGGCCACGGGCGAAGCGCGGGCCGCCCGGGCGAAGCCGGCCGCGCGACAGCGCTCACGCCGTGCCCGGCTCCGGCGCCCCCACCGTGCCGTGCTGGTGCGGGAACACATCGACGGTCAGGGCCGATCGGCCTATCCGGCTTCGCATGCCACAGGACCGCTTCGCGTCCTCCCCACGCCGGTGCCCGTCTGCACCGAATCTGGTGACTTCCAACGACACGTCCACCAGAGGCCCCCCATGCCGGAAATCCCCAGCTCCAGCAGCCCCGCGCCGCTCCTGTCCGCCAGCACCAGCCCCAGCATCCCGCGCGAGACCTCGCAGCAGACGGCCGCGCAGCCGTCCTCCGACACCTCGGGCTCGCATTTCCTCGGCCTGCGCCGGCGCCCGAAGCGTCAGGGCGACATCGAATCGGGCAGTCCGCCCGCCGGCGACCGGGCGGTGGGCTTCTCCTCCGCCGTGGCGCCCAAGCTGCAGCAGGCGCTGATGAGCACCTACGGCTCCAAGAAGCAGCATCCGATCACCACCACCGGGACGATCCTGGGCTATCAGGCGTGGAATCAGCTCTCCGCGGGCGGCCCGCCCGGCGAGATGCCCAAGGCGCCCAAGCTGCCGCCGCTGGAGCCGGACCGTTTCGCGTTCTCGATCCCCGCATCCAAGCCGGAGCAGTTGAAGCTGGCCACGCAGTTGCTGGACACGCCCGCGCTCGACAAGTGGATGCCCGCGCCGCAGGCGTCGCCGGGCGCCGCCGCGGCCTCACCGCTGGCGCAGATCCTGGGCGCGTCCGCGCAGACCGTGGCGGCGGCTGCCACCGCGGCCCTGCAATCGGTGGGGATCGCGGCCCGTCCCACAGCGACGCTGACCGACATGGCCTCGCCCGAGGCCCGCGCGGCGGCCGCCTCGCGCCCGCCGATGCTTGACGCCCGGGTCGGCGAGCAGAAGGCCTTCATCGAACTGGCCGGGGCGCAGTACGCAGCCCGCGGCATCGAGATCGAGGTCGACAAGGCCGTGCTGTGCCTGCAGGCCGCCGCGGGGGACCAGGGCCCGCAGGTCGAGGCCTTCGCCAAGGGCGTGAAGCCATTGCTGACCGCGCTGCGCCGCCTGCCCGCCGACGCGCCGCCGGAGCGGCGAGAGGAGCTCGAGGGCGCGCTGCGCCGGCAAGGCGCGGCCATCATCGATCTGCCGCCCGAGCTGCAGACGCCGCTGCACCAGGCGATGGCCAAGTTCGACGGCGCCGTCATGGCCGAGGCCCAGGCCACGCAGCGCCATGCGGCCGCGCAGGATCGCCTGTCGACGCTGCAGAACGAGCGCATGAGCACCCTCATCGACCAGGCGCGTGGCGTTCACGCGCCGCTGGGCGAGGTGCTGCGCTCGGTGGCGGACCGGCTGAGCGCACGGCCGGCCAAGGGCGATCAACTGCCGCGCGACACGGTGCTGGAGAACGTCTTCAACGCCGGCATCGTGGCCTTCGCGCCGCGGACGGCGACCGGGCCGCTGAGCCTGGGCGAGATCCAGGCGGCACCGATGGCGCACGCGCTGCAAACCCTGGGCACGCTGGATGCGGGCCGATTGGCCACCATCACCGCGGACCCCGGCTCGCGTACGCCCGCGCAGTCCGCCGCCGTGGCGCTCGCACGGGAAGTCGCGGTGCTGCCCCGCGGCGTCGAGATGCTGTCCGCGCTGCTCGCGCCGCCCCAGGCGGGCGCGCCGGCGCTCGACCTGGAGACCTCCGAACGCCGCGTCGCGGCCTTGCGCGTGATGTTCACGGCTGATGCCGCGCTGCAAACCTCCGGCGGCGAGCTGCCGCAGCTGGCGCGCAGCGCCGCCGCTCAGGCGCTGCAGACCTCGGACTTCAAGCTCGACGGTCTGGCGCCCGAGCTGCGCCGCGCGTTCAACGCGGTGCGCAACGGGTTCTTCGAGCAGGGCCCGGGCACGCCGCTGCAGCAGGCTGACAACTACCTCAAGGGTCTGACCACGGACATGCTGTCCAGCGTGTCGCGCGAGAACTCGGTGATGGGCGCGATCGCGCGCGCGCTGCCGGTGGGCGGCGCCACGGCGCTGAACCCCTCGGCCATCGCCTCGGCCACGCGCACGCTGGCGCAGGCGGGCCTGATCACCAGCACGCCGCAGGCGGTCGATGCGATGCGCGGCGGCATCGAGACGCTGCGCGGCGGCGACGGCGCGCTCCCGGCCGAACTCGCGCTGAAGACGCTGGCGCGCGCGCTGGACGCCGCGGTGCCGAAGGAGACGCCGGAGCACCTGCTCAGCGCGACGGTGGCCGAGGTCCAGGTGCCGGTGCGCTTCGGCCTGGATGACCGGACGCTGCAGGCGCATCCGAAGCTCGCCGACCTCTGGGGCCGCTACGCCGAAGGCCAGATCAAGCCGGCCGAGGCCGCGCATCAGCTCGCGCGCGTGGCGGCGGCCGATCTCGCCGCGGCCGGTGAGCCGGAGGTGGCCAAGACCGTCGGCGCGTTCCGCAAGACGCTCGACGGCGCGGTCGGCTCCGCGATCTGGAACCGCGGACAGATCGACAACAAGGAGCAGTTGCTCGATGGCCTGATCTCGATCGCCCGGTTGATGTCGGTGCGGGACAAGTTCAAGTTCAGCGGCGGCAACAGCTACGGCTTCGACACCTCGCGGGTGCAGCTGGGCATGAAACCGGCCGACTTCCCCGACCCGCTGTCGCTGACGATGCGCGTGGCCGCGGCCGGCAAGTACCAGCACGACCTGGTGATGGAGATCGGCATGACCACGGCCGCCTATTACCTCACCGCTGGCACGCAAAGCACCGTGGCCGGGAAGCTGGGCTTCGGCGCCGGCGCCTCGACCAGGCTCACGGCCGGCGAGGTGTCGCTGAGTCTTCGCGCCGCGGACCTGACCGCCGCCGCCAGCTACGAGAACCAGTGGCAGAACGGGCTGCAGGTGCGCGTGCCGCAGGACGTGCCGACCCAGCCCAAGAACCAGCTCGAGTTCGAGGACATGCTGCGCCATGCGGTGATGTGGCAGGAGATGGGGCACGCCGGGCCGGTGGACGCGATCCTCAAGAACGTCGACGTGGCCTCGCTCAATCTGCTGGGCAAGTACAACCGCGAGGCCGTCCGCGGCGAGCTGTCCGGCACGGTGCTCAGTCCGCAGATCACGTTCTCGCGGCCGCTGGACGGCACGCCAGCGGCGGGCCCGTCCGCCTCGGAGGCAGTACCGGTACCGGCACCGGCACCGGCCCCTTCCGCGGCCGGGCAGAAGCTGGCGCAGGTCGTGCAGGGCCGCGTGGCGCTGGCGCAGGGCCGCACCGTCGGCGAAGTGCGTCACGCGATGGCGGACGAGGCATCGGGCTACTACCGCTATCCGGAGGAGCGCGCTGGTGCCCGGACGCTGCAGCAGAGCGGCGCGGCGGCCAACCTGAGCGTGAACCTGAAGCGGTTCGACGATGGCAAGACGATCAACGCCACCGACGTCGCCGGGGCGAGCCGGATGGGCGACCACCTCGGCGGCACCGAAGTGACCAAGCGGCTGGTCACCGTGGACGGCGTCACGGCACCGATGCGCACGCGCCGCATCACCGAGTTCGTCGACCTGCCGCGCTTCGAGCAGGCCATCGAGTCCGACCGCGCGCGGTGGATCAACCACGGCAACACGTACACGAAGTTCCCGGACGGGTTCAAGCAGCCGGCAGACGACTTCCGGCTGCGGCAGCAGTCGTCGGAGTCGGACCTGCGGCAGATCTTCCAGGACGCGGGCAAGCTGGACAACCAGTTCAAGCAGTACCTGGCCGTGGATTGCATGCAGGTGCCGGCCGCGGCCATCGTCGACGGCTACGACGCCAGCGCCGTGCTGGCGCGCAAGCTCGGCAGGCCTGAAGAGGCCGCGGCGATCCACGCGGAGCGCGAAGCCTTCCTGGCCGAGGACTCGAGCTGGCAGCCGCGGCGCATGGCGATCAACAACGTGTTCAACACCGCCAACCAGCCCGGCGTGACGCTGCTCGGCCTGGAAGTGCGCGTCGCCGACAACTCGGAAGGCGCGCACAACGACGTGCTGTTCCCGCGCGGTTGACGGCTTCGCACCGCCACCGCCAGCGGCCCTCACCCCTCTCCCGCTTCGCGGGAGAGGGTGAAAGAAGGCTGCCGCAAGCTTCGCAACGCATCGCAGCGCTTCGCCCCGCCGCCTGCCCGCGATGGCTTGGGCTCATAGATTGACTCCTGTCGCAGCGCCCCCGCTGCTCCAGCCTCCGAGGCCCGTCCACCATGTCCGGCGAAAAGACCGAAGAGCCGACAAAGAAGAAACTCGACGATGCCCGCAAGAAGGGCCAGAGCCCCAAGAGCCAGGACGTCAACGCGGCGCTGGGCCTGGTGGGCCTGCTCATCGTCCTGATCGTGATGGCCGAGTCGACGCTGGACCAGCTCAGCGGCCTCATCGTCCGCGCGCTGCGCGAGGGCGTCGCCGCCAAGAGCAACGAGGAGCTGCTCGCGCTGACCGTGGACATCGCCCGCGCCGGCTTCCTCGCCACCCTGCCCTTCGTCGCCGTGTCGGTGGCGCTGGGCCTGATCGCGTCCTTCGCGCAGGTCGGCTTCAACCTGTCGTTCGAGCCGCTCAACCTCCAGTTCGACAAGCTCAACCCCGCCGAGGGCGTCAAGAAGCTCTTCTCCGTCCGCTCGATCGTCGACTTCCTGAAGATGGTGGCCAAGGCCATCGCGCTGGGCGCGGTGCTCTGGGTCATGATCCGCGGCCTCGTGCCGCTGCTGGTCGGCGCGGCCTACTTCGACGCGGCCGGTGTCGGCGTGCTCGGCTGGAAGGCGCTGATCAAGCTGATCTCCGCCGGCTGCCTGGTCTTCATCGTCGTCGGCCCGGTCGACTTCGGCCTGCAGCTGTGGCTCTTCAAGCGCGACCAGAAGATGTCCAAGGACGAGATCAAGCGCGAGCACAAGGAGAGCGAGGGCGACCCGCAGCTCAAGGGCAAGCGCAAGGAGCTCGCCCACGAGATGGCCACCTCGCCGCCCGAAAAGCGCGTGCCCGGCTCCACCGTGGTCGTCACCAACCCCACCCACTACGCGGTCGCGCTGCGCTACGAGCCGGGCGAGACGCCGCTGCCGGTCATCGTCGCCAAGGGCATGGATGCCGAGGCGCTGCGCATCCGCGCGATCGCCGAGAAATCCGGCGTCCCCATCGTCGGCAACCCGCCGCTGGCGCGCGCGCTGCACAAGCTGCCGGTCGACGACGCCATCCCCGAGGAACTCTTCGAGGCCGTCGCCGCCGTGCTGCGCTGGGTCGCCTACCTGCACACGCTGACCTCGCCGGCGGCCCTCCCCGCTTCGTCCGCGCCCGCCGCTTCCTCCACCGCGCCGCCGCGCCCCGCCGCGCCGCCGCCGTCCCCCTGACCCCTTCCGGAAGGACCCGCCGCCATGGCCGCCCTGCGCCTCAGCCCCACCATGGGCAACGACCTCACGATGGCCGCGCTCATCGTCGCCATCGTGGCGCTGATGATCCTGCCGCTGCCCACGATGCTGATCGACACGCTGCTGGCGATCAACATCGCCGTCAGCGTGCTGCTGCTGATGACGACCCTGTTCATCCCCAACGCGGTGTCGCTGTCCTCGTTCCCGTCGCTGCTGCTGTTCACGACGCTGTTCCGGCTGTCGCTCAACATCGCCTCGACCAAGGCCATCCTGCTGCACGCCGACGCCGGCCACGTGATCGAGAGCTTCGGCAACCTGGTCGTGGGCGGCAACCTGGTGGTGGGCATCGTCGTCTTCATCATCATCACGGTGGTGCAGTTCATCGTGATCTCCAAGGGCTCGGAGCGCGTGGCCGAGGTCGGCGCGCGCTTCACCCTGGACGCGATGCCCGGCAAGCAGATGAGCATCGACGCCGACCTGCGCGCCGGCATCCTCACCGCCGAGGAAGCCAAGCGCAAGCGCGCCATGCTGGCGATGGAAAGCCAGATGCACGGCGGCATGGACGGCGCGATGAAGTTCGTCAAGGGCGATGCCATTGCCGGCCTGATCATCACGATGGTCAACATCCTGGCCGGCATCGTGGTCGGCGTGCTGTACCACGGCATGACCGCGGGCGATGCGTCCAACCGCTTCGCCGTGCTGTCCATCGGCGACGCGATGGTGTCGCAGGTGCCCTCGCTCTTCATCTGCGTGGCCGCCGGCGTGCTGATCACCCGCGTGGCCGACGAGCAGGAGAAGAAGCCGCGCTCGCTGGGCCAGGAGATCGGCGCCCAGCTCTCGCGCAATCCGCGCGCCATCTATCTGGCCGGCGGCCTGACCATGGCCTTCGCGCTGGTGCCGGGCTTTCCGGCGCTGCAGTTCTTCGGCCTGGCGCTGGGCCTGGTGGCCATCGCCCATTGGCTGGGCAAGCGCCAGCGCAAGGAAGAGGCCACCGTGCTGTCCAAGCCCATCGGCGCGCTGCAGCGCGAGGGCGGCAAGGGCGACGCGCCCGCGATCCTGCAGCAGCCGCCGCACTTCGCCAAGCCGCTGGCGATCCGGATGTCGCGCCCGCTGGGCGAGCTGCTCGAGGCCGACCGCCTGGACGAGGCGCTGGAGTCCGAGCGCCACAAGCTGCAGGCCCATCTGGGCCTGCCCTTCCCCGGCGCGGCGATGTGGGTCTCGGCGGAGCTGCCCGGGCACCGCTTCGACGTGCTGCTCAATGACGTGCCCGCGAGCCAGCACACCGTGCCCGGCCGGCTGCTGCTGGTGACCGACCCGGCCAGCCCGCTGGCCGGCTCCGCCCAGCGCCACGGGCCGATCCTGCATCTGGCCGAGTCGCTCTGGCTGCCGCCCGCGGCCGTGCCCGAGGCGCAGCGCGCCACCTGCATGGACCTGGAGTCGGTGATCGCGGCGCAGGTCTTCGGCGTGCTGCGCCGCCACGCCCACCTGTTCATGGGCGTGCAGGAGGTGCAGTGGGTCATCGATCGCGTCTCGCCCGAGTACCCGGGCCTGGTGGCCGAGGTGCAGAAGGTGCTGCCGCTGCAGCGCATCGCGGAAGTGCTGCGCCGGCTGCTCGAGGAGCAGGTGCCGATCCGCAACGTGCGCTCCATCTTCGAGAGCCTCATCGCCTGGGGTCCGAAGGAGAAGGACATGCTGCTGCTGACCGAGTACGTGCGCGGCGACCTCGGCCGCTACCTGGCCTTCGAGGCGACGGCGGGCCACGGTCATCTGTCGGCGGTGCTGCTGGATCCCGCCATCGAGCAGGCGATCCGCCAGTGCATCAAGCCCACTCCGGCCGGCAACTACCTGGCGATGCCGCCCGAGAACGCGATCGCGCTGACCGACCGCATCGCCGAGCTCGCCGGCGCGCCGTCGCAGGGCGTGGCGCTGGTCACCTCGATGGACATCCGCCGCTACGTGCGCAAGATGATCGAGGGCCGGCTCGACTGGCTGCGCGTCTACTCGTTCCAGGAACTGGGCAGCCTCGTCGAGCTGCGGCCGATCGGCCGCGTGAGCGGCTGAGCGCGCGGACCGCCGGGCCCCATGTCGCGCACCGAGCCCCGCCGCCCCCTGCGGCTGCTGCAGCCCGCCGAGGTCGCGGGGCGCCCGGCCGCGGCCGCGCAGGCGGCGGCGCAGCAATCCGCGGACCGCTTCAGGCGCACGCTGGGCGCCACGCGCCGGCAGGACGCGGGCGACGCCGCGCCGGACTCGCCGTCCTCGCCGGGCGCGGCCTCCGCGCGGGACACAGCCTCACCGCAGGCCGAAGGCGGCGGACTCCAGACGCCTAGCGTCCGTCACTCGACGCTGGCCCGGCCGACCGCTCCGCCAGCTGCCGCGCGAACCGCGGCGATCCTCCACGCGCTGCCCGCGCGCGACGACGGACCCGCGCCCGAGGCGCTCGATGTCCCGCCCGACAGCGACGGACCGGACGCGCCGGCCGCCAGCGCGGACGACTGGCCGCAGCGCATGGCCGCGTCCATCGCGACGCTGTGCGCCCGCGCCGATCCGGCCATCGTGAACTGGACCGTCACGATCCCGATGGATCCGGCCGTCCTGCCCGACACGACGCTGCAGCTGAGTCTTTCGCAGCACTGGCTCGCGCTTCGCTTCTCGACGCAGTCACCGCGGTCGCACCACCTAGTCTGCCAATACCGCCCCCGGCTGCTCGAGCAGCTTGAGCGCCTGCCCCAACTGCCCCACGGCATCGACATCGAAGTCCTATGACGCCTGAGCTGCTGACCGCCACGACGCCAGACACCGCCCCGCCCCGGCGCCGCGCCGTGGCACGCGCGGAGAGCCTGACCGGCCGTCTGCCGGCGCTGCGGCCAGCGGCGGCGCGCGCGGCGCGCGTCGGCTTCGACGGCCGCTTCCCGCGCTGGCTCGCCGAAAGCGTTGGCGTGGCCGCGCAGGTCCATGCCGCGCGGCCGCCGACGGAGCTGCTGTCGCTGGACCTGCGCAGCGCCGCCGGCCGCGCCGACGTGGCGCTGGATCCGGCGCAATGGCCCGCGCTGGCGATGGCGGCCGAGTTGCCCGATGCCGAGCTGGCGCGCGAAGTCGCCGATGCGCTGCTGGCGCCGCTGGCCGCGCGGCTCGCGCCGCTGCTGCCCGGGCTGCGCCTGGGCGCGATGCGCCGCTATCCATCGAGCGCCGTCAGCGCCGGCGGCCTGCCGGCGCTCACGGTCGGCGGCGCGCAGCTGTCGCTGGTGCGGCTGGATCGCGCGCTGGCGGATCACCTCGATGCGCTGATGCGCGACGGCGCAGCCTCGCCACTGGGCCGTCTGACCGCGCTGCGGGTGCCGATGCGCCTGGCGCTCTTCGACCGGCCGCTGGGCCAGCGCGCGCTGCACGGCCTGGCCGCCGGCGATGTCGTGCTGGCCGGGGCCGCGCGCCGCGCCGGGCCGCGCTGGCGCGTCACCTTGAAATTCGGACTGGGAATCACGATGCAAGCCACTGCCGACCTCGACCTCGACGCCTCCCGCGCCCACCTCGCCGCCCCGCCCCGCCTCGTCGACGAGGCGGCCGCGCCGCTCGCCACGCCCGATGTCCAGGGGCTGGAGCATCTGCAAGTGCCGGTGTCCTTCGAGATCGACAGCGCCCGCATCGCGCTGGGCGAGCTGGCCAGCCTCGGCGAAGGCGCGGTGATCGAGCTCGACATGCCCCTGTCCGAAGCCGCCGTGCGCCTGGTCTGCCATGGGCAGACGCTGGGCATCGGGCACCTGGTGGCGATTGGCGACCAGCTCGGCGTGCGCATCCAGCGCATGGGGGCGGGCGCGACGGGCGCCTCGGGTGCAGTCGGCCCGATGAGCGCGATGGGCGCGGCGAGCCTGGGGCAGCCGTCATGATGCCGCTGCCGAGCACCGATCCGGTCTCGCTGTTCCTGGTGCTGGCCGCGATGGCGGTGCTGCCGTTCGCGGCCATGGTCGTGACCTCGTACACCAAGATCGCGGTCGTGCTGGGCCTGCTGCGCAACGCCATCGGTGTCCAGCAGGTGCCGCCCAACATGGTCCTCAACGGCGTGGCGATGATCGTGTCCTGCTACATCATGGCGCCGGTGCTGATGGAAGCCTCGGAGCAGATGCGCAGCGCCTCGCCGGCCCAGACGCAGTCGAATGCGCAGCAGCTGCTGGGCGCCGCCGACGCCGCGCGCGAGCCCTTCCGCCGCTTCCTCGACAAGCACGCCGATCCGGCCGAGAAGGCCTTCTTCCTGAAGTCCGCCGCCGCGATCTGGCCCGCCGAGCGCGCCTCCCAGCTCAAGAAGGACGACCTGCTGGTGCTGGCCCCGGCCTTCCTGCTGACCGAGCTGTCGGCGGCCTTCCGCATCGGCTTCCTGCTGTACCTGGCCTTCGTCGTCATCGACCTGGTGATCGCCAACGTGCTGCTGGCCATGGGCCTGTCCCAGGTCACGCCGACCAACGTCGCCATCCCGTTCAAACTGCTGCTGTTCATCGTGCTGGACGGCTGGCCCAAGCTCATCCACGGGCTGGTGCTGACCTACCGCTGACCTGCCGCGGACCACCAGCGCTCCGCCATCGCCCGCCCTGCCACCGCTCTCTCTGCCGCCGCTCCGCCATGCACTTCGAGAACATCATCCGCCTCACCTCCGAAGCCCTCATGATGTGCCTGATGCTGTCGCTGCCCGCGGTGGCGGTGTCGGCCATCGTCGGGCTGCTGATCTCCTTCGTGCAGGCGATCACCTCGCTGCAGGACTCCAGCATCTCGCAAGGCATCAAGCTGCTGGCGGTGACGGTGGTGGTGGCGATCTGCGCGCCCTGGGCCGGCTCGACGCTGCTGCGCTTCTCCGAGAACCTGCTCGCGGCGATGTTCCTATGAGCGCCGGATCGATCCGCCGCCAGTTGGCTGCAGAAGCCGCCGCCGCCGCGGCGCGCGTGTCCGAGGCCAGGAGCGCCGCCGTGGCGCACCGGCACAACCTGGACCCGCACGAGAGCGAGCTGCAGCGCAGCCAGGGCCATCGCGGCCATTTCCGCGGCTACGTGTTCCGCAACGTCCGCGCGCCCACGCCGCCACCCACGCGGCGCACGCCGACACCGCGCCGCCGTCCCCCCGCGCCGCCCGGCGCTGGCGCGTCCGGGCTCGACCACGACGAGCAGGCCACGGCACCGCCGCCTTCGCCGGGCGGTGCGGCGGCCGCCGAGGCGCTGTTCGCGCCCGCCTTCCGGCCCGGGCCGCTGACCCGCCATGACGAGCCGGGGGAGCGCGACCAGGAGCACCGCCGCGAGGAAGCGCGCGGCCGGCAGCGCTGGCGGATCGGCGCGCGGTCCGAGCCGCCCGCCAGCCCGGCGGACTGGCACGCGGCGCTCGTGGCCCGGGCCGGCGGCAACGCGAAGGCGCTCGCGCCGGCCGCGGCCGGCATGATCACCGCGGCCTCGCCGGAGTACCGCGCGATGGCGCTGGTGGGCACGCTGCTGGCGCTGGATGCCGACCCGGCCGTGGCGGCCGGCGCGGCCGGACAGGGCACGGCGCTGGCGCTCGCCGCCGTGCGCGCCTATCTGCTGCATCGCGCCGAGCCCGGGCCGCTCGCGACGCTGGCGCGCGTCAAGCAGGCGCTGCTGGACCAGCGCTCGGAACCGCGCCCGCCGTCCCCCGCCCCGGCCGATCCCGCCGATCCGGCCGTGCAGGCGCGCGAGAACCGCCACCTGCTGCGCCCCTTGCAGTTGCTCAACGCCGACCGGCCGCGCACCGAGGCTCAGAACGTCCAGGCCTGCGACCGCATCGCGCTGGTCTGCGCCGCGTCGGGGATGCCGCCGCGATGAGCCAGGAGCGCTTCCAGGCACTGGTGCGCGACCTGTGCCGCCACATCGACCTGCCGGATCCGGAGGACGTGCTGCGCCGCGGCACCATCGAGGTCGAGGGGTTCGAGGTCAACCTCGCCAACTTCTCGAACGATCCCGGCGCGATGTACCTCAACTTCCATTACGGCATCGTCACCGCCGGACGCACGCTGCGCGTGTTCCGGCTGCTGCTGGAGGCCAATCTGAGCGTCTACGCGCAGGACCAGGCGCAGCTCGGCCTGCACGCCGACACCGGCGGCATCGTGCTGATCGTGCGCGTGCCGCTGAGCGACAGCATCGACGCGCCCTGGCTGGCCGAGACCCTGACCCACTACGCCGAGCACGGCCGCTACTGGCGCGACAACATCGCCAATGCGACCGAGGAAATGTTCGCCGGCATCTGCGCCGGCGACTACTTCTGGATCCGCGCCTGAAGCGGCGCGCGCCCGCGCGGGCGCGTGCTCAGAACTCGCCGGGCCAGAGGTGGCGCAGGTAGCCGGGCGGCTGCTCCTGCGGCCGGCCTTGCGCGTGCAGCGGCAGCCCGCTGGCGGCAAGGCCGTAGTCCGGCATGGCCCAGCCCAGCGGCTGCTCGTGCAGCAGGTCGAGCCGGTAGCCGATGCTGTAGACCGCCTGGATCCGCACCGCCGACTCGGTCGCGCCACAGCTCAACTTGCGCCGCAGCCGGTAGACATGCTGCTCGAGCGTGCGCTTGCAGATGTCGGTGCACCCTCCCCAGACCCGCGCGGTCAGGCTGGAGGCGCTGACCACGCGCCCGGCGTTGGAGAACAGCTCCCACGCCAGCGCGAACTCGCGCGCGGTCAGGCTGATCTCCCGGTCGTCGCGCCGCACCGCCGAGGCCGACGCGTCCAGCGAGTACGGCCCGACCTCCAGCCCCATGCGCCGCAGTTGCCGCGGCCGGCCGACGCGCGCCTGCAGGCGCGTGAGCAGCGGCTCGACCGAGTCCTCGTAATCGGCGTAGTCGGTCGCGCCGTGCGCCAGCGCGTCGACCATGCCGACAGCGTTGTCCCCGCTGACGACCAGAATCGGCGCGACGCCGCCCAGGCGCAGCTGCAGCATCGCGAGCCAGTCGATGAGGCTGGCATCGGCATCCTCGAGCAGCACCGCCTGCGCTTCCCCCCGCTTGAGCGCATGCACCACCGCCGCGGCCGAAGACAACGGCCGCAACTCCACGCCATGCGCCCTCAGGTCGCGAACGAGGGCGGCCTGCCTGGCCTTGTTGATGAACAGTCCAACGAGCTTCACTGAAATTCTCCTGTGCCACGCCGGTGGAATGTGTCTTCCATTGCACTCCGGCGTGACGGCTTGGAACGGTTGCCCATTCCGGTATTGACGGCCCATCCCGAAGCCGTCGCCATTAGCGAAATAGTTCATTCGCTGATCTATCAGGGTTCCAGTTTGGCTCACGTTCAGTTGCGTCTCGATGGCCATTCTTGTGACAAGAAGCACAACTTGGGGCTGTCACCCACCGGCTGGACGAACGCCATGTAACGTTCCCATCCTGCTCATTGGAGATTCACTTTCATCCCATCAATAGTTTGGGGTCAAGACTTCGTCGCCAGGAGCGGGATTGGTGTCTACCGCAAAGATGCCAGTCGCGACCATCCGGCGGCGCTTCGCCACCGCGCGCAGGCCTTCGCGCCGCTCGTCACGCCGGGCCGGACCGCGGCGCAAGCTCGCCCGGCGGCTGCCCTGGCGGCCGTCGCGGCGGCGCACCGCCCGCCCCCTTCCCTCTCTTGCCCCCGGAGGCCTTGATCCATGAGCAGCACGCGCGGATGGCGCACCCTCGTCCGGCTGAAGGAGCGCCGGCTGGAGCAACTGGACGCGGCGCTCGACGCCGCCCGCGCCCAGGTGCGCCAGCAGCAACAGCAACTGGAGGCGCTGATGGCGGAGGCCGACGGCTGCCGCGAGCGCGAAAACGCGCAGCGGTCCAAGCTGGACGCGCTGGCCGGCTCGGCGCAGGGCTTCCGTCCCAGCGACCTGGTGACGCTGCAGCACCTGCTCGAGGACGCGGCGCGGACCACGCTCGCCGCGGCCAAGCGGGTGCAGGACGGCGAGCGCCAGGCCGAGACCGCACGCCAGGCGGTGCTGTCCGCCCAGCACGCGCGCCGGCGCGGGGAGCAGCAGCTCGACGGTTGCCGGCAGCGGCTGGAGAGCACGCTCCGGGCGCAGCAGGCGGAACAGGACGACCAGCAGGACGAGGAGGCCGAGGAGGCCTCGGTCGCCCGCCTGCTGGCCGCGCGGCCGGACCGCCAGCCGGAGGCGGCCTGAGATGGCGGCCCCGGATCCGCTCGGCGGCACCCAGGCGCTGATCCACCTCGGCGAATCGATCAAGAGTCTGCTGACGCTGCTGGCGCTGTGCAGCCTGCGCGGCTATGTCGCGATGCTGGTGCTGCCGGTCACCAACGACCAGGTGCTGCAGGGCGTGGTGCGCAACGGCCTGGCGCTGACCATCGGCATCTTCATCGCCTGCGGGCAGCCGCTGCAGGTGGTGGACGGCCTGTCGACCTTCGCGCTGTGCGTTCTGATCGCCAAGGAGGGCCTGATCGGGCTGCTGCTGGGCTACGCGGTCTCCACCGTGTTCTGGGTGGCCGAAGGCATCGGCGTGCTGATCGACAACCAGGCCGGCTACAACAACGTCCAGCAGACCAATCCGCTCAGCGGCGAACAGAGCACGCCGGTGGGCAACCTGCTGTCGCAGCTGGCGATCTGCGGCTTCTACCTGCTGGGCGGGCTGATGGCGCTGGTGGGACTGCTGTTCGAGTCCTTCCAGTGGTGGCCGCTCCAGCGCGCGATGCCGGACTGGTCCAACCTGCTCGAACGCTTCCTGCAGGCGCAGATCACCGGCTACCTGCAGGCCATGATCAAGATCTGCAGCGCGGTCGTGATGGTGCTGCTGCTGATCGACCTGGGCATCGGCCTGATCTCCAAGACGGCCGACAAGCTCGAGCCCAACAACCTGAGCCAGCCGATCAAGGGCGCGGTCGCGCTGCTGATGCTGGTGCTGCTGGTGGCCGTGTTCTTCGACCAGGTCAAGCCGCAGCTGGCGCTGCACACGATGGCGCGTGAGCTCTCGGCCTGGTTCCGGCCGGCCCATTGAGGCCCCATTGAGGCCCCATTGAGCCCCCCCCTGGAAGCGGCCCCGCCGTTGGGAACGTTTCCGCCGGATCGTTTCGTTTCGTATCCAACGGCGCCGCTTCGCCCGGGCGGCGTCCGGCGCCGCGGCGGCGCGGATGCTGTGCCTACCCAAGCTGTCCCTGGAAGGAGGACTTGTCATGACCCTGGCTTCATCATCATCGACCGCGCGGCGCGGCACGCTGCCGCTGACGCCGCACATCATGCTGGACCCGCCGTTGCCGCCCGCGCGGCGCGACGGGCCGGCCGCCCCTGGCACGGGGCTGTTCGACGCCGACGTCGGCACTGTGTGGAAATCCGCCCACGCGATGCCGGACGGCGGCGACGCGCTGCTGACCATGCGCTGCTTCAGCATCGAGGGCCTGCAGTTGCGGCTGGCCCAGTTGCTGCTCGGCCAGGAAGGGCTGCTGCGGCCCGAGGCCGTGCGCTTCCTCGCGGGCGGTCTCGACCAGGCCTATGTGGACGCCGTGAGCTACCGCCGGCTCGCCGCGGCCGCGCCGCGCGTGATCGGTGATCCCGACAAGCATCCGCTGTATGTCGACCTGCTCGCGCAGCGGCTGGTGATCGATACCTCGCGCTGCTTCGTCCCCGGCCAGGCGCGCATCACCGGCGAGACGGTGCACGGCGTCGTGGCGCTGCTCGAATCGCCGCAGTTCCGCGCCGTCACGATGCATCACCGCTGCGCGCTGGGCCCCGAGGCCTCGGAGGCCGAAGTGGCCCTGGCGGCGCGCGCGCTGCTCGACGCCGCTCGCCGTGTTGCCCGCCAGGTGCTGCAGGAGCCGGACTTCGCGCTGAGCGGCACCGCGGAGCAGCTCGCCCGCGATGTCGGTCCCAAGCTCGTGGCCCGCGCGCTGTTCACCGGCGCCGTCAGCGCCACGAGCGCCGTCGCGGCCGCCTTCGCGGCGCGCTGGAAGACCGGCGCGCTGCCGCTGCCCAAGGATTGATCCCCCGACCGCGCGCCCGGTGAGGACGCGCCCTTCCCCCAACCGACTGCCGAGCAGTCTTCACCAGGAGCCCTTCATGTCCGTGAACAACATTCCCGGCAGTACTCCCGCACTGGTCCGTCCTTCGGACTTCCTGCCCAAGCCCGTCAAGCCCTCCGACTTCCAGACCCCGCCCCAGACACCGGCAGCACCGGAAGGGCTGTCCACACGCGTATCCGCCGACGCCGGCATGCCGCCGCGATCCGCGCTCCCGGGCGGGCCCGGAGGTCCCGAGGGTCCCGGTCCCAATCATCCGGTCCCGCCGAACGATCCGCCCAACCCCAACGGCATCCTGGCCAGCGGTGGCAAGGAGTCCACGACCCAGGCCAAGGCGGATGCCAAGACCTCGATGGACAACCTCCGGGAGATCAACGAGATCAACATGAAGTTCCAGATGGACATGTCGCAACTGCAGATGATCAAGGGCTTCGTCGAAGCGCAGGCCAAGGCGGTCAAGGACATCGGCACAAAGATCGCTCAGGCGGCCAGCTGAACCTGGCGTTCCTCACTCTTCGCGGCCTGCGCCGCACCATCTCCCCCCAGAGGCCCGCCCGTCGGAAGACGCGCGGGCCTCGTTGCATTTGCACGCGCGCCGCCGGCCCGCAAGCGCTGTTGCGTCCGTTCACGAATGAGACGGCAACGTCGTGAAACCAGTGGGAAACGAACAGAGGATTCGTGAGGATTTCGCCGAGGCCTTGTGATCCATCGCGAAGGGGCTCGCTCCTAGCATGAGCGCATTCCGTTCACGACTCGTTGGAGATTTCATGCTTCTGCTTGCTTTGACCGCGCTGCGCGCCACGCCCCTGCATGCCGACCTGGCACGCCTGACGCTGGAGGGCCAGTTGCCCGCCGCGCTGCGCATGGGCGGCGACCACTTCGAGCGCCTGCAGCGCACACCCGACACCGCGCCGCAGCGCTCCGCGCTGGGCCAGTTGCTGGGCCGCGCGCTGCTGGCCTGCGGCCGCGAAGAGGAGGCCGAGGAGCTGTTCCAGCGCCAACTGCGCCATTACGAGGCCATGTCGCGCCACATGGTGCGCTGGTATGGCGCGATGGACCAGGGCGCGATGCTGCTGCACCTGAACAAGCCCGGCCGCGCGATCGAGTGCCTGGGCCAGGTGGGGGACGACGTGCGCGCGCCGGTCGCGGCCCGCGTCGAGGCGATGGCCGGCGTCGCGCAGGCGATGCTGAGCGCCGGCGACTGCGGCGGCGCGATGCGCTCGCTGGACGCGGCGCGCAACCTGGCGGCCGCGCTCGGCGATCCGCGCTTCGCGCAGCTCGTCGACTGCATGGCGCTGGAGCTCGCGACGCTGCACCGCGAGCGCGGGGGCGACGCGCTCAATGACCACGCGCTGGGATCGGTCTACCGCGAAGGCGCCTGCGACGCGCCGGACAACACGCTGATGCGCCAGCAGCTCGGCGCGGCCGCGGAGGCGGTCCGGAGCTGGTCGCCGCTGGTGGCCGCGCGCATGGACCATCTGCGCCGGATGCTGGCCGCGGACTGCACCGGCCCGGCCGCCGCGGCCCAGGTCGCGCAGCACCTGAGCTGGCTGCGCGAGCGCCGCATGAGCGAGTTCGAGACCCAGGCCCGCATCGAGGGCGCGCTGATGCTGATGGGGCGCGGGGCCTCGCATGCCGCGTCGGAACTGCTGGCGCCGCTGACCTTCAATGAACAGCAGATGCACCGCAGCCGCCATGCGCTGGAGCTGCAGTACTGCCAGGCCAAGCTGCACCAGCAGCAGGGCCGCCATCTGGACGCGCTGCGGCTGTACCGGATGCACACGCAGCACGCGGTGCAGTCGCTGCGCACCTACGCGTCCGCGGCGCGCGCGCCGGGCTTCGTGCAGCAGGCCAAGGCCAGCGCCGCGGACGCCGGCGACTCCGCCAAGCTGCGGTTGCCGCTGCGCTATCGCCGCGCCTACCAGTTCATGATGGATCACCTGACCGACGAGCATCTGTCGGTGCGTCAGGTCGCCGCGCATGTCGGCGTCACCGAGCGCGCGCTGCAGCTGGCCTTCCGCACCCACCTGGGCGTCACGCCGGCGGAGATGATCCGCACCCGCCGCGTCGAGCGCATCCACGGCGAGCTGCAGGCGCATGGCGGCGAGGCCGGCGTGCTCGAGATCGCCTCGCGCTGGGGCGTGAAGAACCGCTCGACGCTGGTGCACAACTACCGCAGCCGCTTCGACGAGACGCCGACCCAGACGCTGCGCGGCGGCGCGGAAGGCGACATCCTGCAGGCGCGCTCCGACGCCTGATCACCCGGGGACACAGAGCGCGCATCGGGCGCGCCTTGCTTCCCGCATCGGCCCGGGTCCGGGCCGCATCGGACAGGCGCCTCGCCGGATTTCCGGCCAGGCGCCTGATGTCATTCGCCGTCGTAGAGCTTGAGGATCCGGCGCACGTAGTCCTGCGTCTCGCGATACGGCGGGATGCGGTTGCCGTAGCGCTTCACCGCGCCCTCGCCGGCGTTGTAGGCGGCGAGCACCAGGTCGACGCGGCCGTCGAACATCTCGTTGAGGTCGCGCAGGTAACGCGCGCCGACATCGATGTTGGTGGCGGGATCGAGCAGCTCGCGCGTGGAACCGACGCCGTAGCGCGCGCCGGTGGCCGGCATGATCTGCATCAGGCCGAGCGCGCCCTTGGGCGAGCGTGCCTGCGTCTGGTAGGCCGACTCGACATGCACCAGCGCGCCCACCAGCCGCGGATCCAGCCCGTGCTTGCGGCTGGCCTGCTGCACCATCAGCTGCAGATGCGGCGCGCCCAGCGCCAGCGGCGGCCGGTTCGATCCCGGCCGCCAGGGCATCGGCGAGGGCCGCGGCCGCGCGAACGCCAGGCTGGCCGGCTCGCTGTCGATGCGGGCGGGCAGCTCCGCGGCCTCGAAGGCCGCGCAGCGGCGCACCGCCGCGCTGAAGCGCACCGACAGATCCTCCAGCGCGATCCGCTCGCTGCCGTCGAGCATCTCGCAGCGATAGCGCACGCCGGCCTCGGCGCAACCCGCCCACAACGCCATCAGCACGATCGGCACGATCGGCCGCGCCGCGCGCCCTTCAGGCATCGCCGCGCAGCGCCGCCAGCTCTTCGCCGGCCTGCGCCAGGAGCAGTTCCGCCTCGGTCGACGCGAGCTGCGTGCGGCTCAGCAGCGACGAGAACTCGGCCATCGCGCCGTCGAGGTCGATCGCGCCGCCGTCCGCGCCATCCTCCGCGTCCGCCGCGGCCGAGGCCGCCGGCTGCGCCATCAGCGCGCCGCCGAACAGCAGCGTGTGCACGCGATGCAGCTTCAGCGCGATCTCGCCCGCGCTGCGCAGGCTGTCGTCGTCCTGGCGCAGCGCGCTGACGCGCTTGATCTCCAGCATCAGGCGCTGGAAGCGCTCGACCTGCGTCTGAACGGTGGCTTGCACCGTCTGCAGCGAGGCGAAGAGGTCGTGGTAACCGGCGGCGGCCAGCGTGGGGGCAGTCAGCATGAGGGACTCCTGGTTGAGGAACGTGGGATGAGGGACTCCCGCGCGAGGCGCGCTCCGGTCCCGCCGGCAGTGTCGGCAGCGGGCCCGGGCGGCGGCCCGGCCGTGCGAACACCGGTGCGCCGATGCGAACGCGGCGGCGCCGCGCGGCGCGCGCGCCGCTGTCCATGAGGAGCGTCCCGCTCCGGCCACGTCCGCGCGTTCGCCGTGACGCACGCCGCTTCGTGTCACCAGGTCCTCACCGCGAGGCCGCGCCCTAGCCTCCCGATCGTCAACAAGAAGGAGCTGACCATGTCGGTGAATGGTGTCAATGGAGTGGGCGGTCCCAGCCCCTCGACGCCCGGCAGCACGCCCGTGCCGCCGAGCGATGACGGCGGCGGCGACATCACCCAGTCCAAGGCCTTCCAGCAGGTGGTGGCCGGCATCTTCCAGGGCGGCCAGGGCATGATGAAAGATGCGCTGGGCAAGTTCTTCGAGGAAGAAGAGCCCGACGAGGACGACCCCGACGCGGAGCCGCTGTGATGAGGGCCCCCGACTTCCAGCGCCGCGCGCTCGCGGCCTGCGTGGCGATCGCCGTCGCGGGCTCGGGCAGCGCGCCCGCGACACTGCTGGCGCAGGACGCGCGCGGCGCGGCACCGGCCGCGTCCAACGCGCCCGCGGCATCCGCCACGTCCGCCGCATCCGCGATGGCGCCCGCTCCGGCGGTCACGTCCGCGACCTCCTCCGCGGCGGCATCCACGGCGACATCCGCCGCCAAGGCTCGCCCCCGCGCGGCCGGCAGCGATCGCCGTCTGGAGCGCCGCTTCGTCTATCGCGCCGAAAGCCGCCGCCTGTCCGACGTGCTGCAGGACTTCGCCGCCAGCCAGGGCGTGCCGGCGGTGGTCGGCGACGGCGTGGACGGCGTGGTCAACGCCAGCTTCGACAGCTCGCCGCAGGTCTTCCTGAGCGCCATCGCCAAGGCCTATGGCCTGATCTGGTACGACGACGGCACCGCGCTGTACTTCTATCCGGCCCGCGCGGTCCAGAGCCGCATGTTCCGGCTCAAGGGCTACAGCCGGCGCGAGGTCACCGAGCTGCTGAACTCGCTGAACCTGGGCGACAAGCGCTATCCGCTGCGCTTCAACGACGCGCAGCGCACGCTGCTGGCCTACGGGCCGCCGCGCCATGTCGAGCTCATCGCGCAGGCGCTGGACTCGCTGGACCTGGGCGCGGCCGAAGGCAACGAGCGCGTCGTGCGCGTGTTCCCGCTGCGCTTCGCGTCCGCCAACGACCGCCTGCTCGGCGAAAGCAACGTGCCCGGCGTCGCCACCATCCTGCGCAATCTCTACGCGGCGCAGAGCATGCAGCCCGACACCGTGACGGGCCAGCCGTCCAATCCGGTCGACCAGAAGATCAAGGCCATGCAGTCGATGTACGGCGCCGGCAAACTGGTGCCGGACCTGCCCTCGGCGACGCAGGGGGCCGGCGGACCGCCGGCCGAGAAGCCCGGACAGAGCGGCCGCATGCTGCGCAGCCCGGTGAACTTCGAGGAGGACCAGCCCCGCTTCGAGGCCGACGAGGGCACCAACGCCGTCATCGTGCAAGGCCGCGCCTATCGCATGCGCGAGTACGAGGCGCTGATCCAGCGCCTGGACCAGCGCCCGGTGCTGGTCGAGCTGCAGGCCATGATCATCGACGTCAGCGAGGACAACGCCCGCTCGCTGGGCATCGACTGGTCGGTGCAGGGCAACCGCGGCCAGCTGTCGGTGACCTCGCCCGGCGGCGGGCCGCCGCAGACCGGCGGCGGACAGGGACTGCTGGGCAACGGCACCTACACGATCGGCACGCTGGTCGCGGATGCCGGCCGGCAGCTGATGCTGCGCATCAACGCGATGCAGGGCGAAGGCAAGGCCCGCGTGGTCTCCAAGCCCTCGGTCCTTGGCGTCGCCAACCGGCCCGCGGTGATGAAGGAGAAACGCGTGGCCACGGTGCGCGTGGCCGGCAACCTCGATGCGAAGCTCTACCAGATCGAGGCGGGCACCCTGCTCCAAGTCACGCCGCAGGTGGTGTCCGCGGGCGGCGTCAACCAGATCAAGCTCTCGCTCTACATCGAGGACGGCAACTTCGAGGCCAGTTCGGTCGACCAGGTGCCCGTGCTCAAGAAGACCGAGATCCGCACCGAGGCCCATGTGCGCGAGGGCGAGAGCCTGCTCATCGGCGGCCTGATGGTCGAGGCCAGCACCGACCAGCAGTCCGGCGTGCCGCTGCTCAAGGACGTGCCGCTGGTCGGCGGCCTGTTCCGGTGGAGCGGCAGCCGCGCCACGCGCACCGAGCGCCTGTTCCTGATCACGCCCAAGCTCGTTGGCGGCAGCGCCGCGGCCGCCCTGCCGCAGCCCCCCGCCGGCGAACTGGATCCGGGCGCGCCGGCCGCGCCGCTGGCGCGTTGAAGCGCCCCGTCCGCAAACCACGCGCAGGCATTCGCAATCCATGAAACAGCTTCGTGTCCTGACCGGCGTGCATGCGGGGGTCCACCTACCGTTGAGTGCATCGACATACCGCATCGCCGCGGACGAGCAGGCCGACATCCAGCTCGTCGACTGGCACGCGGAACCCCTGGTCCTCGAACTGACGGAGAACGGTCAAGTGCTCGCCCTCGCCTCCCCGCTGAACGGCTCGCTGAACGCCGCGCCCAGCGCCACGCTGAACGCAGCGTCCGGCGCCGCCGTGGACGAAGCCGCCGGCGCGAGCGCGCCGATGGCCGACTTCGAGCCGCGCCGCTTCGGCGACGTGGTGCTCTGCGTGGGTCCGGCGGACGCGGCCTGGCCCTCGGACATCGAGCTGATGGAACGGCTGATGCGTCCGGCGCGCGCGGTGGCCGAGGCGGCCGCGCCCGTGATCGAGGCCGCCGCGACGGGCAGCCGCCGCATGCTGGCCTGGGGCCTGGTGGCGGCGCTCACGCTCGGCGGCCTGCTGGTCACGGTGATCTCGCGGCATGCGCAGGCGGCGCGCGCCGCGGTCAAGCCCGAGCCGCTGGTCGGCCAGGTGTACCGGGCGGTCTCCAGCGCCGCGATCCCGGAGATCACCGTGCGCGCCGCCGGCGAGCGCGTGATCGTCGAAGGCCTGCTGCCCGACGCCGCCGCCGCGCAGGCGCTGCGCCAGGTGCTGGACCGCTTCCCGGCCGAGCGCATCGAGCACCAGTACGCCTCGGCCGCCGACATCGCCCAGAGCATCTCCGATGCGCTGGACACGCCCGGCCTGGTGGTGCGCTACCGCGACCACGGCGTGTTCGTCATCGGCGGCCGCGCGGCCTATCCCGACCGGGTGCGCGATGCCTCGACGCGCGTGGCCGCCGACCTGGCGCCGCTGGTGCGCGGCATCGAGGTGGCCGTCGCTCCCGCGCCGGTCCCCGACGCCGTGCCGGTGGGAGCCATGCTCGCCACCGACGGCCTGCAGTACGTGCAGACGCGCGATGGCGCCAAGCACCTCTCCCTGACCCCGGAGTCCATCGGCGAACTGAGCGATCCGCCGACGCCGCCGGCCCGTTGACCCCACCCGGACTTTCACCCGACCCCATCTTTTTCACGGAGCAACTTCGACCATGAACGAGCAACTCGAGCAAACCGTCTTCGGCGACCTGGCCAACCTGGAGAAGTCGCTGACCGAGGACACCACCGGTGACCGCGCGCGCGCAATGCTGTCCTACTTCGCCGACGTGGCCAAGAGCAGCGAAGGCCTGCTGCAGACCGCCGCCGCCGCCGAGCGCCAGCTGATCTCGCAGCTGATCGAGGCCTTCCACGCCGCGCAGCGCATCGTGCGCCACATCTGGGAGACGCTGCACAACGCGTCGCTCGCCGTCTGATCCGCGGAGGCCCTTCATGCACGACATCCACGCCAGCAACGGCGCCGCGCCGGGCGC
>Ga0209257_1001159_pt1 | contig 33498 bp, 33 predicted proteins | sample AraplaCvi_mCL_r2_FD_184277 | JGI IMG/M metagenome (GOLD analysis project Ga0209257, IMG submission 184277) | Arabidopsis root microbial communities from North Carolina, USA - plate scrape MF_Cvi_mCL_r2 (SPAdes) (version 2) | ecosystem: Host-associated > Plants > Roots > Endosphere | place: USA...
GCACCCCGGGAAGATCCGCATAGAGGACGAACTGGCCGGCCTCCTCCTTGATGTCAACGAGGGGTATCCATTGGCTGGTGACAATCGACGACTCATCGGAAGATCCGTTCTCGAACATGCCCCGTTCCATTAGACGGTCGAGCATTTGCCGGAGCGGATCCTGGGACAGGCCTTGGTTGGGCCACTGGGGAATGCGAACCATCGTGTTCATGGCTAGGTCTCCAATTGGCGGTATGGACGGTCGCCCCGTCCGAAACGCAAATAGGAGCGCGGTGAGGCGGTTCAAGGGGCCTAATTGCAGCACAAGGCGCCACTCAGGGTTCGTTTAGGGAGGATGGGCGCCACGCTGCGCTAAGGGATTGCGCGAGCCACTGAATCGGGCAAAATTCGGCGACATCACCGTTGGGGATTGGTGAATGCAGCTAGGTCGAGACGAACTGGACCGGCGCTTGGCCGCATTGGACGAGGCCATGGTCATGTTGCGCGCCGAGTATCCCGACCATGAAGAACTCAGGGCGGCGTTCTCCTCAGCGGCGGGTAGCATTCTGGCTGTCGCGGGGACCGATCGGAATCACGTCGCAGGACGCCTCCATGCGATCCTGATCGCAAACGGCCTCGACGAACCGCACCGTCTATAGGTGCCGAGGGAGAGCCCGTCACTCTCCCCTGACACCCCTCCGCGACCTAACCGTGGAACTAGAGACCCGGGGTTGGCACTCCGTAGCGGTGCAGTATTTCGTCCACCGCGATCCGGACCTCGTTCGGGTCCTCCGCGCTACTAATCATTGGCCCGATGTAACACGTGAACGCCGACAGGATGTCCTCCTGGGGCACCGCCTCGATGATCACCGGCACCATGGCTTCGAACGCTTCGAGATCGTGGCTATGCGCGTCAGTCATGACCCTCATCTCCCATTGAAGGTTGATCGTGAGGCAGTAAATTTTCCGCGGGGATCGTTAATCGCGCGTCAAATCGCGGCGGATTCCGCGTGCTGCGAATCGGCCAGCAGCGCTAGTATTTGAGGCGCCCTCACGGACCTATTCCTACGTGCTACTCCGCTTAGATCTGGGCAGACTGCTAGTAGTTCTGCGTCACCGCCGAACCCCAAAGGCCCCGGTTCCCCGGGATGCGGCCCCTCTACCCTGACGCGTGCCCGTCCTACCACGCTCGGGCATCCAAGGGCTCGATGCGTCCCCGCCTGCCTCTTCGGCCAGCTTGCGCCAAACAGCAGCCTCATCCTCATTGGGCGCATAGGCCGCGCCGATCGTCCCCAAGACCAAGCCCAAGGGTAGGTTCGCCATCTCGGCAAGTCGCATGCAGGTCATCGGACTCGGGTGGCTGTTCCCGTACCGCCAGTTGGAAACGGCCGGCGATCCAACGTTCAGTGCACCCGCGAGCTCTCGATCCGACGACATTCCTTGGCGAGCACGCGCCAAGTCGAGAAGACTGTTCACGCTGAACTAAACCGGCAGTCGATAGGCGTCGGGGCGACAAGAGGACCCGCCTGAGGGCGGGCCCATTTCTCTTGCTGGCATCAAGCGGTGCTACGGCTTCGGGCGTACCTTCGAAACCTCTTCTAGGGGCACGCCAGTGACGGCGCTACAGATTAGTGCTGCATCCAGAAACTGATTCTCCGGATCCTGATCGCGGCTGCCTCTGTAATTGAAGGCGATGCCTACTGCGACGGTTCCGTTCTGGCATGCCTTGGGGCTGTTCTGCCCTCCCCAATTGAGATCGACAAGCTTGTTGTCATCGGCGCCCTCGAAGTAGCCTCGGTGTGTCTCATAGCGCTTCGTGGGCTGCGTGATTGTCCGGCAGACCGGTTGTAGATCGGCAATCAGCTCGTGCACTCCAGGGCCGTAATAACCGCGCGTGGCCTGAAGTCCCACCATGTAATAGTCGGGCGGGCAGCGCTTCCAGCGTGCGCCCGGACTCCTGACGTTGCCCGGTCCCCACGCGGCAATTACGTCGCCGGCCCAATGTCCCTGTGCAGCGCCAGTGCACAGTTGCCAGTAGCCCACCATGCGGTCGGTCAGGGTTTCGCCGATCCCAATAAGGTACGTGCCTGGGGAGCAACGGGTGTGTTTCCAGCTGTCGGTGGGGGTGCCGCCTTGGATGCCGGCTCGGATCGTGTCCGCCGCGTTCGCAGCGTGTAGCTGGCAGAGCGCTGCCAGCGCGAGCGCAACCCATATGGATGCTCGATTCATGGCTCTCATCCTCCTGCCCGTATGTGGGCAACGGGGACAACGCCCGTCCACCGTGTGAACGGCCACGCCGACCGTCGAATCACAATCGCGCGCCGTAGAAACCTATCTCGATTGGATCAGGTTGGCTCTGGCTGGCACTACCGGACCGCGCTACTGTTGCCGCCTGCCAAGGAGCCAGACCATGCCGGCACGTCGCCCAATTAACGCGCCGCCCTATGAGGAGACGATCCGGCGTCTCAGCAGCGATCTCTACATGGCGCGACGCACGATTGTCGATCTCATGCCCGAGCCTGCTCAGCGCATCCTGGACAGCTTCGACGGTGAAGATCGTAGGGAGGTTTGGATCTGGGCCGAGAAGGCAGCGGATCAAATCGTGGGCCTGTGCGAGACCGTAGAGCAGAAGTACTACGACGGCTATCCGCTCGGGGCGCCGAGGGCTCGGTGTCCATTGTGCGGTGGCGGTTCCTCAACTCCGTACGACAAGGGATTTGCAATCCCTGAAGGACTGTTCCGACACTTGCTCGGCAGTCACAACTCCCGGCAGTGCGACGTGTTCGCGGCCGCCACCCAGCTAGCTCTTGATGGCGCGGATATGCGAGCAAGCTGGCCGAAGCCGAAGATGCCGAAGAAGCGTTGATTCAACCTTTAATGCTTTGATCCTGCTGCGCGAACTGCCGCAGGTTCGCCAACGCCCTAGCCTTCCCCTCCATCGTGCGTGGGCCAGTGCTACACCCGCCATGCCACCTGCAACGACGCTTGCCCGGCTCGCTCTTCCCGCGACAGGGATGACCGGCCTGGGTCTTGGCGCCGCACACCACCCGCTCCTGATTCGGCGTGCTCTGAGGACCGGAAGCCACCGAAGTCATTCGCGCGCGTATAGCGTCGATTAATTCCGGCACCCGGCCCGAAGTCATGGAATTGATTTTCGATTGATTGTTTATTCCGGTCAGCTCAGCCCACTCGGCGATGATCGCGTCGATGACCCCGCTATTGGTGTTGAGCGGGTAGAACTTGCCGCGCTTCTCGGTGATCGCTGCCATCGAGGCGGGGCTGGGGTAGTAGTCGATCCGCGGATTACTGGCACGCCTGGCGCGCTGCGACCGGTTAGCTCCGTAGTGCCGTTCAGTCACCTCTATTTCCCTCTACTTTAGCCGTCGGGAGTCAACGCGGTGCCGAAAATCAAACAAGCCCGGGAGTACTGTCTGTTCGCCGGCGAGCTGCCGGCTTCACTCCCAAGGAAGAGACGTGAAAGTTACTGTTGAAATCAAGGAGCTTAAGGTGGATCTGCGCGGGCTCGGCCAGTTGCTCCTGGCCTTGTTTATCTACTTCCACTAGCGTCAAGCCGGCGAGGGCACAGCCTCGCCGGTCTGCCCTTTCGATCTACGCGGCGAATTAGGCAACTTGATACGTGAAGTGATACCAGAAGTCCGCACCGGTTGTGTTGGGCGTGTTGTAACGAAGCACCGCCTCATCAAGCGTCGCACTAGCGAAGATGCATGCCGCATTAAGGCCAGTGCCGGCTGGCGAGGTTGACGACACTGCCGTGCCGGCCACTTGGGGCTCCGCAGTAAGCGCCGAAGGAATGGGAAGTGAGATGCGGACTTCAGTACGGGCGTAGGAGCCCGCAGTCGGAAATATCGCTACCTGCCCACTCACCGTCACCGTATTGCCGACTCGCATGTACTGCGACGGGCCTCGCGGAGTGATCGAAGCAACATTCGTGAGCCCTGTGTACGTCGGGGTGTACGTGCCGTCGGGAAGCCCAAGCGTCGTACGCATGGCAGCAATGGTGGTGTCGTCCAGAACGGATAGCGCGGCGTCCGTGATCGGCTTTGCGACGAGGTTTCCGGTGCTGGCCCGGGCCGGGAACGTGTTGGCGGAGAATGCGACCTGGGCAACCGTGTCTGCGCCAGAACCGATAGGCAGGCTGTTGGCCGCCCAGTTCTGCCCAGCAAGCGCGGTGAGCGTGGCGTCCAGCCCCTGCGCATCGAGGGCAGTCCGCACCGCTGCGGCATTCGCAGCGCCGTAGACGATGAAGGCGTACTCCGCCAAGTCTTGCGCGGCGGTGCGCTTCGTGGTGCCACCCTGCACCATCGGAATCATTTCGGAGCCGGTAAGCGTAGCTTCGGCTGGCAGGGCACTGATCTCAGGCATTGTTAACTTCCGTGTCGATGTAGAGGCCTTGCCGTCCGCGGCAAGGGGGCATGGAGCGACTGAGGCTGGCGGGACTGCCCGGATATACCGGCGGGCGCGGTTTCCCGCGAGGTGCCAGAGAAACGCCTCCCGGCAGAGATCTCCTGGTCGTCAAGTTCTCGCACCTCAGAGCTTTTCCCTGCACTAAGCGGAGCGGCAGTCGCTCTGGCCTTGAGTATGTCGATTCGATGGGGCGAATCGCTCCCCATGCTGACCTATGCGCTTACGCCAACGAAACTGAGGCAGCGTGCCGCAGAAAACGGGCTCAAAGCGGCAAGCGACCGCCCAATCAAGTCGAATCTATCGAAACACCTTGAATGCGAACCCCCGCTCAAAGTATATGGCAATGCTCTCAGCGTCGGCCTCGTTCACGGCCACGATCGGTTCCAATTCAATAGTGAGCACAATCTCTCCAGGCCCTTTTGCCCGAAACATGCGGCCAATTACCCTCAGAGGCATTCCGTTGAAGCGTTCGGGTAGCGGCCTGTCAGTCAACATCGCGTAACTAAGTAGGTCTCCAACGACAGGGGCGCATGGAACGTCCAGTTCGCCGTAGACATTTGCAAACGGTGTGTCTGGCGAGCAAAAGATGCTCATTGTAATCTCGATCATTCGCTTCACTCCCATGGCTTGTTTGGCACAAACAACCCAATTGCCCGCTGCTCTTCTCTCGATACGTCACAGCCCATGAGTCTACCGAGCGACAAACCATCCTGAATTTTACCGATAAGGTTGATCAAATCTCGCTGGTGTCCTACCCAAGTTGTGCGATGTCCGCCCGTGGCCGCCGGGTTTCTCTTCTCGAAGGCATGTTGGTAGAGCACTTGATCCATCCACATCCGGTTGAGCTTGCCGTACGCGTCATCAATCATGCGATTAAGGCTCGCTTTGAGGGCCGCACATTTGTCGTCATTGCCCTTACACACCTTGTCGTAGACGCTTTCCTGAGCGGGCGTCATGCCCTTGGGCCGATCCCTGTCAAGGGCCCTCGAAATCGCATTGGCGACATCATCGACGGTCGGTCCACCATAAGGATCGCTAGTCTGCCCGCCACCAGGGGCGCCACCTGGATTAATAAGCCGCCACCACGTTCGGGCACTCAATCCATCCGCATCAAAATATACGAATGGCGATCCATACGCGTACCCGTATGTTGCAACTCCAGCGCTTAGGCCTGCAGGATCGCTCTGAAGAAAGCGTCCCGTCTCCGCATCGAACTCGCGCGCACCGTTACTAACAACACTGCTGGCAGATTCGACGTTTTGGCCAGGAAAGCGCATATCCAATGCAAACGGGATGCCGTCAAGGTCCGCATCCTCATTTGGAGGACTATTCCCGAAGGCCTCAGAGGTCAAAGACCAAGACCAAATGGCGACATCGCGGCTTGGATCTATCACCTCCCGCGGAGCGCCGAGATAGTCAGCCTCGATATAACTCAGCTCGCCGTTCGATATGACACCTACAGGGATCGAGCCTAACCATACAAACTGCCGAAGTGCAGTTCCATCACTTGCGTACTCTCCGACCCTTCTGCCCCGCTCGTCGAATACCGTGCGGTAGGAGCTGCCCCCCGACGTTCGAGCGACCCGCCGCCCAAATCCATCGAACGAGAATTCCATCAAGACGGAATTGTTGCGTTCAACGCGACTCATCCGCCCCGCGGCGTCATAACCGAATTCACGTTCCGTGCCCCCAATGGAGACTGTATTTCCTGCTGCATCATAAGTACGCACAATCGCATTCACCGCGGATAGGCGATGACTGTCCGTGGGGTACACATACGACTGAGTGCCCGTGGCACTGGTAAGACTTGTGCGATTACCGGAAGCGTCGTAACTGTAACTCTCAATAGGCACTCCGCTCGCACCATCTCGGAAGGCGATTAGTCGATTCAATCCGTCGTAGCCCAGGATAACCGACGGCGGATGCTCCAAACCGCTTGTGTGCACGCGGCTCAAGTTGCCTATGGCATCCCAACCGAAGCCGAGGTTCAGCCCCCCCGCGCCGGCACCGGTGCTCAGAATCGTTTTCGGCCTATAGTCCAGATCTAGCGTCCGGCTCAACGTGCGACCGTTGCCAAACGTCCACTTCGCGACCGGACCGAAGGGGTGATAGCTTGCTCCTGTGAGCAGAATCTGACGAGCGCCACTACTCGGCGTCAAGCCAAGCTCCGTAACGCGGCCCAACCCGTCACGAACATAATCGACTTGGACACCGTCTGGGTACCTCATTGTTGAGACTTGACCCGCCTTCGTATAGCTGTAACGAAGGGTGAAACTTTGCCCATCGGTGACTTGCACCTTTCGGGTCATGTTGCCTAGCCGGTCATAGCAATACCGCGTTTCGCCGCTGCTATCGGACATAAGACTTAGCCGGCCGATTGGAAAGGTCTCGAAAGCCTCGCAGTCCGCGGCCACGGTATCGTAAATGTAAGTTACGTTTAGCGAAGCATCGGCGTATGACGCGCTAGTCATGCGACTGAGCGCATCATAGGTGAAAGAGACCAACTCACCGCGGGCGTCAAGGACACTCGTCTGATTGCCCGCGTTGTCGTAGCTGTAGGCGGTCACTCCCGTATCTGGGCTCTCCAACCGAATCAGGTCGCCAAACGCGTTGTACTGGTACCTCGTGGTCAGCGCTTTGGGATCTTTAACCTCAATGAGGTTGTCCTGCGCGTCGTACTTGAACTCAGTTGTCGCTCCGATTCCACCAAGGTCCTGTATCGTCTTAGTCAGACGGCCGAGCGAATCATAATCGTTGTCAGACTTGCGGCCGAGCGCGTCGGTTGTCACGTCGCGATTACCGTTGACGTCGTACGTAAAGTTTGTCGAATTGCTTGCCGAATCCTTGGCGGCTTCCAGCTCACCAAGCTGGTTGTAGACGCGGGACAACGTTCGGCGCAGGGTGCCATCCTCACCCTTCACTTCCTCCTTGATGCGGTTTCCAGCATTGTCGAGGGTGTAATGAATCGAATTACCTTCGGCGTCCACCACATCCGTCAATCTTTGAGCCGCGTCATAGACGTATGATGTAAAGCTCCCGTCCGGAAGCGTCGTGCTGCTGACCAGCCCGTTGGGGTAGTAGTCAATGCGCATGACGCGGTCATCGGCCGACTGCGCGTAACCCGCAGAGGGAGCCAGCACGCCTCCCATGATCGCCAGGGCCAATGCCGCGACCGTGCCTGACCTGCACTTCCAAGGCCACCCGCGTGCAAGCGGGTACATTTCCATTGCCATCTTCATTCCAGTGCGCTCTCCGCTCAGTTCGAAGCGCGTGTCGTGCGGCCGGTCAACCGCCCACGCAGGTCGTAGGTAAGGTCGGTAATTACGTTGTTGCTGTCTCGGGTCGAAAGCGTGTGACCGGCACCGTCGTAACGCAGGGTTTCGATGACCTGACCTGCCGCATTGGTCGATTTCCACAGATCCCCCTTGCGCCACGCGCACGCCTCAGGCCCTGTGGCGCACCCCGGGTGATCGGCCGCGTAGTACTGGTACGTCGTGACATCGCCGACGTCTGTACGCGGACCGTCAATAGCTCGTAGCAAGCCGACCAACGGGCAAGTTCCGGCAGTGACATCGGCCTGCTCGCAGTACGCCTGAGTAGTGACGCGTGTAGCTCCGTTCGCCGGATCGTATGAGGTTCTGGTGAGCTCTTGTCCGCGACTGTTGTAAGTCCATGACGTCTTCTGCACGAGTTCGCCGGATGCGTTCAGCACACGTCGCTCGAGCGGGACACGGTCAGCGACGTTCCAGTCCGTCTGCGTCGTGCGCTGACGACCACTCGGGTCAGCCTTGGCGTCGATGCGCTGGGTTTCGAGTCCACTGCTGTTGTAGTCGAAGTCTGTAACCGTTCCACCGAAATCGGTAGTCACGTCGAGGTAACCGTTGGCATCGTAGGTCCGGCTCGACACCGTTTCGCGCGAGCAGGTAGCGCAAAGCGAATCGGCAGCCTTCACCTTTGCACGACCGAACTGCAGGGCGTATTGGAACTCCGCTGTTGCCCCCGACGACCCGGTAACCCACGAGCGGTCGAGGCCATACGTGATCGAGACCAGGTCAGTGTCGCCGCTCTGACTGCCGTGCCGACTTGAGAGGACACGTCCGAACGTGTCATATGTCCAAGAGGCATACCTCTGGCCCGTCTCGTCGAGGATGCCCGTCAGCAGCAGTGGGTTTCGCGAATCCTCATACAGATAACGGACCTGCGCGAAGATCGGGTTCGTCGCGTCATCACTGGTCTGGTATCCAGCGGTGTCCAGCCGCTCTGCATTGTACGTGTAGCGGACGCGCCTCCCATCCGGAAGCGTCACCGCGTCCAGGAGAGCGCCCACGTAGGCAAACGTCAATGCACGCCCTTGTCTATTCTTGATCTGGCTGGACCTGTTCTGTCCGTCGTAAGTCACGCTCACCACGTCTCCGTCGCGATACGTGATGCTCAGCAAGCGCCCCAACGTGTTGTAGCGCTCGATCGATCCGTCGGTGGCGGTGACGACCCACCCTGCAGGGCTGGTGGCAGCAGTGAGGGTTTCTTGTACATCCGGATCAGCTTTCCAACTGCCACCGTTCGGCCTGAACATGTAGCTGTCACCGCTCGGACGGTTGAGCATCCAGACCTGTACGTTGCCTTCCTTGTAGGTGGACAGTCCGAGCTGAAATGCATGCCGCCACCGAGCGCCCATCACGCTGCCTGCATTAGTCGGAACAAGCGCGCTGGAGTAGTAGCGCCGCAAGCTGAGCTTTCCCGCAGGATCGACGTAATCATCGACTGCTTCCAGCTTTGCGCCAGTGAACATGTTTACCGGGTTTCCGACAGTAACCGGACCCGTAGTCGTGCTGCAGCAAGTGTTGTTCTTTCCCGGGTCGATGGCAGGCAGTTCGCACGTGTTGCCTGTTGGCGTCGCCGTCGCCCCCTGCTTTGCATACTCGCAGCCATTACTGCACTGGCGCGCCCCGTTAGCGCCTGGTGGTGAAATGATCGGCGGCCTGGTTGAGCAGGCTGCTGGGAAGAAGCGCATTGCGTACGAGGTCGCAGCGCCTCCAGTGGCTGGGCAGATCGTCCCTTCCGCCTGAAATGGAGCGATGTAGTTGCCAGCGCCGCTCTGGTTAATCGTTAGGAGCGTGGGGCATCGCTTGTATGGGCTGTAAGGGGGAATTGGGTTGACCTGGGCGTTTCTGGCTATCCATGCGTCCGCCGCGGCCTCCGCCTCCGCCTTCGCAATCCCTTGGTCGGGGCAGGAGGATGGAATATGAGTCTTGTCGTAGCAGTCAGACGCGACCACCGGCGCGATGGGAAGTGCGAGTCCAGCGAGAACCAGCCATACATTGGCTAGAGCGAGCCTGATCAGTCGTTTGATCGCACGTCTCGGGCGCGCGCGGATAGACTCTCTGCAAACCATTCCTACATGCCTCCCCGGGCAATTCAGATCTACCGTCCGCTGCGATCTTTCAGATCGCTCTCGACACCCATCCGTAGCACATGCGCCTAAGGCCCACACTCAGTTCGATGCGTGCGTTCTACGGCCTATCAACCTTCCGCGCGGGTCGTACTCAAAGTCAGTGATAACGCCATTCCCATCCCTAGCAGACAGAAGGCGACCGACAACGTCATAACGTAAAGACTCGGTCACGTGCCCCTTCGCATTCGTCACTTTCCACAGGTCACCCTTCCTCCAGCGACAAATGCCCTCCGCAGTCGCGCAGCCCAAGTCATCACTCATGTAGTACTCGAACGTTGATACATCACCGACGTCCGAACGCGGTCCATCCACCTCGAGTAGCAGACCTAACCGAGGGCACAAAGACGCATCGATGTCTACTTGCTCGCAGTAACGCTGCGTTGTCGTGCGGGTTGCACCGTCCGGGATGCTCTGCTCCGTGCGGGCCAGAATCTGCCCACGCGTGTTGCGCGTGTAACTGATTTGCCGGTCAGCCACTACAACCCGCAGCAGATTTGCGTAGGTACGGTCACGGATCTCCTGGCGCGTCCTCGCGAGTGGCGTGCCTGCCGCCTCCTTCACGGTCGTGCTTCGGACAGGCCCCAGGACGCTGTCGTTGTAGTCGGCATAGGTGTAGGTGGTGATGGTTCCAAGTCTATCGCGGCGCTCGGTGACCGGAGTCTGGAAGTTCGATCCCGGCGGTGCGTACGTAATGGAAACCGTGCCACGACTATCGCTTGTCGTGCCTACCTTTCGGTATGTGCCCTGAGCATCGAATGAAACTGTCTCTTCATTGCCATTGGGATCTTTGTGCACAGTCGCACCGCTCTCCAAGTACGCGAACTCGCCTCGGTTCACCCCGCCGGCATGCTCCGTACTGATCGGACGTCCAAGCGCGTCGTATGCGAAGGTGGCGAAGCGCACACCATTCTCGTCGGTTATCCCTGTGAGACTATCAGGGAATGCAACGTTCTCGTAGTGATACTGCTTTGACGTTCCGTCCGCATAGCGCACTGTGGCAAGTCGACCTGCACTGTCGTACTCATACTCGACCAGGGTCTGGATGCCGCTGGCTACTGACTTGATGTTCGCCGCCGCGGGGAACTCTGTGTCCGTGTAGGAGAAGTGAATCGATCGGCCGCTCTGGTCGATCAGATCCACCAGCCTTCCGTATTCGTCATACGTCAACGCCAGATAACGTCCGTCCTGCCACTCAACTCGCTGCAGCATTTCGGCATTGAAGACGTAGTTAAGTTCACGTCTCGAAACTTCGTAGCCCCTGCTCGTTGCCCTGAATCGCCACTCCGAACTGTCGATAGCCTCGAAGGAATGGAAGGGCACCATTGAGCCGTCATCGGCCTGGAGCAAGCCCGAGTCAGAGCCAGCGAACACCTGAAGCCTAAGGTTTAAGCTGTGGCTCCAACCAGGGCCCAAACGGCCCCTGAGCGCGTCGTGGGAGGAGTGATAGTGGCGTGAGAACGTCAGAAATGGCAGTTCGAAGTCAACTTCCCGCTGATACTTCTCTGCAATGTTGACATCGATGGGGTTGTCCCGGAGGTCGCAATCCGAGCAGGGCATCGGCCGACTTACTATCGAGAAAACCTGCTTGCGACGGCAGGCCTTCATCTCGGAATCCCATGACAGATCTGTTGGGCACGCTACTGCGCGATCTCGCAGAAGTTGCCAACTCATCGAGTGTTCCGTCGCGCAGTTCTCCGCAAGGTTGCGCCAGCGCAGGGTATACATCCGAGCTTCGTAGTAGTTCACCCCCGAGTTGCCGAACTCAGAGATGCGATACCAGTCCGCTTGAGGCGTAAGGCTGCCTCCACCACAGGCGCCCCCTGTATACCAATTCAGCTCAGCTGCCGTGGCCTCAGCTTCCGTGGAATATCTTCCGGGCGCGGCAAGAAAGCTCCAAGGACCTACCACAAGGGCCTTTGGCCCCGTGCCATACGTGTACCTCGTCGCGATTGAGTTGGCGTCCCTGCTGATCTTCTCGAGGTCGGTTGCCATCGCGTAAAGACCACCCTTCGCGTGGACGGCCGCCAGAACGGACGCTTTGCTCGAATACACGCCTGCGACGGCGTCGCTTGTCCACTCCTGCGCTGCCTGGCTTACGGCCGCAAAGACATGTTGCGACCAGATGAGCAGGAAGGCCAGGACGGTAACCGTCAAGCTCCCCCTGTGGGGGGCAACTTTCAGCGATTGGTCGATGACACGATCCATCGATATAGACATTCGGCTCACTCGTCCTTGAAGCGACAGTACACTCGACGTCGATTGCGCCCCACCTTGAGGTGGGGAGACTTCGTCGTCGGTCCCCAAACAAAGGATCGTCACAGGTAGCTGCTGTAGTCAAGCAGCGTCGAGACGCTGCACACCTACTGCGCCGGCCGTCACACTTCGGCGGCTATCTCTGTTTCGACTACTTCGCTCTCGTGAAGCTCCTCGACTCGCGCGACGTTCATGCCCAACGAGTCGCTGGACGCCACTCGACAGGCCCTCGTCCGACGCGCCAAGTGCGCGTGCAAAGTTCGCCACCGCTTCTAGGTATCGGTCCTGCAGGGCAGAAAGCACGACGTTTCTGAGGCAACGGTAGGTCTCATCGCGGAGCCGGAGAGCCCTAGCTCTCGCCTTCGTTGATGGAGTAGCCAACGGCGGTGTCCGCGATGCTGAGCTACGCGACTCGCGAAGGCGATAGAAGGTTGCGAGCCCATCCGTGGCTGCAGCCATCATGACCTCAGGCGCATACGAGGTCCGACGAAGGCCGCACCACGCCTGGAGATAGTTCAGAGCGTATCGATGGCAGCTCTCCAGCTTCCGTATATCTTGCGCTTGGACCAGCATCAGAAGGTTCGGTCGCACGTCATGGGCGTGTAGGCGCATGTAGGACAACGCCGCCGCCTCGTTGGCTAACGACCGCGACGAGATCAGAACCTCGCTCAGCAACAGGGGCTCGCCGTAGCCCGCGAGGTTGTAGACGCGCAGCCGTTCGCCAGGCTGAGTCATGCCACCTGGCTCATGGTCGGTCGCGCCTCCATCGAGGTGCGCGACCTCTGCCTCTGAGGCTGGGTCCCATTCCCAGGAGGCGGCCTCCGCACTGGCATTCCGCTTCTGCGCAAGGCCGCTCAGGTTGGACGCGTCACCTGTCCACTTCGGGAGGTTAGCCAGCATGCGTGCTCTCCCGCGCAACGTCGCGCGTAACCCTGATGTAACGGTTCGGGCGTGACACGATGCGATCGCATGCCAAACGCATGCCGAGCGCATGCCAGTGGCATACGTTGTTTCCATGCGAATCAAGCACATAGGTCGAGCATTGCTGTGTGCATCTGCGCGCAGTTGCTAGCAGCTTGCTAGCGCCGTGGCAGCCCAGGACGCGTGCGGACGCGTCGAGCACGCGTCGAGTCGTCGGAAGCCCCTTCCAACCCCCTTCGAAGGGCCTTCCACGAGCAGGAGCGATCTTGAAAGGCAGATCAGGAGCGCTCGGCTTCGCCACACTGCTTGGTATATCTATAAAGGTGTACGAATAGCGACTAATGGAGAGCGCCAAAAAGGGCTGACTAGTACGAACAGCGACTAATGAGGGCATCAGGCAGCCTCCTGATGGTCGTCATTAGTACGAATAGCGACTACGTTAGTACGAATAGCGACTACAGAATCTGTTTTGCGCCAAGCGTGCGAGGCGACCTTCTCGGCCCCGACTTCCAGGCCTTTCCCCTCGCAGGCGTCCACCGACCACCAGGTGACCGCGTAGAGCGAACAGCGGTTCTTACCGCCGTGGCGCGTGCAAACGAGCCAGCCATCGCCGATCAGCTCCTTGAGTGCCGCGTTCAGGGTGCCGGGGCTCTTCCAGCCGCGATCGCGCAGCTGCTTGAACACCGCGGAGATGTCCCCGTTGTTGGCACCATTGAACTTTGCCGCCAGCTCGATGAGCAGCTTCACTGCAGCAGGGGACAGACGACCGAACTCCGGAGACCGGAGGATGTAATGTGGAATCCCAAGATAGGAGTGCGTCTTACCGCGTCCCTTGGCCTTCTGCCTGCGCTTGGCTTCGTTTGCCATTCCGCCCCCCGGCGCTTAGCAGGGCTCCGGCGGGCTGCTTCGCAGCAGCCCTGCCCGGAGCCCTTCGATGTGCGCTGAGACCTCGCGAAGCGCAGCCAGCTGCGCTGTTCTTCCTGATCAGCGGCTTCGTGATCATTCGCAGCGTCGAAAGAATTTCGTCCGCGCAATTCTTGTTGCAGCGCTTCTTTCGCATCATCCCCACCTGCATGGCGGCGGTAGTGTTCGTGGCTTTCGTAACCTGGCTGGTCTGCAAGCAGGCTGGCCTCGAACACCCCAATTCGCTTCAGAGTCTGTGGACTTCAAGCTTCGCGCTGAACTTCTATAATGGGGCCTTTGCAACCATCCCGGTACTCTGGACCCTGGAAGTGGAGATTGCGTTCTATCTCCTGGTCGCCGTTCTGGCCGCGACGCCAATGGGCCTCACGTCCAGGGGACTGATCGCCACCTCCGTCGTATGCCTGCTATTTGTTTCTCTGAGTGCGTCTCCCGCGGGCCTGGGCCTGCCGCCTTCTGTCGTGCGCATTACCCAACATTGGAGCACCATCCTCGTCCATATCAGTTTCATGCTCGTAGGCTCGTTGATATATCGGGCTTACACAGCTGGCAACTGGGCGCGCCGACTACCGTTGGTCGTGATTGCGGTGCTGCTTTACTGGGTGAATCTGACAGTGCTGATGAGCGCCACTGCCAATCAGGGGATCGGCGCCACGCTTAACGACTGCATGGCTGCACTTGTCATCTTCGTGGCAGGCATGCTGGCTGGATTGGAGGCCGGATGGCTGAAGCCGCTGCGCTGGATCGGTTCAATCAGTTACCCGCTGTACCTTCTGCACGTCCCGCTCGCGTGGATGCTCCTGTATGCCTTTGCAAGGCTTGGCCTGGGGATGAACATCGCGGGATTGCTCAGCGTCAGCATCATCATTTTCGCGTCGTGGCTAATGCATCGCACGATCGAAATGCCAAGCCAGAACTTCGGCAAACGTTTGGCCAAACTACTGCCTCCACGGCGGGTAACGGCGCCGGCGATTGCTTCTGCGGAGTCGGCAGTTGGCTAAGGTCCTGCAGTCGCTCTGAAAGGACTTCATGCCAGGTGGTTCCAGCCAGCGTAGCCCGGGTAAGCGAAGCGCACCCGGGTTCGTTTCAGCCGCAAGAGCGCCCTACTCCGCTGCTTCCAATACGTGGTTGAGTTGACCTGCGACGAGCGAGATGCCCTGCGCCAACGGGTGCCGGGCTGGACGAGCGTTGCCAGCAGGCGGAGTTGATCGCGGATCATCAGCAGGTGTTCGCAGGCCGATTCCGGGATGTGGAACATCGGCTCGCCGGTCGATGATGGGTCTTGTTGCGTTGCCATGCGTGTTTCCCTTCCTTTGGAGAATGCCGTGCGCCCGAATGCGCGGACGGAGCGCCGGGAGGCCAGAACCGCTTGCTCACGGTGGGCTGATTCCCTCTATCGAGGTGTTGTATTGGCCGCCCTCCCGGCAAAGGAGCACGCCGGCTACGCCCGGTCCTCCGGGCACAAAGAACCCACCGAAGCGCGTCGCCTCCAGCCCATCAGTTGGAACAGGTCGCAGCCTTCCGCGGCGAAACCACGACCCGCGATTGCCCCTCCCGCCCCAACCTCCATCACGCAACCTTCTCTCCCGAAAGGGAAAATGAGCCAAGCCTCGAAACGGCCTCGCGACCGGCGTGTAGGAAATTTCTTACCCCCAGAAGCGAAGTCGCCCGATGGTGTTGCGGCCGGTTCAGGGGCGAATCTGTGTTCCGCCCCGGCAGCCCGGTCAATGCGCAAGCAAGGAAGCTGCTCAGCAATGGAATCAGGCCGTCACCGTGAGCGGGTGAGCTTGCTGGGCCGGGGCGCTTCTTTCTTTTCTGCACGACGCCGGACGCGCGTCCACGGAGATAAAGGTGGGTAAGACATACGTCGGCGCTTCCTCTCCGGAGTCGAACGCCGATGGCCGAGTCAGCGCTGCCCCGCACGATCCGTCCCGGGCGTTTCGACGCAAACGCGCGCGCCGTGCGGCGCTGGGATACGTGGTGGTCTGGAGCCTGGTGGCAGCCCTGGCGCTGCTGGCACAGGTGATCGCACCGGCCGCGGCTACCTGATCCCCGTCCGATTACCGAACGCAATCGCCTTCCGTCTGGGCTGGCGTATCGGTCGGATGGATGTTCGCCGTCACCGAAGCCCGCCTTCGCGGGAATGACAGCTTCAAGCCGGCGCTTCCATACCACTCCATCGCCTGCCGCACGGGCTGTTTGAAACGCGCCCATGACGGACGTTCGGCCCTAGCAGACCCCACCGTGCGCCGTAGTATGCTCGCCCTCCCATCACATGGAGCGGCGGCATGAAGGCGATGCACTGGAGACGTTGGACCGCACTGGCGTTGGTGGCGCTGTTGCTGGCCGGGTGCTCCGGTGGACCCGTGCGGCGTGTCTCCGAACCATCCGCGCGGATCCAGCAACTCACCGTCCGCGCCGACGGCAGCTGGTCGGCGGAGCTGCGCATCGAGAACTTCAGCAGCATTCCGATGCGGTTCGAGAACGTCGACCTGGCCGTCAAGGTCGCCGACACCGAAACCGGTCGCCTGCGCGCGCAGCCGATGCTCTCCATCGGCCCCGAGTCGGCCGATGTCATCACGATCAGCATGACGCCCGACGCCGCAGGCAAGTTCGCCGCGGCCGACGCGCTTTCGTCGGGCCGCAGCCTCGCCTACACGCTGAACGGCCGCATCGACGCCACGCCGGAAGAAGGCAAGCAGCGCAGCTTCGACCTCGACCGCAACGGCGTGCTCAGCCCCGCACCGGGCTTGCCCGGCGTGCTGCGCTGATCGCCCTTCCCCATCTTCCCGACCGCCCAAGCGCGCGTCCCGCACGGAATTTTTCATGAGCAGTTACAAAGCCCCCCTCGGCGACATGCGCTTTGCGTTGTTCGATGTCCTCGGCGCCGAGGCGCAGTTCCAGCGACTGGGCTTCACCGATGCCACGCGCGACATCCTCGACGCCGTGCTCGACGAGGCCGCGCGCTTCACCGAAACCGTGCTCGCGCCGCTCAACCCGGTGGGCGATCGCGAAGGCTGCAAGCTCGATCAGGCGACCGGCGCTGTCACCACGCCGGCCGGTTTCAAGCAGGCGTATGCGCAGTTCGTCGATGGCGGCTGGGCGGGACTGACCTCGCCGACGGAGTTCGGCGGACAGGGCCTGCCGCAGCTGGTCGGCGTGCCGCTGAAGGAAATGATCGACGCGGCGAACCTTGCGTGGGGCAACTTCCCGCTGCTCTCGCACGGCGCGATCGAAGCGCTGCTGCATCACGGCGAAAGCTGGCAGCAGGAAGCGTTCCTCAAGCCGCTGGTCGAAGGCCGCTGGACCGGCACGATGTGCCTGACGGAGCCGCACTGCGGCAGCGACCTGGGCCTGCTGAAGACGCGCGCGGAGCCCAACGGCGACGGCAGTTATTCGATCACCGGCACCAAGATCTTCATCACCGCCGGCGAGCATGATTTCACCGACAACATCGTGCACCTGGTGCTGGCGCGCCTTCCCGACGCGCCGGCGGGCAGCAAGGGCATCTCGCTGTTCGTGGTGCCGCGCGAACGCGTGGCGCAGGACGGTTCGGGCGGCGAACGCAACGCGGTGCGCTGCGGCAGCCTCGAGCACAAGATGGGCATCCACGGTTCGGCCACGTGCGTTATGAACTTCGACGGCGCGCAGGGTTACCTGGTCGGCGCGCCGCACAAGGGGCTCATGGGGATGTTCACCATGATGAACTCCGCGCGCCTGGGCGTCGGGCTGCAGGGTCTGGGCCTGTCGGAGCGCGCGTTGCAGAACGCGCTGCGTTATTCGCGCGAGCGCCTGCAGATGCGCGCGCTGTCCGGCGCGAAGTTCCCCGACAAGCCGGCCGATCCGATCATCGTGCACCCCGACGTGCGCCGCATGCTGCTGACCTGCAAGGCGCTGATCGAAGGCGGTCGTCTGATGGGATACGACGCCGCGATGCAGGGCGACATCGCCGCCAGTTCGAACGATGCCGCCGAGCGCGAACTCGCCGATGCGCAGGCGGGTTTCCTCACGCCGATCGTCAAGGCGTGCCTCACCGAATGGGGCGTGGAGTGCACCTACAACGCACTGCAATGTTTCGGTGGCCACGGCTACATCGCCGAGCACGGCATGGAACAGCTCGCGCGCGACGCCCGCATCACCACGTTGTACGAAGGCACGACCGGCATCCAGGCGCTGGACCTGCTGGGCCGCAAGATCATCGGGATGAAGGGCGCCGGGCTGAAGCCGTTCCTCGCCCGCGTGCAGGCGTTCTGCGAAGAGAACGCGGGCAATCAATCGCTCGCCGAGTTCATCGGCCCGCTGCGCGAAACCGCATCGCGCTGGCAGCAGCTGACGGTGCAGATCGGCCAGCGCGCGGCCGGCAATGCGGACGAAGTCGGCGCGGCGGCGTTCGATTACCTGATGTACTCCGGCTACGCGGTGCTCGCCTACTGGTGGGCACGCGCCGTCGCGGCGGCCGATGCATCGACGCATCCGCAGTCGTTCAAGGACGACAAGCGTGCGACCGCGCGCTTCTATTTCGCACGCGTCCTGCCGCGCACGCTCACGCATTCGGCGGCGATCGAAAGCGGCGTCGCGGGGCTTCCGGAGCTGCCCGTCGAGGCCGCCTGAGCCATCGGCAACTCGCGCGGAAACCCGCCGCGCGAGTTGCAAGTACACAAAATGTAAACAATGGCGTATAAGCTGGTTTCCCAATGGAGACCGATAGAGCAAAGCTACGTCTGGTCCGAACTGGAACCGATCTGGATCCGGCGTCGACTCCCTTCGTGCCTCGCGGCGCGATAGATCGCCTCAATTCCGTCCGATTGCTCTCCCTCGACGCGCATGGCCGCGTCCTCGACTGGATGAGCTGGCAGGACGCCACCTGTCTCTACGTGCGCGGTGCGGTCGCCTGGACGCTGGGCGATCCCTGCCTGCAGGTGCATGGCGGCATCAGCCGCTTCACCGGCGAGCAGAGCATGATCGAGCTGCATCCCATCGTCGCCGCGCGCAGTCATGCGCGTGCGCACGCGCTCGATCCCACGCCAGCGCTCACCAACGCCGCGCTGTTCGCCCGCGACGGTTACCTGTGCATGTACTGCGGCCATGATTTCCACCGTCCGCACCTGACGCGCGACCATGTCATCCCGGTGTCCAAGGGCGGTCGGGACTTGTGGGAGAACGTGGTCGCCGCCTGCTTCCACTGCAACTCGCGCAAGGGCAACCGCACGCCGCAACAGGCGAGCATGCCGCTGCTGGCCGTGCCGTACCGGCCGAGCTGGGTCGAGCACCTGATCCTGTCGAACCGCAACATCCTCGCTGACCAGATGGCGTTCCTGCGCAACCATCTTCCGAAGAACGCGCGCCTGCAGGCGTGACTTGTGCGTGATGTGGTTGGCGGTTTGACCGGATCCCGCTTCCCGCAGCGGGCAAGCTGACCTAAAACGCTCAGATGCGACGCTCTGCGCGCGTTGACGCCCGTAAGGGCGTCCGCAACACTCGCCACCTATTTTGCAAATTCATTACGGATTCACGATGCGCCTTACCCTCGGCTTGACCGGCATGGACCCGACGACGGAGTCCGCCCTCCAGGCGGCGATCCAGTCGGCCAACAGCCGCATGGGCAACGCGTGGAGCCTCGTGCCCGACGCCGATGCGGACTACGTCATCGTCGACATGGACAGCATGTACGGCCCGATGAGCTGGCTGCGGCTCCATGCGGCCGGCAAGAGCGTGGTCGCGCTGACCGCCGCGCAGCGCACGCAGGCGGACTTCCGACTGGGCCAGCCGTTCGACGCCAACAGCGTGGGCAACCTGCTGCGCGAGATCGGCGCGCAGGCGGGCATCACCTTCGATGCGCCGGCGGCTCCCGAACCGAAACCGACGCCTGCGCCGGCCGCTCCTGCGCCGGTTGCCCCGGCCCCGGTCGCTGCCGCGCCGACGCCGGCCCCGAAGCCGGAACCCGTTCCCGCTCCTGTCGCAGCCGCGTCGGCGCCCGTGGCTCCGCCGGTCGAAGCACCTGTCGCGCCGAAGCCGGTCGAAGCGCCCGTTGTCGCCGAACCGGTCGCCGTCGCGAAGCCCTCTTCCATCGTCGAAGGCTCGCTGCTCGACTGGATCGTCAATGACCGCCTGAAGGGTCGCGTGCGCCTGCGCAGTGCGGCCGACGGTGTGCTGCTCGATCTGGACCAGCGCGTCTACCACGGCCCGGCGGCGCTCAAGCCGCTGGCGGCACATTTCGAAGGCAAACTCGATTCGGGCGAGTTCGTGCCCGTCGACGCCGCCACCTGGGCCAGCGAAAGCGCGCGCCTGGGCGCCGCGATGCCGCTCTCGCGCCTGGTGTGGTTCGGCACGCTGCTCGCCGGCAAGGGCGCGCTCGCGGCCGAGCACGATCCGGCCCGCCGCTACCTGATGGTCAAATGGCCTCAGACCGAGCGCGAGTACCCCAAGCACTTCCGCATCGCCACGGTGATGATGAAGGGGCCGTCGCTGGTGTCGGAAATCGCCGAGGCCAGCGGCGTCACGCAGGCCGAGGTGGCCGACTTCATCAACGCGAACCTGGCCACCGGTTTCGCCGAACCCGAGCGCGAGCCGGAACCGGTCGATCCGGGCAAGGCCGGCAGCGGCCTGTTCGGCCGCCTTCGCGGTCGCTGAAACACCGCGCTGGCGCAGCTGCACGACCACGCGTCGCGCCCTCGACTGAACAGGGCGTCATGAAGGGGCGCGGGTCGATCCTTGCCCGCTTCCGACGACGGCGGGACAATGGCCAACTTGCCGTCTGACACCGTCGTGATGATCGACCCGCAACGTTATCCGCGCCTGTCCCGAATCCAGGTCCCCGCCGACCTGCGCCAGTTCCCCGAAGAGGAACTGTCTGCGATCGCAGACGAACTGCGTGCCTACCTCATCGAACAGGTCGCCCTCGTCGGCGGCCATTTCGGCGCGGGACTGGGCGTGATCGAACTCACCGTCGCGCTGCACTGGCTCTACGAGACGCCGGTGGACCGCCTGGTGTGGGACGTCGGCCACCAGACCTACCCGCACAAGATCCTCACCGGCCGCCGCGACAACATCCACACGGTCAAGCAGGCCGGTGGCGTTGCGCCGTTCCCCAAGCGCGAGGAAAGCGAATACGACACCTTCGGCGTGGGCCATTCGTCCACGTCGATCTCAGCCGCGCTGGGCATGGCGATCGCGCTGCAGCAGCAGGGCGACGACCGCAAGGTCGTGGCCGTCATCGGCGATGGCGCGATGACCGCCGGCATGGCGTTCGAAGCGCTCAACCACGGCGGCGGCATGGACCCGGAGCCGAACCTGCTGGTCGTCCTCAACGACAACCAGATGTCGATTTCCGAGAACGTCGGCGGCCTGACGCAGATGCTGGGGCGCCTTACCGGCAGCCGCACGCTCAACGCGATCCGCGAAGGCGGAAAGCGCCTGCTCGGCGACAAGAACAAGCCCGCGGCGAAGTTCGTCAAGCGCTGGGAAGAACACTGGAAGGGCATGTTCGTGCCGTCCACGCTGTTCGAGGAAATGGGCTTCCACTACACCGGTCCGATCGACGGCCACGACCTGCCCGCGCTGATGTCGGCGCTGAAGACGCTCAAGGGCCTCAAGGGCCCGCAGCTGCTGCACATCATCACGACCAAGGGCAAGGGCTACGAACTGGCCGAAGGCGACCAGATCGGCTACCACGCCGTCGGTCCGTTCGATCCCGAGAAGGGCCTGATCAGCAAGCCGGGCGCGAAGAAGCCCAGCTACACCGACGTCTTTGGCGACTGGCTGTGCGACATGGCCGCCGTCGAGCCGAAGCTGCTGGGCATCACGCCGGCGATGCGCGAAGGCTCAGGCCTGGTGCGCTTCAGCAAGGAATACCCGCAGCGCTACTTCGACGTCGCCATCGCCGAGCAGCACGCCGTCACGCTGGCGGCGGGCATGGCGTGCGAAGGCGCGAAGCCGGTCGTCGCGATCTATTCGACGTTCCTGCAGCGCGGCTACGACCAGCTCGTGCACGACGTCGCCATCCAGAACCTCGACGTGACGTTCGCGATCGACCGCGGCGGCGTGGTCGGTCCGGACGGTGCGACGCACGCGGGCAACCTCGACCTGAGTTACCTGCGCTGCGTGCCGAACATGGTGGTGATGGCGCCGGCCGACGAGAACGAATGCCGGCAGATGCTGAGCACCGGCTACCACTACGAAGGCCCGGCGGCGGTGCGTTACCCGCGCGGCGCCGGCCCGGGCGTGGCGGTGCTGGAATCGCTCGACACGTTGCCGATCGGCCACGCCGAAGTGCGTCGCAGCGGTGCGAAGCTTGCGCTGCTGGCATTTGGTTCGGTCACCGCCGCCGCCGAAGCGGTGGGCGCGGAACTGGGCCTCACCGTCGTCAACATGCGCTTCGTGAAGCCGCTGGATCGCGCGCTGGTGCTTGAACTCGCACGCACGCATGCGGGCTTTGTGACGATCGAGGACAACGTCGTCGCGGGCGGCGCGGGTTCGGGCGTCGCCGAGCTGCTGAACGCCGAAGGCATCGCATTGCCGATGCTGCACCTGGGCCTGCCTGACGAATTCCAGCACCACGCCAGCCGCGAACAGCTGCTGGCCGAATCGGGGCTGGACGCTGCAGGCATCCGTGCGGCGGTGTTGAAGCGCTGGCCGGAACTGGGTCGGCCGAACGCGGTGAGCGCGGCGGGCTGAGCGCCTTCGCATCTGCGGTACCCGGGTGCGCTTCGCTTACCCGGGCTACGAAGGCTTTGAGCCCCTCTCCCATCGGGAGAGGGGTCAGGTGAGGTGCACCGAAGTGGCGGCACCAGAATGCCGGTGCAGTGCAACGCTGTGCATTGGCTACTTGAACGCACAACCCGAAAGCGAAGTGGGTTCCAGCTTTCGCTGGAATGACGAGACCTTCGCGCGTCAGCCTGGGTCCCGGCCTTCGCCGGGGTGACGGTACGGAAAGGGACGTCTCAGCTCAGGGCGTCTGCGTTGCAGCAGGCTCGCCCTGCGCACCCGGCGGCTGCGGTTCCTCCACCGCATACCCCTTCGCCTTCAGCCTCGCCAGGAAACCGTCCGGCTGCATCAGTAGGCGCATCGGCACCACCGAAAACGTCACAGGGTTCTTCGCCAGCGCTGCTTCCGCCACGCCCAGCCAGCGCGTCGCGATCTGCGCCTCGATATCGCCCGTGCGCTTGCGCAGCACGCCCGACTGCGCGGCGGCGCGCAGGCACGCCTCGTTCTGGTCGGTGTACGGCAGTGCCTTGAGCGATTCCAGGTCGCCCACCGCCCATGCGTTGGCGCGGTCGCGCATCGTGCCGAGGTCCGACTCCAGCCGCTGCAGCGTCTTTCCGAAGCAGTCCAGGTCCTCCAGCCGCGAGCTGCGGAATTCCTTCAGCGCGACCTTCGGATCTTCGATCATCACCGTCACCACGGTTTCCGAGCGCGGCACCTGGTGGCGTTTGGCGAGTTTCTCCACCACCGGCCACACCACGCCGCCCTGGCGCAGGCCGACGTCCTCGATCGCCTCCTTGTACAGCTCCATCGCCGCGAGGATCGGGCGGTAACTCTCCACGCCGCTGTCGTTGCCCATGTACTTGCGCTTGAGCACGAGCCAGCGCGCGTACATCTCCGGCGGCACCACCTGCTGCAGCGTCTGGCCGTCCGGGTTCTTGCGCGCGCCGAACGCCTTCGGCGCGAGCGCCAGCGTTCCGAAGAAGCCCAGCTTCGTGTCGATGCGCACGCCGGGCGGCTCGATCAGTTCCTGCGATTGCGCGATGGCCTGCTCGACCTCGCTCGATTCCCACTCCATGCGGCGCGGCAGCGGCGACACGGTGCCGAGCACCCACAGCGTGTGGTCGCCCTTGCGCACCTTCCACAAACCCGGCCCCGGCTGGATGCCGCTGACCACGATCGGTTCGAGGTCGCGGATCGGCGGGAGCGACTCATTCGCCGGCGATGGCGTCGTCTGCGCCGCAACCGCGCCGACGATGGAGAACAGCAATCCGAACAACCCGATGGTGTGTCGAAGGCGCATCTGTATTCCCTTGTCTGAACGGCCGGATTGGGACCACGGCAGCAGGGACGGGTTCCCACTCAGTCCTGCAACCATGCCCCGGCATCGCGCAAGGCGAGCGTTACATCGCTGGCTGGATCGAGCAATGCGAAGCCCTCCCACACGAACCCCGGCGCCACCGTGCAGGCGACCAGCGTGTACGCCGCCAGCGGCCGCGCGGCCTGCCAGCGCCCGGCCCGCACGACGTGCATCGCGGGACCGCCACGGGCGGCGCTATCGAGCGTCACGATACCCAGCGCACCCGACCCCGCATCGAACTCGTGCAGCTCCAGCGGTCCACCGTCCTGCCAGTGCCAGGTTTCGTCCGCATCGACGCGATGCCAGCGGCTGGCCTCACCGCGGGTCAGCAGGAACTGGATCGCCGTCAGCGCGGGCCGCCGGTGTCCACCGTGCTCGACCGCGAGCGCCGACTCGTACACGCGCCGGTAGTGCCCGCCTTCCGGGTGGGGTACGAGCTGGAGGTCTTCGATCAGGCGCCGGGCGGTCGGGTCCATGGCGCCATCCTAGTCTCGGCGCCGCTGGCGCACACGAGTGGTGGATACTCCACGTGCTGCACTCAGGGAACCTTGCGCGTGTCCATCCAGTTCGACCGCCTCTTCCAGCATTCGCCGAACGCGTACATGGTGCTGGACCGGCAGATGCGCTTCGTCGAGGTGAACCACGCCTATGAGCTGCTCACCGGCCTGTCGCGCGCGCGGCTGCTCGGGCGGCTGTTGTTCGATGTGTTCCCCGGCGCCACCAACGACGACGGCAGCCCGCAAGCCGACGTGCTGCGCACGTCGCTGGAGCGCGCGTTCGCCACCGGCGAGCGCGACGTGCTCGCGCTGATTCCCTACGCGATCGAGACCGACACGCCGGAAGGCCCCGTCTTCGACATGCGCTACTGGAGCGCGACGCATACGCCGCTGCGCAACGACGACGGCGACGTCTTCGCCGTGATGCAGCACACCACCGACGTCACCGAAGTGCATCACCTGCGCGAGGAAGTACGCCGCGCACGCGAAGCCACCGGCATCACCGCCGAACAGATGTCCGAAGGCGTGCTGTCGCGCGCTGCCGCGGTGCAGCGCGACAACGTGCGGCTGTCGGCGCGGCAGGCGTTCCTCGTCGACCTGTTCGAGCAGGCGCCGGGTTTCATGGCCGTGCTGCGCGGACCGGACAATGTGTTCGATCTGGCGAACCAGGCGTACGAACGCCTGATCGGTCGCGCCAACTTCATCGGCGTGCCGCTGCGCGAGGTGCTGCCGGAGCTGACCGACCAGGGCTTCTTCGAACTGCTCGACCAGGTTCGCGAAACCGGCAATCCCTTCGTCGGCCGCAGCATGCCGGTGACGCTGCGATCGGACGAAACCGACCACCGCACGATCTTCGTCGATTTCATCTATCAGCCGATCCGCGATTCGCGCGGCCACGTCGAAGGCATCTTCGTGCAGGGCGCGGACGTCACCGGCCGCGAGGCGGCGTTGTCTGCATTGCGCGAAAGCGAGGGGCGTTTCCGCACCATCGCCAACCTCGTGCCGCAGATGGTCTGGTCGGCGCGCGCGAACGGCGAAGTCGACTACTGCAACCAGCGCTGGTACGACTTCACGGGCCTGCCCGAAGGCGCGACGCGCGGGCACGAGTGGGACGTTGCGCTGCATCCGGACGATCGCGACCGCGCCTGGACGCTGTGGCGCCGCTGCCTCGCCACCGGCGAGCCGTACGACATCGAATACCGCATGCGCTTCAACACCGGCGAATACCGGTGGGTGCTCGGTCGTGCGCTGCCGATGCGCGATGCGACGGGCCAGATCGTGCGATGGATGGGCACCTGCACCGACATCCAGGACCAGAAGGGCGTGCAGGAAGTGCTCGAACGCAGCCAGGAAGCCCTGCGCACGGCGGACCGCCAGAAGGACCACTTCCTGGCGATGCTCGCGCACGAACTTCGCAATCCGCTCGCGCCCATCGCCACCGCCGCGCAACTGCTGAAGATGGCGCCCGACCGGGTGCAGAACGTGCTGCAGGCGAGCGAGATCATCGACCGGCAGACCATCCACATGGGCAACCTCGTCGAAGACCTGATGGACGTTTCGCGCGTGACGCGCGGGCTGACCACGCTCAAGCGTCGGCGTGTGCGGCTGTCGGCGATCGTCGAAGCGGCCATCGAGCAGGCGATGCCGCTGATGACGCGACGCGGCCATCGCTTCAGCCTCGCCGATCGCAGCGACGCCGTGGAGCTGTGGGCCGACCCTTCGCGCTTGACGCAGATCCTTTCGAACCTGCTCAACAATGCGGCGAAGTACACGCCGCCCAACGGCACGGTCGCGCTGGAAATCGAATCGCACGGCACCGACGTCCTGTTGCGCGTGCGCGACAACGGCATCGGCATTGCGCCCGCGCTGCTGTCGCGCGTGTTCGAACTGTTTGCCCAGGCCGAGACGACGCCGGATCGGCATGAAGGCGGGCTCGGCGTCGGCCTTGCCCTCGCCCGCAGCCTCACGCGACTGCACGGCGGCACCCTCACCGCGTTCAGCGCGGGCGTCGGTGAAGGCGCGACGTTCGAACTGCGCCTGCCGTGCAACCTGCCCGGTATGCAGGACGAAGACGACCGTGATTGAGGTGCGCACCTGCGCAAGCGCGTGCATCGCGCATGCGTTCCTGTCTGAGGCTCCGGCGAGATCGCGATGAGGGCGTCGCCGACTTCACCGCTTCCTCACCGCGCTTCCCGGAAATTCCGCCCTTCAACCGATTGAGGGGCAGGAGATGGAGAAGTCGGCAGAACGAATTGCGTTGTGGCAGGAGCGCGTGGCGGTCGGCTTCGACGTCGTCAACCGCGACGGCATCCAGCAGGGCTATGCCTGCGACGCGCCGTTCGTCATTGGAGCCTTCGCCGACGAGCCGACTCGGGAAAGCGCCTTCGCAGGGAGAGAGGCGCTGGCGCTTTCCTGAGCGGCGTATTTCGGTCTCCGATTCGCGACGCGATGCTATCCTCCGGCGCGAACCCCGTAGACAGGGGCGACGCGTGAACGCCGTCGCTCCGACGCTCGACAGGATGCGCCCGGATGCCAGGTACGACGACCAGGAAGTCTGCAAGCGTTTCAAAGAAGGCCGCCGTCGTGAAGGCGAGCGCGCGCAAGTCGCCGTCGACAAGCGCGTCGAAAACCGCCACGCGCAAGGCCGCGGCCGCGAAGCCGGATGAGCCGAAGCTGCTCTCCGGCGGCAATCCCCAGATTCCCAAAGGCTATGGCGATGCGCCCGTGCAGGCGTACATCGCGGCGATGCCCGGCTGGAAGCGCGATGTCTGGCGCCGATTCGACTCGCTGATCGAAGCCACCATTCCTGACGTTCGCAAAGCAGTGAAGTGGAACTCGCCGCTCTACGGCGCGGCCGGCGACGAGGGCTGGTTCCTCGGCGTGCATTGCTTCACGCGCTACATCAAGGTGTCGTTCTTCCGTGGCGCATCGCTCAAGCCGATGCCGCCGGGCGAATCGAAGATGGCGCACGTGCGTTACCTCGACATCCACGAAGACGAATCCATCGACGAAGCGCAGTTCGTGCGATGGCTCGAGCAGGCCAACAAGCTGCCCGGCGAGAAGATGTAACCGTCGTGGCGAACCCCGCAACCAGGCGATCACCCATGAAGAAGAGCAACGGCAACGGCAGCACGGAAGCAGGCACGGCAGACGCTTCGAGCCGCATCGATGCACGCATCGACGAACTTCACGACTGGCGCGGCAAGACGCTCGCGCGCGTGCGCAAGCTGATCCACCAGGCGGATCCCGACGTCGTCGAGGAAGTGAAGTGGCGCGGCGTTCCGGTCTGGTCGCACCACGGCATCGTCTGCACGGGCTAGACGTACAAGAACCACGTCAAGATGACCTTCGCCAAGGGCGCATCTCTGGACGATCCGACGGGCCTGTTCAATTCGAGCCTGGACGGCAACACGCGTCGCGCGATCGACCTTCATGAAGGCGACGAGATCGACGAGGCGGCGTTGAAGGCGTTGATTCGTGCAGCAGTGGCGTTGAACACCACGAAGAAGGCGGCAAAGAAGGCTACGAAGAAGACCGCCGCGTCCTCGGGCAAGTAGGCCGCGCAAAACAGTAAGCGCCGCGGCCGGAAGAATTCCGATCCGCCCTGTCAAACCCGTCCCTTGGTACGAAAGGATCTTTGTCGAAGATTCGGCCGTCCAGCGCTGCCCATTCCGATCAAGTGGAATCAATTACCTGCAAACCGATAGGGTGATGGCCGAACGTCCGCTTCCGACCCATGGCGGACATCCCGGCAAGTAGCCGATGACGACAGTCACCGGAGTGTCTTGCGACGATTTCCTGATGACCGAAGGCGCGCCGGTGCCGCATCCGCCGGCTGGATGGGCGGCAACGTTGGCCACCCATCCCGAATCGGGGCAGGCGACCACGATGGGCGGGGCGCTGCCAGAGACCTGACTGCGTCAGAAAGCGCAGACCAGAGCATCTCAATGATGGTTTTCATGTTCTTCTTCCACCCCTGGATGAGCCTTCGTGGGAAGGTCACAGCCGCGCAAGGGGATGGGCGCATCTGCGGCTTTGACGACTGCGGGTCGTGAGCACTCACACTATGGCCCCTTTCCACGTGTCGTCGCGAAATCGCCGAAGTCGGTTCATCTGACATACCGATGTGCGGACCGACCGCAGCATCCAGACGCAGGCAGCCGGCTCTGCTTGAGACTGCTTGGACCAACCTGTTCGCAACTTGAGCATGTATTGCGCGTCACTGCACGCTTACGGTGAGGCGCGCAGTGTTGATGCTCGGCGCTTCGCCGACACACCGATTGGAAGTGCGAGATGGGTAACGCCAATGAACGCGATAAGCAGCCCATAGGTCCGGGCAATCAGCAGCCGTCGCAGCGTCCGGAAGAGCCAGCAGGACCGATCGCCGGACACAACGAAGATCGGCGCACTGGCATTAGTGGGCAACTGGACGAAGAGCACGATAGCGAGAACGCCGAAAGAGATGAGAAAGCGTAACTAACAAGCGCCAACGCTTCCCCCCCAAGCGCGTCGAGAAGATCTACGTGACTATTTCGTTTCGTCACGCGCTCGTTTGCCTTGCTCAGGCCTACTACAGGCACTCAGAGAGGCGACCCCGTGGACTTTCATCGATGGCATCGGAAGACGGAACGAAAGGCCAGTGTTCGCGTATGGAGGGGCGCGGCTCTCGCCCTCCTGGCGCTCATGGCCTGGGGCCTGCTCGCAGCGATTGACCAAAGGGCAGGTAGCTTCCTGCGACCCATCATCTACGTTCTCGCCTGGCTGCCGCTCGGTCTATTCGCGGTTGGGTTCGCCGTTGCCGCCGGCGGCGCGCTAAGGCTTTGGCGACTCCACTCAACCCCCTACTCGGTCTATCACGAGCGCTAGCGCATGTGCGCTATCGATCTGGCGACACGGGTTTTCGAGGGCATAGGAAGCCGGTAGCAAGAAACAGGCTGTGTGGCCGACGATCGGAAGCCACGCGCGTCGCGTGGTCGAGCATTGGGCGTATCGTGCCGTGATGATGCATCGCTTTCTAATCGCGAACCGTGACGAACTGGCAGCTCGATGCAGGGTGAAGGTCCAGGCGAGATCCGCCCATGGCATCCCGGGCGCGGAGCTGGAACACGGCATTTCCGTGTTTCTCGAACAGGTCATCAAGACACTTGAACTCGAGCAGACCGCCGATCCGCTGCGGAGCCGACGCGTTTCAGGGCGCGCCGGTGGCGGCAAGCCGGCGCTGTCGGAGATAGGCGATACGGCGGCCCAGCATGGCAAGGAACTGATGCAGCACGGGTTCACGGTCGAAGAAGTGGTCCACGACTACGGCGACCTGTGCCAGGCGATTACCGATCTGGCGTTCGAGCTTGATGCGCAGATCGAAGTTGACGAGTTCCGAATACTCAATCGCTGTCTTGACAACGCGATAGCCAATGCGGTCACCGAGTTCGGATATCAGCGCGATATCGTCGTCGCGGACCAGCACGTGCATGATCTCAATGCACGGCTGGGATTCCTTGCCCACGAGCTGCGCAACCAGCTGGCAACGGCGACACTGGCACTTTCTGCCATCCGGAATGGAAACGTGGGTGTCACGGGTGCCACCGGCGGCATACTTGAGCGTTCGCTGGTGAACCTGGGCAACCTGGTCGACCGCTCTCTCGCAGAGGTTCGGATGACCGCCGGTCTGCCACTCCAGAGCCGGCTGTTCTCTGTCCATGATTTCCTGGCCGAGCTCAGACTGTCCGCGTCGCTGGAAGCGGACATACGCGGGTTCACCTTGAAGGTATCCAAGGTGGACCGGTCGCTGGCCGTCGATGTGGATCGTGACCTGCTGCTGGCGGCCGCCGGGAACCTGCTGCACAACGCCTTCAAGTTCTCGCATCCGCGCACCGAGATCAGCGTCAACGCTTACGCCGTGGCGGATCGCATCCTCATTGATGTGGAGGACCACTGTGGGGGCCTTCCATCGGGTGACGCGGAGAAGATGTTCCTGCCGTTCACTCAGGAGGCGCAGGACAGAAGCGGCCTGGGCCTGGGCCTGACCATCTCCCGCAGGAGCATCGAGGCCAACGCTGGGTTGCTGAGTGTGCGCAACGTTCCCGGCACCGGCTGCGTTTTCACCATCGACCTTCCCCGGCATTCGCTGGGCGATGAGCCCGCTACGGTCGCCGGACAGTAGGTAGACCGGCATTCCAGCACAACGTCCGTCCGCACATGCCGCCCACCTTCAATGCGGCACACATGGCAATCGCACTACGCGGCCGAGATCGACGCTGCTGTTGATCGAAGGAGCAAAGCCGGTCGCGCAGGAGGCGACGTTCCGGCGCTGCTATCAGAAGCCGACGCACGAAGCGCGGCGTTCAACGTAATGAACGACCCATCACCTCTTTGCGTGGCTGAGCGTGTACCTTCCTTGATGCATCGGACTCACCCTGGTCCTGTCACCCGAGCCTCCGTGCAGCTCCCGCTGCGAGATGAGGCCCGACATGCGAATCCTTCTGGTTGAAAACTGTGCTGCTACGGCGGAGCAGGTCAGCGGGGCGCTGACCTCGCTGGGTCACGAAACCGATGTTGCCTGCTCGATGGAAACCACCGCAGAGCTGATCGCACGCATCCCCTACGACGCCTTCATCCTGGATTTGAATGTGGGTGGAGTCTCCACACTGGAGGTCGGTGAACAGCTGCGCATTGCCGGCCATCTGGTCTGCTTCGCGTCTGGCGTGGATCAACAGTCGGTGGCGGGCTATACGAGTGACGCCCTTTTCCTTTCCAAGCCCTACACGCTGGATGGCGTGGCCGACATGCTCGCCCGTCTGTCGCCACTGGCGCATAGAACTCTCGCTTTCCATTAGGCAGACGAGGCGTCGGCTTCGACGCCGCATGGGGATACTGTGCGCATACTCTTGCTCGAAGACAGCCCGATGATGGGCGCCACTGTCGTGATGGCTCTGGATTCCGAAGGCCACGACACGGTCCATGTGCTGACGGTCGCCGAGGCATTCAGTGCGCTCGGTGACGACACCGCGTTCGACGTCGCATTGCTTGACGTGGAGATTGGCGATGAGCTGTCCTTTGACCTGGCACACCACCTTGGAAAGATAGGACTCAGGTTCATGTTCACCAGTGCCCGCGATCCGGACCTGATGCCCCCGGTTTTCTCGGAAGCGCCATACCTGCGAAAGCCTTACGAGCTTGCGCATCTGTTTCGTGCGCTGCATGAGTTGAAGGCCTAGTGCTACAGGCCGATGCGAACTCGCGGCAAGCCCGCATCTGACCCGACGGATACCCCATGCGGCTTGCCGATTACATTGAGATCAACGCATCAGTCATCGTGGACGGCGCTGTAGCGTTCGCCGCGACACAGGCACCGGACGGGGTGCACCTGGATGCTGTCGCCCTGCGAGACCACATTCCCGAAATACTCGAGGCAGTCGTGCTTGACCTGCGAACGTCGCAGGATGCGCAGGCGCAGCAGGCAAAATCCGAGGGGCGCGCGATCCAGGCGGACGGGCTCCTGTCTGCCGCCAGGTCCCATGGGCGTCTCAGGGCCAAGGGCGGCTTCAACGTGGATCAGATGGTGGCCGAGTACCGCGCGCTTCGTGCTGCCGTGCTCCGCCTCTGGGCTGCCGATCATCGCGTGACCCAGGACGCCATTGAGGACATTACGCGGTTCAACGAAGCCATCGATCAGGCGGTGGCTGAATCGGTCGCCGACTTTTCGAAGGAAGCGGAGTTGTGGAGGCAGGTGTTTCTCGGGGTGCTGGGTCACGATCTGCGTGGCCCTCTCAGCGTCATCGTCATGACGTCCGAGCTCATGTCGCGGATGACGCAGGACATTCCCTTCTCCGAGCACACCGATCGAATCATTCGAAGCGGGCAGCGAATGAGCAAGCTCCTCGACGATCTTCTGGACTACAGCCGGACGACGCTGGGCATGGGAATACGGGTTGTCCGCACGGAAGGTGATCTGCGGGAACCGCTTGGCGAGGAGATTGATCTGCTCAGAGCCGCACTGCCTTCGGCGGACATCCAGTTTGATGCGGCAGGACAGACGCGAGGCCAGTTCGACGCCTCCCGAATCCGCGAAGCACTGAGCAATCTGGTAACCAACGCGGCGAAGTACGGTGACGCGGATGCCCCCATCCTGGTTGCACTGGAGGGAAGCGAGGATGACGTGACGGTTGCCGTGCGAAACAAGGGCGCCCCGCTCTCGTCCGAAGCGCTCGCCGCGCTGTTCGATCCGCTGAAACGAGGTCCGCGTGCAGCGATGAGCGGCGAGCAGGCCAGCCTTGGGCTGGGTTTGTTCATCGTGCGCGAGATCGTGAGGGCCCATGGTGGAGACGTGATCGCCAGGTCATCGGCCGATGCCACTTCATTCACGATGCGGATGCCCAGATGATGCCCCGGTGCGCGCGCGTTCTGGCGCTCGAACGCCGCAGGCCCGATTGACTAGTACCCGTCGTTCCATCGCAAGCCGCCTCGCGTCCCGACGCTGCCCGCTGGATCATCGACGTCCGCTTCTGGCCGGAAGCAGACATCCGGCAGTGGCGATCCGTGCTTCGGCCTTTCGCAATGAGGAAGGCCCGCCGTTGGCGGGCCTGAAGACTGGACGGAGGTTCCAGAGCTGACTTGAATACCTCCGTCCCCATTCCCCTTTCTTTCGTTTCGGGGGCCGGCTGCGACCTTACTGCGCCAACGCCTTGACCAGGTCGAACAGATAATCGCGCCCGACATACACCGAGCGCACTTCCAGCCGTTCATTGAGCCCGTGCGCGCCATTGCCATCGGGATCGCCCCACATGCCGGGCACGCCGTAGGTCGGGATACCCACGGCCGACATGTACAGTCCGTCGGTCGCGCCGGTCGACATCGACGGGATCACCGGCACGCCGGGGAAGTACTTCGCACTCAACGTCTCCATCGGGCCGATGATCGCCGGATCGAGCGCGGGCGACTTGGCCAGGGGCTTGTCCTTGCGTGCCAGGTCGATCGAGATGGCGGGATTGCCG
>Ga0209257_1001160_pt1 | contig 33491 bp, 31 predicted proteins | sample AraplaCvi_mCL_r2_FD_184277 | JGI IMG/M metagenome (GOLD analysis project Ga0209257, IMG submission 184277) | Arabidopsis root microbial communities from North Carolina, USA - plate scrape MF_Cvi_mCL_r2 (SPAdes) (version 2) | ecosystem: Host-associated > Plants > Roots > Endosphere | place: USA...
CGCCGGCGATACCAGTTCCAGGTTCCTGATCAACTCGACGCTCGGCGTCGGCGGCCTGATCGACGTCGCCGACATGTTCGGCATCAAGTATCACGACGAGGATTTCGGCCAGACGCTCGGCTCCTATGGCACCGGCGAAGGCCCGTACCTGATGCTGCCGGTCCTCGGCCCCTCGAATCCGCGCGATCTCACCGGCAAGCTGGTGGACTACGCGTTGGATCCGCTGACCTGGGTCGGCTACATCTACAACGTCGGCTGGATCAACACCGTCCGCGGCGGCCTCGAAGGTCTCGACACCCGCGCCCGCAACATGCAGGCGATCGAGGAGCTGCAGAAGGGCTCGGTGGACTTCTACGCCACCATCCGCAGCCTCTATCGCCAGCATCGCAACGACGCGATCCGCAACGGCGAGGATCCGGACGACTTGATGAGCGGCATCACCAACGACATCCCCGCCGATGGCGAGGATGCGCCGACCGTCATGCTTACGCCGGCGAAGCAGACCGACGGCGTGCCGCAAATGAGCGAAGCGAATTGATCACGGCCATGCATAACCGACGTACGTTCCTCCTGACTGCGACCGCCGCTGCGGTGGCTTTTGCCGGCGCCCCGGCCTTCGCCGCGACCGATCTCTCCTCCTTCGTGAACGAGGTGGCGGACGAGGCGATCACGACCTTGAGCAAGGCGGATCCGACCGATACCGCCCGCGCTGCGGCACTGAAGCCGGTCCTGCTGAAGTATTTCGATATGCCGGGCATGGCCAAGCATGTGCTCGGGGCCTATTGGAAGAAGATCACGCCGGATCAGCAGCAAGCCTTCATCGGCCAGTTCACCAACTACATCGCCTCGGTCTACGGTCAGCGCTTCAAGGCCTATAAGGGCCAGAAGCTCGAGGTCAAGCGCGTGCGCGACGAAGGCGCCCATGCCGTCGTCTTCACCGCGGTCGCTGAGGGCAGCGAAGATGCGGGCGCGCGGGTCGATTGGGAAATCACCAACAACGGCCAGCCGCTTGTCGCCGACATCCGCGTCGAGGGCCTCAGCCTCTCCGACACGCATCGCCAGGAATTCACCTCGGTGCTCTCCCAGCACAACGGCGACATCACCGCGCTGATGAGCATCCTGAAGAACAAGTCGCTGGTCAACTGAGCCCGGCGACATCGGAATCGAAACGGCCGCGGATCGCTCCGCGGCCGTTTTGCTTTGCGCAGCCGTGAAGCCGCAAAGAAAAAGCGCGCCGGGACATCCAGCGCGCTTTCCTTCATTCGATGGACTTCAGTGGCGTTCAGGCCACCTTGGTCGTGGTCGCTTCGATCGCCTGGCCGATGGTCTTTTCCAGGATGTCGAAGCCGGCTTCGAGCTGCTTCTCCGGAATGGTGAGCGGCATCAGGAACCTGAGCACGTTCGCGTTGACGCCGCAGGAGAGCAGGATCAATCCGTTCTCCGCCGCCTTCGACACCACCGCCTTGGTGAGGTCGGCGTCCGGCGAACCGTCGCTCTTCACCAGGTCGCAGGCGACCATGGCGCCCAGGCCCCGGATATCGCCGATCCGGTTGCCGAAGCTGTTCTTCTTCTTCATCTCGGTGAGGCGCTCGAGCATGCGCTTGCCGATCACATTGGCGCGCTCGACCAGGTTCTCTTCTTCCATCACGTCGATCACGGCATTGGCGGCGGCGCAGCCGATCGGCGAGCCGGCATAGGTGCCCCCTAGGCCGCCCGGCGCCGGCGCGTCCATGATCTCCGCCTTGCCGCAGACCGCCGAGATCGGGAAGCCGCCGGCCATGGACTTCGCCATGGTGACGAGGTCGGGCTCGACGCCGGAATGCTCGACCGCGAACATCTTGCCGGTGCGGGCGAAACCCGACTGGATCTCATCGACGATGAAGACGATGCCATGTTTCGTGCAGATGTCGCGCAGCGCCTGCATGAACTTGAAGGGGACGATGTTGAACCCGCCTTCGCCCTGCACCGGCTCGATGATGATGGCGGCGACGTTGTCCGGACCGATATCGGCCTTGAAGATGGTCTCCAGGTGCTTCAGCGCCGCGGCGCCCTCGTCCTTCAGCGCCGGATCCGGGAACGGCACGTGGTAGACATCGGTCGGGAAGGGACCGAAGCCGATCTTGTAGGGCGCATACTTGCCGGTCAGCGCCATGCCCATCAGGGTGCGGCCGTGGAACGCACCCGAGAAGGCGATCACGCCGGCGCGCTTGGTATAGGCGCGGGCGATCTTCACCGCATTCTCGACGGCTTCTGCGCCGGTGGTGAGGAAGATGGTCTTCTTCGGGCTGTCGCCCGGCACCATGTTGTTGATGCGCTCGGCCAGCCGGATATAGGGCTCGTAGGGTGTCACCTGGAAGCAGGCATGGGTCAGCGCCTCCACCTGGGCCTTCACCGCCTCGATGATCTTCGGATGGCAATGGCCGGTGTTCACGACCGCGATGCCGCCCGCGAAGTCGATGTATTTCTTGCCCTCTTCGTCGGTGATCTCGGAATTGTTCGCGGACTTCGCATAGACGGCGAAGGCGTTCCCGACGCCGCGCGGCACGGCGGCGCCGCGCCGCTGATGCAGGCTGGCATTGGCTGACATGATGGTGGCCTCTTCGATGGTTGGAGCTGGAGGGGGCGGGGCCCCGGGGTCGATCGGCGGCGACTATAGCAGCTTGGAAATGGGCTGCCATGGGGCCAGCCCGGATCGCGGCGGCCGTGGATTCGGGCCAGTGACTTCCGGGAACGAAAAGGGTACAATTGCACAATAGGCTGCTCGCCGACGGCTGTCTGTGTTGCGCTGCAACGCAGACAGGACGCAGACAAAATCGATAATTTCGCGCGCCGGGAAACCAGACTTTGGACTGAGATTCAACGGCTTGACCGAGATTCCGCCCGCCGGGCCGTCTGCTTCCGGATCTCGCATTTGCGCCACGGCCTGCGGCTCGAGCCGTAGCCTTGCCTCATCGCTTTATTTGATTATATTTCCGCAGAATAATCGATCGGACCGATGATGTTCCTGCCGACCCTGAAGCAGCTGCGCTACTTGACCGCACTCGACGAGCACAAGCATTTCGGCCGCGCCGCGACGGCCTGCTTCGTCTCGCAATCGACCTTGAGCGCCGGCCTGCAGGAGCTGGAGACGCTGCTCGGCGCCAGCCTGGTCGAGCGCAGCAACCGCTCGGTGGTCTTCACCGCCCTGGGGCGCGAGATCGCGGCCCGGGCGCGCATCGTGCTCCGCGAGGCCCAGGAGCTGGCAGAGCTCGCCGCCGCCGCCAAGGAGCCGCTCTCCGGCGCGCTCCGGCTCGGCGTCATTCCGACCATCAGCCCGTTCCTGCTGCCGAAGGTGCTGCCCAAGCTCCGCAAGACCTATCCGAAGCTGAAGCTTCACCTGAACGAGGACCTGACCCAGCGCCTGGTCGAGGAGCTGCATAACGGCGCACTCGACTGCGTGCTGCTGGCCTTGCCGGTGGACGTGGGCGAGGCAGAGGAGATGATCCTGTTCGACGATCCCTTCGAGCTGGTCTGCCGCAAGGACGATCCCCTGGCGGAGAAGAGCCGGCTCACGACCAGCGATGTGCAGCAGGCGCCGCTGCTGCTGCTGACCGACGGCCACTGCCTGCGCGACCACGCGCTCGATGCCTGCCATCTCGGCCGCCGTCCGCAAGGCACCGACGTCGCGGCCACCAGCCTGCACACGCTGGTCGAGATGGCAGCGGGCGGTCTCGGCGTCACTCTGATCCCCGACATGGCGCTGCAGGCAAAGATCCTCAAAGGCTCGGAGCTGGTGGCGCGTCCCTTCGCCGGCGGCAAGCCCGGCCGCCGCATCGGCCTCATCTGGCGCAAGACCTCCGCCCGCGAGAAGGAGTTCCGCCTGCTCGGGCAGGTGATCAAGGACGCACATCTGGCTTCGAAATAATCGTCAAGCCCGGGGATGACGGAGTGGACTCAATCCGACAGCAGCGGCCCCTTGCGATGCGAGAGCGACTCTTTCCCTGCGATCATGGTGATGCCTTCGCCGGGCGCCACCAGCTTCTTCGAGCAGCGCGAGACCACGAGCCCGTCGGCGATGGAGCGCATCTCGGTGCGCGCCTTCGACTGGTCCTCGGCCAGCGGATCGATGATCTCGGCGATGAGATCGCCCTTGCGCACCATGTCGCCGAGCTTCGCGTGATAGGCGAGGATCCCGGCCTTGGGTGCCCGCATGTAGTCGGCGCCGTCGAGCGGCGTCGCTTCGCAGAGCAGGGTGGGCAGCGGCCCCGGATCGCCGGCGACGATGCCGCGGCGCTGCAGGAAGCGGTAGAGCGCCTTGCCGTCATGACTGCCGAGATCGTCGAACACGTCGAACTGGCCGCGGAACTCGACGGTCGAGGTCAAGACCGCGATCGGAATCGGGAACCTGTCGCCGAACGCGACCCGCATCTTGTGGAAGGCGAGGTAGATCTGTTCCTCGAAGCTCTGGCCACCGGAATCGGTTGCCAGGAACACCGCGCGCGATCCGGTCTCGGCCGCGAGATCGACGGCGCTCGGCCAGTAGTCGTTGGTGGTGTAGATGTGCATCAGCGCTTCGTCGTCGCAATGCAGGTCGAGGATGATGTCGGCGTCGAAGGCGAGCCTATAGAGTTCGAGCCGCAAGCGCGGGAACTCGGCCTCGGCGCGCATGCTGGCGAGGCGTCTGCCCATGGCTTCGCGGATCGCCGCGACGTTGCGGTCGGCGTCGTTGCCGAGCTTGGATTCGACCGCCTCGGCCAGGCCTTCGAACATGTCGGGCCAGTTGCGGTTGAAGTTGCCGCCGCCCCTAAGGTCGGAGCGGCCGATATGGGTGCCGGCGACGTTCTGTGCGAGCCCGATCGGATTGGCGACCGGCACCACCACGATCTCGCCGGTGATCTCGCCGCGCTTCTCGGCCTCGTCCAGCAGGCGGATCAGGTGATGCGCGGCCATCATCGCCGGCACCTCGTCGGCGTGGATCGAGGCCTGGAGATAGGCCTTGGGCCGCGCGCCGAGCTTGCCGTAGCGATGCACCAGCAGATGCCGTTCGGTGCCCGGGCTCATCGAGCCCAAGGAAATGCGTTCGATCTTCTTAGCCATGCGTGCACCTGACAGCGTGCGGTGAGGGCGCGGCAGCCGCGTTTATTCTTGTTTCGACGCTGCCGTGCCGGAGAGATTTTCAGTAGAGCCGATCCGCGGTTTTTCTGTCAAGCCGAGGCGGCGCGGCGCCGAGTCAGGCTCGGCGGTTCGATCTGGTCCATGGTGCAGGCGGTGGGTTTCTTGTCCGGCCGCCATCTGAGGAAGCGCGAGCCATGGCGCATATGGCCGCCGGTGATGTGGTCGGCGCTCACTTCGACCACCAGCTTCGGCCGGAGCGCGACATAGCTCCGCTCCTGGTTCGACCAGCGGCTCTTGCCGCCGGGCGCGCGCCCGCTGAAGCCGGTGCCTTTGCGGAACGGCTTCAGGATCGCGCGGATCTCCTTCTCGGATTCCTGCGGCCGCACGCGTCCCACATAGTGCAGCAGGCCCTCTTCGTCATAGAGGCCGAGCAGCAGGTATTCGACCGTCTTGTTCTCGTCGAGATAGAGCCCGGCAATGACGCAATCGACGCTCTTCCAGAGCTTGTACTTGAACATCGCGCGTTCACCAGGGCGGTATTCGTCATCGAGCCGTTTGGCGACGATGCCGTCGAGCCCATGGCCGATCTTCTTCAGCCAGTCTTGCGCGGTCTTCAGCGAGCGCGCGGCCGGCGAGAGTTTCAGGAACGCCCGCTTGCCCGCGCGCTTGCCGAAGGCTTCAAGCTCGGCGCGCCGCACCTTCAGCGGCGCCGAGCGGAGATCGTGGTTCTCCGGATCGACCAGCATGTCGAAGGCGACGAAGCTCACCGGCGTCGCCGCGGCGAGCTTCTGCACCCGGCTTGCGGCCGGATGCAGCCGGAGCTGCAGATCCTCGAAGGAGGGATGCCCGTCGATCAGCAGGATGATCTCGCCGTCGAGCACGAAGCGCTTCGCCGGCAGCATAGCGAAGCCCGCGACCAGTTCCGGGAAATACCGGTTGAGCAGGCGCTGGTTGCGCGAGCGCAGGCAGATCTTCGCACCGTCCCGGAATGCGAGGCAGCGGAAGCCGTCCCATTTCGGCTCGTACTGCCAGCCGGCGCCGGTCGGGAGCTCGGCGAGCGGCTTCGATTCCATGGGTTCGAGGCTTTGCGGGACGGGCAGCATGCCCAGATCAAGCCCCGAAAAATGCCTGCGTTCCACGGGTCCCGCTTGTGCTTTGAGCCTCCGTGCCGGCGCTGCTATAAGGCCCTGATGAACGACCCTGCGATCAACGAATCCGGCGAATTTGCGCCGCCCTACCTCGCCGGCCTGAACGAGCGCCAGCGTGAGGCGGTGCTGACCGTGGACGGCCCGGTCCTGGTGCTTTCCGGCGCCGGCACCGGCAAGACCCGCGTGCTGACCACAAGGCTCGCGCATATCCTGCTGACCCGGCGCGCCTGGCCGAGTCAGATCCTCGCCGTCACCTTCACCAACAAGGCGGCGGCCGAGATGAAGGGCCGGATCTCGGCGATCCTCGGCCGCCCGGTCGAGGGTTGGTGGCTCGGCACCTTCCATTCCCTGGCGGCGCGCATCCTCCGGATCCATGCCGAGCAAGTGGGCTTGAAGTCGAACTTCACCATTCTCGACACCGACGATCAGCTCCGCCTGGTGAAGCAGCTCATTCAGGCGGAGAATCTCGACAGCCAGAAATGGCCGTCCCGCGTGGTGCTCGGCATCATCGAGCGTTGGAAGGACCGCGGCCTGACGCCCGAGCGCGTCACCCGCGCCGAGCAGGCGGAGATTGCCACCGGCCGCATCCTCGACATCTACCGCGAATACCAGGCGCGGCTCGCGACCTTGAACGCTTGCGATTTCGGCGACCTGCTGCTGCACAACATCGAGCTCTTCCAGAAGGTACCGGAGGTTCTCGAGAAGTATCAGCAGCAGTTCAAGTTCATCCTGGTCGACGAATATCAGGACACCAACGTCGCGCAGTATCTCTGGCTGCGGCTCCTGGCGCAGGGCCATCGCAATCTCTGCGTGGTCGGCGACGACGACCAGTCGGTCTATGGCTGGCGCGGCGCCGAGGTCGAGAACATCCTGAAATTCGAGCAGGACTTCCCAGGCGCCAAGGTGATCCGCCTGGAACAGAACTACCGCTCGACCCCGCATATCCTCGCCGCCGCCTCCGGTCTCATCGCGAAGAATGCCGGCCGCCTCGGCAAGACGCTCTGGACCGAGCGGGCCGAGGGCGAGAAGGTGCGCGTGACCTCGGCCTGGGACGGCGAGGAGGAGGCGCGGCAGATCGGCGAGGAAGTGGAGGCGCTGCAGCGCAAGGGCCACAGCTTGCGCGAGATCGCGATCCTGGTGCGCGCCGGCTTCCAGACCCGCGAGTTCGAGGAGCGCTTCATCACCCTCGGCATTCCCTATCGCGTGATCGGAGGCCCGCGCTTCTACGAGCGACTGGAGATCCGCGACGCGCTCGCCTACCTGCGCCTGGTCAACCAGGCGGATGATGCGCTTGCATTCGAGCGCATCGTCAACACGCCGCGCCGTGGCATCGGCGACAGCACGGTGCGGCGGCTGCACGATCTCTCCCGCGCGCAGAACATCTCGCTCCCCGAAGCCGCACGGCGCATCGTCGAGACCGATGAGCTCAAACCCGCTGCCCGCCGCGCGTTGTTCGGATTGATGCAGGATCTGGCGCGCTGGCGCGGCCTCGCCGAAACCATGGACCACGGCGCGCTTGCCGAGATTGTGCTCGATGAATCCGGTTATACCGAGATGTGGAAGCAGGACAAGTCGATCGAGGCCCCGGGCCGGCTCGAGAACCTGAAGGAGCTCATCCACGCGATGGAAGAGTTCGAGAATCTCGGCGGGTTCCTGGAGCACGTCTCGCTGGTGATGGAGAATGTCGAGGCGGGCGATCGCGACCAGCTCACGCTCATGACCCTGCACGGCGCCAAGGGCCTGGAGTTCGACATCGTCTTTCTTCCCGGGTGGGAGGAGGGGCTCTTCCCGTCGCAACGCACCTTGGACGAGAACGGCTTGAAGGGGCTGGAGGAGGAGCGGCGGCTCGCTTATGTGGGCCTGACCCGCGCGCGCAAGATCGCCTATGTCAGCCATGCCGCCAACCGCCGCGTGCACAATCAGTGGCAGAACGCTTTGCCATCGCGCTTCCTGGCCGAGATTCCGGCGGAGAACGTCGAGCGCCGCGACGACCAGACCTTCCACCGCGGCCAGAGCCGGATGTTCAGCCAGGGTCTCTCCGACGGCCGCTGGTCCGGCGCTTCTTACATGCAACGGACGGCGCGCCGCGCGCCGCCGACCATCGAGGCCACGGCGGTGGTCGCCGCCGAAACGCCCGGCCGCTACGCCAGCGGCGCCAAGGTGTTTCACCAGAAGTTCGGCTACGGTGCCGTGATCAGCGCCGAGGGCGACAAGCTGGAGATCGAGTTCGACAAAGCCGGCCGCAAACGCGTCATGGCCGGCTTCGTGGTCCCCGCGAAAGAGGCCGGGTGAAGCTTCGTCCTTTCGACAAGATCTTCGAACTCGCCGCCGCCCGCAAAGGCGGCCCCGCCGCGCTCAAGCGCATCCTCGCCGAAACGAAATCCCGCCCCCCGCGCGCCGTCGCCAGGCTCACCGACGACCGCGTGCTTTCCGCGATGACCAGGACGGTCTTCGCCGGCGGCTTCGGCTGGCACATCATCGACGGCAAGTGGCCGGGCTTCGAGGCCGCGTTCGACGGCTTCGATACGCATGCCTGCGCCTTTCTCAACGACGAACAGCTCGACGCCCTGATGCACGACCGCCGCATCATCCGCAGCCCGCAGAAGATCGTCGGCGTGCCGAAGAATGCGCGCTTCGTGCTCGATCTCGCGGCCGAGCATGGCAGCGCCGCCCGCTTCTTCGCGCAATGGCCCGATGCGACCTTCGTCGATTTGAACGCGATCATCCGCAAGCGTGGCACCGGCTTCGGCTTCGAGAATGCCGCGCGATTCCTGCGGGCGCTGGGCAAGCCGGCCTTCATCGCTTCGCCCGATGTGCAGGCAGCCCTGGTCCGCGAAGGCGTGCTCGAACGCCCGTCATCCGGCAAGAAGGCGCTGGCGCAGATCCAGGCCGCCTTCAATCACTGGTCCGCGGAGAGCGGATATGACCTCACCACGCTCAGCCGCGTGCTCGCCATGAGCGGCGGCCCGATGGATGCCGATCGAGCGCCGACGCCGCAGCGCGGTTATTTGAGCAGGATGTAGACCTTGCGCACCGTCTCGTGGATTTCCCAGATGCCCATGCTCATGGCCGGGAAGTAGAGCGTATCGCCGGCGGTGATCTCCAGCCGCTGGCCGTCATCGGCGGTGAAGGTGCAGCGTCCGGCGAGGATATGGGTGAACTCCGCCTCCTTGATCTGCCGTCGCCAGCGTCCGGGCGAGCATTCCCAGGTGCCGTAATCCGGCTCGCCCTCTCTTGTGCCCGCCTTGCCGCGCAGCTTGGCGATGAGGTCGCCGATGGGCTCCTTGACCGGGCCCCAGTCTTCGAGATCGGCCGACGCGGTCCGCGCCGGCTGGTTCATGAGATGAATCATGGCACTCAGAATGAGGGAACGGGATCGACCGGATCCGTCGGGGCCGCGTTGGTGGTCGGCAACGGCGGCGGCACCGGCTGAGTCGTCGCCGGCGCGGTGGTGGCGGGAAGCGTGGTGGCCGGCAGCCTCGGCGCCATGGTCGAGGTCGGCATCGTGGTCGCCGGCAGCTTGGCGGCGGGCCTTGGCGCCGCCGGCAGCGAGGGCTGCAATTCCATCTGCGGCAGCGTCGCCCCGCTGGCGACGGGCGCGGTGCTGATCGGACCGGTATCCGGCGGCACGTTCTGCAAGGGCTCGCTGCTGACCGCAGGCGGCGGCGGCTGCGCCGGCAGCACGTCCGGCAGATGGTCGATCGACTGCGCCTCGTTGGGCTGGACCGATGCGGAATCGGGCTGAAGCAGCAGGCTCTCGGCCTTGGCGAAGGCGAAATCATCCTTGGTGAGTGTGCGACCGACCTCGTCGCGCACGGTCTTCACCTTGGCCAGCGCCTTCTCGTCTGTCATGTACTGGGCGGCGAGGTTCAGCCAGACGAAGGCCTCGCGCCGGTCCTTGGCGACGCCCTGGCCGCCGAGATACATGACCGAGAGGCCGACCATGGAATCGGCATAGCCCTGGCGTGCCGAGGCGCGATACCACTTCAGCGCCTTCGCATAGTCGTTCGCGCCGACATAGCCGTAGTGATAGAAGCCGGCGAGCTCGTATTGCGCCGCCGGATCGCCGGCCTGGGCCAGCGGAATCAGCGTCTTCAGCGCATCGAACTGGCGGTCCTCGTTGATCATCTTCCGCACCGTGTTCATGTCGGGCGGCGGATCCGAGGAGCAGGCGGTGAGGGCGAATCCCGAGAGGAGCGCCGCCAGTGCCAGAATATGGCTTCTGGGGCGATGGCTCGCTGAAAGCGTGAGCAGTCGAAACATGTGACGCCGATCCATTGCGCGACAAAACAATGCCGGCCCGGATACCACCGTTTCCGACAGTCGCGCACTATCCCCTTGCCCACCCCGCGGCGTCAATCCACGGTGGGCCGGGAATCCTGCAATATCCCCAGAAAAACCTTAGAAATCAGACAGGTTGGTGAGACCCGTCATAACCTCATTTCTTGTTCTGGAAATTGAACTCGCCGTTCCGCACGCTCTTTGCGAGATCGTCGCAGAACTCGGCGGTCGTCTCCGCGCCGTGCTTGGCGACGAGGGCGAACAGGGCGGCGGAAATCGACATCGTGCCGACCACGTCGAACTCGACCCCGCGACCGGCGGCGTCTTCCCAGAACTTGTTGAACATGTCGAAGCACAGCTTGCGCTGCTCTTCATTGGTCAGCGGCTCATCCTCGATGTCGAGCCGCCGCGCGAGGGCGGTATCCATAGCCATCTCCTTCGGTTCTTTGGCCATATGACCCTCCGCAATGCCCATGCCAGCCTCGACCCACAAGGGATTGGGCCGGGACTCGGATTCAGCGCCCGAAACGGTAAAATCAGGTTAAGGAATCCGGCTGTTTTGACCGCGGCGATCTGTCAGTCGGAATCTTTTGCCGATCAGGCGAGGTAGGCGGAATCCTCGCGCACCTCGATCAAGGTCGGCCCATTGGCGGCCAGCGCCTCGCGCAGCGCATCGTCCAGGCCTTTCAGGCTGTCCGGCCGGACCGCGCGAATCCCGTAGGCGGCGGCTAAGGTCCGGAAATCCGGGTTCTTGTTCTTCACCGCAATCTCGGGAATGCCGACATCACGCATGTTCTGTGCGATCTGGCCGAAGGCATCGTTGTTCCAGACCAGGATCGGCAAGGGCAGGCCGAGCTCCGCAGCGGTGCCGAGCTCCTGGACGGTGAACAGGAAGCCGCCATCGCCGCAGACCGCCACGACGGCGCGGTCGGGGCAGGCGATCTTGGCGCCGATCGCCGCCGGCATCGCATAGCCCAATGTGCCGAATCCGCAGGGGTGGAACCAGCAGCGCGGCTCCTCGCAGGGAAAATGCGGATTGGCGGTGTAGGCGATCTGGGTCATGTCGCTGACCACGATGCCGTCCTTGGGCAGCGCAGCGCGCAGGGCATCCAGCACCTTCATGTGCTTGCGTTCCAGCGGCCGCAAGCCGTCCTTCACCGCTTGGCGGACCGTGGCGATCCGGTCGCTATCCGGCTTGCGCCCGGCCTGGATCAGGCCGGTCAGCGCTTCCAGCGTTTCCCCGGCATCGGCCTCGATCGCCACCGTCGGCGGATAGTCGCGGGTGAGGGTGAAGGGGTCGAGATCGATCCGGATCAGCTTGCCCGGAATCTCCAGGCGATCGACCCAGCTGTCGGTCTCCGAAAGCTCGGTGCCGGCGGCGATCACGACATCGGCCTCGGCCAGCACCTGCTGCACCGGCTGGGTCAGCAGCGCAGAGGGCAGGCTTTGCGGATGCGAGGCGGGAATGACGCCCTTGCCCGCGGTCGTTGTGACGCCGATGGCGCCGGATTTCTCCAGGAATGCCCGCACCGCCGGCGCACAATCGACGGTGCCGCCGCCGACCAGCAGCAGCGGATGCTTTGCACCGTCGATCAGCTTGGCGGCGGCTTCGAGATCGGCAGGCTTCGCTTTCGGGCGCGAGGTTTTCACGCGTCGCGGATGGCCGACATCGGCGGGCGCCGAAAGCACGTCGAGCGGAAATTCCAGGACGACCGGGCGCGCCCGCTTGGCCTCGAAGACCGCGAAGGCATCCGACACGGCCTGAGCCATCTCCTGGTCGCTCATGACGGTGCGGGTGAAGGCGGTGAGCGGCGCAATGGCGGCGCGCTGGTCGCTGATCTCATGCAGCCGGCCGCGGCCCTTGCCCAGATCGGGCTTGGCATTGACGCTGCAGAGCACCAGGACGGGCACGGAATCCGAGTAGGCTTGGCCGATCGGCGTCGCTGCGTTCATCAGGCCGGGCCCGGTGATCAGGCAGCAGACGCCCGGCTTGCCGGAGGCGCGGGCATAGCCGTCGGCGATGAAGCCGGCGCCCTGCTCGTGACGCACGCCGACATGGCGCATCCGCCGATCGGCGATGCCGCGATAGAGCTCCAAGGTATGGACGCCTGGAATGCCGAACACGGTGTCGACGCCGTAGGTTTCGAGCAGGCTGATGATGGCGTGGCCGCCCACCTGGTTCGCCCCCGTCTGATTGGCAGGGGTCTGATCTGTGGTCATGAGGATTTCCAACCCGAAGATTCTTGTTGCGGCGCCTTGGAAAGCGCGCGATTTGAGCCCGTGCATCTTAGCCGAGCCGCTCCAGGCCCGGCAAGGCGAGGGGGAATGCTCGAGCAACTGGCTGCCGTCATCCTGCCGGTCGTGATCATCGCCGGGATCGGCTATATCTGGTCGCGGCTGAAGCGGCCGTTCGACAATGCGCTGGTGACTCAGCTGGTCTCGATGATCGGCTCGCCCTGCCTGGTGGCGAGTTCGCTCACCAGCCTGCATGTGCAACCGGAATCCCTCGGTGTCATGGCGCTGGCGACCACCCTGGTCTTTGCCGGCATGTTCGTGCTCGGCTTCGCCGTCCTGAAGGTCATGGGCCTGCCCATGCATTCCTACCTGCCGGCGATCGTATTCTCGAATGCCGGCAACATGGGGCTGCCGCTGGCGTTGTTCGCCTTCGGTGAATCGGGACTGGCGCTGGCGGTCGTCTACTTCGCCTTCTCATCGACCCTGCAGTTCACGGCCGGCATGTCGATCGCCTCGGGCACCACCAGCGTGAAGCATCTGCTGCGCATGCCGGTGATCTATGCCGTCGGTGCGTCCTTCATTTGCATCGTGGCGGGCATCCAGGTGCCGGCTTTCGTCGGGAACACGCTGGAGATCCTGGGCAGCCTCGTCATTCCGCTGATGTTGATGGCGCTCGGGGTCTCGCTCGCAAGCCTCAGGATCCGCTCCCTGCCGCGCAATCTCTTTCTCTCGCTGGTGCGGATGCTCGGCGGCTTCGCGATGTCGTTCCTGGTGGCGTGGCTGCTCGACTTGCCGCCGATGGCGCGCGGGGTGCTGCTGATCCAGGCGTCGATGCCGGTTGCCGTCTTCAACTACCTCTTTGCGCAGTATTACCAGCGCCGGCCGGAGGACGTGGCGGCGATGGTGATCATCTCGACCGTGCTGTCGTTCGGAACGCTGCCGTTCTTGATCTATTACGTGCTGGCCGCAGCGCAGTAATTATTTGGCGACAGGTTGGACCGGAGCGACCGTCTTGCCGACGGAGCCGATCAGGGCGGCGATCATCTCGTTGCTGGCCTGGGCGACGTCGAGATTGGGATCGTTGCGGGTCGCGCTGCCGCGCCAGACATAGAGCCCGCTCTTGCGGTCATAGACCGAGACATTGATCCGATAGGTCCGGTCGGGCGAGCCGATCGGCCGCTGCGGATTGAGCAGGCTGTTCTGGCTGGTCGAGAACAGGCGCGCCTGCATGGCGGCCTCGTCGTTGTTCGCGTGGACCTGGCCCAAGGGGTCGTCCTGCTTCTCGCCACGGACGAGATCGGTCTCGATCACCATGACGAGCGGCGCCGCATCCTGCGAAGCATAGCCATGATTGGCAAGCTCGGCCTGGACCTGCTCGACGGTCTCCTGGCTGAGTTCGTCATTCGCCTGCACTTCGAAGACAGAGCCTGCCGGGACCGGGGCGTAATCCACCGCCTGGATGCTGGGACCTGGTTCGGGAAGCGCGGCCGCCGCCTGTGCCAGCGCTTCGCCGGAGGCCAGCCCCAATCCGAGCGCGAGCGCTGCGGCGCTTGGAATGACCCGGCGCGTCAAGACGGTGAGAGAGAAGGACAGGCGCGACATGGGCCACCTACGTATTTCGCGATGACCGCCAGTTCTGCGGACGCTACACTGATCAATATGGGCGGGACGCGCCGGTTCCACAATGACCGTTTCGCTCCCTATACCATCGTATAAGGAGGCGGCCATGGCAGATTCGACGGTCCTCGAACGCAATGCGACCAGGCAGGGGCCGCAAGACGGACCCCTGGGTGATGGTTTGTTGGTCAATCGTCAATTCCTCCCCTTCACGATGGACCAGGGGATCGCGCACCGCGCCGCGATCGGTGTCATCGTTCTCGCGACCGACCAGACCATCGAGTACGAGTACCGCAAGATCTTCCAGATCGACGGCGTCGCGCTCTACCAGAGCCGGATCGCCAACGAAGCCGAGATCAACCCGACCACCCTCGCGCAGATGGAGCAGGGTATGACCGAGGCGGCGCGGGTGATCCGCCCGGGCGTCCCGATGGACGTCGTCGCCTATGGCTGCACCTCCGGCACCGTCGTGATCGGCGAGGAGAATGTGTTCCGCCGCATTCACGAAGCCTGGCCCGGTGCGAAATGCACGACGCCGATCACCGGTGCCATCGCCGGCTTCAAGGCCATGGGCGTCAAGCGCATCGCGCTGCTGACGCCCTATATCGATTCGGTGAATCGCCTGTTCCGCACCTTCGTCCAGGACCGCGGGATCGAGGTGCCGGTGATCGGCTCGTTCAACCACGAGAACGACAACGACGTGGCCCGGATCAGCGGCGATTCGATCCGCCGTGCCGCGCTGGAGCTGGGGAAGCACCCTTCGGTCGATGCGGTCTTCGTTTCCTGCACCAGCATCCGTCTCGCCGAAACGGCGAAGGATCTCGAAGCCGAGCTCGGCAAGCCCGTCACCTCGTCCAATCACGCGATGGCCTGGCATGCCCTGCGCCTCGCCGGCATCACCGAGTCGATGCCGCAATGGGGCCGGCTCTACACGGTCTAATAGCGCCCGAGCCGGAACGGTGCGTCGTCGATCTCCGGCGTCCGACCCAGCATGCGGTCGACCACGATGCGGCTTGACCCGCAAGCCATGGTCCAGCCGATATGGCCGTGCCCGGTGTTGAGCCAGAGATTGGCGATGCCGCTGGGTCCCATGATCGGCGGGCCGTCCGGCGTCATCGGGCGGAGGCAGGCCCAGTATTCCGGACGGTCGTAGGCGGCGGCGCGGGGGAAGAGCTCGCGCGCGACTTTGAGCATGTGCACGAAGTCACGCGGGGCAAAGCTGGTGTCATAGCCGGCGAAATCGGCGGTCGCCGTGAGACGCAGCCGGTCGCCGAGACGGGCGAAGGCAACGAGGTTTGCCTCATCGACGCCGAAATGCTTGGGCGCGGCCTCGGGATCGGCGATCGGCAAGGTCACGGAATAGCCCTTCACCGGATAGATCGGCATCTTCAATCCGATCGGTCGGGTGAGCAGCGGGCTGTAGCTGCCGAGCGCCAGGACATAGGCATCGCCCTGCACGCGACCCTGTTCGGTCTCGACGCCGGTGATGCGGTCGCCCTTGCGCTCGAGCCGGGTGATGGCGGCGCCGAGCTTGAAGGCGACGCCGCGCGCCTTGCAGGCCTCGGCGAGGGCGAGGGTGAACTTGCGGGCGTCGCCGGATTCGTCGTGCGGCGTGTGGATGGCGCCGGCAAAGCGGTCCTTCACATGGGCGAGTGCCGGCTCGAAGCTTGCGAGCTCATCGGCCTCGATCGTGCGGGCCTCAACGCCTTCATCGCCGAGCAGCTTGAAATTGGCGCGGCCGGCGCGGAAATGGTCCGGGTCGCGGTAGAGGTAGAGCGCGCCCGATTGCGAACGGTCCCAGGTGATGCCGGTTTCGGCCGTGACCGCGGCGGTCTGCGCCAGGCTGTAGGAGCAGAGCCGGACCTTGATCACCGTGTTCGCGCGGTTCCGTTCGGCGGTGCAGTTCGCGAGGAACTTCAAGCCCCAGGCCCACATGCCGGGATCGGCCTTCCAGCGCCAGCGCAACGCGGTGTCGGTGCGCCACAGCGACTTCAGCAGGATCATCGGCGCACGCGGGCTCGCCCAGGCATAGGCGTGGCCCGGCGTCAGCAATCCGGCATTGGCGTAAGAGGTCTCCCGCGCCGGCTCTTTCTGCCGGTCGATCACCGTGACCTGATGGCCTTCGCGCGCGAGGTAGTAGGCGGTGGTGACGCCGAGCAGGCCGGCACCGAGGACAACGACATGCATGGGTGAACCTGGAAACGGAGCCTTGCGGGAACCAACGGACTTGTAGACGGCTTCATAAGCTTGCCATAATTCGGCGCAATTGAATACGCGGGGCAGGTTTTATGGAGTCTTCGATGCTGATCCAGCGACTTTCCACTGCAGCCGCGATCCTTCTCGCGACGGCGTTCCTATCGGGCGAAGCACGGGCGCAATCGGCGACCATCCCGCTGACCGTGCCCGAGATCCAGCAATGTCTCTGCCTGCAGCCGCGGCTGCAGCCGCTGCAGGATGCCTGGGCCGAGAAGCAGCGCGTCTATGACGAGCAGCAGGCGCAGCTTTCGACGGTCGACAAAGAAGTGGTCGCGCAGCGGCAGAAGCTCGATCCCAACGACGTGGTCGGGCAGCAGGTGCTGAAGGACCTGCTGGCACAGCAGCAGGGCCTGCGCGACGCGATCAGCGCGCGCTACTTGCCGGAGGTGAACCAGGCGCGTGACGCCTATAATGCCGCGGTGATGCAGTATAACGGCCTCTGCACCCGTCCGCGCTACAGCGGCGACGAGACCGCCGCGCGTGCGACGCCGCTGGCCTGTCCGGCGCCCTGACGCCTCACCAGGTGTGCTTCCACCACTGGCATTTGAGGTTCATCTGGCCGGCGGTGTTGGCGACGGTGGCGAGGCAGGCGGCGGCCTTGTCCTCCGGCACCCAGATCGCCATGCGCAGCAGGAACCCGGCGCCGCTCGCACCGGCCAGGCTCTGGGAGTTGAGCATCACGATGTTGGCGTCGAAAGTGCGGAAGGCCTCCGCCAGCCGCGCGATCAGGCCCGGGCTGTCGTCGCCGGTGATCTCGACGCGGTGCGTGATCTGCCCGGTCTCCGCGAGGCTCTCGCGATAGCCGAACGGGGTCACCGTCAGCTTCGCGTGGTTAAGTTCCGGCAGGGAACGCAACTCGCGATCCAGTTCGTCCAGCGTCAGGCGCTCCGGCAGTTTTGCCACCAAGGTGAAGTCGGCGCCGCCGCCGAGCACGGCGAAACTGGTATCGCCGAGATTGATCTCGAGGTCGAACAACCGCCCCGCGACGGCGGCGATGAGGCCGGCTCGGTCTTCGCAGATGATGGAGATCAACGCCGTGGACACGCTGTCACCTCGCTTTAGACGACATTGGATTCCTTGATCAGCGCACCGCTCAAGACCCGGTTGTAGGACAGCCGGCTCAAATCCAAGGTCCGGTATTGGCCGTAGACGATGAGCTCGCTCAACGCCCGCCCGATCGCCGGGCTCTGCTGCAGGCCATGGCCGGAGAAGCCGTTGGCGAAGAAGAAGTTCGGCACCTGGGGCGCCGGCCCGATCAGGACGTTCTGATCGAGCACGTTGTAGTCGTAATGCCCGGCCCAGGCGCGGATCAGCTTGATCGCCTCGAACATCGGCACTCTGTGCGCCAAGGTCGGCCAGATCAATTCTTCAAAAGGACGATAATCGAGCTCGAAATCGAGGCAGTCCGGGTCGTCGCCGTCCTCCGGCGAGACGCCGCAGATGAAGTTCGAGCCTTCCGGGCGAAACCAGACGCCGGAGGGATCGATGGTGAGCGGCATGGTCTCGTTCTCGACTTCCTCGCGGCAGTCGAAGACATAGATGTAGCGCTTGCGCGGATGCACCGGCAAGTCGATCCCGGCGAACCCGGCGATGGTGCGGGCATGATAGCCGGCGGCATTGACCACGGCGGCGCAGTCGATGCGCCCGCCTTCCTTGAGCTTCACCGCCGAGATCCGCGCCCCGGCGAAGTCGAAGCCGACCGCCTCGTCCTGCAGATAGGTGACATCCAGCGACCGCGCCTTGCGCTTGAAGGCCTGCAGCAGGGAATAGGGATCGATCCAGCCTTCGTCGCTCGGCCCGAAATTGGCGCCCGCGAGATCGCTGGCGTTGATCCAGGGGAAATGGCTCTCCAGCTCTTTCGGGGTCCAGAGCAAGGTCCCGGCGCCCTGCTCGTGCTGCAGGCGATGGTTGGCGAGCAGCGTCTTCAACCCGGCATGGGTCGCGAGGAAGAGATAACCGTTCTCATGGAAGTTGATCGCCGGCTTGTCGTTGCCCACCGAGAGATGCTGTTCGACGGTCTTGTAGAAGGATGCCGCGAAGGCGGAGATCTGCACGTTCTCCGGGGTCGAGAACTGCTGACGCACGCCGCCCGCCGAGCGCGGCGTCGCCGCGTCGGTATAGGTCGAATCCTTCTCGATGACCGCGATGCTTCCGTCGAAATCCGGCTGGCTTGCCAGGAAATAGGCGGTGGCCGATCCGATCACGCCGCCGCCGACAATGACGACGTCGTAGCTGCCTTCAGTCATCGTTCTTCAACCGTTGTATTCCGCGTCGAGCAGGCCCCGCACGCCCGGCTCGCAAACGAACAGGCTCCCGGAAAGCGGCGCCTCGCGCAACTGGTCGGCGGAGAGGCCGTCGCTGGCGCTGGTGATGAAGAGCTGGTCCATGCGCGGACCGCCGAAGCAGACCGAAGTGGGACGCGGCACCGGTACCTTGAGAACGCGGTCGATCTCGCCGCCGGGCGCGTAGCGCGTGACGCTCCAGCCGTCCCAGTTGCAGCACCAGAGATAGCCTTCGGAATCCACGGTCATGCCGTCGGGATAGCCGGCATCGGGGCTGCAGCGGAAGAAGCTCTTGCGCTCGCTGATCAGGCCGGTGTCGAGATCGACGTCGTAGGAGTAGATCTCCTGGGCGAAGCTGTCGGTGAAATAGGCGCGGCGGCCGTCGGGCGCGAAGGCGGGACCATTGGAGCAGATGATGGCGCTGTCGATGCGCCGCACCCGGCCCGGGGTGCGGCCTTGCCCTTCGATCACGTAAAGGCTGCCGCTCGGCCGGGTCTCGCCGATATCCGCGGTCCCGCTCCAGAGCCGTCCCTTGGGATCGCATTTCGCATCGTTGAAGGCGTTTCCCACCTGATCCGATTCCGGATTGACCAGCAGGTTGCGATGGCCCGCGGCGGTGAGCTCGTGCACGCCTTCGCCATCGACCACGATCATGCGGCCGTCGCGCGCGAACACCATGCCGCCGATCGTCTTGCCGAGCGCCGCCGGAATCTGGCGGTTCTGCCGCGTGATCACGTCGAAGCAGTAGATCGCCGGCGCTTTGAGGTCGATCCAATAGAGCGAATTTTCCCGCGGCCGCCAGATCGGTCCCTCGCCCAAGACCGACCGCTTCTCCAAAAGACACCGCACCTCGGTCATGGGAGCCCCCTCCGTCCCCGAAAATGATGCCTTTTCAAGGAATTGGTCAGAGAAGGATATCCTTTGACCTTGTCCAGGAATAAGGCAACTCTAAATAACAGAGGAGGGAGTGAGCAGGATGAGCAGAGCTTTCGTCAAGGAAAACGAGGATCAGGTCCCGGAATTGCCGGAGCGGCCGCAGAGCCCGCATCCCAATTTCGTGACGCCGCGCGGCCATGCGCTGCTGAAGCAGCAGTTGGCCGAGCTCGAGGATGCCAAGCATCGCCAGCAGACCGAGCGAAACCTGCTCGACAAGGAGGCGCTGCAGGTGACCGAGCGCGACATCCGCTATGTGCAGGAGCGTCTCACCCGCGCCGTTCCCGTGGACTATGCGCAACAGCCGAAGGACCGGGTCGATTTCGGCGCCATCGTCGAGACCGAGGACGAGAACGGCGCCAAGCGCAAGTTCGAGATCGTCGGCGAAGACGAGGCCGATCCCAATGTCGGCAAGCTGTCCTGGGTTTCGCCGCTGGCCTTGGCGCTCAAGGATGCCAAGGTCGGCGATACCGTTGTGTGGAAGCGACCGGCCGGCGACCTGGAGCTCGATATCCTCTCCATCCGCTATCCCGCCGAGTAATCAAGCCGAGTAGTTCGTCCGCGTGATCAATAGGCCTGCAAGGGTCCTTCCTGCGGCAACAAGGCGGTCAGCGGCCGTTGCAGCTCCGGGGTTGCGGCGACGATCAGGTTGCCCTCGGTGAGGCCGGCTCCAGCGAGGAAATCATTGGTCCATCCGCCCGCTTCACGCACCAGCAGGATGCCGGCCAGGACGTCCCAGGCATTGATGTGCAGTTCCACGTAGGCGTCGTTGATGCCGCAGGCGACCTCGGCCAAGCCGAGCGCACCGGAGCCGCGCCGCCGAAACTCCATCCGGCTCGCCATCAGCAGGTGCAGAAGGTCGCAATAGCTGTCGAGGCTCCGCCGCTCCGACCAGCCCACTTCGACCACCGGCACGGCGCCATGCGCGAGATGGCTGACGCGGATCGGTGCCCCGTTCAGCGCGGCACCCTGGCCCTTGCGCGCGGAGAACAGCCGGTTGCCGACTGGCGCATAGATGACGCCGACCTCGATCGCGCCGTTGCGGATGAAAGCCAGCGATATGCACCAGCGGGCGCTGCCGTGGATGTATTCGGTCGTGCCGTCGATTGGGTCGACCACCCAGAGCCCGGACTTTCCATCGGCGCCGGCGTCCTGGCCGTATTCCTCACCGAGCACCGGCTCGCCATAGGCCGAGGCGATTTCCGCGCGGACCAGTTGTTCCACGGCACGGTCGGCTTCGGTGCAGAAATCGATCGCCGATTTCGCTTCCGCAGGAGCGAGGTTGTTGCGCATTTCCAGCGCCAATTGTCCGGCCTTGACGGCCAGCGTTTCGGCGAATTTCTGTCGGTCGGCGAAGTCGTGCATGTTCATCCGTTGTGATCGGCCGGCACCAGCGCGGCCCCTTGCAGCTGAAGTTCCAGGACGACGGGCGTATCCGGCGCCAGCAGCCGGCTGGTCTCCCGCTCGATAACGAGGATCTCCATGCCGATCCCGTCGATCGCCACCTCGTATTCGAGGTGGCTGCCGAGATAGACCGCCTTGCGGACGACGCCGCCAAGCTCGGTGGGTGTGGCGCGGCCTTCCCGCAGCCGGATTGACTGCGGCCGGATCGCAAGCACCAGATCGTGCCGTGCGGCGGGACCCTCGATCAGCCCGCGGCTGGGCAAGGCGAGCGTCACGCCCTGCAGCTTCACCCGCGCGGTGCCGGCATCGATCCGCTCGGCGATGACCGGCAGCAGATTGGCATTGCCGATGAAATCGGCGATGAACCGGTCGGCAGGCTCTTCATAGAGCCGGCGCGGCGTCCCGTCCTGCACGATCCGCGCATTGCGCATCACGATAATGCGGTCCGAGACGGCCAGCGCCTCCTCCTGATCATGCGTGACATAGACCGCAGTCAGCGACAGTTCCTGCTGCAGGCTCCGGATGTCCTCGCGCACGCGGCGGCGCAGCTTGACGTCGAGGTTGGAGAGCGGTTCGTCGAACAGCAGCACCTTGGGCTCGAGCACGATCGCCCGCGCGACGGCGACGCGCTGCTGCTGGCCGCCGGAGAGCTCGCTCGGCAGGCGCCGCTCGAACCCCGACAATCCGACGGTGGCGAGCTTATCCGCCGCCAGCTGTTCCGCGCGGCGCTTGGCGAGGCCCGAAGCGCGCAGTCCATAGCAGACGTTCTCCATCACCGTCATATGCGGGAACAGCGCATAGGACTGGAACACCATGCTCACATCGCGCTGCGAGGCGGGGAGCCCGGTCACGTCGACACCGTCGACCAGGATGCGGCCTTCGCTCGGCACTTCCAGCCCGGCGATCATGCGCAAGGTCGTGGTCTTGCCGCAGCCGGAGGGGCCGAGCAGGGTCACCAGCGATCCCGCGGCGATCGAGAAGTCGATGGCATCGACCGCCGTGATGCCGCCGTAGCGCTTACTGACCTTTTCGAAGATCACCGCAGGTTTCAGGATCGCCTGGTTCATGCCGGCACCGTTCGGGTCTTCACTGTCATCGCCCGCCGGCCGATCCGCCGCTCGCCGACCGCCGCCTGGATGCCGACCAGGGCAAGCAGCATGATCACGATCAGCACGGCGGAATAGACGATGGCGAGGCCGTATTCGCCGTATTCCGCGCGGCCCACGATATAGACGGTCGCCAGATTGTATTCACCGCTCACCAGGAAGATGACGGCGCTGACGCTGGTGATGGCGCGCACGAAGGCATAGACCATGGAGACGGCGATCGCCGGCCGGAGGATCGGCAGGATCACCCGCCGCACCGTGGTCGCCGAGCTGGCGCCCAGCGTGAGCGACGCTTCGTCCAGGCTGCGATCGACCTGGCTCAGGCTGGCGATCCCGGCACGGATGCCGACCGGCATGTTCCGGAACACGAAGGCGATCACCATGATGATTGCGGTACCGGTGATCTGGATCGGCGGCGTGTTGAAGGCGAGGATGTAGCTGATGCCGATCACCGTGCCGGGAATGGCGAAGCTCATCATGGTCAGGAACTCGAAGGCGTCGCGCCCGGCGAAGCGGTGCCGGTTCAGGAGATAGGCCGTCATGATGCCGAGCGCCGCGGTCGGGAACATGGCGATGAAGGCGACCTGCAGGGTCGTCGTCAACGAGTTCCAGGCCGATCCGGACAGGAACCAGCCGTGATCGCCCTGCTGGATGCCGAAGGCGGTTCGGAGGTATTCCAGGGTCGGCGTGTAGTCGCTGCCGACATTGTGCACGAAGCCGCCGATCAGGATGATGCCGTAGACCACCGCGGTCAGGACCAGCCACGGGACCACGACGCCGAGGCAGGCGATGTGCAGGCCGCGCGGCAGCGGCGCAGGGATGCCGGAATCGCCCTTGCCGGAGACCGTCACATAGCTCCGCCGGCCGAGCCACCAGCGCTGCAGCAGGAAAGCGGAAAGCGTGAACGCCAGCAGGACGATTGCCAGAACCGCCGCCTGGCCTTGATCCTGCGCCGCACCCACCACGGCAAAATAGATGCTGACCGAGAGCACGCGGAAGTTCCCGCCGATCATCATCGGATTGCCGAAATCGGCGAGGCTTTCGATGAAGCCGATGAGAAATGCGTTGGCGAGGCCGGGACGGATCAGCGGCCAGGTGACGGCGATGAAGGTGCGCCAGCGGCTCCCGCGCAGCGTCTGCGAGGCTTCTTCCAGCGAGGGGCTGACGCCCTGCACGACGCCGGAGAGGACGAGATAGGCGATCGGGGTGAAAGCCAGCAATTGCGCCATGACCAGGCCCGGCATGCCGTAGAGCCAGCGGCTGCGCGGCAGGTCGAGCCAATCGTGCAGCACGGTCGTCACCATGCCGGCGCGGCCGAAAATCAGGATGAGGGCGAGGCCGATGACGAAAGGCGGCGTGATGATCGGCAGGACCGAGACGACTTTGAGCAGGCGCGGGAACGGGAATCGCGTCCGCGTCGCCACCAGCGCGAAGGCGAGGCCGAGCAGCGTGCTCAAGCCTCCGACCAGGACGGCCAGAGCGAGCGAGTTCCAGGCGACGCCGCAATAGCGCCCGCCCGTGAGGCAGGAGAGATTCCAGATCGCGCCATCGGTGATCTTCTCGAAGAAGAGGCCGAGATTGGTCATCCCCGCATTGTCCTGGAAAGCGGAGAGCAGAATGCAAAGCACCGGATAGAACACGAACACCAGGATCGAGCCGCAGACCACGAACAGGCTCGCGAGCGTAAAGGCATCGCCCTTCATCCAGCCGCGCCGGGCAAGGCCATAGGCCAGCAGCACCGTCATGGCGAGCGTAAAGAGCGCCGCACCCCAGCCGAGCGACGGCCAATCCGTGCTGCCCTGCACGGTCGCCCAGGCACGGTCCTTGAGGAGCAAGGCTTCAAGGCCGATCCGCAACAGGCCGCTGATCGCCGCGGCGATCAGCAGCGTGTTTCTCCGGCGCAGGGCCGCAAGGGTGACGATTGCGGCGACGGTGACGGCCGACAACGGCCAGAACCAGACCGCCCCGAACCCGCCGGCGAAATCGCTCCAGAGAAAGACCAGCGGCCCGTCATGCTCCATGCCGCGCCAAGGCAGCAGCAGAGCGGCGATCCAGCCGGCGATCAGCCAGAACCGGATGCCGCTCTGCCGTGTCGCATTCGAGCGCGTGGCGATCAAGACGCGACTCAGCTCGCGTTCTTGACCTCGTCGGTCCAGCGCTTCAGCAGCCGCTTGCGCTCCTCCGACGAACCGTACTTCTCGAAGTCATAGTTGATGAGCTTCAGCTTCGCCGGATCCGGCGCTTCCGGCGGCACCGGCGTCGTCGGGTTGGACGGAAGCTGGAAGCTGCCAGTCGTGGCGGCGATTTGTTGCGCTTCCGGGGTCAAGGCCCAGTCGTAGAACTTCTTCGCTTCGGCCATGTTACGCGCACCTTTGACGATGCTCATCGAGCCGATCTCGTAGCCGGTGCCTTCGCAGGGCGAGACCACCTTCACCGCTGGCGCCGTCTTCGCCGCGTTGATGAGGTCGTGCTGGAAGGCGATGCCGATCGAGATCTCGCCGCGCCCGACCGCCTGGGCCGGCGCGGCACCCGCGCTGGTGTACTGGTCGATATTGGCGTTGAGCTTCTTCATATAGTCGAAGGCCGGATCCTCGCCCATGAGCTGGACGATGGTGGCGAGCATGGTCCAGGCGGTGCCGGAGGAGTTGGGATCCGCCATCTGGATCTCGCCCTCGTATTCCGGCTTCAGGAGATCGGCCCAGCAGGCGGGCTTGTCTTTTCCTTCGAGCCCCTTGTCGTTGTAGCCAAAGCCGAGCGCCCCGAGATAAAGCCCGACCGTGCGGTTGCCGGAGCGCTTCGCCTGGTTCTGTGCCCAGTCGCGGAGCTGTTCCGTCGCGGGTGATTCATAAGGCTCGGTCAACCCGTCCGACGCGGCCTGGAGATGCGGATCTCCGGTGCCGCCGTACCAGATGTCGCCGCGGGGGTTGTCCTTCTCGGCGCGCAGGCGTGCATAGATTTCGCCGGCACTCTGGCGCGTCATGTCGACATGAATGCCGGTCTTGGCCTGGAACGCATTGGCCGCGGCACGGCACCATTCCTCGTTGACGCCGCAATAGACGACGACCGTTCCCTCGGCCTGCGCGGCATGACCGAGGAACGTGGCGGCCGCGATGCCGAAGGCAAGACTCTTCCAGATATTGGCGCTGTTCATGTGGCTCTCCCAATTGCAGCCCATTTCCTGGGCTCTCGTGTTGGGCGTGCGGCTGCCCGAAATCTTTGGATCCAGAGATTGCACGCGTGTGCAAACCGTGTCATACAACTGCAACATCTGTCAACTTGGATGGCAAGGATCTCCCTTGCACGCGATTGCATAGGATGCTTTTGACTTGGCCGTGAAGAAGCCCTCGCCGAAGCGTGCGGTCCCGCGCCGAAGCGGGCCGGTGCGGCCGAAATCCTTCGTCAGTGCAGAGCAGGTGGCGGAGCGCGCCGGAGTCTCCCGCTCCGCGGTCTCCCGCACCTTCACTCCCGGCGCCAGCGTTTCGGAGGATACCCGGCGGCGCGTGATGCGTGCCGCGGCCGAGCTCGGCTATCACGTCAATCATCTTGCGCGCGGATTGATGCGGCGCAGCACGGGAATCGTCTGCCTGATTGTCGCCGATGTCGAATCGCCGCAGACTGCGCGGATGGTCCGGGCCATCACGATGCGGCTCCAGAGCGTCGGCAAGGTTGCGATGATGATCAACATCGCCGACCCGCGGGACGATGCCGCCGAAGCGCTGAAGCAGACCTTGAACTATCGCGCCGATGCGACGGTGGTGATGTCGGGCACGCCCTCGCAAACCATCGTCAGGAGCTGTCTCGACAATGGGCAGCGCCTGATCCTGATCAGCCGCGACGACAAGATTGCCGGCCCGCACAATATCCGCCTCGATAACGCCGCCGCGGCCCGGCTGGCCTTCGCCGCGTTCATCCGGGCAGGCTGCCGGCGCCTTGCCGTGGTGAACTCCAATCTCGGCACGCCCAGCCTGTCTGCGCGCGAGGCGGCCTTCGTGGCTCAGGCGCGGGCGGCCAGGCTCGAGGTGACGGTGATCCGCGAGGGCGGCATGACCAGCTATGAGAACGGCTTGATTGCCGGTCGCCGCCTGTTCAGCGCCGAGCAGCGGCCGGACGGCGTGTTCTGTGTGAACGACCTGCTCGCCTGCGGAGCGATGGATGTGGCGCGCAAGGAGTTCGGATTGCGCGTGCCCGAGGACGTGTCCTTCATCGGCTTCGACAACATGCGGCAGGCCGACTGGCTGTCCTATGGCCTCACCACGTTCGATCAGCCGGTCGAGGAGATTGCGGACAACGTCGCGGGCCTGGCGACCGAGGACGGCACCCGGCGGCAGCCGGCGCGGATCGAGATCCTGCCGAAGCTGGTCTGGCGCAGTTCAGTGCGGGTTTGAGGGCGCTTATGGCAAAAGAGAAGAAGGCAAAGGTTAAGGCAAAGCGGAAGGCGCGGAAGAAGCTGGCGAAGCCGCCGGCCGCGGGCCGCGGTGCGGCGCGGCCCTTGCCGCGGCATCGGCAATATGGTGCCGTTCCGTTGCGCTTCGGCGCGCGCGATCAGTTGGAAGTGCTGCTGGTGACGTCGCGCGGGACAGGGCGCTGGGTGATCCCCAAGGGGTGGCCGATGCGCAACCGGACACCGGCGGGCACGGCCCGGCGCGAAGCCTATGAAGAGGCGGGCGTCAAAGGCCGGCTCCTCTCAAAGCGGCCGGTCGGTACCTATCGCTACTTCAAGGAGGACGAGAGCTTCAGCGGCGAAATCCTGGTCCGCGTGTTCCTCCTTGCCGTGGAGCAGCAGAAGAAGGACTGGCCCGAACGTGGCGAGCGGCGCAGCCGCTGGTTCACGGTTCGCGCCGCGGCGGCCCTGGTGAAAGAACGGGACTTGGCGCGGCTCCTGCGATCGGTCCCGGACATGCTGGTGCACAGCGGGCGCTGACGACGTTGTTCCGGAACAAAGAATGAACTATACTGCAGGTGCATCGCCGGTCTGCCGCCGTTAGCCTGCGAGCATCGGTCTCAACCCGGACAGGACCCGGACAAAAAAAGATCTGATAGCCGCGTCTTCTCGTTCAGTTTTTTGATTTAAGTGTTTCTAACCAGGCATTTGGGCCGGCAACGGCGTTGCAGGCCGCCGCGGGCCCGTCCGGGTCGATCCGGCAGCCGGTGACTTTCGGGGGTTGTGAGCCACCCCGGCAAAGCGGTACCGTTTTGGCCTGAAATTGGGCCGTCCTTCGTGAGGCAGCCATGACCGTGCAAACCCCATTGCGCCCGAGGTTCCGCGAACCCGGTCTTCCGCGGCTCGATCCCGGCATCGAGCGCTATCGCTTGGCGGGGCTAGGCGGGCTGGTCCTGCACCTGTCCGCCGGCGACCGGGTTGAGATTATTGACCGCGAGGGTTGCCAGGCCTGCGCCATTGCTGCCTTCGGACCGGGCGGACGCGCCGATCTTGGCGCGCTCGGCCTCAAGGCCGACGGCGATGCCGCCGGCGTCAACCGGCTGCTGCGCGGCGACGGCGAAAACGGGGCCGAGATCGCGCGCGCCCTCCGCGCCCGCGGCATTCCGCTCGGCGTGGACCGCGCGGCAATCGTGCTCGGCGGCGACGGCCGGCCGGGCGACAGCATCGCGCTGAAGGCGGTGCGCAATGTCGATGTGGTGTTCCATGCGCCGGGACTCGAAAGACTCGGCGAGAGCGATCTCCCGGCGACCGATCTCTCCGTCATCGTCCATCGGGCGCGCATCGTCGGCAGCGGCGACATCCCGCTGCCGGAGCCCTTGGGCGATGTCGTCGCCGAGTTCCGCGTCAATGCACGCACCGCGCTTTCCTATGAAGTGAAAGAAGGCCAGTTCATCCAGGTGATCGACGTCGCCGGCCGGCAATGCTCGGACTTCCTTGCCTTCGACGCGCGCCGGCTGCAGCAGGGCGTCGAGCGCGGACTCGACATGACGACGACGCGGACCATGCTCGGCATGGTCTATCCGGGGCCGGGCCTTGCCTCGAAATTCTTCGACGTCGATATGCAGCCGCTGGTGGACGTGGTGCGCGACACGGTCGGCCGCCATGACACCTTCGGTCTCGCCTGCACCAACCGCTTCTATGAGGATGCCGGCTATCCGGGACATCCGAGCTGCTCGGACAACTTCAACAACGCACTGGAAAGCTACGGTCTCGCGCGGCGGCCCGGTTGGCAGGCGGTCAATCTCTTCTACAACACCGGCATCACGGCGCAGAACGCAATCTTCCTCGACGATCCCTGGTCGCGGCCCGGCGATTACGTGCTGATGCGTGCGATGAAGGACCTGGTCTGCGGCTCCTCGGCCTGCCCCGACGACATCGACGCGACCAATGCCTGGAATCCGACCGATATCCATGTCCGCATCTACGCGGCCGAAAACAGCTTCTCAAGAGCGGTGGCCTATCGCATGACGCCCGATGCCGAACCAAGACTGACGCGCGAAAGCGGCTTCTATCCGCGCATGTCGGAACTGACTCGCAACTTCACCGAATACCGCGGCTTCTGGCTGCCCAACCGCTTCAACAATGCGGGACCGGTCGCCGAATACTGGGCCTGCCGCGAGAAGGCCGCGATGATGGATCTCTCGCCGTTGCGCAAGTTCGAGGTGCTGGGCGCCGATGCCGAGGACCTGCTGCAGGCCGCCTGCACCCGCAACATCCGCAAGCTCTCCGACGGCCAGGTGGTCTACACCGCCATGTGCTACGACCATGGCGGCATGCTGGACGATGCGACCGTGTTCCGGCTGGGGACCGATCGCTATCGGCTGATCGGCGGCGACGAGTATGACGGGGTCTGGCTGCGCGAGCTCGCCGAGCGCCGGGGCTTGAAACAGGTCTGGGTCAAGTCATCGACCGATCAGCTGCACAACATTGCGGTCCAGGGGCCGAAGAGCCGCGACATCCTGAAGGAGATCATTTGGACCCCGCCCGCGCGGCCGCGAGTGGACGAGATCCAGTGGTTCAACTTCACCGTGGGCCGGATCGGCGATTACAACGGCATCGCCGTCGTCGTCTCGCGCACCGGCTATTCCGGCGAGCTCGGCTACGAGATCTTCTGCCATCCGAAGGACGCGACCGCCGTCTGGGACGCGGTGATGAAGGCGGGCGAGCCGCATGGTCTGCAGCCGCTCGGTTTGGAAGCACTGGACATGCTCCGCATCGAGGCCGGCCTGGTCTTTGCCAACTACGAGTTCAACGACCAGGTCGATCCGTTCGAAGCCGGCATCGGCTTCACCGTCGCCTTGAAGGGCAACGAGGATTTCGTCGGCCGCGAAGCCTTGCTGAAGCGCAAGGAACATCCGCAGCGCCAGCTGGTCGGCCTGGAAATCGAAGGCAAGGAAGCAGTCGGACATGGCGCCTGTGTCCATCAGGGTCGCGCCCAGGTCGGGATCGTAACCAGCGGCTGCCGTTCGCCGCTCTTGCAGAAGAACATCGCTCTCTGCCGCATGGACGTGAGTGCCGCGGCAATCGGCACCGAGGTCGAGATCGGCAAGATCGACGGCCACCAGAAGCGCATCCCGGCCAAGGTCGTGCGCTTCCCGTTCTACGACCCGGACAAGCTGAAGCCGCGGAGCTAGCCTACCGCTCCGCGCCGGATCGCAGCCATTGCAGCGCGTGATGGACGCCGGAGAACTGCCGGTGTTCGGTCTTGGGGAACAGGACCGAGGTGAGCTTGATCATCGCCGAAAACCAGACGCTCTTGTTCACATAGGCGACCTTCGAGGCGCGGCCGGCCTCGGTGCCCCAGGGCGCAAGCTTGACGATCGCATGGATCGCGGCCCAGTCGATGCCGCCGGCGAAATCGGAGAGATCGACCAGGACCACCATGTTCGGGCGCATGGCACCCTGCGCCAGCGCCTGGCGAAAGCATTCGACAATGCCGTTGTCCAGAGTCTCGCCGGAAACGTCGATCCGCATGAAGTCGCCGGTGATGTTGATCGTCACGCGGTTGCCGCCCGTGCCGCAGGCGAAGACATGCGTTGGCGCGGCCGCATGCGGCGCACCTTCACCTTCATCTTGCAAGATTGACCACTCCGCCCGCGCCGACGCGTGCCGGCCCGAATATAGGGTTATGCTATATCAGGATACTGACCCGGCGTGATCCGCAGTTCAACCCTGTTATTTGTGTTTTGCGACTTCCAGGGTCGACTGTAGGTCTTTAGTCAGGTGGGTGATTTTCGAAGCCGATTCACCGGTGGCGGCGGCGAGCGACTTGATCTCTTGCGCGACCACGGCGAAGCCGCGGCCCATCTCGCCGGCGCGCGTCGCCTCGATGCGCGCGTTGAGGGCCAGCATCTTCAAGGCGCCGAGCACCTTCAGGATGTTGCCGGTGCTGACGACGATCTGCTTGGAGACCTCGCCGAGATGGTCCACGACCTGGCGGTTCTGCACCTCCAGCTGCTTGCGGTCGCCGATCGAGACGATGCAGCCTTCGAGGAACTTGAGCTCGCCCTGCTCGTCGAACACGCCGCCGCCGATCTCGTTGATCCAGACCGCCTTGCCGTTGCGAGCGACCAGCCGGTAGTCGATGTCCCAGTTGGTCTTGCTTTCGAGCGCGGCGCCGACCGCCTTGTCGACCACGCCGAGATCGTCCGGATGGCAGATCGAGGTGAAGGCGCGGACGCGGTTGCCGATGAAGTCGCTGGGTGGGTATTCGGTCAGTGGCGTGATGCCGTCGGTGATATAGAGCATGGTGTAGGAGGCATCGTTCTGGCAGCGGTACAGGAAACCATTCATGCGCCGCGTGATGCTCAACAGCGCGCCGAGTTCCGCTTCCGCGGCCGCCGCGGCTCCGTCTATTGCGTCTCCTGCGGTGACGGGTGAGACGAAATTCATAGACTCAGTGCCTCCACTGAATGCGAACCTGGCCGCAACGGCGGCCGAAACGCCGTCAAGTTGCGTGAATCTAGAGATGCTCGATTAATAAAACCTTGAGGCGCATCAACCGAGCGATTGCGTTCCGTTGGTTGTGGACGGCACGGAGCGCCGCTGCCCTCATTTCGCGGCCGTCATCTTGTCTGCCTCCGGCTTGGCCTCGCGGGATTCATTCAGATAGCTCTCCAGCGAGTCATCCATCGCCTTCAGCCAGGGCGTGTGGTGCTTCGGCGACATCTTGCCGGTCATGATCGACTTATAGGCGTTGTCGCGGAAACCCATGATGTTCTCCGCCTTGTGGTGCTCCCATTCCATGAAGGTCTGGTTCACCGCCTCGACGTCGAAGCTCGGATAGTCGGTGAGATCGATCAGTTCCTTCACATAGTCGCCCTGGAACCAGATGCAGTCCTCCGCATCCTCCAGCTTCTCTTCGCGGGCGCGCCATTCTGCGCTGTTCTTCTTCATCTCCGCCTGCGAGGGAAGCTTCTGCCGCCCGAGGATCACGTCGCGCGAGTACCAGGCCTGCGCATCGAACATGTTGAAGGTATAGAACTGATCCTGCATGCCGATGTAATGCAGCTTCGGGTTCGGCTCCCAGACCACGCCGCGATAGAGATCGAGCGGCCACATCCGGTTCGCCGTCTTCAGCCTGAGCGAGTCCGGCAGGAACGGGAAATGGTGCAAATAGCCGGTGCAGAGGATGATCGCATCGACTTCTTTCGATGTGCCGTCCTTGAAATAGGCGGTCTTGTTCTCGACCCGCTGCAATAAGGGTTTCTCTTCCCAGTTCGCCGGCCATTTGAAACCCATGGGCTTCGAGCGATAGGAGCTGGTGATCGACTTCGCGCCGTATTTATAGCATTGCGAGCCGACATCCTCGGCCGAGTACGAGCGGCCGATGATCAGGATGTCCTTGCCCTTGAACTCGACGGCATCGCGGAAATCGTGGCTGTGCAGGATCCGGCCGTTGAAGGTCTTGAAGCCGGGGAACTCCGGCACGTTCGGCACCGAGAAGTGGCCGGTCGCGACCACGACATGGTCGAACTCCTCCGAGGAGAGCTTGTCGTTGACGAGGTCATGGGCGGTCACGGTGAACTTGCCGCTCTTCTCGTCGTATTCGACCTCGCGCACCGGCGTGCGGAAGCGCACCCAACCGCGCACGCCCGCCTTCTCGACCCGGCCTTTGATGTAGTCCCAGAGCACGGCGCGTGGCGGATAGGAGGCGATCGGCCGGCCGAAATGCTCGTCGAATGTGTAATCGGCGAACTCCAAACACTCCTTCGGCCCGTTGGACCAGAGATAGCGATACATGGAGCAATGGACCGGCTCGCCGAACTCGTCGAGCCCGGTGCGCCAGGAATAGTTCCAGAGGCCGCCCCAATCATCCTGCTTCTCGTAGCAGACGACTTCCGGAATCTCGGCGCCCTTGGCGGCGGCGGATGCGAAGGCGCGCAGGACTGCGGTGCCCGAAGGCCCGGCACCGAGGACGGCAACTCTCTTCTTCATGATGGCTCTCCCTGTATGCATTGGCGACCGAGACGATACCGGCGGGTTTCGTTGGCCCTTGCATGCGTCCCTTGGCAGGGGGAGGGCGGACCGCTCTGGCGGCGCTCGGCCTAAGCCTTGAAAAAACAGTATCGAAGCAAAACCGGGTTGTCCATGCGGTTAAGGCCCAAAGCTGTGCAATTCCCGACCAATCATGTACCTTTCGGTCGCGCGCGCTAGGGATGGACCTTGCCGTAATTGCCCCGGAAGTAGAGCAAGGGCTTGCCTTCGGGATCGTGCATGAAGCGCAGGACCCGGCCGACGAAGATCAGATGGTCGCCGCCGTCATGCACCGCGTGGGTTGCGCAGTCGAACACCGCCAGCGCGTGCGAGAAGATGGGCGCACCGCTCTCCCAGGTCTCGAAGGCAAGGCCCTGGAACTTGTCGCTCATAGCCTGGGCGAAGACCTGCGAAATGTCCTGCTGATCGTCGCGCAAGACATTGATCGCAAAGTTGCCGGCTTCCTCGAAGGAGCGGAGGCTGTAGGCCTGCCGGTTCAGGCTGAACAGGACCAGCGGCGGGTCGAGCGAGACCGAATTGAAGGAATTGGCGGTAAGCCCCAGCGCTTCTCCGGATCGGCTGCGCGCGGTCACGATCGTGACGCCGGTTGCGAAATTGCCGAGGGCGTTGCGGAACTCGCGGAAATCGAAGGCCATTCACCGGCTCTGTTGCATCACTCATTCAAGCGGAATCGCCGGCGATGTTAGCCGGTCCGCGG